>Ga0208849_1002474_pt1 | contig 10049 bp, 9 predicted proteins | sample NGESurdeep072012_10_FD_184470 | JGI IMG/M metagenome (GOLD analysis project Ga0208849, IMG submission 184470) | Arctic peat soil microbial communities from Barrow, Alaska - NGEE Surface sample 53-3 deep-072012 (SPAdes) | ecosystem: Environmental > Terrestrial > Soil > Wetlands > Peat ...
GCTCTGGCGCTGCTGGCAAGACCACACGCCCTACAACCCCACCCAACACAACGCCCTCAACACACTCCTCGCACAAAAGGGTTGACACAGGACGTCTCACGCCGCGCGGTGGTGGTGGAGGAGAAGAGCGCCCGGCGCTATCTCGCCTCTCAGCCGGTCGATCTGCTGCGCTTTCGGGCCGAGACGGGGGCGCTGGTGGAGCCCTTGAAGCGACTCGGTGTCCGTACCCTCGGCGAGCTGGATAAGTTGGGCCCCGCCCCCCGCGACGCGCTCGCCGACCGCTTTGGCGAGGCGGGCATCCTCGCCCATCGCCTGGCCTGCGGCGAGGACACCCCGCTGCGCACACGCAGGGTCGAGGATCGCTTGGAGGAGTCGCTGGAGCTGGGCGAGTCGAGCTCCGGGCCGGCCCTGGAACGTGTCCTGGGCGTGCTCGTCGACCGGCTCCTGGCGCGGGGAGAGCGACGGGGACGGACGCTGCGCGCGGCACTGCTGTCCGCGCGCCTGGTGGGAGGCGGGACCTGGCACGAGCGGGTGGTGTTCCGCCAGGCGCTTTCGGACGCGCGGCGCATGCGCCTGGCTCTGTCCTTGCGCATGGCGTTGCTGCCGGCGCCGGCCGAGGCGTTGCGCCTCGCCGTCGATCGCTTCGGCCCGCCCGACGGCGAGCAGGGCGCGCTGCTGGAGTCCGCCCGCACAGCGCGCCTGGCGTGCCTGCGCGAGGCCGTCGGCCAGATCCGCACGGTGGCCGGACCGGAGGCGGCGCTGCGTGCCTTGTGCGTCGATCCGGACTCGCGCGTGCCCGAGCGGCGCGTCATGCTGACCCCCTTCCTGGGGCACGCATGACGGCGCTGCGCCCTCCGGCACCCGTCACCGCGCTCGTGTGCTGGCCGATCGGAGATCCCTTCGATCTTCGATCGGTACACTTCGCTCTCTGCGTCCTTGACCAGCTTGTCCTGCGTGTCCCAGGATGAATAGGAATCTTGCGCTGAACATGCCGCGGCCGGCTTGTGTGCGGGTGGGCGCGGAGGGCGCGCCCAGGGAGGTGGACGGTCAGGCGATCGAGCAGGTGCGCGAGTCATGGCTGGTGGAGGACCGTTGGTGGACTGATCGGCCGCTGCGCCGCCGCTACTGGGAGCTGGCGAGCGTGCGGGGGCGTAATCTCGTGGTCTTCCATGACCTGGCCACAGTCGCCGGCGGTGCCCCCGGCGGCTGGTTCACCCAGGCGGCCTGACGCGGGAGTGGAGTGAGATGTCCGGCACGCCGCCCTACGTGGAGCTGCACTGCCACTCGGCCTACTCGTTCCTCGATGGCGTGTCGCTGCCGGACGAGCTGGTGCAGAGGGCGTCGGAGCTGGGCCATGGGGCGCTGGCGCTGACCGACCATAACTCGGTGTCGGGCTCGATGGAGCTCGCCCAGGCGACCGGCAAAGGCGAGCTGCGGGCGATCCACGGCGCCGAGATCGACCTGGCCCCAGTCCGCGGTAGTGATGAGCCTGGCGAGGATGGTCGGTCCAGCCGCCGTGTGCCCGACGGCGGCCGCCCTGGGTCCAGCCACGGTGTGTCTGACGGCCGCCCGTCGGGTGGCCGTCACCTGACGCTGCTGGTCCGCGAGGCGCGGGGCTGGAGCAACCTCTGCCGGATCCTCACCCTGGCGCATGCTCACACGCGTGAGGGACGCGAGCGGAGCGAGCCGTCGGTGGCGTTGGAGACGGTGCTGGAGCACGCCGAGGGCCTGGTCTGCCTGACCGGTTGCGCTGAGCGGGGAGTGCACGACGAGCCGACCGCGAGGCGGCTGCTGGACACGTTCGGCCCGGAGGGGTTGCGTGTGGAGCTGCAGCGCCCTTACGCCCGTCATGACCGCGCGCGCAACCGGGCGCTGGCCGCGCTGGGCCGGCGGCTGGGGGTGGCGTGCGTGGCCAGCGGTGACGTGCATGCCCATGTCCGCACGCGCGCGGAGCTGCAGGATGCGTTTGTGGCGTTGCGCCTACGCAGCACGCTCGAGGCCTCAGAGCCGCGCAGGCGCGGTAACCACAGCCACGTGATGAGCACGCCACAGGCGATGGCCAGCCGTTTCGTCGACCATCCGGAGGCGGTGCGCGAGACATTGCACCTGGCCGAGGAACTGACCTTCGACCTGTGCAGCGATCTCGGCTACCGCTATCCGGGGGCGGAGGATGAGAGCTCGATGCGGCGCCTGGTCGAGCTGTGCCAGGCGCGGCTGGAGGATCGCTACGGCCCCGGGCTGTGCGCAGCCGATGAGCGAGCGGCGGCGGAGGGGCGCCTGCGAGAGGAGCTGCAGGTGATCGACGAGCTCGGCCTGGCGGGCTTCTTCCTGCTCCACCACGAGGTGCTCGAGCTGGCGCGCGAGGTGGCCGTGGAGATCAGAGGGGTGGGCGGGGCCAATTCATCGCCGCGAACCCTGCTGGCGCCCGGTCGTGGCCGGGGCTCGTCGGTGTCCTCGATCGTCTGCTACCTGACGGGCCTCTCGCACATCGACCCGATTCGCAACAGGCTGCTGCTCGGGCGCTTCCTGCACACGGGCCTGGAGAGCCTCCCGGACATCGACCTCGACTTTCCCCGGGACATCCGCGAGGTGCTGATCCCCCGCGTGCACGAGCGCTTCGGGCACGAGCGCGCGGCGCTGGTGGCCGCCTTTCCGACCTTCCGCGTGCGCGGCGCGATTCGCGAGCTGGGCAAGGTGCTCGGGCTGCCCGCCGGTGAGATCGAGCGCGTGGCTCGCGGGGCCGATGGACACGGACCCGCCCAGCCCGGGGCCGCCCACCCTGAGTCCACCCATCCCGAGTCCGCCCAGCTCGAGGCCGCCCGCCCCGGAGTTTCATCCGTGCAGGGCATTCCCACCGACTCGCCGCGCTGGCGCTGGCTGGAGCGCCTGGTCGCGGAGGCGCAGCGGCTGCCCCGCCACCTCTCCCAGCACCCGGGCGGGATGGTGATCTCCACGCGACCGCTGATCGACTGCTGCCCGGTGGTGCCGGCGGCGATGGAGGGTCGGCAGATGGTGCAATGGGACAAGGACTCCTGCGCCGATGCGCACTTCTTGAAGATCGACCTGCTGGGGCTGGGAATGCTCTCGGCGGTGGAGCGCTGCGTCGAGGAGGTCGCGCGCACGCGCTCGCAGCGGATCGACCTCTCGAGGATCCCGTTCGACGACGCGGAGACCTTCAAGGCGATCCGCAGGGCGGACACGGTGGGTGTCTTTCAGATCGAGAGCCGCGCCCAGATGCAGTCGCTGCGGCGCACGCTTCCCCTCGATCTGGACGACCTGACGGTGCAGGTGGCGATCGTGCGTCCCGGGCCGATCCAGGGGGGCGCGATCAACCCCTACATCGAGCGACGTCGGCGTCTGCGCGAGGACCCTGGATATGAGATCCCCTACGAGCATCCCGCACTCGAGCCGGTGCTGGAGAGCACTTTGGGCACGGTGATCTTCCAGGATCAGGTGATGGAAGTGGCGCAGGCCTTCGCCGGGTTCTCCCCGCGCGAGGCGGACGGTTTGCGCCGGGTGATGAGTCGCAAGCGCTCGCACGAGATGCTCCAGGAATACCGCGAGAGCTTCGTCGCGGGCGCCCGCCGCCACGTGGGCGCGGAGGAGCAGACGGCAGAGCGGGTGTGGGAGATGGTGGCGGGCTTCGCGGGCTTTGGCTTTCCCAAGGCGCACGGCGCAGCCTTCGGGCTGCTCGCCTACCAGTCGACGTGGCTGCGCGTCCACTACGGCCCGGAGTTCCTGTGCGCGCTGCTGAACGAGCAGCCGATGGGCTTCTACGCGTCCGACACGCTGGTGCACGAGGCCGAGCATCGTGGCATCCCCGTGCTGGGACTCGATGTGAACGCCTCCGCGGTGCAGTGCACGGTGGAAAGTGTGCCCGCGGACATTCCGCACCGGACTCCTGCCGGCCGCGGGAGTGTGCAAATACCGGATGAAGCAGAGGCGCAGTCCGGACAGGGCGGCGGAGGCGGCGGGGACAGGCTCGGTGTGCGCCTGGGCCTCGGCTACATCAAGGGCGTGCTCGCCGCCGAGGTGCAAGCGCTGGTGGCCGAGCGCGAGCGCGGCGGCCCGTTCGGCAGCCTCGGTGAGCTGGCCGCTCGCGTCGGGGCCAGCCGAGCCACGCTCGAGCAGCTCGCCTGGTCGGGCGCGTGCGACGGCCTCGTGGAGTCTTCGCTGGAGGTACCGGCGCGGACGCGCAGGCGCGAGGCTTTGTGGCAGCTGGGAGTGGCCGCCACGGGCCGGGCTGTGGCGGGCGGTGACACCCAGCTCGCGCTGCCCCTGGAGTTGACAGAGGCTCCCCGCCTGCGTCCGCTGAGTCGCTGGCAGCGACTGATCGCCGACTACGCCACCAGCGGGGTGACGGTGGGCGACCACGTGATGGCCGCGCTGCGCCCTCGCCTGAGGACGCGCGAGCTGACCACCAGCGCCCAGCTCGCGCGTCTGCCAAGCGGACGCCCGGTGACGGTCGCCGGGCTGGTGATCGCACGTCAGCGGCCGGGCACCGCGAAGGGAACGATGTTCCTGCTGTTCGAGGACGAGTGGGGGCCGCTCAACCTGATCGTGCCGCGGGCGGTGTATGAGCGCCACCGTCACCTGGCGCGCGCCGAGCCGCTGCTGCTGGCGCACGGGCGCTTGGAGCGAGCGGGGGAGACCCAGGTGGTTGATCGGCTGGCCGACCGCAGGAGCGGGGACGACCGCCGAAACGGGGGACGGAAGAGGGGAGAGGGCATGACCGCGGGAGAGCGCTCGAGCGGAGCGCCGGAGAGCGGCCAGGAGCAGATACCGCCGGTTGTCAACGTGATCGTGCGCGAGCTGGTGGCGCTCGAGCGTTTCCTTGACCCCGCGGACGGGGGCGTTCTCGCGGATGGCGAGCAGTCGGCTACCCGGGCGCGCGTGCACCATTTGCCCGATTCGAAGCCCTCCTCGGCGCATGGCGGCGAAGAAGAGGAAGAGAAGAGCATCGAGGTCGGGTCGAGCATGCGCGCCGTGGCCCCGCCAGTGCAGAGCTTCGCGCAGGGACGGCGACGGTAGTTGGCTAGGAGCGCGCTGAAGGATCCCTGAATAGGAGCGGGTGGCCGTCGGGGTCGCGGAGGGCGAGCCGTCCGTCCTCATCCCGCTTCGGCGATGAGGCTCCGTCTATTCCGGCCTCGGCAAGCCTGCGCTCCAGCGCCCGGAGCGCGTCAGCATCGCTCAGCTCGAGCTCCACCAAGCGCAGCCCCGGCGCGCTGTCGGGAGCCGGCCGGCCGCCTTGACTCTGCCAGGAGTTCAGGCCTACGTGATGGTGATAACCGCCGGCCGAGAGAAAGCCGGCGGAGGGAAGCTGCGCCTGCTCCTCGAGTCCGAGCGCGTCGCGGTAGAAGGCAACGGCGCGGGGCACGTCGGAGACCTTGAGATGTATATGCCCGATGGCGGTGTCCGCGTCCATCGCCGCCTTCGCTTCGGGCGCGCCCTCGGCCAGCAGGTCGTCGAGGTCGAGGGGCAGGGTGACCATCTTGACGCCATGCCCGTCCGCCGGGCGGGCCCAGCGCTCGCGCGGACGGTCGACGTAGATCTCGATGCCGAGGCCGTCGGGATCGCTCAGGTAGAGGGCCTCGGATACGCCGTGATCGGCGACTCCGTCGAACGGCCAGCGGCCGGCGACGACGCGTCGGACGGTGTCCGCGAGCGTCGTGCGCGAGGGGTGCAGCCAGGCGACGTGGAACAGGCCGGTGCTGCCCGGCGGGGCCGGAGTGGGACCGGTGAGGCCGGTGAGGGTGAGCAGCGGCTGCTCGCGGTCGGGCCCGAGCAGCGCGCTGTCGCGCTCGCGCGAGATCAGGGGCAGTCCGAGTACCCGCTCGTAGAAGTCGACGCTGCGCGAGAGGTCGCCGACGGCGAGCTGGACGGAGCCGATGCGCAACGCCGGGTCGATCGGGGGAAGGGCCGTCGGCATCGCTTTCGAGGCTACTACTCGACGCATCGCACGATGCGTCGGCCGCCGGTCATCGATGCATTGCCCGCTGGTTATCGATGCATTGCCCGCCGGTTACGGATCGGTCCAGCGGGTAAGCTCGGGCGCATGAACCTACGCAAGCTTGGCTCCAGTGAGATCGAGGTATCCGAGATCAGCCTTGGCTCCTGGCTGACCTATTCCGGCGGCGTCGCGCGCGAGCAGGCCGAGGCGTGCGTGCGCGCGGCGTTCGACGCGGGGATCAACTTCATCGACACCGCGAACGTCTACGGTCGCGGGGCGTCGGAGACGCTGCTGGGCGAGGTGCTCGCCGACTACGAGCGCTCCGATTACGTGCTCGCGACGAAGGTCTACTTCGAAATGTCGCCGGAGGACAGGGGCCTGTCGGCGGCCCAGATCCACAAGCAAATCGACGCCTCGCTGGCGCGCTTGCAAACGGACTACGTCGACCTTTACCAGTGCCATCGCTATGACGAGGACACGCCGCTGGAGGAGACGATGGCGGCGCTCACGGAAGTCGTGCAGGCGGGCAAGGCGCGCCATATCGGCTTCAGCGAGTGGCCGGTGGAGAAGGTCGAAGCCTCGCTGGCGCTACCGAACACGGCGCGGTGGGTCTCCAGCCAGCCGCAGTATTCGATGCTCTGGCGTGGGCCGGAGGCCGAGGTGATCCCGCTGTGCGAACGCGAGGAGATCTCGCAGATCGTCTGGTCCCCGCTGGGGCAGGGCGTGCTCACGGGCAAGTACCTCCCGGGCGAGCCACCGCCGCGGGACTCGCGCGCGGCGAGCGAGAGCATGAGCACCTTCATCGACCGGCTGGTAGAGCCGCGCGTGCTCGAGGCGGTCCAGCGCCTGCTGCCGGTCGCCGAGCAGGCGGGACTGACGATGCCCCAACTGGCGATCGCCTGGGTGCTGCGCCAGCCGAACGTCGCCTCGGCGATCGTCGGCGCCAGCCGGCCCGAGCAGGTGCACGCCAACGCCTCAGCCTCCGGCGTGACGCTCAGCGCGGATACGCTCGCCGCGGTGGATGAGGCGCTCGGCGACGTAGTCGTGCGCTAAGAAGTCCCGAGCGACTTTTAGTTTTATGGAGCCGCCTCCGGCGGCTGGGATGGGTCGCGTCGTGATGACCCGACGCGACCCATGAGAACATCCGCGTTGGCGCCCTCAGCCGGCCTTGACGGCGGAGATGTCGAGCAGGATCTTGACCTTGTCGCTGACGAGCATGTTGCCCGAGCCGAGCGCGGCGTTGAACTTCATCTCGAAGTCCGAGCGGTCGAGCTGGGCGACGGCGGAGACGCCGACGCGATCGTTGCCCTGGGGGTCGGTCTCGGTGCCCTCGAGCGTGGCTTTCAGCGTCAGTGGTCGCGTGACACCGTGGATCGAGATGTCGCCGTCGATCTCGAAGGTGTCCTCGTCGAGGGGGCGGATCGCGGTCGAGCGATAGGCGATCTCCGGGTACTGGGGAGCGTCGAAGAAGTCGGGTGAGCGTAGGTGCTCGTCGCGCTGGGGCTCGCGCGTGTTGACGCTTGCGACCTGCACCGTTCCGTAGGCGACGGTGTTATCGGGACCTACCTCGAGCGTGCCCTCGAACTCGGTGAACTGACCTTTGACGGTGGCGATACCGAGATGCTTGACCTGAAACTCGACGCTCGAGTGGACCTTATCTACCTGCCAGGTGCCGATCGGGAGCACGGTCGCGATGGGGGAGGCTGTGGCGGATGCGGAGGACATGGCTGGTTCCTTTCGGAGGATTGCGTGCGCTGCGGTTGCGCGCACCTAAAGTAGTTGCGTGCTCAACTATAACAGATCCTTGAGTATGCAACTACTTTGCTTTTTCGGGCTACGGGCTCGCCCAGCTCGAGTGCCTCGCCCTTATGATCGGACACACGGGCGCTAATATGGACATATGGGCTTGGCGCTTGATCAGCTGGCGCAGGAAGTGGGAGTTCACGAGCGTACGCTCCGCCGGGCGGCGGGCAGTGGCCTGATCCACGCTCTGTGGCCGAGTCCTCGCAGGCTGTCGCTGTCGGCCTCGGAGACGGAGTGGGTTCGTTCTCACTGGAGGCTGGTAGGAGAACTGCTCTCTGTTCTCAGGACGGAGCCCAATCTCGAGCTTGCCGTGCTTTTTGGCTCCGTGGCGCGCGGAGACGATGTGTCGGGGGACTCCGACGTGGATCTGCTGGTGGGGCTGCGTTGCTTCTCACCCGGCGCTCTGGAGGATCTGCGCCGGCGCCTGGAGGAGCGTCTGCGGCTCGATGTGCAGCTAGTGCCACTGCAAGTCGCGCGGCGCGATCCGCAGCTGCTGGCAGAGGCCTTGCGCGAGGGCCGGCCGCTGGCGGATCGTGGACACATATGGCCACAACTACAGGCGCAGCAAGAGCAGACGCGGGAGCAGGCCTCCTTGGCTGGACGTGAATTGCGCGAGGAAGCACACGCGGCGCTTGGCTACTTCCAACGGCTGGCTGCCCGGAGGGCGCCGTCGGCCACGGGCGTGGCCCGGTGAGCGACTCCCCGCGGCCTCGGGTCACGAACGATGGGCGCCGCAGGGCCGTCGAGCAGGCGCTGGCGCAACTCGCGCGCACGATGGAGCAGCTGGAGAACGCGGTCGTGTCCTTTCCACCGGACTTTGACTCGGCCAGCTTCGGGGTTGCCTGGTACTCAACGGATCCGCAGGAGCGCAACCGAGCGATGTCGGTACGTTCGAACATGGACGACCTGCACAATCTCTGTCAAGGCCTGATCGATCGCAGCGTGCGTGTGGCTCAAGATCTTGGCGTGGTGCCCGCCGATCGCAAGACTCCGGCTGCCGATCAACTACGCAAACAGGGTCTATATCCGCGCGAGACCGAGGAGGTCATGCAAGAGGTCGCCTACCTGCGCAATGCCAGCCAGCACGAGTATTGGATGCTGACGCCGGAGGATGTGCATGTTGCGGTCAACCATCAGCGGCAGTACCTGCCCTCATTCATCGCCGCTGTCGGTGCCTGGATAGAGGGACTGCTGACAGATCGGGCCATCGAATGAGACCGCAACCTTCCTCTGCCCGCTGCGGGCTCGGTCGCGGATGGCGAGTGCGGTAACCGGAAAGCATATGAGCATGCCGGAGGGGAGAATGGCGCGATGCTTTCGCTGAAGCTGATCCTGTTTGACATTGACGGCACGCTGATCGACACCGGAGGCGCCGGCGCGCGCAGCTGGACGTGGGCGTTCGAGCACGCATTCGACCGCCCGGGGGTCGACATCGGCAAATACTCGAGCGCCGGCATGACCGATCCGGTGGTGGCTCGCAAGACCTTCACCGAAGCGATCGGCCGCGAACCCACGGGGGAGGAGCTGGCGCGGCTGATCGCGGCCTATCTGTCGGTGCTCCCCGACAACGTCGCCGCGTCGGAGGGATACAGGGTGCTGCCCGGCGTCAAGGAGCTGCTACCCCGGCTGCATGACGCTGGCGTTCTCTTGGGCGTGACGACGGGCGCGATGGAGGCCGGCGCCCACGCCAAGCTCGGGCGGGCGCGCTTGAACCACTTCTTCCTGGTGGGCGGCTACGGCTCGGACTCCGCGGACCGCGTCGAGCTGACCACGACCGCGGTCAAGCGCGCCGAGCGCCTGCTCGGCAGATCGCTCGACCCACGCCAGGTGGCGGTGGTGGGTGACACCCCGCTCGACATCTCCGCGGCCCGGGACGCGGGCGTCGTCTCAGTGGGCGTGGCCACGGGTAAATACGACCTCGACGAACTGCGCGTGGCAAACCCCGATTATGCGCTTGGCTCGCTGGAGGAGCCGTTCCCGGGTGTCGGGGACTGACTGACCCGCTTCGCTGTCTCCTCCCAAAAAACGGCTTGCTAGAGCCTGTCACGTAAAGGGTTCAACAGGCTCTCCAGAGCCGTTTCTGTCCACCCGCGTCGCGTTGTGTACGGCTTAGACTTGACAGGAGGCAACACCTGTGCTTATGATCTGTGGAGAGGTGCTCCGGAGCTTGGGGCACGAAATAGGTCAGGTTTGGGTTGGTCTCTGAGATCGATTTCAAGCGCTTAGCAGGGGATGTAGGGGAGAGGGCCGGATCGCATGAAGAGGGGTTGTTTTCGCGTGAGTCCAATGGGGACAG
>Ga0208849_1002475_pt1 | contig 10046 bp, 12 predicted proteins | sample NGESurdeep072012_10_FD_184470 | JGI IMG/M metagenome (GOLD analysis project Ga0208849, IMG submission 184470) | Arctic peat soil microbial communities from Barrow, Alaska - NGEE Surface sample 53-3 deep-072012 (SPAdes) | ecosystem: Environmental > Terrestrial > Soil > Wetlands > Peat ...
CCCCCGGTCCTTGAGCTTGAGGGCCCGCGCGGTCGCGCCCGTCATCTTGTGAATAGCGAGCTCGAGCGGCAGCGCCTTCTGGTCGCGCACGTAACGCGACAGGACGCGGGGGAACGTGCCGTAGAAGCGCGGATGCGGCAGTCCCCGGCCGACGGTGCCGTAAGGCGCGACGCAATTGCCATCGGAGCCGACCAGCGCGTGAGGCGAGGCGACCAATGTGCGGATGTCGTCTTCGGAGATCGAGGCGACCAGCACCCGCGTCGCGCCGCGGTCTTCGATCAGATAATCGGCAAGCGTATCGACCGGATCGGCGCCGCGCTCGGCGGCAAGCGCCGCGATCGTCTTGCCGGCGTGCTGCGGCAGGTGAGGCGAGATCGAGATGGTCACGCAATCCCAGGATGGAATCCGGCCCCAATTGTTGAGCCCGTCGCGGGCGATATCGGCGCGAATTTTTTCCCGCGCGTCGCGTTCATTAAGTCGCGCCAGCATCGTCTCGACGCCGCCGGCCTGCACCCACGGCGGCAACAGGTTTTTCAGCGGATTGGAGCCGGCGTCATAGGGATACGCATCGCAGTCGACGTCGAGGCCGCGCGCCTTCGCTTGCTCGATCATGCCGAGCGCCACTGCCGCGTTGCCCCAATTGTCGGTCCCCGAACATTTGAGATGCACGATTTCGACATGCACGCCGCAGCTCTCGGCGATCGCGATGGCTTCCGCGACCGCATCGATCACTTTGTTCGATTCATCGCGCAAGTGCGTGAAATATCCGGCGTTGTGGCGCTTGAGCACATGGCCGAGCGCGATCATCTCCGGCGCCGCAGCGTAGGAGCCGGGCGGTGTGAACAGGCCCGATGACAAGCCGAGCGCACCGGCGTTGAGCGCGTCTTCGGCGAGCGCGATCATCGACGTGAGCTCGGCCGCACTCGGCGCGCGTTCCGCCATGCCCATCACCATCAGGCGCAGCGTGTTGTGGCCGACCAGCATGCCGGCGTTCACGGCCGTGGCCGGGAAACTGTCGAGGTAATCAGGAAAGCTCGTCTCGCGAAACGGCAGCCACGGCGCGCTTGGGCTCAGATAGTCCTTGAGCAGTTCGACCTTGCCGGGCAGCGCCGGCGCGACGGAGAAGCCGCAATGGCCGACGATCTCGGTGGTGACGCCCTGGCGCACCTTGCTCTCGGCCTTGGGATTGATCGGCAAGGTGAAATCGGAATGCGTCTTGATGTCGATAAAGCCCGGCGCCACGGCGAGCCCGGTCGCATCGATTACGCACTGCGCGGGGCCATCGACGCGGCCGATTGCCGTAATCCGCCCGTCCGCAATCGCGATGTCGCCCGCGACGCCGCGACTGCCGGCGCCGTCATACACAGTGCCGCCGCGGATCAGGAAATCGTGCATGGCGAGTCATGCGATAGCACGATGGTCCGACTCTCTCTATTCACATGCGAGTCCGATTTCGACTCCCGACCCGGTCGGCACAACAAGGGGCTGCTTCTTGACATCGACAACGCTGATCGGGCTTGCCGCCGGGACCTTCACGACGGTCGCCTTCGTGCCGCAGGCGCTGAAGGCCTGGCGCACGCGGTCGACCAAAGACGTGTCACTGTCGATGTTCGTGCTTATGGTCACCGGCATCGTGCTGTGGCTGAGCTATGGAGCGCTCCTCGGCGACCTGCCGCTCATTGTGGCGAATGTCGCGGCCCTCGGCTTGGCCGTGGCGATCCTCGCTTGCAAGCTGCGCTTCGGCTGAGCTGCGTTGAACCGCGCGCGTAGTGCTCATTGTCTCGTCGGATTGGGCGCCAGACGGCTTGCCCCCATGGCGACGCTCACTAGACTACCAGAGTGCCACTTGGTGTTTAGGGAATGACATGTGGTTCGTGGATTTTCCCACGCTGGCCTTGCTCATACTCGCCGGTCTTAATGTCGGCGTGCTCGCGGTGTGGGGTTATAATCCAGCCCAGGCGATGTTCGGCAACTATGTTCACATTGTTTACGCGCTCGTCGGTGTCAGCGCGGTGTGGCAATCACTGCGGCAGAAGTTTTTTTGACTGCGCAGTCCGCGCGGCGGCAGCATGCGCTTTTGAGGTCGCTCTAACTTAGGCCTGCCTTCGTCTCGGTGCGCTGGTACCGCAGCCAGCCGCGGTCCGCCTGGTCACGGAACGGATGATCGCATTGCACGCATGTCGGCTCCCGATCTACCGGAGCCTCGCAGCGCAGCACGGCGTATATTCGGCTTGGCAGCCCGGGCAGATGAATCGGTCCATCGCAGCCCTCTCCGAAAGTTCAGCCCTCTCCGAAAGTGACCGACGGAACGCTGAGGGCCGAAACGCACACCCGGGAAATTGTTCCCAAATTTGATTTACATCATGTCGATTGGGGGCGGGAACCGGGATAAGCCCGCCATGTTGATCGACAATATCGAGCGAATCATCCGGACCACGCCGGGGCTGACGGCGACGCAAATCGCTCGCCAGCTTTACGGGAACAGTGGCTATGGCGAGCGGGTTCGGGCAGTGTGCCAATCGCTCCACGAGTTGGGGCGCATCGAGCGGACCGGAATGGGCGATCCCGGCGATCCGTTTCGGTTTTATCCGCCGGCCGACGCGACGATATCAGGTTCATTGTCTGGCAAGGCCACGGCTTTCTCGGTTGCGGAGCTGTTGCCAAGCGAGCTGCGGGCGGCTGGGTCCGGGAATTTGGGCCGCCGATGATCGGTTCGCTCGAGTGGACGGCGATCCAATCGCGCCACAAAAAGCGACAGTCCGCTAGCTGAGGCGGCCTGTGCAAGAGCGGCAAGTGGCCCTCTACGGCCAGTCGCTGCATGGCGGTCGCTGCATGGAACGTCCGCAAATTTCAAAATGGGCCATCGCGCAAACCGGCTGGCGCGGCCGCGGTGATGCCGTCGGGGCTGATGCAGAAACCGTCGTGTCCCTCGCGCCGCCAGTCGAGTTTCACGATCCGGTCGAGCCGGGTCCAGGCGCCTTCGGTCGCCGCCGGCGTCGCAGCCGCGTGCCGCAGCCGACGGTGACATGACGGAAAGGTCGCTGATCGCGCGGCAGCGGGCAAGCGGCCGGGCCGTCGAACAAACAACCGGTACCGGCAAGGCGGCAGGGGAGCGGGCTTATCCCTTCTCTTCGCTCAAGAGTTTGCCGGTTCTGGGATTGACCAGGTGAATGCGGCTGCAAGCCGTGCAGGTCACCGGCTCGTAAACGTGGCCAGTTTTCTCGATCGGATCGTCGGCGACGAATCCCTGGACTCTGTAGCCGCTCGCCGGACAACGGTAGAGGAACGTAGGCATAAACTCATGGTATTGAACGCCGCCGTGGGGGCAATTCCGTAATTTTACGGTATTGCGCTACGCCGGATCGTCGGCACCCTTTTGTTTTTGCCTCTCTTCGGCAAGCAGCCGTTCCAGCCGCTCCCGTTCTTTGGGGTCGGTTGTGGTTTTGAGCAGTTGAAGGAAGTGCCCGACGTTTTGGCGTCGGATGAACTTGTCCATGACGCGCTCCGTTGCCGCGCAGTCGGGAGCACGACTGGTCTCTCTGCCGACGGCGCGCCTGAAACCGATGCCGCAGCCGATGGTGTGCCGACGCTAGAACCGCCCGGTGGCGTACACAAGGCAAATTGACCCGGCCGGAAATTCAAAGCTGGCCCTCGCAGCCGGTCCTTCGTTAGGCTCCTTAAAGTGGAGCCGGGATGAATCGCGGACTTGTAGGAACGCAAGGTAACCCAGTGTCCAATGATCTAGACGATCCAGACGATGACGGCCCCGATCTGCCTTGGCGGCGGATGGCTTTTTTCGCCGTGCTCGGATTGGGGCTCGTGGTAGTGATCGTCTATCTCTACGTTCTGGCGACCGGGCATTAGCCCATGAGGCCGCAGCAATAAGGCCGCCAAACCGGCTAACCTCGGTGAGCGCGCGAGGCCGGAACTGGCGGCGGCGTTGCGTTGCGTTGGGGTCGGTGTCGGCTTGGTCGGGAGGGGATCAATGGGAGCAAAAACTCCGGCTCCGCTACGAAGGCGAGATGATCCCAAAAACGACACCCATTTCTACGTCGGCGCCGTTCACCAGCGCTCGGACGCTTGCATCATCGTCGGACTTTTCCATCCGCCGGTCCGCTCATGGGTACCTGTTGGAATCAAAGAGGCCGCGAACTGCGGCCTCTTTGAGCTTGCGCCGCGCGCCCCCGCCGGCGAATAGGACTATAGGACGTTTTCGTACGCGTGGCTTGCCAAAAGCAAAGGGGACAGACCTTGCGGCCCGTCCCCTCAGGGCGACCACCAGCGGGGGCGACGATTGCCAGTGGATCGCTGGTCGTTTCTGAGCCGTCAACGCCGGTCTGACAAATTAAATCGCGGTAATAAAAGCCCAAAAAGATCGCCTCGGCTGAGGTTGGCACATGCCGAAACCAAGGGAGTCGGCGCGGAAATGCGCTCTCACACAGCCACATCCGCAAATTGCTGTTGACGCCATCGCCAGAACTGGAAGGTCCCGACAGCCAGAATCAGATGTCCCGCAGATTCACCTGTTCACGCTCAATTGCCTTCAGTGACGCCAGGAGGAACGTCGCGGGAAACGTCCCCCGGCTAATCTTATTAGCGATGCTGGCCTCAGTCTCGCGCAATCCGTACTTTGCCAGCCGTTCGGCCAACTCCCGGTATCCTATGTCCGCTCGCGCCAATTCGGCTTTCAGAAACCGCTTTGCCCGCTCCTCCCAAGAGGGGACTGATTTCGGTTTAATTGCCATGGTGCTTCTCCTGTCCGTAAACATGTAATATCATATATGATATTTTAATATCGTTCATCAAGGAACATATTGCGAACTAAGAACAGATCATGTACATTGCGCCAATCGCCATTGTCGAAGAACGGGGTAACCCGAACCGCAACACGGAAACGGCCGCGGGGGCCGGCAAGCAGGGGACAGCGTTTGTTGTCGGCAGTCCGTTGTGAGCTTGTCGAATCCCGGCCATAAGGAGCACGACCAATGAGTGCAGCGCTTCGTCTCGTCGAAGGATCGTCCATGGATAAATCGAAGGCCCTTGATGCCGCGCTCTCGCAGATCGAGCGCAATTTCGGCAAGGGGTCGATCATGCGGCTCGGCAAGAACATGCACTCGATGGACATCGACACCGTGTCCACCGGCTCGCTCGGGCTCGACATCGCGCTCGGCATCGGCGGCCTGCCGCGCGGCCGCGTGGTCGAGATCTACGGGCCCGAATCGTCGGGCAAGACCACGCTGGCGCTGCATACCCTTGCCGAGGCGCAGAAGAAGGGCGGCATCTGTGCCTTCATCGACGCCGAGCATGCGCTCGACCCGATCTATGCGCGCAAGCTCGGGGTCAATGTCGACGATCTGTTGATTTCGCAGCCCGACGCCGGCGAGCAGGCGCTGGAAATCGCCGACACGCTGGTGCGCTCCGGCGCGGTCGATGTGCTGGTGATCGATTCGGTGGCGGCGCTGGTGCCGCGGGCCGAGCTCGAAGGCGAGATGGGCGACAGCCAGCCCGGCCTGCAGGCGCGCCTGATGAGCCAGGCGCTGCGCAAGCTCACCGCCTCGATCCACCGCTCCAATACGATGGTGGTCTTCATCAACCAGATACGCATGAAGATCGGCGTCATGTACGGCTCGCCCGAGACCACGACCGGCGGGCATGCGCTGAAATTCTATGCCTCGGTGCGGCTCGATATCCGGCGCATCGGCGCCATCAAGGAGCGCGACGAGGTGGTCGGGAATCAGACCCGCGTCAAGGTGGTCAAGAACAAGCTGGCGCCGCCGTTCAAGCAGGTCGAATTCGACATCATGTACGGCGAGGGCGTCTCCAAGAACGGCGAACTGATCGATCTCGGCGTCAAGGCCGGCGTGGTGGAGAAATCCGGCTCCTGGTTCTCCTATGACAGCCAGCGCATCGGCCAGGGCCGCGAGAACGCCAAGACGTTTCTGAAAGCCAATCCCGACATCGCCGCCAAGATCGAGGTCGCGATCCGGCAGAATTCCGGCCTGATCGCCGAAAAGATTCTGGCTGGTGAGGAAGCCGAAAAGAGCGATGACGACGACGCCGCCGAGGGATAAGCGGTCTTGTTGATCCATGCGGTCGTCATGGCCGGGCTTGCGTCATGGCCGGGCTTGTCCCGCCTGCGCGGCCGTAGCCGCTTCGGCGCGGCGAAGGCCCGGCCATTCCACGCCTTCGGAATTCTCGATGTTTTGAGACGTGGATGCCCGGCACGAGGCCGGGCATGACGCGTCAGGGTCTATTGCGATAAGCCCAACAAAAAACCTCTCCTCGGGGCGCGAGGAGAGGCTTTTTCGTTTGCAAGCGACCGGGGGGACGGCCTGACCGCTTGATTGCAGGAGCGGGACGGAGGGACGCTCCCGAGTAAGACCCTCTCCCCGGAGGTGCGGAGAGGCGAAATCAGTTACGAACTGCGGCGCTCGGCGCTCCAGGTGCCGGAGCAGGAGCCGCCCGACCAGTGCCCTTCGCCTTCGTCACCGGCGAGCCGGCCGGCGCCGGTGGCGCTCTGGTTGCCGTGGCTGACGATGACGGTGATGGCGCCGGATGGGGCGACGCGGCCCGAGATGGTGAATGGATCGGAGCCGCCATTGACCAGTACGCCGTGATTGATACGGACCGGATAGCGATAGCCGCGGTCGCAATCGCCCTTCTCGGTGACGATCGAGACGCTCCACAGGCCGTCATAGCGCGGCGCCGCGGCGTTGGAGGTGGAGGCGGCGAGCGTGGCGGAAGCGGCGACCAGCGCAAATGCTAAGCTGCGGGTGAGGCGGTTTCCGGTAATCATGGCTATTTATCCCTGCTTTTCGTGTGACGGTCGGCGCCGTCTGATGGGGTGTTTTGAGCGGCTCTTCCCTCCCGCTTGCCCGTTTGTCGCCGTGAAGCGGTAACTGGTTTGAAACAAATTGGTTCAATTCGAAAAAAATCTATGCCCTAAAATTGCCCGGATTTCGCCGCCTTTCTGAAAAGATGGTAAAAACCACTATCTTTCAAATGGGTATTTGGAAAACTTCCGATGGCGTGAGAACTTTCGATCGCCTGTTGATCAGCTGGTTGTCGCGATCTTCCCGCGTGGGCGGGAATGAGCGGAGATGGGCGATGCCCGATTCCCCCCCCGCTAAGCCGGTTGGGCGGTCGTGGCAGGCTCAGACCGGGCGTCAGGTGCGTCCGGGGCGTCGGCGGAGACCAGCCGATAGCCGACACCAAGCTCGGTCAGCAGGATATGCGGCTGGGTCGGGTCATTCTCGATCTTTCGCCGCAGCTTGCGCACGAAAATACGCAGGTAATGGGTGTCGTCGACATGCTCGTCGCCCCAGACCTCGCGCAGCAGGAACTGGTGGGTGACGACGTTGCCGGAGTGCTGGGCGAGTGTCTGCAGCAGCCGGTATTCCTTTGGCGTCAGCGTTAGCCGGCGCTCGTTGACGAACACCGCCCGTGCGGTAAAATCGATCGAAAGCGGGCCGAATTTGACCACCGGCTCGCCGCGCGCCGAGCGCATCTGCCGCCGCATCGCCGAATGGGCGCGCGCCAGAAGCTCCGCCATGCCGAACGGCTTGACCACGTAGTCATCGGCGCCAAGCTCGAGCAGGCGGACCTTTTCGGCCTCGCTGGCGCGCACCGACAGCACAATCAGCGGCACGCTCGACCACGAGCGCAGCCGCTCCAGCACTTCGGCCCCGTCCATGTCGGGCAGGCCGAGATCGAGAATGACGAGGTCCGATGGCTTGAGCGTGGTGGCGCGCAGCGCCTCGGCGCCGGTTTCCGCCTCGGTCACGGCGAAGCCGTTAAGCTCAAAGCCGGTGCGCAGAAAGCGGCGAATCTGGATCTCGTCGTCAACGACGAGCACGACGGGGGGGATTTCATTCATCGACGCTGACCTCCAGCGGCGCCGGCTCGCCGGTTAGAGCTTGGGTTCCGGCGGGCGCGGCCGATATAGGCTCGGCCAAGCCCGATTCAATCGAAGACGGCTCGGCGGATTTAGACTCCGGCAGCCCGGGCAGCCGGATCGAGACGGTCGTTCCGCGATCGGCGCCCTCGCTCTCCACTTCGAGTTCGCCGCCGTTGGCGGTGACGAAGGCGTTGGCGATCCACAACCCCAGCCCAGAGCCGGACGTCGTCGCTGCCTGGCGCGAGCCGCGGAAGAACCGTTCGCAGATCTGCATCTTCTCCTCGCCGGTGACCCCGCTGCCGCAATCGTGCACCGCCAGCACGGCGGTGTGGGCGTCGGCACGCGCGGTGACGCGTATCGGCGCGGCTTCGGGCGAATATTTGGCGGCGTTATCGAGTATCTGCATCAGCGCTTGTTCGACCTGCGCCGGATCGGCGTGCACGATAGGCAGGTTCGAATCGAGGTCGAGCGTCACCGGGTGACCGGCAAGGCGGCGCCGGCGATGCTCGATCGCGGCGTTGACGATATCGACCGGCTCGATCCATTGCGGCTTCGGCCGCACCTGCTGGCGGCTGATGGTCGTTGCGTCGAGCAGGTTTTGGATGTCGGCGTTAAGCCGCTCCGCTTCATCACGGACCACGCCGGCGAGTTCCTGCAGGCGGCTGTCGGCGGCAAGCGCCGGTGCGTTCGACAGGATCGTGGCGGCGCCGAGAATGGAGGCGAGCGGGGTGCGCAATTCGTGCGACACCGAACCGATCAGCGCCTCGCGCAAAAGCTCGGTCTCCGAGCGCATCTTGGCTTCGTCGAGTGCGCGCCCAACGTCGAGCCGCTCGAGCGTCGCCGCGGCATCAGCCAGCACATCATCGATGCGGCCGCGTACGTCGGCCAGCGCCACACCCGAGACATTGCCGAGGTCGACCGCGACCATGCCGAAATCCGGGGTCTTGCGCGACACGCGGCGAATGAGCCAGATGTTGCCGCTGCCGTCGTCCACGGTGCGCTCGGTGCCTTCATTCTGCTCGACTCGGTTGACCTGGGCGCGGACGCGCTCAGGCACGTCGTCGGCGTTGCCCGCCTCGGCGGCGCCGAGCAGCACGACCTTGCGCTGGACCAGATTGGCCAGATGATTCTGGATGGCGACGAAAATTTCGGAGGCGCTTGGCGCTGCGGCCAGACGGCGTGAGAACGCGTAAAGCTCGCTCATCTCGCGCTCGCGCTTGCGCGCGATCGTGATGTGCCGCTTGGCGGAGCTCGACAGGTGCGACACCACGACGGCGACGATCATGAACAGCAGGAAATTCAAGATCTCCTGCGGTGACGCCACCCTGAAGCTGTAGAGCTGCGCGAAATACAGATAGCCGGACAGCACCACGCCGGCGACGGCGGTGATCAGCGCCGGGATGACGCCGTAATAGTAGCCGAGCAGCATTACCGGAACGAGATAGAGCACCGAGCCGCGCAGGATGCCCGCATAGTGGCGCAGGAACACCGCGATGAGCGTCGTCGCGACGATCATCAAGAGCGCAGCGAAAAGGCCGCGCAGTTCGCGCCGCATGATCGAGAAATTGAGCTGTGAGTGCTCCAAAAAATCCGCCGTGCGCAGGTGCCGGTCCAACGTCCGATGCCGACGTGTTGTTTTGCCGCCGCGCCGTGGCAAGCGCAATGCGCCCGCAAACGAATTATTGTGATCGGCTCATATCGGCCGGCATGACGCCCATGCCCAAGGGTGGGCCCAAGGGTGGGCCCAAGCGTAGGCCCAAGCGTAGGGCAAAGGTTCCGCCGTTTATTTGAAGTTTATGGAGAAGCCGAAACGTTCAAAGAAAATTTACTATCATTTTGCGCAATTGCGGGAAACGCTATTTAGCGCCGCAATCGTGTGGTTAATTGCGTCTTGCCTCCGGAGGAAAGGCTTCGTCACCATCTTCAGCTTTCCCGCGGTGGCTTTTAGCCCCCGGCGCGTCCTCGCCGGGGGCTTTTGCTTTGTCGGGCTTTGCTTTGTCGGGCTTTGCTTTGTCTTGCCGCCGTGCGGCGGTAACCGGGTAGGAGGGGCCTAGCAGGCTGCTGAAAAACCGCACTTTGCGAGCGATTTTACCGATGAATGCGGTTGCGAGAAACTGGGCAGTGGATGGCGAGTGGCGTCGCAGGCGCG
>Ga0208849_1002476_pt1 | contig 10041 bp, 8 predicted proteins | sample NGESurdeep072012_10_FD_184470 | JGI IMG/M metagenome (GOLD analysis project Ga0208849, IMG submission 184470) | Arctic peat soil microbial communities from Barrow, Alaska - NGEE Surface sample 53-3 deep-072012 (SPAdes) | ecosystem: Environmental > Terrestrial > Soil > Wetlands > Peat ...
AGTTCAAACGCGCAATCCGGGGACCGATCGATATCATCGTCGCTGCGATCTTCGCCCTGCAACTTTGGTTCAAGGGGCGACGAAATTCGACGGCCGCAACGTTGAATCAAAGCAGTTGCCAAGCGATTTCGGGGAAAATTCGCGGGCGGCTTCGGATCTGGACGGCGAAGGGAGTGCGGGCGCCTTAAGGTTGAGAACTGCCGCTGTCTGGACATGAACCGGCATGCACAAGGTGGGCTGGCTGCGTCCTGGCTGGTCTGGCGACTTGCGGTGGGCGCGCGAAGGTGACGACGCGGCGCCCGTCAACCTTCGGAGGAAAGCTGATCGCATCGTCCTTTTCTACCGCCTCAGGGCGAGGACATCGATGAGTCCCTGCTGCGGGTCAGTGTGCGGCGCGGCTTCGGCGGCACTTGGCCCTATTTCATCTGCCCGGGCGTGGTGAAGGGCGTGCCTTTCTGCAGGCGCGTCGCCAACCTCTGTTGCGCAGGGGCTGCCTCCCGTGCCGGCATTGCTACCGGCTCGCCTATGCCAGACAGCAAGGATGAATTAGCCCGAGCTCGTCGGAGCGCCAGCTAGGTCTCGCGTTGCGTCGGCGGCGAACTCGGCATTGCCAGGGTGCCGGAGAGGCCGAAGGGCATGTGGTGGCGGACCTACCGACGGCGACGCGAGCAGGCCCTGGTGACCGAGATGCTCGCCAACGAGGTCTTTGTGACGCATGACGCGCCTGCTAACGAGGATGCGCCTTGAGAGTCCCGGATCAAACGGCTAGTGGGAGACCAGCACCGGGACCATCATTTGATGGAGCAGCGAGCGACTGACGCCACCGAGAACGCGCTCCCGAACTCGCGAGTGACCGAAGGCGCCCGCGACCAGCAGGTCTACGTGTTCCCAGTCGACCCTAGTGAAAATCTCATCTTCGATCGGCAACCCGAGATCGGTCATAGTGTCGACAGTCGCAGAGATGCCGAGTCGCTGCAGGTGAGCGACCACGGCGCTCGGGCCACCAACCGAGGTGCGTTTGCTTTCGATCGACGCTATCTTGATGGTCGCCGCATCGCGCAGGAAGGGTATGGCGTCGTGTAGAGCGCGGGCGGCCTCCCGACTTCCATCCCATGCCACCAGAATGTTCTCGCCAATCCTCTCGGGAACGTTGGCAATGGGGATACCCAAGACAGGTCGGCCGCACCCAATGACAAGTTGCTCAGTGTCCAGACGCTCCGGGTCGGAGGCTGGATCGTCAGGGTCGCCAAGGCCAACGACGACCAGGTCGACGTACCTTGCCAATGTTGCGATTTCTTCTTCTCGGTGCGACGCGCCGGCGACGATCCAAGTCCCCTCAAGGCTGTGCATCGTGAGCTGTCGGGCAAAATCCGCTGCGGCATCATCGAGGTTCTCCACTTCTCCCTCACCGCCTTTTTGGCGCGGCGGGAGGTAGTAGCCAACGACGCGAGCATGCGATCTCACCGCGAGTGCCAGAACAAGCTGAGTGCGTTCCCGCCCAGTCTCCGCCCTATCCATGCAAACAAGGATGTCGCCGAATTGCATTCTCTTCCTCCTGCCGGACCCAGCCCGGTCTCGTTGCGGCGTTTAATTCAATAATGGGGCGGTCAGCGCCACGCTGCTTTGATCCCGGTCAAGATGCTTGGGGCTCCGTCGGCCAAGAGCTTCCGCGCTGGCGGTCCACGGGGCTCCCATCCGGATTCTGGATCAGGCGGAAGACGGGCACCAGCGAACTCGTCAAGGCCTCCAGCGTTCGGCCGCAAAGTTTGCAGCCGACAAGATCCATTTCGCGGTTTATACGCCTGAAGATGGTGCGCTCGTTTATCGCGCCGCACTCGCATCTAACCGTCGTTTTCTCGGCCATCGATATGCTCCGATTGCGCCCATACCGGCCTATAGCCGCCCACACTCGTCATCTTGGCGGCGCCTCATTCGCGCTGGGCTCGCCTTCGGATGCTTTCCGCAGCCCCGGGCTGGTCCCCGTCATGTGTCGGTGGGAGCCGACGTAGGAATTCGGGGATTTCAAGATCATCTTGGGCGTCTGCCGCACTCGCCGCGGTTTCGGCCGGCGGTGGAAAGGTCGGGGGAGGGCCGGAACTGAACACCTACGAAGGATCGATTTCGGAAGTTCGGCCTTGGCAGCAGGGTTCTCCCAGATGATCGAACCCTGGTTCAGCCCCCACGCCCGGCTACGCCACTCTGCCGCAACCAGTTTTCTTCGCAAACTCGCGAACGCGTTCATCGAAGCCGCACTTCACTCTCACCTCCCAAGAACCAGATCCGCACCCTTCTCGGCGATGCAATAAGTTGCGGCAACGGTGTTCGCCGAAACGATGCTTGGCATCACTGATGCATCAATCACCCGCAACCCCTCCATTCCGTGCACCCGCAGCGATGCCGGATCGACTACCGCCTCTGGGGTAGTGCCCATGCTGCAGGTGCCGACAGGGTGGAACAGCGTGCCGACGGTCTGGCGAATGAACGCTTCGAGCGCTCCGTCGCTTTCGACCTCAGGCCCAGGCGAAACCTCGCGCTCGAGATGCGGCACGAACGCCCTCTGATTGATGATCCTCCGCGCGATTCGTATCCCCTCACGCAAGGCGTCGATCGTGCTGTTGTCGCGGAAGAAATTGTAGATGATCGACGGCTTCTCTTTCGGATCGGCGCTTTTTAGCTGCAATCGGCCGACGCTCCCCGGGCGCAGATCGCAAACATGCACAAGGAAGCCATGTCCAGTGAAGCCTGCGGCGTTCTGCGTGTTGCCAACCGCGGCGCAGAAAAAGAGTTGGATATCCGGCCGATCCACTCCCCTCTTGGTCGAAAGGAAGGCGCCGCCTTCGGCCGTTGTCGATGCGAAGAGCCCGCGCCGCCGGAACAGCCAGTCGAGCACATGCAGCACGTTCCGCGGCAGCGCCCACCACGAGATTCCGTAGGGGGCCGTCGTCTTAGCCCGGTATTCAATCGTCACATCGAGGTGGTCCTGCAGATTCTCTCCCACTCCCGGCAGTTCATGCACGAGGGGGATGCCGAGCCGCTCAAGGTGGCGACGCGGCCCTATTCCTGAGAGCAAAAGTAGTTGCGGGGAGACAAACGACCCGGCGCTGAGGATAATTTCGCGCCCTCGCGTTTCGCCAGCGTGTCCATCGCGCTCCCATGCGACCCCGACGGCACGCTTGTCTTGCACGAGTACGCGCGTCGCTTGCGTGTCGGTGAGGATGGTAAGGTTCGGCCGCTGACGGATCGGGTCGAGATAGGCCGCCTCCGCCGTTTGCCGTTCGCCGCCTTTCTGGGTGAAGGTGTAGTAGCCGAAGCCGTTCTGCCGGGCGCCATTGAAATCGGCGGTGAGCGGATATTCCGCCTGTTCCGCGGCCTTGAGATAGACCTCCGTCATCGGGTTGATCGAGCGCGGCTGCGCGACATTCAGCGGCCCGGCGGTTCCATGAAATTTCGGGTCGATCTGATCGAAAAGCGGCCGGCCGCCGAGCGTGATGCCGCGCCCGTTCTTGGGATCGGCCAGGAGGTCGAACCGCTCGAGCTTGCGGAAGTAGGGTAGGAGGTCGGCGAAACCCCAGCCAGCGTTACCGAGGTCGCGCCAATGATCGAAGTCCTCGCGCTGGCCACGGATGAAGATTTGGCCGTTGATGTTGGTGCTGCCGCCGGTGCCCTTCCCCCGTGGCAGAGCGATTTGCCGGCCCTGCAATCCCGGCTCGGGCTCGGTTTCGAACCACGACATGAATTTCGGGCCACCGAGGAAGGCAAGTGCCGGCGCCATGAAAGTGACCATAGCGAGCGGCATCTTGACGATGGTTCTCCCGGCATTGCGGTCGCCGCCCAGCTCGATCACGGCTACCCGGTTGGCGGGATTTTCGGATAGACGATTGGCCAGCACGCAGCCGGCCGCCCCTCCTCCCACGATGACGTAGTCGAACTCAGCCACGGCGGGATACCTGCATGGGCGGCACCTCAGATATCTTGGTTCTGCGGCAGGATGACGAGATCGCGGATGGTGACGTTGGCAGGACGGTTTAGCATGAAGACCACGGCATCGGCGACGTCCTCGGAATAGAGGCCCTCGCGCGCCGCGACCTTTGCCTCGATCACCTCACGGTCAGTATAGCCCCAGAGCTCGTTCAGCACGATGCCCGGCGCGATCGCGCCGACGCGGATCCCGTGCGGCGCGACCTGCCGGCGTAACCCATGTACGAACGACTGGATGGCATGCTTGGTGGCGCTGTAGACCGGCTCCCACTGGATCGCCTGATGCCCGGAGATCGAACTCGTCACCACAATGTCGCCGACGCCGCGCTCGATCATGCCGGGGAGCGTGGCCCGGATAGCGCGGAAGACGCTGCTGATGTTGACGGCGATCACCTCGTCCCAACTGTCGGGATCGCCCTCAGCGATGTTGCCCGGCGCATACAGGCCGGCGTTGGCGAGGAGAATGTCGATTCTGCCGAAGTGCGACAGCGTGCGCTCGACCATGCGGTCGACATTATCTGCCACGGTCAGGTCAGTCGCAATCGCGATGGCATCCGGCGCCGACGTCGCCGCGCGCACGGCGTCGAGCCTCTCGCTCGAACGCCCCACCAGCGCAAGCTTCACACCTTCGCCGCCCAGTGTCATCGCCAGCGCCCGACCGATGCCCGAGCTTGCACCGGTGATGAGCGCGACCTTCCCGGCCAGCGTCTGTTTCATCCCCGTCTCCCCAATTCGTTTCCGCCGCCAGTCATATCGCCGGTCGGTCTTGCAGAAGCCCGACGCGGACACTACCCGAATAATCGGCGCCGTTAACACCCGCATTTTCGTGTCGACCGATGACAAGACATCCGAGGGTGCTTACCCACAACCGCCTGGCGGTAATCAGGTACGCGTTGCGGCACGAACCTGATGGCGCTAGCCTCGCAATCGAGCGGCGCTCGCCTGCGGAATGTTGGAAGCACGCTGCCTATGGAGCGGCAGCTCCGGGTTGCGATAACCCGGACGCCCAGATACGCAAAGGCAGCGCGACCAAAAACGGAGGAACGACATGGATACGCGGCAGGCACTGGATGAGCTCGGAGTGAAGGACGGCCTTACGGCGGAACAGAAGCGGCAGTTGGACGAACAAGGTTTCTTCGTCGTGTCCGACGTCTTCACTGCGGCCGAGGTCGGGGAGATGCGTTCGGAATTCGAACGCTTGCGCGGCATCGAAGGCGAGTACGGCGGCCATGAGGTTCACATCGAGCCCGGTGCGCCGCGGCTTTCCAACCTCTTCAACAAATCGCCGGCTTTCGATCGCTGCCTGACCTGCAAGCCGACGCTCGCGGCCGCCGCCGAACTGCTCGGCGAAATCCGCGTCTATTCGCTCAATGCACGCAACCCCATGAAGGGCCAAGGACAGCAGCCCCTCCACAGCGACGTGCCGCGCGTGTCGCCGAACGATTGGCGCGTCGTGAACTCGATGATCTTGCTCGACGACATGACGCCGACCAACGGCCCGACCCGCGTGGTGCCGGGATCGCACAAGTGGGTTCCGATCAACGTGCCGGACGTCAACATGGCCGAGGTCACGCGCATCGAGGTGCGCCCCGAGGATGTTGCGATCATTCCGAAGGACCCGAAAGCGACGCACCCCAAAGAGATTAAGGTAACGGGCAAGGCCGGCTCGGTCGTGGTGATCAATGGCAGTATTTGGCATGGCGGCACACTCAACGAAAGCGGCGCGCAGCGTCGGGTTCTGCATCTCGCAATCGGGCGGCGCGACCTGCCGCAGCAGTTGAACGAGCGCGAGCACCTGACGCCCGAGCTTTACAATCGCACCAACGCTGCCCAGCGCTTCCTGCTCGACATCGAGGGCGCGACGCCGAAGGTAATCGGCTACCCGCCGGTGCCGAAGAAGGCCCGGCAGTGGACGGCGGCGAAGTCGGTTGTGAAGTCCTAGAGGGCCGCCCTTATTTGGTCCGGGCGACTGGAGTTATCGGCGGGTTACGGCGGCTTTCCGGCACGGTCTTGCGTGGCCTGCTGCCACCGGCGCATTGCTGGTACCTTTGTTTGGTGTTACTACAAACGAAATGATGATGGTGCGGTTAGTTTTGTGGGGGTTCGATGACGAAGCTTGGAGTCCATTCGTTCGTGTGGACCGGCGGTTCGACAACCGAGGCGCTCGATGGCGCGATGGAAAAAACCCATCGGCTGGGGTTCGACCTCATCGAATTCCCGCGGCTCGACCCGCGGAAATTCGATGTCTCATGGCTGGCGGGACGCCTCAAAGAACTTGGGCTGAAAGTCGTCGTGACGATGGGCCTACCTCCCGACAGCGACATCTCCAGCGAGGATAGTGCCGTCGTCCAGCGCGGCCAGAAACTTCTGGAGGACGCAGTCGCGGTCACCCGCGATCTCGGCGGCCTGAAGCTCGGCGGCATCATTTTTTCCGCTCACACTAAGTATTCGCGGCCCCCGACGAAGAAGGGCTGGGACAACAGCGTCGGCGCCCTTACCCGAGTTGCTGAAAAAGCCGCAGCGGCCAGCGTGACGCTCAACCTTGAGATTGTAAATCGCTTTGAAAGCAATCTCTTGAACACCACGGCGCAAGGCTTGGCGTTCATCAAGGAAACCGGCATGAAGAATATCTTCCTGCACCTCGACACTTTCCACATGAATATCGAAGAGGCGAGCCCACGCCAGGCGATTGAGATCGCAGGCGACCGGCTCGGCTATTTCCACATCGGAGAGAGCAATCGCGGTTTTCTGGGCTCGGGCGTGATCGATTTTCCGTCGATCTTCGATGCGCTCCTCGCCATCGGGTACGACGACTATGTCACCTTCGAGTCCTTTTCCTCGGAGGTGGTCGACGAAGATCTTTCCGTCACCTGCGGCATCTGGCGGAACACGTGGAAGGACAACATAGAGGTCGCGCGCCTCGCCAAGGCCTTCATCGAGGCGCGGCAGGCGGAAGCCGCGCGCCGCGCCGGGACGGCGCGCACGGCTTAGGCCGAGCGCCCGGTGGGAGAGCATTTCTGCCCGGAACAGAGCCTGAGAATTTCCCTCCGCCAATTGACTCATGCTAGACAAAAAGTATGCTGTGAGAACCAACAAAAAGCCGAATTGATCGGCTGCGGTGGGAGGAACGGAGTGAAAGAGCCTGTTCTAGCGAACAGGGCGAAAGCTGGCACCGGGCAAGGTTCCGGGGCTGGGGACCTGTCTGCCGCGGCTGCCACTGATATTCTGCTCGCCGCGACTGGTATCGCGAAATCCTTTTCCGGCGTTCCAGCTCTGATCGACGGGCGCATCGAACTTCGCCGCGGCAGTGTGCACGCACTTTGCGGCGGCAACGGCGCCGGCAAGTCGACGTTCCTTGGTGCGCTCATGGGCCTGCACAAGCCGGATGCCGGCACGATCGTTCGGAACGGCCGCGTTGTCCGCTACTCGTCGCCAGCCGAAGCGCTTGCAGACGGCATCGCGATCATTACGCAGGAGCTCTCCCCGGTTCTCGATATGACCGTTGCCGAGAACATCTTTTTGGGTCGAGAGCCGCGCCGGGGCGGCTGGTTCGTCGACCGGCGGCGCATGATTGCCGAGAGCGCGGCGCTGTTCGCCAGACTCCATTTCGACATCGACCCCAGGGCGCAGATGCGCTCGCTCTCGGTCGCTCAAATCCAGACGATCGAGATTGCCAAGGCGATCGGGCGCCAGAGCCAGATCCTCATCATGGATGAGCCGACCTCGGCCATCGGCGAGCGCGAAGCTGAGATTCTTTTCGACGCGATTCGCGCTCTGCAGGTTCATAACGTCGGTATCATTTACGTTTCCCATCGACTGACCGACATTTTCTCGATCGCCGACACCTACACGGTCCTTCGCGACGGCTCGTTCGTCGAGACCGGCAAGGTCGCCGACATCGATCGCCAGCGGCTGATCCAGCTCATTGTCGGCCGCTCCCTCGGCGACCGGCAGCCGCGACCAGACCGCGTTCGTGGCAATGTCATTCTAGCGGCCGAGGGCTACACCCGCGCCGGCGTGTTCGAGGACATCTCCATTGAGATCGGCAGTGGCGAGATCGTCGGGCTCTACGGATTGATGGGCGCCGGACGCAGCGAATTCGCCAATGCATTATACGGCAATGCGCCCAAGGATGCCGGCGAACTTCGGATCGATGGTCGTCTGATCAAGATCCGCTCGCCGGCCGACGCCCTTCGTCACGGCATGGCGCTCGTCACCGAAGACCGCAAGGAGACCGGCCTTGTTCTCCCAGCGTCGGTTGCCGAAAACATCACCATAGCGGCGTTGGGCAGATTTTCCCGCGGCAGTTTTATCAATGGACGGCTCGAGGCGGCCGCGGTCAATGCCCAGATCAAGCGCTTCGGCATCCGCACTCCTTCACGCGAGTTTCTGGTGTGCAATCTCAGTGGCGGCAATCAGCAGAAAGTCGTCTTCGCCCGCTGTGTGGAGACCCAACCGCGCATACTCATTTGCGACGAGCCGACACGCGGCATCGACGAGGGAACCAAGTACGAAATCTATGCCTTTCTTCACGCATTCGCCGCGGCCGGAAACGCGGTGCTGCTCATCTCGTCGGAAATCGTCGAGATCCTTGCCAACGCCGATCGTCTCGTCGTCCTGCGACGCGGTCGAATTGCCGGAACGGTTGCCGGAGCGACCGCAACTCAGGAAACCCTGGTTCACCTAGCGAGCTGAGAAAAGACGTGTCGGACTCGTCCGCCAAGACTGCTGTTCGTTCGACCGGGATTGTCAGCCGGCAGGCGCTGGCACGCTTTGCCTCGCGCAACGGCATCGTTATCGCGTTCTTCATCATCGCTGCGATTCTGGCGGTCGCCAACGAGCACTTCCTGTCGGTGGTCAACCTGCTGAATGTCGGGAGACAGGTTTCGATCAATGGCATCCTTGCGATCGGCATGACGTTCGTCATCCTGACCGGCGGCATCGATCTTTCGATCGGCTCAACCTTGGCGATCACCGGCATGGTTTCTGCGAGCCTCGTGATCGGCGACTCTCCCTATTCGCCGACGGTCGCTGTCCTGGCAGGTATCGTGACCGGCATTGCCTTTGGAGCCGTCAACGGCGTGCTGATCGCCCGCTTTGCGGTGCCAGCGTTTGTCGCGACGCTGGGCATGCTGAGCATGGCGCGCGGCGCAACGCTCCTCTATAGCGGCGGGAGACCGATCCCAAGCCTGAGTGAGGACTTCACTTGGCTCGGGCAGGGATTTGTCCTGGGCATACCGTTCCCTATCATCGTCTTTGCCGTGGCGCTGGTCATCGCTTGGGTGACGCTCCGCTTCACAGTTTTTGGCCGGTGGGTCTACGCGGTTGGCGGAAATGCGAAGAGCGCCAAGACCAGCGGCATCCCGACCAGAACTGTGATCTTCTCGGCCTACGTCATCATGGGTGGGCTCGCCGGCCTTGCCGGTCCAGTCCTCACCGCCCGCACCAGTGCGGCCCTGCCGCAGGCCGGTCTGGGTTATGAACTCGACGCGATCGCTGCCGTCGTGATCGGCGGCACGAGCCTCGCCGGCGGCGTCGGCTCGCTCGGCTTCACGCTGGTCGGCGCACTGATCATCGGTATCATCAGCAACGGCCTCGATCTCATGGGCGTGTCCTCTTATTACCAGCAGATCATCAAAGGCGCGATCATCATCGTCGCCGTCCTGATCGACCGTTCCCGAAATCAGAATCCGTGAGGATCCGTGCCCGCTCGCGCGCGCGGCAGTCAACCTGAACACCACCTGGGAGGAATGACATGAAGTTACAGTCGATCAATCGCCGGACGGCAATGCTTGCGATGGGCGCGAGCCTTGTCGGGGCAGCGTTTTTCGGACCGGTCGAGTCGGCGTCGGCAGCCCCGGTTCGCATCGCCGCGATAGTCCAGAGCCTTAACAGTGAATACAACGTGCTGTGGGCAAACGCGGCGCAGGCTCATCCGGCGCTGAAGGACGGGACCGCGACGCTCACAATTCTCGACGGGCGCTTCGATGCCCTCACTCAGTCCAATCTCTTCGATACCGCGATAACTGAAAAGTACGACGCGATCATCTTCATTCCGGTCGA
>Ga0208849_1002477_pt1 | contig 10035 bp, 9 predicted proteins | sample NGESurdeep072012_10_FD_184470 | JGI IMG/M metagenome (GOLD analysis project Ga0208849, IMG submission 184470) | Arctic peat soil microbial communities from Barrow, Alaska - NGEE Surface sample 53-3 deep-072012 (SPAdes) | ecosystem: Environmental > Terrestrial > Soil > Wetlands > Peat ...
ATCGTGCGCGTCGGGGTTACGCTGTCGGAGCTATCGCCGGCAAATAGGCGGCAGCTTGATCTTCTCTTGGATGACGACGAGGAGCGGCGGAAATGCGAGTTGCTGACGAACACGATTGACGGGCTAAACCGGAAGTTCGGCAAGCGCGTCGTCACCATCGGGCCTTGGACACCACCGCCCGGAGGCTATGCAGGGGGAAAGATCGCCTACAACCGGATTCCTTCGGCGGAGGACTTCTGGTGAATTGGAAGGGGGACACTTCGCTCAAGGATTTGGATGACAGCGTGCTTCTGGAGGCGACGTGTTTCAGATGTCTGCATGTCTGGCTGCAAAGTCCCGTGCAACTCCTCATCAAAGTCGATCACCGCGACGTGCGCCTCGATGAGGTTGCAAGACACCTGGCTTGCCCAAGGCCGGGCTGCCGTCATGTCGGCGTGAGGCTGGCGTTGATAAAGAATGAGGACACCAGCGGGTTTGTCGGCGGGATGCCGTGAATGGTGATGCGACGATTATCATGCGCAACCCCGACGCTACCCTCTTCTACTTCTCTGACATATCGGACGCGAAACGCTTCATTGATCACTTCGCCTGCGGTGTGCTGATTCCAAATATTGCCTTGCCCCAGTCGAATGTCCAACATGCAAGGACTTGTTCTCAGCAGCGGTCGCCTTCTTGCGAGAGCGGGGGAAGGCAATTAGCTCGATCGAAGACCCAAGGCCGCCCTTCGAGATGCCAGGCAGAGAGGACGCGGGACGCGGCGGCAACTGATGCTGTCCCGAGGCGTTTATCCTCCACGCCAACAACCCGTCAGGGAGGAACATATGGTGGACAAGGACCGCATCGCCGGCAGTGCCAAGCAGGCGAAGGGCGCGATTAAGCAAGCCGTCGGCAAGGCGACAGGCGACAGCAAGCTCGAAACCGAAGGCGCGGCCGACAAGGTCGCCGGCAAGGTCCAGAACACGGTCGGTGGTGCGAAGGACTCGGTGCGTAAGGCGCTCAAAAAGATCTAAAAACGAAGCTCGTGTGCGGCCGATACCAAAGCTACCTTCCCCGTGACGCGATGACGCGCATCTTCAACGCGGTGCCGAGCTTCGAGGATCACGTCATCCGGTACAATGCGGCGCCGACACAAATGCTGCCGGTGGTTCGCTACGATCCGAAGGCCAAGGTGCGAACGCTCGATCTCCTGCGGTGGGGCTTGGTGCCGCATTGGGCGAAAGACCCGAAGATCGCAAACACACTGATCAACGCACGCGTGGAAACGCTTTCAGTGAGGCCGGCGTTTCGGCAAGCCCTGGCTGATCGCCGCTGTCTCGTGCCAGCGCCCGGCTTCTATGAATGGAAGAAGACCGAGAGTAGCAAGCAGCCCTATTGCGTCGCACCGCGCGACACTCCGCTGTTCGCCTTTGCCGGGCTTTGGGAAAACTGGAAGAACCCGGTCAGTGGGACATGGCTCCGTAGCTTCACCATCATCACGGGGAAGCCGAATAGCCTGATGGCCGATATTCACAACCGCATGCCGGTTATTCTCGACGAAGCAAGCTGGCCAGCTTGGCTTGGCGAGGTTGATGCGACCCTGGAGCAGCTGCAGATGATGATCGTGGAGCCTTACCCGTCGCAGCTTATGAAAGCGCACCCTGTATCGAGTCGGGTCAACAGCGTCCGAAATGATGATGCAGATTTGATCGAGTCGGTGGATAATTCGGGGATTAATTAGCAAATATGCGAGAGAAGATTCGTAATTTGTCCATTTCCGTACTAAGCTCTCATTTGTCGTCCGCCGAGGAATTAACCGACGCGCTGACGATCTAAGCACACGACGATCCCACGCAAAATGGGGTTGCGCGCGCTCACACCAGTAAATGGTGGCGCCGATGTGTTGGTATCGCTTCTATTTTCTAAACTCCGCAAATCACATTGCTGCCGCGAGCCAAGATGTTGACTGCGGCGATGATGCGGACGCTGAACAAACCGCGCTGAGAATGCTGACCTCTCAGGGCCAGTACGGCGCGGTCGAAATATGGAACGGCAGGCGACGCGTGTCGCGACAGGATAGGGTCCGCGTATCCGCCAACCGATTTTCCGAACGCAGCTTTTAGTTTTCGGAGCGATGACGCGGCGTTGATTGACTCGCTTACCGCATAAAGTCGGGCTGGCGCGAATCGCGAGTTTTACTTACGCCCTTCATCGCGGCGGCGCCAAACAGCATATTGACATTCTTGCTGTCCGTCGAAAGAGGAAGGATTAGGGTCTGTACCCACATAATTTGTTGAACTGCAAAGCGAAGCGTGATTCACCGTGATTGGAGGTGGGTCATGCGTTTCGATTTGAGCGATGAGGAGTAGGCGCTTCTCAACCCGTTGATGCCAAGGAGACGGCGGCGCGCGCGGGTGGACGACCGCCGTCACCGCCCGTGCCCGTGTCCTCCCATTCCAAGACCAGCGCGTCGCGCTGGAACGGGAAGCCGCAAAAATCCTCCAACTGGCTGCGTAAACGCCAAGGCCCCGCATGAAGAAATTCGTACGGGGTTTTGGCGTTCATAACATAAACAATTGTCTGCTGATGCCTTCCGCGCCTATCGGTGCCGACGCTTTGCACGGTGTCGAACAAGAGCTTCTACCTGAACCGTTGCGCGTTCCAGGTCATCAGTTGCGAGAGCGTTGACAGCGCCTAACAATCTCGCGGCGAACCTCTCCCTATCGGATTTGGGCGTTACGTTCGGTTCGATCCCGAGCAATTGGTTCGGAGTCGTCGATAAGACAGCAGCGATTTTTACGACCGTTGCCAAATCGGGTTCCCGGATTCCGGCAACATAATTCCCGTAACGACGTTCGGTTAGGCCTGCACGCCGAGCCACCTCGGCGTCCGAAATCCCAAGCATTCGTGCCCGGTGACGGATTCTCTGGGAGAAAATCTGCATGGGAACAGAATGTTCCCAACAAGCTCCACGCTGTCGATGCACGTTACGTGGTCAATCAAGACCACATATTGTGATATTTGCTTGCGACTATGGCAGTATTAGGACCGTGCTTTCTGCGGGGGAGGTGTTGCTATGGTCATGTGGGGGAAGATTTCTGCGGCTATCGTTCGAATTAAGCGGACATCGGCAACGATTGAAAACGCTACCTCACACCGAGTTTCGGTCGCTTCGAATTTCCTCAAGCGCGCTCCGGATGCAGTTCGTAATTTCCGTCATACCGAATCGTCAAAAGTGCTCCAACCGGACTTCGCGATTGTCCCGGCCGACCTACCGAGTCCTAGCCATTCTAAGCTGGGCATCTATGTAGCTGCATTGGCGCTTGCTTTAATTGGCGCGTCTCTAGCAGTGCTTTTCGGTGAGTGGCTTTTCAATCAGTACGAAACCCGTCAATGGTCAGGAATCCTCCTGGCCCCTGTCATTTTGATCGCCGCCGGTTTTGCGATAAGGACACTGTGGCGTGAACTTACATCCTGGCGGCGTCTTGTCGCTGTCGAGAGTATCCGAAGCGATCTATCGGATGCCACGGATACCGATCGATTCCAGAAGGCGCTCAATCGCCTGAAAGCAGCACTTGGGGAACCCCATCGTTCAGCCCTGACGAAGCTAATTGGACGCAAGTCCTCAGAACGGCCTGCCAGTGAATTAAAAAACGCTCTCGATCGTACTGTGGTCCATCCGATGGATAGCCAAGCGGTAGGTGTGATTCACCGCGCCATCCGCGACATGTTCTTTCTGTCGCTCGTCAGTCCGACTGATATCACGGACACGACTGCCTTCATTGTGAGAGGCATGGGGATGATTCGCGGTGTGGCATTCGCATACGGACAACGACCAGGGAAACTTGGACTCATTCGCATGGCTAGGCATGCTGCGGCCGATATTGCCCTGCTCTCGGCAACCATGATCGTGATGAGTGGAGCATCACGAAGCGTAGGTGAGATGGTTCGGGGCGTTACTGACGGGGTAGGGACCGTGGTCGGCGTAGGGATAGGCGCAGTCGTCACGCCAGCTGGTGGAGTTGCCGCTGCCGCTGCCGTCAAAGGCGTCGGAAACCTTATGGCTTCCGCAGCAGATTTTGTTACCGACGAGGTAACCGATGCCGCGGTCGCCGCTGCACGTATGGCGCAGCTTGGTCTCTTAGCCATTGCGGTCGTGCGTCCGATCGTGCTTTCCGACGAGCGGCGCAAGGAAATGCGCAGCGACCTTTTTAAAGGGATAATGAGCCTGCGCCGCGAGATGGCACGGAATCGTCGCGAAGGTCCCGAAGCTACGACAGGCGGGACAAATCACATCACTCACGATTAAGTAGGTGACAAAATGCATGCCATCAAAGTTACATTCGTCACGCTTGCCGCCATTATTGGTGGCCTTTTCCTGATAAATTTTGCAGGTGGATTCATCGGTGGATTTATCGCTTCCGGAGGCGGCATTTTTATATTGCTTGTCATTGTTGTCGCGTTTCTGGTTAGCCGAGTTATGAAAAAGCGCCGTGAACCTCTCGCCGATAAAAACTCGGAAACATAGAAGTTGCGCTTTCTGTGGATAATGACTGCCTCGCTGCTTTTATCGGTGACGGTGGCATATGCCGAGGACCCGATCCGTCCAGACCCAAGTCTCACGCCCGGCGCGGTCGTGACGACCGACCTCTCTAGAATCTGTGCGCCCGGCTATACCAAGACCGTCCGACACACTTCGGGCAAGCTCAAGCGGATTACCTACCGCGAATACGGGATCCATTCGCGTGAGGGGCATTACGAGATCGATCACTTGATTCCGCTGGAACTTGGTGGCGCGGATGTCGCTGCCAACTTGTGGCCGGAGAGTTACGATACCCAGCCCTGGAACGCCCGCGTAAAAGATATATTGGAGAATTTCCTGCACGACGATGTATGCGCGCATCGGATTCCGATCGCTCAGGCGCAGCGCGAGATCGCCGCGGATTGGATCGAGGCGTCTCGGAAGTACCTCGGTGAGCCCTCCAGATAATCGTGTTCGTCTCGGCCCAGCCGAATGTTCTTGATTCGTTCTAGGACCAGCTGCCCGAGTTCAACGGGGTGTGCGACCTGGGAGACGAGACGCTGCGCGACCGTATCTTGCCCAGGATAATAGAAGTCAGCGAGGTGTGGGGCATAAGCGCGCCAAGGCAGCGTTTAAACTTCTGCCCGCTGCCGCAGGGGCAAAGCTCGTTACGACCGGTCTTCTTCGACATATGGGTTATTTGGGGCGCCGGCGAAGGGTGCGCAACCCGGGACTGATCGTCTGTGGCGACTCGACTCGCTGCTAGCGAATGGCTACCGCGAGAGGCGCTCGACCAAATTCTCCGCCAGCGGCAACATTTGTTGCCAAAGGCTGAGCCCCTGTTCGACGAAATTGATCCGTTGCTCGATCGGCATATCCTTCACGCGTCCATCTTGTGTGGCCCGCAGATGGACACGAATTGCCTTCAACAACTTGTAGAAGAGCACCACGTCAGATGCGTCTGATCCCAAAACGCCGATCTTGTCGGCGTTCTTATTATAGACTGGATCATTATCTTCCGGCACGCCGAACATTTGAGGATGGAAGTCCTCGCCGCGCTTCCATGCCGCTATCCATGTCTTTGCCGTATCCTCATGTTTCCTTATCTCTGCGATTTTTAGGAGCCCCGCTATCTCGGCGCCGAACGCGGCACGAAGTGCCGACCGCTGGCGCCACTCGTCCCAAATTTTCGCGCCGAATCCGCCGGCAAGTGTTAGAGCGCCACCGAGAAGAACGCCCCATAGATCGGTTATTTATTCTTCCTCCGCGCTGAAGCGTGCCACATTCCACGCTCATTTAGAATTTCCGCGAGCGGAAAACCACAACGCCAAGTAGCCAACCAGAAATCAGCTGCTCTTATAAAGGTGTGCTAAGCTCACGCCCGTATATTTGATTTTCTCGGTGATCCGCTGCAACGCGGTCAGGTCAAGGCCAAGCGGCGCGTAAACGTCGAGCGTGAAGCCGCGCTCGTGGCCGATGAGCCCCGCAATGTCGGCCTGTGGCACCCTGGCGCGATCGAGGGCTGTAACGACATTCTTACGGAAGCTGTGGAATGACAGGCGCGGGCGAGTTACGCCTACGCCGCGGCGAAATTCCGTGTAACGGCGGGTGAAGTACCAGCTTAGTTTGTCATCCGGGCCGCCAGGTTTCAGGCCGGGGAATAATTGGCCCGCTGGCAATGCGTCGAGATAGTCGAGCAGTCCGCAGCGAATCAGCATGCTATGGACAGGAACGCGCCGAATTGCGCTGCCGGTTTTGACCCGCTGACCTTCTCCTTCCTCGGCAACATTAAAAAACCTGACTTTGTGTTCGCGCTTCACATCACCTGTTCGAAGCTGACATATCTCGCCGAGCCGCATCCCGCTATAGAGCGCGATCAATGGCACCCAGCGCATTGCCGTTTCGGTTGTGTGTTCCGCCGGGCGCAAGCGCTGCTCAGCGGCCGCGTTAAAAGGTGGCGCCTTAAATAGGGTGTTCAATTCCTCAATCTTATAGGGCAGCCATTCTGTTGTGCCCCTGGATGCTTTTGGTCGGCTCTGTTCGGTGAAGGGATTGATCCCATCGAATTTGCCGCGTTTGCGGGCCCATTTGAAAAGGGCGGACAATGCCGAGGCATAACGGTTGAGTGTCTTGTTGCTAAGCTGTTGTTCGCCGCCGCCGAATTTTTTGAGGAGTTCCTCAATCTCCATTTCCTTTGCTTTCGGCGCTCGGCCCCAATGGGGATGCAGCGTGGCGATGGCGCTTAGGAAATCGGCGGCCGTGGCGCGGTCAATTGCGGTCAGCGGCGCATTCTTGGCGTATTGCCCAAACAGCCGGAATACCGCCTCATATTGACCGCGCGTTTGTTCCGTCAGCGCGGCAGCATGGTCGCGCTGTAGCTCGCTGATGAATTGTTGTGCCGCCTCGGAAAAAGCCAAGCCGTTGGCACCACTGGTCGACAATCTGATTTTCGGGCGCAGCTGCTTGCGCCGGATTGGCGATAAAGCGACAGGGTCAATACCCACAGCGCCCAGGAAAGTCTCAGGCGGTTCGCTTGCTTCGCCTTGTAGGGCCTTAATCCGACCGTTGAGTGCGGCTATCTTGCCGTTAATGATGGCTTTGCCAAGAAGCCGATAAGTTTCCGTTCCCGGTTCAATCGTGACGCCCGTACGCCGTTGCACGGCCGCCATCTCGTCGGCAATCACATTCACCTTTGTTTGGTCTTCCAGCGTTTCGAGATCGATTCCAATGGAAACAATAAAATCTTTCGCCTCCAACGCCTCGACATATTGATCTATTTCGATGTGGAGTCCGGCAGTTTCGGGGTCATCGCCGTCTTGCTCCGTTCCAGCCCAGGCTCGAATCCCACGCTTCGCATCGGCTTCCATCCGTTCTAACGTGGTGGTGTAAACCTCCTGGGCCTGCGCCTCAATTTCGGTCAGGGTGAGGGGAGCGCCCACCGCAGCGCGTTTAAACGCCTCCCCATATTGCGTCCGCAGTGCCCAGCGCTTGTGTTGAGCCTCCGACAAATCCCGCGTGCCGAGAGACACGACGATGAGGGAGAGGGGCTTGCCGCGCGCGCTGAGAAATTTGCCCCGAAGATCCTTTGGGACCGTGAGAACGAAATACCAGCCTTGTCGGCGGCGTTTGAGGTAGCGCAGATCGGCCAAAGGCCCTCACTGCTTGTACACGTTAATGGTACACGTTGATGATACATAACCCCTTATTTTGCAATATATAAATTGCCATTCAAGGAGTTAGTGGTAGCTATACTTAGGGTCCTAGTCCCCCAGCCAACAAGTCTCGGTATTATGTAGCACTCGCCACAACGGCCCTATTGGACGCTGGTGTGGGTTCCTTATTTTGTCCGCATGGCCGACCCAATTATCGTTATGGGCCTGCGCCGGAAGCGCGACCAAATCTCCGGCATCATTGCGGGCTATGATCTATCGTCGGGGGGCGATCAAGGGATGCTAAAATCATCGCCGGTCTCTTGCTATGCAAAACAAAATCCCTGCGTAGACCGCCGCAAAAGCGAGTAAGCCGCCACCAACTATGAAGGTCGTGAACCAGTCCCAATGACGACCGATTCCGCTACTGCCACCGCAACCGTTGTTATCGCAGCCTTTACTGTCGTACTCGCCGTAGTGGGCGGCGTTCAGGCCTGGTTGACGCGCAAGACCATCAACCTCGCCCGTGATGAGTTCATTTCGACGCATCGGCCCAAGATCGCCATTCATTCGATCTGGCTGATGCTCGATATGATCGACCAAAGCACTGATGACGCGACGATCAGGGCGGAGATTATTTATTTCAATGTCGGCGCGACGCCAGCGCGAGTCGTTGATATAACCGCCAAAATCAGCCGCCGTCCGGTTCCGCTGCAAACCGGAATTACGACTTGGGCGACACATGAGGTGCCCCAAGAACCAATAGTGGGGGGCGGCAAAGGCTATATCTCTGTCAAGTCCGATATAAGGATCAATCACGAAAAGGTCATGCAACAAGCCGAGGCGACCCCGCGACACGCCGTGGTCTGCATGGGCAAGATCATCTACGAGGACGATTTGGGCGTAAGGCGAGAAACCGGATTTTGCCGTCAGCTCGATGCCGTGGCCGAACGCTGGTACAACCCTGCCGACGTAAGACCCTCCAATTCCGAATACGAATACGCCTACTAAAACACCGGCCTGTCTCAGCCGCAGAAAATGGGGGCGCGTTTTCATAGCGCGTCTCTATATGGTCACGCGTCCGGCCACGTCCGGCTTAATCCGGGTAAATCCGACCTAGCGGTGGTGGCGGGTGCTACATAATACCGCTCTCGAACTCACGGATTGACCGACAACGGCTGCTCCTCGTCGCCCGTTTTCGCGCGCGCGTCTCGCATGACGTTTGTACCGCCCGCCGATGACAGATTGATGGCGCCCGCCGCCGCTTCTGTGGGTCGGGGATTAAAGGCTCAGCGTGCGTCGTTCCGGCAATGACGGCGCCGGCTGGGCATGGGCGGCTAAGCCCGCGAGAATCCGATCCACCGCTTGCTGCAGCGACGTCACCACCTGATCGGCGCCGGTTTCCGCCGCGGCCTCGCGCAAGCGGGAATCGGCATCGACCAAATTCCACAGCCCGAGAATGATTGTGGCGTGCGGCGCCTTGCGGCGCAGGCGCCGCACCAGATAGCGCGCATTCGTCAGCGCCCCGGCTTCCAGATAGGAAAGGCAGATGATTCGCGCGCCGGCGGCGTCGAGCTGAAAGATGCGTCCCGGCGATGCCTCGTCGGATCGCACGACGACGGCGCGGACTTTTTTTCGCTCCAGCAGCTGCGTCAGAAGGGCCGCCGCTGCTTCGTCGAGGGAGCCGCGCCCGCCGATGCAGAGGACGGCGCGCTCGCCCATGAGGGGCGCTACAGGCAGCTCATCGGCCGCCGGCGGAGCGGCGGCTTCGCGCTCGGCGCCGTTCCGGGACGGCGTCGGCGCGGACGAATCCTCATGCTCGGACAGATTGTCGATGATGTCCTCGATCGCCGCCTTGATCTCGACACGGCGGCCGTGATCAAGCGTGCCCCGATTGACGTCGAGCTGCGCCAGCGCCAGCCCCTTGATGGCTACGTCGTCGTAATAGGCGGCCAACGGCTTCTCCTTGAGGAATTTCTCGGCGTGCGCGGCCGCTTCATCGGGGTCGCCGGCCAGCAGGCGTTGATAGAAGCTTTCCTCCAGCGCCAGGGCGGGCCGGTTGCCGAGCAGCACGTCGAGAAATTCGAGGCGGTCGACATGCCGGCCCAGCACCACCAGGCACATGGTCAGGGGCGTGGACAGCAGCAGGCCGATCGGACCCCACAGCCACGTCCAAAACGCGGCGGCAACGACGACGGCAACGGCAGAAAGCCCGGTCCTACGACCATAAAGCCAGGGCTCGACCAGATGGCTGGTGATGAAGGCGGCGACGAGATAAAGCCCGAGCGTCAGCAGCAGCATCGACCAGCCGGGATCGATCGCCAGCGCCAGAACGGCCGGAAAGGCGATGGCGATCGGCGCGCCGATATACGGCACGAAGCGCAGCAG
>Ga0208849_1002478_pt1 | contig 10030 bp, 8 predicted proteins | sample NGESurdeep072012_10_FD_184470 | JGI IMG/M metagenome (GOLD analysis project Ga0208849, IMG submission 184470) | Arctic peat soil microbial communities from Barrow, Alaska - NGEE Surface sample 53-3 deep-072012 (SPAdes) | ecosystem: Environmental > Terrestrial > Soil > Wetlands > Peat ...
TAGCGGCTGATATAGCTGTCACCAAATCGGTCGACAACAACACGCCGAACGTGGGCAACACAGTCACCTTCACCATCACAGCGACCAACAACGGACCCAGCGGCGCGACCGGAGTCGTCGTGAACGACCTGTTGCCCGCCGGGCTGTTGTTCGTCTCCGCCAGCCCGCCCGGCGCCTACAACTCCGCCACGGGTGATTGGACCATCGGTGCCCTAGCCACGGGCGCCCCCCAAACTCTGTCGATAGTCGCCACGGCCACCGGGGCCACCCCGGCCACCAACACGGCGTTCGTGAAGGCGGAGGTGCAGCCTGACCCGGTGCTCGGCAACAACACCGCCTCGGTGACGGTGACCGGGCAGGCGGCGGACATCGCGATCACCAAGACCGTCGACAACGCGACCCCCAACCTGAACAGCAACATCACGTTCACCCTCACGGCCACCAACAACGGCCCGAACAACGCCACAGGCGTGCGGGTCACCGACATGCTGCCGGGTGGCCTGGTTTTCTTCTCCGCGACACCGAGCGCGGCCTACAACTCCGGGACTGGAGTCTGGAATATCGGCCCTCTGGCCAATGGCGCCACCACCACCCTTTCGATCGTGGCCACCGTCAATACAACGGCGCCGGTCACCAACACCGCGACCAAGACTTCCGAGGACCAGACCGACCCGGTTGGAGCCAACAACTCAGCCAGCGTCGCGATCACCCCGATGGCGGCCGACATCGCCATCACCAAGACCGTCGACAACTCGACGCCGACGCTGAACACCAACGTGACATTCACCGTGACCGCACACAACAACGGGCCCAGCACCGCCACCGGTATTCAAGTCCAAGACCTGCTGCCGGCGGGCCTCGTGTTCGTCTCGTCGACGACGACTGCCGGGCCTTACGACCAGGTCTCCGGCTTCTGGACCGGCGGCACCTTGACCAACGGGGCGACCGCGACCCTGACCATCACTGTCAAGGTGACGAGCCTGACCAACGTGACGAACACGGCGACCAAGACGGCGGAAGTCCAGGTCGACCCCGTCACCAGCAACGATTCGGCCTCGGCGGCCGTCTCTTGCTGCACTGCCGACATCGCCGTCTCCAAGACGGTCGACAACCTGACGCCCAACTTCGGCTCCAACGTGACGTACACCGTCACCGCCACCAACAATGGCCCGGCCGATGCGACAGGTCTTCAGCTCACCGACCAGCTGCCGGCAGGCCTGGTCTATAGCTCATCAACCGTCCCCGGAGTCACAACCTACGACTCGGTCAGCGGGGTTTGGAACATCGGGTTGCTGCCCAAATTCACGACCGCGACCCTGACGATCACGGCCAAGGTCAACACGGCCGCTCCCATCACCAACACCGCCAGCAAGACTGCCGAGAACGAGGCCGACCCCACCGCGCTCGACGACACGTCGAGCGTCACCATCACGCCGGTCGCCGCCGACATTGCGGTTACGAAGACGGTCGACAACAGCGTTCCCAACCTGAACAGTAATGTGACCTTCACGGTCACAGCGACCAATAACGGACCCAGCACGGCGACCGGAGTCGTTGTCAGCGATCCGCTCCCGACGGGTCTCTTCTTTGTCTCGGCCAGCCCGAGCGGACCCTACAACTCCAGTACCGGGGCGTGGACCATCGGCACCCTTACCAACGGCGCGAACCAGACTCTGACGATCGTCGCCAAGGTGACCGGGACCAGTCCCGTCACCAACACGGCGACCGCGACTGCGGTCCAGCCTGACCCGGTGCCCGGCAACAACGCCGGCACGGCGACGGTCACCGGTCAGGCAGCCGATATCTCCGTTCTCAAGACGGTGTCGGACCCGACACCGAACATCGGCTCGAACGTGACCTTTGTGATCACGGCCAAGAACAATGGGCCTAGCGACGCGACCGGCGTAGAGGTCACCGACGTGCTCCCAGGCAGCCTGACCCTGTTCACGTTCAACCCAACCGCCGGTACCTACGTCCCCGCAACCGGGATCTGGCACATCGGACCTCTGGCCAACGGCGTCACCCAGACTCTGTCGATCGTCGCCACGGTGAACACCACCACGCCGGCGATCAACACCGCCGCGCGGACGGCCGGCAACCAACCAGACCCGAACTCTGCCAATGACACGTCCTCGGCCACGTTGACGGGCCAGTCGGCGGACATCGCGATCACGAAGTCGGTCGACAACCCCGTCCCCGACTTCGGCACGAACGTGACCTTCAACCTGAAGGCCACCAACAACGGGCCCAGCACCGCCACCGGCGTGCAGGTCACCGACGTGCTGCCGGCCGGCCTGATCCTCGTCTCGTCGACCGCGAGCGGAACGACTTCCTACAGCGGCGGCGTCTGGAACGTCGGCACCCTTGCCAACGGCGGCTCCGCAACCCTCGCCATCATCGCGAAAGTCAACACGACCTCGCCGGTCACCAACATCGCGACCAAATCGGCCGAGGATCAGCCAGACGCGGTGGCCGGCAACAACTCAGCGAACGCCACCATCACCCCGACGGCGTTGGCGGACATCGCGATTACGAAGTCGGTCGACAACGCGACGCCCGACCTGGGCACCAACGTGACCTTCACGGTCACCGCAAAAAACGACGGCCCGAATGATGCGTCCGGCGTCCAGGTCGCGGACGCGCTGCCTGCGGGCCTGACCATTTTCTCCGCGACCCCCAGTGCCGGGACGGCCTACAGCGCCGGGGTCTGGACGGTCGGGCCGCTTACCAACGGAGCGAGCGCAACGCTGACGATCGTCGCCACGGTGAACACGACCGCTCCGGTGACCAACACGGCTACGAAGACCGCTGAGACCGAAGTCGATCCGAACCCCGGCAACGACTCTGCCTCCGCCATCGTGACACCAGTCTCGGCAGACATCGCCATCACCAAGACGGTGGACAACCCGGCGCCCAGCCTGAACTCGAAAGTGACTTTCACTGTCACGGCCACCAACAACGGGCCCAGCAGCGCGACCGGGGTCGTCGTCACCGACCAGCTCCCCTCGGGACTGATGTATTTCTCGTCCCTGCCCAGCGTGGGCACCTACGACCCGATAACGAGGATATGGAGCATCGGCGGTCTGGCCAACGGCACTAACGCGACCCTGACCCTCGTGGCCACCGCGACCTCCACCACGACTGCCACGAACACCGCCACCAAGACGGGAGAGGTGCAGCCCGACCCGGTGGCCGGCAACAACTCTGCATCGGCGTCGGTGACAGGGGTGTCGGCAGACATAACTGTGACCAAGACGGTCAACCAGACCACGCCGACCTTGGGCCAGAACGTGACGTACACGCTGGTCGCGCACAACCTCGGGCCATCAACCGCCCCGGGGGTTCAGCTGCACGACATGCTTCCCGCGCAGGTCACGTTCGTCAGCTATACGTCGACCCAGGGGACCTACGACCCCGCGACCGGGACCTGGAACGTCGGCAGCATGGTCAACGGTGGGTTTCAACCTGTGACGCTTACGGTGGTCGTGACGGTCAAAGCGAGCGGATTGATCGTCAACACCGTGACCGTGCTCCCCGGAAGCTACTTCGACCCGAACCTGTCCAACAACATCTCGAGCGTGACGATCGACCCGCCGGCACTCCCCGGCCTGCCCAACACCTCGGCTCCCGACATCACCGTGGACACCACCGCGGTCGGCGCCGCACCGGCGCCGCCCCAGATGATCAAGGGCCTCTTGCTGGCCGTCCTCACCGTGGTGGCCGGTCTCGGCGTGCTCAGCCTTGCGGGGGTCGGTCGACGTCGCACGCGAGCGCGGTTCGGACGGCGCCGGTCCAGAAAGAGCCTGGACCACAGCCCGGGACGGGTCACCGTCGGGCTGGTCGCGGGCCTGCTCAGCATTGCCATCATCTCGGTCTCGGCCGGTGACCTCGCGACGACCGCGCCGCAGACCGTAGCGGGCCCTGTTCCGGGCACTCAGCTCATCGGCAGCACGGCGGTCGAGGTGAATCCTCCCCCGGCGCCCCAGGCTGAAAGCTTCCGCACCGTCACGGGCCCGATCGTGCCCTCTCGTCTTCGGATCCCCGCGATCGGGGTTGACTCGTGGATCGGAGCGGTCGGCCTGCGCACGGACGGCTCGATGAACGTCCCGGACAACCTGTGGACGTCCTCATGGCTCGCGAGCGGTCCTCGACCGGGCCAGCCCGGCAACGCCGTGATCGCCGGCCATCGAGGTGTGGGCACGCCGGCCCTGTTCAGCCACCTCGAGACTGTCCAACCGGGCGACAGGATTTACGTTTCGGATGCGGCGGGCAACCAGCTGATCTACGTGGTGACCCGCGTGGCCTCGATGGACCTGAGCACGTCAACGCAAGTCGCGGTATTCGGTCCGACCAGCGGTCAGAACCTGGTCTTGATCACCTGCTTCGGCCGGTACATACCGAGCGCGCGCACCTATGACCATCGACTGGTGGTCTTCAGCCGGCCGGTTTCCGTTTGATGCAAAGGGGGACGGGAGTTCTTCTGACCTCCGCGTAGTCTCCGTCCTGTGATTGCCGTAGCGAGATGGCTTCCGGCGGCGGGACGCTCGCCGCCGTGGCGCTTGCGCTGACCGGACTCATCTCACCGCCCCCGCCGCTTGCCGGCGGCCCGGCTGCGGATATCGCTTCTTACTACGCCTGACATCACGCCGGCCTGGAAGTCGAGAGCGTCGCCGACGGCATCGGAGCGATCCTCCTGGTGGTTTTCGTGGCCGTCTTTCATTCTCGAATCCGGACGATGCCCTCGATGACGGCGTTCGTTGGGGCTGCGATCCTCGCGGCCTGCGTGCTGGTCCAGGTGGCGGCCTTCCACGCGCTTGCCTTCCGGCCGAACCCGGACCCGACGCGGGCGGCGCTGCTCAACGACCTCCAGAGTTTCACGTTTCAGGTCGCGACCTTTCCGACGCTCTTGTTCCTCGGCGCGGCTGCGGCAGCGACCTTCAGCACGAGAAGATTGCCGAGATGGTTAGGGCTGCTGGCCGCGGCGGCCGCAGCTCTCCAGGTCGTGGCCTGGATCTCCTTTTTCGCACCCTCCGGGATCCTGGCGGCCGGTGGGTTACCCGACATCGTGTCGTTTGCAGCGCTGCTGGCGTGGCTTGTCGCATGCTCGCTCGTGATGCTGGCAAGACGTGCTCCGGTGGAATCGCCGGCCGTCCGACCACGATTGCAATGAACGTGAGCACATTTAAGAAGGACGTGATCGATGCCGCCGCGACTCAGAAAGAGGTCAACTTGACGACCTTCGGACGGAAAACAGGCAAGCCATCGGATGTGACGATCTGGATCACGACTGACGGCGACCACCTATACATCCGCTCTGGTCAGGGCATGCGGCGGCAGTGGCCGCAAAACCTGCTGGCTCGCGGCGAAGGCGTGCTGCACCTTCGGGACATGGACCTCAAGGTCAAACCGCGGCGCGTGACCGATCCAGCCGAAGCCCGAGCCTCCTCCGAGCTGTACACGCGCAAGTACGGCGAATTCGTCAAGGCCTCGAAACCAGCCGAGCCTCTCACTCCTGGCGAACAGGCTTCCTTCGAGCTGATCCCCGCGGAGCAGTGATCCGCGACCGCCGCGCGGTCTCCGTCGCTTTCCTGGCTTTCGGCGCGGTCATGGGGAGCTGGGTGCCTCGCCTTCCCGCGCTCAAAGACCATCTCCACCTTTCTGACGGGCAGGTCGGCTACGCGCTGGTCGCATATGCGGTGGGAGCGGTCATCGGCGCCGCCATTGCGCGCCTGGTGCTTGCCCGAGGGTCGAGGGCGTGGGTGAGAGGTGGCACGATCGCGATCTGCGCGTCGCTCCTCGGTCCGGCCGTCGCCGGCAGCTTCACGCAGCTTGTGATTTCGCTGATTCTCTTGGGAGCCTGTGCGGGATTCGTCGACATGCTCGAAAACGCACAGGCGGCAGAGCTCGAGCGGATGGCTGGCCGGCCGCTGATCAATGGCTTTCATGGTTTCTGGAGCCTCGGGGCCGTGGTTGGGTCGGTCTTCGCGGCCGGGGCGGCATACGCAGGCGTTTCGCCGTTGCCGCAGTTCGCATTCGCCGCGATCGTTGCCGCCACCGGGTCGGCGCTGTTTCTGCGCCAGCTGCCCGATACGCGCTCGGGCGCCCCGCGCGTTGCTCCCACAGGCGCCGGCAGGTTGTGGCTCACCGGCTCGGTGATCGCCGTCGCCGCGATCTCTTTCTGCGGAATTCTGGTCGAGGGTGGCACGTCCGACTGGAGCTCCCTCTACCTGCGAGAGTTCAGCCACGCCAACCCAGGCATCGCCGCCGGAGGATTCGCGGGTTTCGTGCTGGCCGCGACGGTTGTTCGATTCCGTGCGGACCTGCTCACTGCGCATACGAACGCGGCGACCGTGGCCAGGCTTGGCGGACTGATCGCGGTCGTCGGCCTGGCGCTCGCGATCGCCGTACCGGCGCTGCCGTGGGCGATCACCGGCTTTGCACTCGTCGGCGTCGGCACGGCGGTGCTGGTGCCACTTGCCTTCAGCGCAGGCGCCAATCTCGGTGCAAGCGGCACGGCGCTGACGCTTGTGATCGCCGGCGGCTACGCGGGTTCGATCGCCGGTCCCGCCTTGATCGGAAGCGTCGCCGACCGCATCGGCCTAAGAGTCGCGTTGGGAATCCCACTGGCCGCCGCGCTGCTGATCATCGTGCTGGCGGGCACGCTGCGCGGCAGGCTGGAACCAATCCTCGGATCCGATGCGGGGCCGGCCGCGTCGACCGGCCCTCGCGGTCGGAAGGGTAGTGGTTAGTGACTCAACCGGACGCAGGCGGCGTCGTACTGCGAGACGGTCGCCGTGCTGTTCGAGTGCGCCAGAGAAGCCGTACCCGGGTTACCGGCATAGACCAGGCCCGCCTGCCCGTTCGGATTGAACGGAGAGCCGGGCGAGTTCGCCGCGTTGCCCGGAGTCACGGGGTTGGCCGGGCCACACGTGTTCGTCGGTGCCCCGGGCTGGCCGGTGGTCGGGGTCTGCAGCGTCCCGGAAGCCAGCGCCGTCCCCGTTGACAGGGCCAGAGCGATGACGCAGAACGTGGCAGCCGTGATGTTGAGAGCAAGTCGTTGCATGAGCACCTCCACCTGGTGACGGTCCGTAGCGTTCACCCTTCAATACGGGAGCGTGTTACGAACTAGGCCTTCGCCATCCCGCAGATGAACCGAATCACAGCGTCGATCCCCCGGTAGTAGTTGTCCACCACCAGCCGCTCGTTGGGCGAGTGGACGGCGGAATCGGACTGCGCGATCCCGCTGATGACGAGAGGCGCGCCGACCGCCTCCTGGAAATCGATCGAAACCGGAATTGATCCGCCAACCCGGATCAGCGTCGTCTCTTTGCCGAAGGCCGCCTTGTAGGCGGCGCGCATCGCCCTGGCTGCCGGGTGATCGACTCCACAGGTCACCGGCGGCGCGGCGCCCAGCAGATCGACCTGGATCTCCACTCCGGGAGTGGTCAGCTCCTGGACCTGCTTTTTCAAGGCGCCGAGGATCGTCTTCCAGTCCTGGTCGGGAACCAATCGCATGCTCACCTTGGCGGATGCGTGTGCGGGGATCACGGTTTTCTTGCCCTCGCCGATGAATCCGCCCACGATGCCGTTTGCGTCCAGCGTGGGGCGGCTGCCGGTCCGCTCCAGCGCGAGGAACCCCTCCTCGCCTTCCAGCGCGCGCGCGCCGGACAGGCGCAGCACCGTCTCGGCGTACCTCGCGTCCTTCTTCTTCCAGTCCGCCAGCTCCTCCGCGCTCGGCCTGACCACCGAGTCGTAAAAGCCCGGAATCGTAACGTGCCCGTGGCGGTCCTTCAGCTCGCCGACGATGCGGGCCAGGGTGTTGATCGGGTTGGGCGCCACGCCGCCGTAGACGCCCGAGTGCAGGTCGACGGCCGGGCCGCTGGCTCGCAGCTCTACATAAAGGAGTCCGCGCAGTGCGGTCGCGATGGTCGGATGGCCGTCCTCGTCCAGGCCGCTGTCCCAGATCAAGACGGCGTCAGTCCTGAGGTGCAGCCCGTTCGCTCGAATGTAGCGCGGCAGCGATTCTCCGCTGATTTCCTCCTCGCCCTCGATCAGGAACCGCAGGTTCACGGGCGGCCCGCCGGCCGCAAAGAGATGCTCGACCGCCTTCACGGTGGCCATATGGTTGCCCTTGTTGTCGGCGGCGCCGCGAGCGAAAAGCAGCCCATCGCGAATCTCAGGTTCGAAAGGAGGCGACTTCCATTCGTCCATCGGGTCGGGTGGTTGGACGTCGTAGTGGCCGTAGATCGTGAGATGCGGCTGCCCGGGTCGGCCATTCCAGTCCGCGACGACCACGGGCAGGCCTCCATCCATGACGTCGACGATCTCCGTCTGCATGCCGAGCCGCTCGAAGCGGTCGCGCAGCCATCTCGCGTTGCGCAGGCAGTCGTCGCGGCGCTCGGGAAGCGTGCTCACGGACGGGATCCGCAATTCCTCGATTAGGTCCTGGAGATCCGCATCCTGGGCGGCAGCGGCTTGAGTCAGGGCGTCCTGTTCCACAGATTGTGTCTTCGCCATGTCTATGACTTGCCTCGGGCGCGCTTGATCTGCTCAGCGTGGTCGTGCGCGTGCGCGGCGTAAATCGTCAGCCAGTCTTCGACCGAGTAGGGACCGTTCTCGGTATGCGTCCCGACTTTGCGCCAATCCTGGTCGGTCAGACGCTCGAGCAGCTGTGCGCTCGTCTCGCGCGCCCAACGCATGGCCTCGAGAGACGGCTCGATGGGGCGGTCGAAGGTCAGCTTCCGGGCGAAGGTGGCCTCGTCGTAGCCCTCGATGACGGGCTTGTCCTCGGTTAGAAGGCGCCGGATCCGGATCGCCGACATCATCTCGCTGTCGGCGAGGTGATGGGCGGTCTGGCGCGGCGTCCACTCGCCGCTAGCCGAGCGATCGAGCTCCTCGGCCGTGATGCCGCTCAAGGCCTCCATGACCACGCGGTGTCCATCGCGAAACCTCTTGATCAGTCCTGTTCTCTCTTCAGCGTCCATCGCATCCTCCCTTGGAGCCGGTGCCTTGGAGCCGGCGACAGGAATCGAACCCGTAACCTGCTGTTTACAAAACAGCTGCTCTGCCAATTGAGCTACGCCGGCGTCCTCTGAAGGGTAAAGGAACCCTTTCTGACAGGGGGGTCGGAGGCTAATCTGAATTCGCCACCGGCCTCAAAAGGGCCGGTTCGGCGGCTTCGGGCGACCCGAAAATGGATTGAAGGTGTCAGAGAACGTGGGGTCATTCTGCCCATGTAGGGCTGGATGATCTTGGACTCCACATCGGTGGATGCAGTTCACCTCAAGGGGGCCACGCTCGATTCGCCCAGCCCGTAAACAACGGGGGCGCCGGCGGGCGCCCCTTGGTTCAACTCAGGGCGCTCAGGAGGTCGTGGAGCGGCCGCGGACCAGACCGATCAGCCAGATCACGACCAGCACGATGATTGCCAGCCAGATCAGGTTGACCAATGCACCAGCGGCGTGGAACAGCAGCCAGAGCACGAAGAGAACGGCCGCGATCACCAGCAATAAGTGGATCATCTCAGCACCTCCTTTCGAAATTGGCCCCACCGAGCCTGGGGTGCTTCTGGCGTCTCTCAGCTTCACCTTAAGCCCTTCGGGCCGTAGCCAGAGTAGTCCATGCCAGCGCCGAAGTAAGGTCCCTTTAGTCCCCATATCTGAGGGCTTTGTACCCATCAACGGTGGGACCATCAGCACTCGACCAAAGTCACTTCCGCGCCCAAGGTTGTCCCTTAGGAGGAGGTGTTGTATCGCGATGAGAAGCACAAGCGCCATTCACGGAGTCAAGACTGCAGGATCGGAAATCGCCCTCCATTGTGCACTCCGGTGGCACGCATGGCGACCTCGAACACGATTACGACTGATCCGCCTGCTGCTCTCGCTGGAATCGGCAACTGAACAGAGCTCTGAAGCGCATCGCCCTGCGGCTAGAACGGCTCACCCGCGGTCCGAGCGGGTTTCACGGTGAACCTGAAGGAGATTGGAAATGAAGGACAAAGTTCGAGGCAAAACCGAAGAGATCAAGGGCA
>Ga0208849_1002479_pt1 | contig 10025 bp, 4 predicted proteins | sample NGESurdeep072012_10_FD_184470 | JGI IMG/M metagenome (GOLD analysis project Ga0208849, IMG submission 184470) | Arctic peat soil microbial communities from Barrow, Alaska - NGEE Surface sample 53-3 deep-072012 (SPAdes) | ecosystem: Environmental > Terrestrial > Soil > Wetlands > Peat ...
TCAGCGCCGTCACGGCACTCGTGACCGAACCGGCGATATTTGTCACCAACACGGCATAGCTGCCCTGATCAGCCCGCTGGACGGACGTCAGCGAAAGCATCGCGTTGGTGGCACCGGCAATGTTGGTGCCATTGTAATTCCATTGATAGCTGAAGGGCGACGTGCCGCTGGCTCCGACGGAGAACGCAACATTCGTTCCAAGCACCACGGCCTGGCTCGCCGGTTGCGTCGTGATCGTCGGCGGAACATACACGGTCAATGTCGTCACAGCGCTCGTCACCGACCCGGCGATGTTGGTGACCACCACCGAGTAACTTGCGGCATCCGTCGTCTGGATATTCGTGAGTGTCAGCAAGGTGTTCGTCGCGCCGAAAAGGTTCGTGCCGTTGACGCTCCATTGATAGCCGAAGGGTGCGGTGCCGTCCGCGGTCACCGTGAACGCGGCGGTCTGCCCCTGAATCAACGTCTGGCTTAGCGGCTGTGTGGTGATGAACACCGGGACATTGACTGTCAACGTCGCCACTTGGCTCGTCACGCTGCCGCCATAATTTGTGACCACCACCGAGTAACTGCCGGCGTCGGTCGGCTGCGGAGTCGCGACCGTCAGCGAGGCATTGGTCATGCCGGGAATATTCGTGCCGTTAACATTCCATTGATAGCTGAACGGGAACGAACCGTTTGCCGCAACGGTGAACGTGGCGGGTTGACCTTGCGTCACCGTCTGGTTTTGCGGCTGCGTGGCGATGGATGGCGGCACATAGACGGTCAAGGTCGCGACCAGACTCGTCACGGAACCGCCCGCGTTGCCGACTACCACCGTGTAGTTGCCGGCATCGCCGGTGTTTGCGCCGTTGACGGTGAGATTGAAACTGGTGCTGCCACCACCTATTTTGGAGCTGTTCAAATACCATTGATAGGTGAACGGCGACGAACCGGTCGCGGCGACGGAGAACGATGCATTCTGCCCATTGACCACCGCCAGGCTTTGCGGCTGTGTGGCGATGGTCGGCGGGACATAGACCGTCAGCGTCGTCACGGCGCTCGTCGCCGCGCCGACGATGTTTGTGAGCACCACAAAATAACTGCCGGCATTGCTCGTCTGAACATTTGTAAGCGTGAGCGTGGCATTGATTGCGCCAAAAATATTTGTGCCTTTGAAATTCCATTGATAGCTCATCGGCGTGGTGCCGCTGGCGGCGACGGAAAGCGAAAGGTTCTGGCCTTGCACGACCGCTTGACTGGCTGGCTGCGTGGTAATCGTCGGCGGAGTCCCGATGGCGAGCACCGCCACCGAACTGGTGACTGAACTGTAAAAACTCGTCACCACCACCTGGTAGTTGCCGCTTTCTTTGGGCTTAATATCGGTGATGGTCAGCGTTGCATCCGTGGCGCCATTGACATTCTTTCCATTGAAAAACCATTGATATTGTAACGGCGAACTGCCGGTGGCGACGACCGAGAATGTGGCGTCGGCGTGCTGCAAGACGGTCTGGTCTTGCGGCTGGGTGGTGATGGTCGGCGGGACATAGACCGTCAGCGTCGCCACGGCGCTCGTCACCGAACCGGCAATGTTGGTGACGACCACGGAGTAACTGCCGGCATCGGTGGTCTGAACGTTGGTGACCGTCAGCAAGGCATTGGTCGCGCCGGAAAAATTCGTGCCGTTAAAATTCCATTGATAGCTGAACGGTGGCGTGCCGTTGTTATTTGTCACGACGGAAAACGAAACATTCGCGCCTTGCAGCACCGTCTGGTTTTGCGGCTGCGTTTGGATACCCGGCAGCACATAGACTGTCAACGTCGCCACTGCGCTCGTTACCGAACCATAGTTGTTTTTCACCACCACGGTGTAGTTGCCGGCGTTATTTGTCCCAACGCCGCTTAAAGAAAGGGTTGCAAGCTGGCTCGGCCCCCCGCCCATCGGTGCGCCGTTGAAATACCATTGATACGTCAGATTTGGCGTGCCAGTCGCGCCAACGGAAAACGTCGCGTTTTGTCCAGCCACCAACGCCAGCGGCTGCGGCTGGTTGGTGATGGTCGCCGGCACGTTGACGGTCAGCGTCACCACCGAGCTAGTGACGGCTCCGGCGTTGTTGGTGATGACCACAAAGACGTTGCCGGCCTGAGCCGGCTGCACATTGCTCAACGTAAGCGTGGCATTGGTGGAGCCGAAAATGTAAGGGCCGTCAGTAGTGTTTGTGCCTTTGACATTCCATTGATAGCTGAAAGGCGGTGTGCCATTATTATTTTTCACGACGGAAAACGAAACATTCGCGCCTTGCAGCACCGTTTGGTTTTGCGGCTGCGTTTGGATTCCCGGCAGAACATAGACTGTCAACGTCGCCACAGCGCTCGTTACCGAACCATAGTTGTTTTTCACCACCACGGTGTAGTTGCCGGCGTTAGGCGGTCCACCAACATTGACCGTGAGATTTGAACTGGTGCTTCCCGGCCCCATTTTGGCGTTGTTGAAATACCATTGATAGGTTAAAGGCGCGGTGCCGCCCGCCACGACAAAGAAGGTTGTTGACACGCCTGGGCCACCTACTGTCCCGACGCTCTGCGGCTGGGTCGTGATCGTCGGTGGTGGGCCGGAGTTCAAATAGGCGTTGGAACTAATCACCGAACCTCCGGCGTTGGTTATGGCCACGCAGTAAGTTCCAGAATCGCTCCCCTGAACGAAAAAAATGGTGTAGCTGCTTGAATTTGCGCCGTAGATACTGGTGCCATTAAAAAACCATTGATAGTTCAAGGTGGTTTGGCTGGAGACAGTGACTGAAAAGGATGCGGTGCCCCACAATGGGACGTTCTGGCTGACAGGTTGGACAGTGATGACGGGGGGCGGACCAGCGGCTAAACAAGGGCTGACCAGACGAAAGCTGAAAATAAGCAGGCATACCGCCGCCTTTTCCAGCCACCGCTTCCGAAGCAGCCTCTTTCTCAAAATATCCACGCGAAGCATTCAGCTACAATTGTGCCACTGTCTAAAAGCGATACGTCAGATTCAGACGAAAACTGCGTCCGTCTTGGGCAATGACATCCTGGACATGAAACTGCGAGGCGGGATCCACGTAATGGCGATCCAATAAATTGTAAATGCTGGCCGAAACATCCAAGTTTTTCAAAAGATTGTGGCTGAAAAGAGTGAAATTAACGACGGCGAAGCCGCCGGCCTGCTCTCCCTGAACCGTGACAGGCTGGCCATCGGGGCCGTTAATGGCATCGAGCGAATTACGGCTGCTGGTGTATTGAAATTCAAGTCCCGCAAACAGTTTGCCCGGGATCAGGGGCGCACTCACATCGAATTTGACCAAGTGATTTGGGGAATCCGGCATCTGCCAGCCCACCGAATAATCCTTGGTGTATTGAAATGAATAACTGGCCCGGCAGCGGATGCCGTTGGTCCAGGAACTTTCCAGCGCCACTTCCGCGCCTTTGGTGTTCGCATTGAAGTTCGTGTAATTCCCGCTGTCAAAAACAATCAAATCATGCATCTGATTGTAAAAGCCGGAAACGGAGGAGCGCAGATGCGGCCCCAACTGCTGGTCGTAATCCAGTTCATAACTGGTGATCTTCTCGGGCTGGATGTCTTGAAACCGGGGATCGCTCAACTCTGTAAAATTCGGCGCGCGGAAGGCGGTGCCGTAAATGGCTTTGAACGTGGAACCATCAAACGGATTGTAGATCAACGCCAGGCGCGGATCGAAAGCGGGGTCAAAATCGCCGTATTGGTCATAGCGCACACCGCCATCGAAATGAAGGCGGTCGAGCAGGGCAATGTCGCTTTGGAAGTAAACGCCGTGGCTTTGTCGGTTGCGGGAAACCGTCGGTTCACCGGTCAACTCGGTTTCCTGTTTGAAATCGTCGCGGTATTCGGCGCCCAGGGTGAAGGTGTGCCGGTCCCACAATCGTTTGTTCAGTTGCACTTCCGTGCCCCACCATTCGCCCGTGTCCTGTTCCAGGTAAAACAGTGACGGGGCAAACGGATAGCCGATCTCGTGATAATAGGTGTCGTAATAAAGCCGGGCCGTCAGATCATAATCATCCGGAAAACTGTGCGCGTATTTCAGAGCGGCATAATCCTGTTCATCCGTCGTGGCCAGCCGGGAATCGTTGAAGGCGGTGCCATATTGCGCGGTGGGATTAACTTTTTCCCGATGGTTGAAAGCTCCCTCCAGGCTGAAATCATGGTAGCCCAGCGAGCCGAAAAAACTCGCATACATGTCACCATCCATATTTTGCGCCACGCCGTTGTTTTGGGATGGGGTGTCGAATTCCTTGAAGAACAATTTCGAATTACCGCCGCTGTTGTAATACGTCCCGGAGAGCAGCATCTCCACGCCGTTGGTGAAGAGCTTGCCATAGCTGAGGTGGGCCTTATAGGTGTCAAACGAGCCGTAGCCGCCAGCGGCCTCGAAGCCGTTGAGCTGCGCGCCGGTGCGGGTGATCACGTTGATCACGCCGAAAAAAGCGTTGTTGCCGTAAAGCACCGCGCTGGGACCGCGAAGGACCTCCACGCGGTCCACTAGATCCAGGTCGAGCAGGAAGGCGGTGTCCACAAAAGCGCCGTCGGTCAAGTTGTTGTTGACGCGGTGGCCGTCCACCAGCAGCAGAATGCGGCTATTGAAATCGCCGAGGCTGACGCCCCGGACGCCGACGAAATCATAGTTGCGGTCGTAAGAAACATTGAAGCCCGGCACACTCTCCAAGACATCGCCCAGGGTTTGGTAGCCTTGCTTTTTTATGTCGTCTGACGTGATGACCGTGATTGAGGCGGGGGCTTCGGTGACTTTTTGCTCGACCTTGGAGGCGGCATAAACCTTCGGAACCTGAATTTGCATGAGCGATTCCAGCGACAGGTCGGTCAGATCGGCGGGGACTTGATTGGTGCCGTCAACTTCCGCGTAGGCCAGAACCGGCAGGCAAACGAGGAGCGCGGCCAATGTTTGTCGAATGCGCTTCAAACAAAAAATGATCCAACCGGAGTTAAGGTTTGGGTTTCGCTGATTCATTCTCGTCGTCTGAATCAAGCTGCCTCTACGCCAAGATCGGCGGGGGAAATCGGCTTCAAGGAGGCCGCCGGCTGGTTCAACCTGCGATTTACCACGATGCCGGCGAAAGGCTCGTGGAGGGAGGGGCCGCTACAGGGGTTCATATCGGTTGATTGAAGAATGAGGTTTCACGGTCAGTTATCAAGCTGTTTTTTTTCTGCGATTGCAAGTGCGTTCCCCGGCAAAATTTGGCATCGTTTGACAAAACATTGTCTCGCTGTTCCGGGCGTGCCCGGATATGAACGCGGCACAAAAAAGGATGGCGGCATGCCCGGCCATTGTTTTGACAGCTTATGCGCCTGTGCAAAATATTATTCTTCGGCTTGATTCCTGGGCTGTTTCTGGCAGCCGCAGCCGGCCGTGCGCAAGTTTCACAACCGTCCGAATATCAGCTCAAATCCGCCTTTATTTACAACTTTGCAAAATTCATAGACTGGCCGACGGAAACATCAACGAACGACAAGCCCCCGTTCATCATCGGCGTTCTGGGCGACAACCCTTTCGGCAATAATCTGGAACAAATCATCGCCGGGAAACAAATCAATGAACGTCCGGTTTCGGTTCAATTCTTCCACACTGCCGCAGAGGCCACCAACTGCCAAATCCTATTCATCAGCAAATCCGAAAAAAAGCATTTTTCCGAAATCATCAAAAGTCTGCACGGCATTGCCATCCTCACGGTGAGCGAAACCGATCAGTTCATCGAATCGGGTGGCATGATCAATTTCGTCGAAGCAGACAGTAAAATCCGCTTCCAGATCAACGACAAGGCGGCCCAAGCTGCCGGGCTGAAGATTAGTTCCAAGTTATTGGGCCTGGCCGTCGCTTCTTCGCACTGAAAAATCCCTGCCTTCCTGAATTTCCAAGCCGCCGTTTCTGGTTTGGAGCGAAAGCTGCTTAATCTCACACAACTTGGTCGCCGGTCAAAGTGACAATTGATCACTTTATTGAATCTAACAGTTCTTGAAGCCGGCCGCAAAATAGCAGGACATAAATGAGTAAAATATGGACATATTATTCGGCGCAACCCAACGGCAATCCCGGTAGTCGCCGGTCGCGCCGCGCTGTGGAGGTTTCTCGCGGCCGGCAAGAACAAATGGGAATTCAAGCGTTCACGGACAGAACCTGAAACCATGAAACAATTCCGAAATCTGCCCATTCAGAGAAAAATGCTGTGGATGACCCTGCTCATCTGCGGCGTGGTTCTGTTGGTCGCGACTTCGGCGATCTTCATTTTCCAGGTCGTGAATTTCCGTTCCAGCTTCCAGCATGACAACTCCACGTTGGCGGCCATCATCGCCGACAACAGCGCCGGTGCGATGGCGTTCAAGGATGACGCGACCGCCGCCGAGGTTCTGGGTTCGCTCAAGGCCAAGCCCACCGTATTATCCGCCTCATTGGTTTTGCCCGACGGCACATTTCTCGCCCGTTTTGGAACAGCGGAGACCGCGCAAACGCTGGAGCAGTTTCCCGCTCTTGGAAAAAACAGCTTTACCGACGGCTGCCTGTTGCTCACCCAGCCGGTCATTCAGAAAGCGGATCAGCTTGGCGTCCTTTACCTGCGGACAGACTATCGGCGGACTTTTTTGGAACTGCTCGGATTTTACGGAAAAGTCATTGTTGGCATCATGGTCGTTTCCATCGGGCTGGCGGCGTTCCTTTCGAGCCGGTTGGGGCGGGCCATTACTAATCCAATCCTCCAGTTGGCGCAGACCGCGAAAATTATTGGCGAGAAAAAGGACTACTCGGTGCGCGCGGTGGTGAGCAGCCGCAGCGACGAACTGGGCCGGCTGGCGGAGTCTTTCAACGAGATGCTGGGCCGCATCGAAAGTCAGGATGCCGCGCTCAACCTGTCGCAACAGAAAATGGAGGCATTGATCCATTCGATTGATGGCATCGTCTGGGAACGCACGCCGGACACCTTCCGGTTCACCTTTATCAGCCGCCAGAGTAAAGACATTCTAGGTTATGCCCCGCAAGCATGGCTGGCCCAGGCGAATTTCTGGGAGGAGAAACTGCATCCGCAGGATGCCGCCAAAGCCATTCAGACGGGACATGAAATGGCCACGCGCGGCGAACCTTATACGTTTGAATACCGGATGGTGGCGGCCGATGGCCGGATCGTCTGGATTCGGGAGAGCGGCATGGTGCTGGTCGAGAACGGCAGGTCCGTGGCCATGCGCGGCATCTTTCTGGACATTAGCCAGCACAAGCTGAACGCGGAGCAACTGGACAAACTCAACCGGCAGCTCATTGACACCTCCCGGAGTGCGGGCATGGCCGATGTGGCCACGGGCGTGCTGCACAATGTCGGGAATGTTCTGAACAGCGTGAGTGTGTCCGCCACCGTGGTGGCTGACCGCTTGCGGCGATCCAAGGTCACCAAGCTATGCCGCGCCACAGCCATGTTGCGCCAGCAAAACGGTCACCTCGTCGAATTTTTGACGAACGACCCCAAAGGCAAACTCATTCCGGAATTTCTCGACACTGTCTCCGGCGAACTGGCCAGCGAGCAGACCGAACTGATTGCCAAAATGGTTACGGTCGGCGAGCACATCGAACACATAAAGGAGATTGTGGCCATGCAGCAGAACTATGCCAAGGTGTCCGGTGTCTTTGAGAATCTGTCGGTAAAGGAATTAGCCGAAGATGCTCTCCGCTTGAATGTCGCGGCGTTCGAGCGGCATCACATTGAGCTGATCCGGGAGTTTGAGGACAACGTGCCGAAAGTGTGCGTGGACCGGCACAAGTTTTTGCAGATTCTCATCAACCTTCTCCGCAACGCGAAACATGCCATGGAGAACGTGAACGAACACGAGAGACGCATGGTTATTCGCGTAGGGGTGGCCTCACCCGACTATGTAAAGATTGTCGTCAGCGACAATGGCCTGGGGATTCTTCCGGAAAATTTGACCAAGATTTTTAATCACGGTTTCACGACCAAAAAAGACGGTCACGGTTTCGGGCTGCACAGCGGGGCGAACGCCGCGAAGGAAATGGGCGGCAGCCTCACCGGCCACAGCGACGGTCCGGGCAAAGGCGCGGAGTTCACGCTGTTGTTGCCGACGACCAGCGCCGACCGCCATCCAAAGCAAACGCAACAAAACGTATGAATGCATCAAACCTGAAACCCAACCACCGTATCCTGCTCGTGGACGACAACCCGAGCATCCACGTTGACTTTCGCGACATCCTCTGCCCCGGCAGCTCCGGCAGTGCCGCCGGGAAAAAATTGGAAGCAGCGCTGTTTGATGAGGAGCTGTCATCCGCCGACCAAATCAGTTTTGAACTGGACTCCGCCTACCAGGGCCAGGAGGGATTGGAAATGGTGAAGCAGGCGCTTGCCGACAACCGGCCCTATGCGATGGCCTTCGTGGACGTGCGGATGCCGCCCGGCTGGGACGGCATTGAAACCATTGCGCGGATTTGGGAAGTGGACCCGGAACTTCAGGTGGTAGTTTGCACCGCTTACTCCGATTATTCGTGGGAGGACATGCGGGCCAAAGTCGGCCAGCCCGACAGTTTGCTTGTCCTCAAGAAGCCGTTCGACAACATTGAAGTTCAGCAGATCGCGCACGCTCTGACCAAGAAGTGGCTGCTCAACTTCCAGAGCCGGATGCAGATTGTGGAATTGTCGCAGGCCAATGAAAAGCTGGTCATGTCCGAAGAGCGCTTCTCCAAGGCGTTTCACGAAAGCCCGCTGCCCAGCGCCATTCAGAGTTTTCCGGATCAACGCTTCGTGGACGTGAATCAAAGCTTTGCCGAGGTCGCGGGTTGTCAGCGCGAGGATTTGATCGGTCGCACGGCGGCGGAGTTGCTGCTGTGGGAAAAACCCGCGCTGGCTGATCAATGGTATGAAAGCATGTCGCGGCAAGAACTGGTTCGCGACAAAGAAGGCAAGCTTCGCAGACGGTCAGGTGAGGTGCGCGAGTTGTTGGTGTCCCTTTCCCTCGTTGCTTTGGGACAACAGCCGCATGTATTGCTGCTGGCCCAAGATGTTTCAGAGCGGGCGTTAATGGAGCGGCAACTGCGCCAGGCCCAGAAAATGGAAGCCATCGGCCAGTTGGCCGCCGGCGTGGCCCACGATTTCAACAACATCCTTACGGTGATCCAAGGACACGCGGGCCTGATGCAGCACAAAATGGACGCCAATAATCCCCAGGCCAAGTCGCTGGAACAGATCAACCGCGCGGCCAACCGCGCGGCCACGCTCATCCGGCAGCTCCTGATGTTCAGCCGCAAGCAAGTAATGCAATTCCAGTATTTGGATGTCAACGAAACCATGCGCAATGCGATCAAAATGCTCGAACGGCTGGTGGGCGAGCACGTGCAGATTGATTTTCGTCCTCAAAGCCCGATGCCCGCCATCCATGCCGACAGCAGCATGTTGGAGCAAATCGCCATGAACCTGGCGGTCAACGCCCAAGATGCCATGCCCAACGGCGGGAAGATTTCCATCACCACCTCGCTGGAAACCATTCAGCGCGACCTCACGCCAATGGATCCGGAACGCCGGGACGGGGAATTCATCTGCCTGTCTTTCCGTGACAACGGCACCGGGATGGACACGCAAATTCTCAACCGGATCTTTGAACCATTTTTCACCACCAAAGCTGCCGGCAAAGGCACCGGTCTGGGCTTGTCCACCGTATTCGGCATTGTCCGCCAACATCACGGCTGGCTGGAGGTGGAGAGCAAACCGGACCACGGCACTACTTTTCGAGCCTATTTCCCGGTAAGCCATCAACCCGTCGAAAAAATGGAGCCGGTTGTCGACCACACCCTTCGCAACGGTCGCGAAACCATCCTCGTGGCCGAGGATGAAGATGCCTTGCGCGAGATGGTCGTCCAAGTGCTCAAGGTTCAGGGTTATCACGTTCTGGAGGCGGCGTCCGGCTCCCATGCGCTCGAAGTGTGGGAACACGCCAGCCGTCCGGTTGACTTGCTGCTGACCGACATAGTGATGCCGGGCGG
>Ga0208849_1002480_pt1 | contig 10024 bp, 7 predicted proteins | sample NGESurdeep072012_10_FD_184470 | JGI IMG/M metagenome (GOLD analysis project Ga0208849, IMG submission 184470) | Arctic peat soil microbial communities from Barrow, Alaska - NGEE Surface sample 53-3 deep-072012 (SPAdes) | ecosystem: Environmental > Terrestrial > Soil > Wetlands > Peat ...
CATCTCATAGGCAATGCCGGAGAGATCGTAATCGGCCTGCGCGATCGAGGTCGACGAGAAGGTGTTGGTGGCGACGATGTCGGCGCCGGCGCGCAGATAATCGGCGTGGATGTCCACGATCGCCCTGGGCTGGGTCAGGATCAACAGGTCGTTGTTGCCTCTGAGGTCGCGGTGAAAATCCGCAAAGCGCTCGCCGCGAAACGCCGCCTCGTCATATTCCAGCGCCTGGATCATGGTGCCCATGGCGCCGTCGAGCACCAGGATGCGCTTGCGGGCGGCCGCGAGCAGGGCGGTTCGCTTGGGGGAAACGGCAACGGTCATCGGTCAGGCGGCTTTCTGTGCGCTATGGGGCCGGATGCCGAGCAAATGGCTGATGGCGAACACGAGGTCGGCGCGGTTCATGGTGTAGAAGTGAAAGGTATCGACGCCGTGTTTTGCCAATTTTTGCACCTGGCCGGCCGCGACCGTCGCCGCCACCAGCTTGCGGGTCTCGGCGTCGTCGTCGAGACCGTCGAATTTTTCCGCGAGCCAGTCCGGCACGCTGGTGCCGGCGCGGGAGACGAAATTTCGTGCCTGCCTGAAATTGTGCATCGGCATGATGCCCGGCACGACCGGAATGGTGATGCCGCGGGCGCGAACCCGGTCGAGGTAGCGAAAATACAGATCGTTGTCGAAGAACACCTGGGTGATGGCGCGCGCCGCCCCGGCATCGACCTTGGCCTCGAGCATGTCGATGTCGGCGTCGAAGTCGGCGCTTTCGGGATGCTTTTCCGGGTAGGCCGAGACCGACACGTCAATGTCGGGATAACGCTGCTTGATGCTGCCGACCAGCTCGGCCGAGGTCTTGTAACCGTCGGGATGCGCCACATAGGGCGTGCCGATCCCGGTGGTGGGATCGCCGCGCAGGGCGACGATGTGGCGAACGCCGATCTCGTGATACTGCGCCACCACGTCATCGATCTCGCCGCGCGGGGCGTTGACGCAGGTCAGATGCGCGGCCGGGACGAGATGGGTCTCGGCGAGGATGCGGGCGATGGTGGAATGGGTGCGCTCCCGCGTCGACCCGCCGGCGCCATAGGTCACCGAAACGAAATTGGGCGCCAGCGGCGCCAGCCGGCTGATGGTTTCCCACAGGCTGCGCTCCATCTCTTCGGTCTTGGGCGGGAAGAACTCGAACGATATCGCCGGGGAGTTGAGCGCGCGGTATCCGTCAGGCGCGGAGGACATCATCTCGGTCATGGGCACCACAAACTCCACTACGGCTGCTCGAACGGCAGGCTTAGCTGCAAAGCGCTAAAATAGGCCGAACGCGGCCGACCAAATAGCCCATTCGGAATGGGAAATTGCCCAATTATTGTAAACATGATGGAATATAGACCGATAAAACGAAGAAGTGGGCAAAACCGAGGAGCGAACACGGATCGGTGGGGTCGAGAGGAATTGCCTTATTAAAAGCCTATTATTTACCTGAATGGGGGACTGCACGCCAGTTCGGATGCTTCGTTTTCAAGTGTGGGCAGAGCTGGTTTATAAATAAGTTACCATTTTATAGCCCACCCACATTCTCAGGATGTTTGCCGCCTCTTCTTGCCGGCGCGCGCCTGATCTGCGCCGCGGAACCCTTTGTCAGCCTGAAATGAGGCACTAGGTTAAAGCCATGATCCCGCTTTCCATCCTCGACCTCTCGGTCGTCACGACAGGCACCAAACCCGCCGCGGCGCTGCGCAACAGCATCGATCTGGCGCGTCACGCCGACGCGCTGGGCTATGTCCGCTACTGGCTGGCTGAACATCACAATCTCGCCTCGGTGGCGAGCCCGGCGCCCGACCTCATGATCGGGCAGATCGCCGCGGTGACCAGCCGGATCCGGGTCGGCTCCGGCGGCGTCATGCTGCCGAACCATGCGCCGCTGGTCGTCGCCGAACGCTTCAAGATGCTGGAGGCGCTGTTTCCCGGCCGGATCGATCTCGGGCTTGGCCGGGCGCCGGGCACCGACGGGGCCACGGCTCATGCGCTGCGCAGCCGGCTCGATCGCCGCGAGGGCGACGATTTTCTCGAGCGGCTGCATGAGTTGACGTTATGGGAGACCCGCGATTTTCCGCCCGGCCATCCCTACAACAATGTGGTGGCGATGCCCGACGACGTGCCGTTGCCGCCGATCTGGCTGCTCGGCTCCAGCGATTACAGTTCGGAACTCGCCGCCCAGGTCGGCATGGGCTTTGCATTCGCGCATCATTTCGCCGCCCATGACGCGGTCGATGCGCTGACCCATTATCGTGCCCGCTTCAAGCCGTCGGGCTGGCGCTCGACGCCGCACGGCATTCTGGCGGTGGCGGTGGTCGCGGCCGACACCGATGCCGAGGCCGAGCGGCTGGCGTCGTCGATGGATCTCAACCGGCTGCGCCGCGACCGCGGCCAATATACCCCGCTGCCCGGTGTCGAGGAGGCGCTGGCCTATCCTTATACGGACGCCGATCGCGCCGCGATCGCGCGCAACCGTTCGCGGCTGTTCGTCGGCAGTCCGGCCACCGTCATGACAAAACTGCAGCCGATGATCACAGCAAGCCAGGCCGATGAACTGATGATCATTACCGCGGTCTACGACCACGACGCGCGCAAGAAGTCCTATCAATTGCTGGCGGATGCGTTCGGGCTCGGCGAGAGAGCCGCGGCGTGAAGCTCTGCGTTCCCCGGATGCTGCGCAGCGCGCCGCTCTTCGCGGCGTGGTGCGCTGCTGATCCGGGGTCCATACTTTCTCACAGCGCGGCTTTCGGTCCCGGCTCTGCGGAGCAGCGTAAAGGACGCCGCACCGCGTCCGGGACACGAAACCTACTCCACCTTCTCGCTGAAGGTCGCCCGGAACGGATGGCCGGGATAGACCCCGACGATGCGGAATTCGCGCGAGAAGAATTTCAATTCCTCCAGCGCGAAGGCGAGGTTTTTGTCGTCGGGATGGCCGTCGACATCGGCGTAGAATTCGGTGGCGAAGAAATTGCCGTCGACCATGTAGCTTTCCAGCTTGGTCATGTTGACGCCGTTGGTGGCAAAGCCGCCCATCGTCTTGTAGAGCGCGGCCGGCAGGTTGCGGACCCTGAAAACAAAAGTGGTGACCAGCGGCCCCGAGCCTTGGGCAGCCCAGTTGGCTTCGCGCGCCAGCACCACAAAGCGGGTGGTGTTGTGGGTCTCGTCCTCGACATCCTCGGCCAGGATATCGAGGCCGTAGATATCAGCCGCCAGCCGGGAGGCGATCGAGGCGCAGGATTTGTCGCCGCGTTCGGCCACGATCCGGGCCGAGCCTGCGGTATCGCCTGAGACCACCGGCCTGATGCCGAGCTTGCGGATGATGCGGCGGCATTGCCCGAGCGCATGAACGTGGCTCTCCACGGTCTTGATGTCGGCGAGCCTGGCGCCGCGCGGCGCCATCATTTGGTGATGGATCGGCAAGAACCATTCGCCGACGATGAACAGGCCGGATCGCGGCAGCAGATGATGGATGTCGGCGACGCGGCCGGCGACCGAGTTTTCGATCGGGATCATGCCCAGATCCGCCTCGCCCGATGTGATCGCGGCCAGCGCGTCCTCGAAGGTCGGGCAGGCCAGCGGCTCGGCGTCGGGATAGGCCTCGGCGATGGCTATATGCGAATTGGCGCCGGGCTCGCCCTGGAATGCAATTTTCATGGTTTTGGTCGTGGGTTTTGTCATGGTGGTGATCATTGGCGCCTTTTATCAGCCGCTCAGCTTTTGGCCAGTAGAAGGCGGGTGTTTATCAGGTCCTGCGGGGTGTCGACGCCGCGCGGTACCGTGTCCACGATGGTGACGTCGATCCGCATCCCGGCCTCGAGCGCCCTCAGCTGCTCGAGCTTTTCCTGCTGCTCCAGCGCGGAAGGCGGCAGCGCGACAAAACGCTCCAGCGCCGCCCGGCGATAGGCATAAAGGCCGATGTGGTGGTGGCGCGGCCCATCGCCCCAGGGGGCCGTGGCGCGGGTGAAATAAAGCGCGCGCATCCGCCGTTCGCTCACGAACGAACCCACCGCCTTCACCACGTTGGGGTTGTTGCTCTCCTCCTCGGTATGGATTTGGGCGGCTAGCGTAGCGATATCGACCGCGGGGTCGGCCAGCGGGCCGAGCACATCGCGGATGTTTTCGGGCAGGATGGTCGGAAAGTCGCCCTGCAGATTGACCACGATTTCGGCCTCACCGCGGGGATCGAGATTGCCGAGCGCCTCGTAGATCCGGTCCGACCCGGAAGGATGATCGGCGCGCGTCATCACCGCGTCGAAACCATGGGATTTCACCACCGCGACAATCTCCGGGGTGTCGGTGGCAACCGCGACGCGGCCGATTGCTGCGGCCTCGGCCCGGCGCAGCGTGTGCACGATCATCGGCAGGCCGGCAATATCCAACAGCGGCTTGCCCGGCAGGCGGGTGGCGGCCATGCGGGCGGGAATCAGCACCAGGGTGCGGGTTTCGGTCATCGGGGATGAGGTCCGGACCCGGTTGATAACAAGCTGGAAAATGATGGGGATGGGTCAAAAGCCGGCGCATTTATACGGGTTGCCAGAGCGCGGGCAAACCGATATCTCATCGCTGCTGAGGGTGCGGTGCGAAAGCCTGATTCCTGATGCTTATCCGCGGCCGTTCAGCCGGCCTAAATCGACCTTCCGGCCTGGAGCCTGATCCACAATGGACTCCTTCGAACTCAATAAAATTCTCGGTGCGATTCTGGGCACCTGTCTTGTTGTATTGTCGACCAGCTTTGTCGCCGGGGCGATTTTCGCCCCCGTGATGCCGGAAAAGCCGGGTTACGCGATCGCCGTCAAGGAAACCACCGGAGGCGCCAAGGAAGCCGCACCCGCGCCGTCCGTGCCGATCGAGAAACTGCTGCAAACCGCCTCGGCGGAAAAGGGCGCCACCGCGGCGAAGAAATGCCAGGCCTGCCACACCCTCGAGAAGGGCGGTCCCAACCGCGTCGGCCCGAATCTTTACGGGATCGTCGGCGACAAGAGAGGCGAGGGACGCGGCGGATTCAATTTCTCGGCTGCGATGAAGGCCAAGGGCGGCACCTGGACCTATGACGACCTCAACAAGTTCATCGACAACCCCAAGGGCTTTATCCCGGGCACCGCGATGGGCTTTGCCGGGATCCAGAAGGACAGCGAGCGCGCCGACGTGATCGCCTATCTGCGCACCCTTTCGGACAACCCGGTTCCGCTGCCGACGGCGGCGAAGTAACGTTTTTGGGGTCCTGCATGGACCTGCACATGACCGGCGGCAGCGGCAGCGGCCAGGCTTTGCCTGGCCGTTTCCATATCTGACCTTTGCGTGGCCGTTTTCAAATCTGACTTTCGCCTCGCCGTTTGCAGGTGACGGCTCGCGCCTTTGTTATCGGGACGTTTCGCCGCAGAGATCCCCATCATGGGGTGCGATCATGAGGAAAAAGCAACATAATCGGTCGAACCGTTGCCTTATATTGCGCCTCCAGTGGCGCTTGGTATCCAGCAGGAAATCTTCATTTGGCCATTACCCGACGACATCTTTTGCAAAGCGGCGCCATGGCCGCGGTCGCCCCGGCTCTCGGGGCCGTCACCGGCCTCCCGACGGCGCGCCCGGCCCTCGCGCAGCGAGCAACAAGCGAACCGGTTTGGCGGCACGGCCTGTCGCTGTTCGGCGATGTCAAATATCCTGCCGGCTTCAAGCGCTTCGATTACGTCAATCCGGATGCCCCCAAGGGCGGCGTGGTGCGCCAGATTTCGATCGGCACCTTCGACAATTTCAACCTGGCGGTATCGGGCGTGAAGGGCACGATCGCGCCGGCGGTTGCGCTGATCCACGAAACGCTGACCAGCGGTTCGCTTGACGAGATCGCGACTTATTACGGATTGCTGGCCGAGGCGATGGCGTATCCCGACGATTTTTCGTGGGTCAAATATCGGTTGCGCCAGGAGGCTCGCTGGCACGACGGCAAGCCGGTGACTCCGCAGGACGTGATCTTCTCGTTCGATGCCCTGAAGAAATACAGCCCGATGTACGCCTCGTATTACCGGCACGTCGTCAAGGCTGAAAACACCGCTGAGCGCGAGATCACCTTCACCTTCGACTCTCCGGGCAACCGCGAACTGCCGACCATCGTCGGCGAAATCACGGTGATGCCGAAGCACTGGTGGGAGGGCGTCGACAGCGACGGCAAGAAACGCGACATCTCCGCGACCACCCTGGAGAAGCCGCTGGGTTCCGGCCCCTATCGGATCAAGGAATTTGTCGCGGGGCGATCGGTCACGGTGGAGCGGGTCAGGGATTACTGGGGCCAAAGCCTCCCGGTTCAGGTTGGATCGAATAATTTCGACGAGCAGCGGTTCGAGTTCTTCCGCGACAATCTGGTCGCGCTGGAATCGTTCAAGGCCGATCAGGCCGACTGGATTTCGGAAAATTCGGCGAAGCAGTGGGCAACGGCCTACCACTTTCCGGCGTTCGCGGAAAAGCGCGTCATCAAGGAAGAATTTCCGGTCAATAATATCGGCCGGATGCAGGGCTTCGTCTTCAATCTGCGCCGCGATCTGTTCAGGGATGCGCGGCTGCGCCGGGCCTTCAATTACGCCTACGATTTCGAGGAGATGAACAAGCAACTGTTCTTTGGGCAGTACAAGCGCATCAACAGCTATTTCGAGGGAACCGAGCTGGCTTCGTCCGGCCTGCCGGAGGGACAGGAACTGCAGATCCTCGAGACGGTGCGGGACAAGGTGCCGGCGGACGTCTTCACCACCCCTTACCAAAATCCGGTCGGCGGCAATCCGGAAGCGGTGCGGGCCAATTTGCGCGAGAGCATGCGGCTGCTGAAAGAAGCCGGCTTCGAGGTGCGGGATCGCAAACTGGTGGATGCCGCCGGCAAGCCGGTCACCGTCGAGATCCTGGTTCAGGATCCGTCGGGCGAGCGCATCGCGCTGTTTTACAAACCGTCGCTGGAACGGATCGGCGTGACGGCCTCGATCCGCGTCGTCGATGATGCGCAGTACCAGAACCGGCTGCGCAGTTTCGATTTCGATATGATCATCGACCTCTGGGGAGAGTCGCTGTCGCCGGGCAACGAGCAGCGGGAATACTGGGGATCGCAGACCGCGGATCAGCCGGGCTCGAGAAATACCATCGGGATCAAGAATCCTGCCGTCGATGCGCTGATCGACAAGGTGATCTTCGCCAAGGATCGTCCCACGCTGGTGGCCGCGACCAAGGCGCTGGATCGCGTGCTGCTGTGGAATTTCTACCTGGTCCCGCAATTCACCTACGGATTTCAGCGCTACGCGCGCTGGGATCGCTTCAGCCATCCCGAGCCGTTGCCGAAATACGCCGTTTCCGGCTTCCCGAACCTGTGGTGGTGGGACGCCGACAAGGCCGCCAAGACCGGCAAACGCTCTTGAGGAAATTCTTGCGCATGGCGCCGCTCTCCCGCCGGCATGTGCTCGGTCTCGGTGCCGGCGCGCTCAGTGCTCGCTGGCCATGGCCGGCGCGGGCAGCCGAATCCGGCGCTGAAGTTCACGGCCTGTCGGTGTTCGGCGACCTGAAATATCCGGCCGATTTCCAGCATTTCGATTACGTGAACGTCGCCGCGCCGAAGGGGGGCACTTTCTCGTTCATTCCGTCGGCGCGAAACTACAACCAGTCCTATTTCACCTTCAACTCGCTCAACGCCTATATCCTGAAGGGCGAGGGCGCGCAGGGCATGGACATGACGTTTGCGTCGCTGATGGTGCGCGCCAATGACGAGCCAGACGCGATGTATGGGCTGGCTGCGAAATCCGTGCTGATTTCACCGGACAAGCTGAGCTATCGTTTTACGCTGCGGCCCGAGGCGCGATTTCAGGACGGCTCAAAACTGACCGCGCATGACGCCGCGTTCTCGCTCACCACGCTCAAGGCCAAAGGCCATCCGCTGATCCTGCAGCAGATGCGCGACATGGTGAAGGCCGAGGCGCCCGACGACGCGACGCTGATCGTCAGCTTCGCCGAAAAGCGCGCGCGCGACGTGCCGCTTTATGTCGTGAGCCTGCCGATCTTCTCGCAGGCCTGGTACGCGACGCATCCATTCGACGAGTCGACGCTCGAAATCCCGCTCGGATCCGGGCCGTACAAAGTGGGCAAGTTCGAAATCAACCGTTACATCGAATTCGAGCGCGTCAGGGATTGGTGGGGCGCCGACCTGCCGGTCTGCCGCGGCAGCTTCAATTTCGATGTCGTGCGCTATGAATTCTACCGCGACCGTGACGTCGCCTTCGAAGGCTTTACCGCGAAGAACTACCTGTTTCGCGAAGAGTTCACGGCGCGGGTATGGGCGACGCGCTACGATTTCCCCGCCGTCAAGGATGGCCGCGTCAAGCTCGAAACCCTGCCCGACGAAACGCCGTCGGGCGCGCAGGGCTGGTTCATCAATACCCGTCGCGAAAAATTCAGGGATTCGCGGGTGCGCGAGGCGCTGATCCAGGCGTTCGATTTCGAGTGGACCAACAAGACCATCATGTACGGCGCCTATGCGCGCACGGTTTCGCCGTTCCAGAATTCGGACATGATGGCGATCGGGCCGCCGTCGCCGGAAGAGCTGGCGCTGCTCGATCCGTTTCGCGGCCAGGTGCCGGACGAGGTGTTCGGGCTGCCGTTCGTGCCGCCGGTGTCCGACGGCTCGGGACAGGATCGCACCCTGCTGCGCAAGGCCTCGCAATTGTTGACCGATGCCGGACTTGTCATCAGGAACGGCAAGCGCGTGCTTGCGAACGGCGAGGTCTTCACCATCGAATTTCTGGTCGACGAGCCGTCGCTCGAGCCGCACCACGCCCCTTACATCAAGAATCTCGCGACCCTCGGAATCCAGGCCAGCTTGCGGATCGTCGATCCCGTGCAATACCGCGCCCGGGTCGAAGAGTTCGACTTCGACATGACCATCGAGCGCTTCAGCATGTCGGCGACGCCGGGTGATGCGATGCGCCCGTTTTTCTCGTCGCAGGCGGCTGCCACCAGGGGGTCGTACAACCTTGCCGGCATCGCCAATCCCGTCATCGACGCGCTGATCGAAAAGATCATCGGCGCCGACAACCGCGCCGATCTGACGGTGGCGTGCCGGGCCTTCGACCGGGTGTTTCGCGCCGGGCGCTATTGGGTGCCGCAATGGTATCGCACCAGCCACCCGATCGCCTATTGGGACCTGTTCGCCCACCCGGAAAAACCGGCGCGCTATGCGCAGGGCGTTGGTGCCCCGGAAAACTGGTGGAGCGACCCCGTCAAGGTCGCCAAGGCCGAGCAGGCGAAATAAAAGATGAGCGCCTATATTGCCCGCCGCATTCTGCTGATGGTCCCGACGCTGCTCGGGATTCTGTTCGTCTCGTTCGTGGTGGTGCAGTTTGCGCCGGGCGGGCCGGTGGAACGCGTGATCGCGCAGCTCTCCGGCGCCGACACCGGCGGCACCTCGCGGATCTCGGGCGGCGGCGGCGATTTCGGCGCGCGCGGTCAGGTCAGCGTCTCCGACGGTGCCGTTGGATCGAAGTACCGCGGTGCGCAGGGGCTCGATCCCGAATTCATCAAGAGCCTGGAAAAGCAGTTCGGCTTCGACAAGCCGGCGCCGGAACGTTTTGCGCTGATGGTGTGGAATTTTTCGCGGTTCGATTTCGGCAAGAGCTATTTCCGCGACGTCAGCGTGCTGCAACTGATCAAGGAGAAGTTGCCGGTCTCGATGTCGCTCGGGATCTGGATGACGCTGTTGACCTATCTGATCTCGATCCCGCTCGGCATCCGCAAGGCGGTCAAGGACGGAACCAGGTTCGATACCTGGACCTCCGCGGTGGTGATCGTCGGATTTGCGATCCCGGGATTTCTGTTCGCGATCCTGCTGATCATCCTGTTCGCCGGCGGCTCGTTCTGGAATATCTTTCCGCTGCGCGGCCTGACCTCGGACGGCTGGTCGCAATTTCCCTGGTACTGGAAGATCCTCGACTATTTCTGGCACATCACGCTGCCGCTGATCTCGATGGCGCTCGGCGCCTTC
>Ga0208849_1002482_pt1 | contig 10022 bp, 4 predicted proteins | sample NGESurdeep072012_10_FD_184470 | JGI IMG/M metagenome (GOLD analysis project Ga0208849, IMG submission 184470) | Arctic peat soil microbial communities from Barrow, Alaska - NGEE Surface sample 53-3 deep-072012 (SPAdes) | ecosystem: Environmental > Terrestrial > Soil > Wetlands > Peat ...
CGCTTCGCGCGAGAAGCAGGTTCCTCGCTTCGCTCGGAATGACAGACAGAAAGGCAAACGCAAAGGCAAAAGCAAGAGCAAAAGCAAGAGCAAAAGCAAAAGCAAAAGCAAGAGCAAAGGCAAGAGCAAAGGCAAGAGCAAAGGCAAGAGCAAAGCCAAAGGCAGAAGCAGAAGCGGAGCAAAAGCAGAAGCGAGAGCGGATGCAATACGGTTGCTAGGGGAGTTTGTCGGTGGGAGTGGTGGGGACGTGAACGTGGTTGTGGATGTCGCCGACGACGTCGGTGAGGTAGTGGAGTTTGCGGCTTAGGGCCTGGATTTCGGATTCGGCGCGGCGGTTGACTTCGAAGTCGAGTTCGCTGCGGAGGCGGTCGCGGGAGTCCTGGCGGTTCTGGCTCATCATGATGACCGGCGCTTGAATGGCCGCCAGCATGGAGAGGAAGAGGTTGAGCAGGATGAACGGGTAGGGGTCCCAGGACTTGCCGTGCATTGCAACGAGGACAATGCTGAGGATGACGTAACTGAGCATCGTGGTGAGAAAGGCGATGATGAAGGTCCAGGAGCCGCCGAAGCTGGCGACGTGGTCGGCGATGCGCTCGCCGAAGGTTTCCTGCTCGTCGATTAATTCGTTGGGGTTGCGCAGGGCGCGGCCGCGGATGACGCGCTGAGCGGCGTGGATTTCGCCGGAGAGGACGGTGAGCATGTCGAGGCCGGCCTGGGGCTTGGTGGCGAGGAGGACGGAGATGTCGTTGCGATCGACTTCGATGCAGGAGGAGGGTACGGTGGCGATGGCGGTGGTCTGGTGGACGCTGCCTTCGAGCATGGAGGCAAAGCCGAAGATGTCACCGTGGCGGGGCTGGGAGAAGATGACTTCCTGGCCGTCTTCGTCGATGAGGGTGACGAGGACGGCGCCGGAGAGCATGACGTAGGCGGGACCACTGGGGTCGCTGGCTTTGTAGATGCGCTGGTTGGCGGCAAAGTCGCGGAGCTCGACCTGCTGGGCGAGGATGGCTAGCTCGTCGTCGTCGAGCAGAGAGAAGAGCGGGACTTGGCGGAGTTCGTTGGATTGGCAGGGCATAGGGGCAGGGCAGACAGTAGAGAGTAGACAGTAGACAGTAGAGAAAGGCAAAGGTGAGATGCGGGGTACTTCGCTTCGGCAAGCTCAGGGTCGGGCTGACGGCGAAAAACTAGCAACGGCAACGGCAAAAGAAGAAGCAGATTCCCTTCGGGAATGACAGCCAGAAAAGCAACGGCAACGGCAAAAGCGACGGCAAAAGCGAGGGCGGCAGCGAAAGTTGTTGCTAGGACAGATTAGCGGTTGGGTTGGTTGCTGACGATCTCTTTGCCTCCGGATTTTACGAGAATGTACACCGGGGTGGGGAGCGGGGGGAGTTGGTTGGGTGGGTCGGTGAGGGATTGCCAGAGGAAGATGCGTTGGGGGCTCGCCCATTTTTGAGCGATGGATTCCGGAGTTTCGAAGATGGGTGGGGCGTCGGTGAAGAAGCTGCCGTACCAGAGGTTGGAGCTGCGGCCGTCGAGGATGTGGATGTTGTCGCGCTGGAGATAGAAGCCGAGGGTGCTGCTGGATTCATACTCGCCATGGATGGCGACCAGGTCGTCGGGGTGGACCTGGGGGGCGATGGCCTCGGCTAGTTGCGCGGAGGTGAGGACGGGGGCGAAGGTCTGGAGGCCAAGGTGCGCGGCGAGGAGGAAGGTGAAGGCTCCGGCGGCTAGGGAGATGTTCGCGGCGTGGGGCTTTGACTTGCGGCGGAAGAGGAAGGCGGCGAGTGGGCCGAGGAAGAGGCCCGCGGCGGCGAGGGCGAGGGGGAGGCGGAAGAGGCCGAGGGCGCGGGTGTCGAGGTCGAGGAAGTGGCCCATGCTGAGGGCGTAGTCGGATGGGTGCTGGGTGAGGAGGTTGGCGAGGTCTGCGTTGGGCGGTGTGGCGTGGGACTTGATGAGGACGTAGATTGCGGCGGCTGCGAATAGGGTTCCGAGGCCGAGGAGGGCGGCGGTGCAGTGGAGGGCGGAAGGCATACCTCGGGGGCTAAAGCCCCTTACCTTCTGCGCGCTATGAGACCCGAGGCTAAAGCCTCGGGGTACCTGAGGGTCGGTGGTGGATTCGGTGTTGCTGGTGGTGGTTTGGGTGTTGCTGGTGGTGGTCGAGGATGCCTGGACTGTCGCAGCGTCCTGAGCCAGCCAGGCGGCGATGAGGATGGCGAGGGCTGGGAGGGCTGGGAGAACGTAGTACTCCTGGCGGGTGGAGAAGGCGAAGAAGAGGAGGATGACGGCTGCCCAGACGAGGAGGAGGAGAGCTCCGCGACGCTTGAGGGGGAGATCGTGGCGGCGGAGCTGGCTGCGGAAGGTTTGGGTGCGGGAGGACTTGCCGAAGAAGGGCGCGGCCCAGGCGGTGGCCTTGAAGACGAAGGCGGACCAGGGCATCATCCAGATGAAGCAGAGGCCCCAGAAGAGCCAGAGGGGAGCGGTGTCGTAGTCGTGGGGGATGCGGAGGTTGAGGTAGCGGAGGACGTGCTCGTTCATGAAGTAGAACCAGAACCAGCCGTGGACGTTGCCGAGAGTCGGGAGCGGGATGAGCCAGTGCATGTTGACGAAGCGGAAGGGTGCGGGATGGCCTTCGGTGGGATTGGCGAGGCCAGCGAGGATGTGCCAGGGAGCGGCGATGAGGAAGAAGGCCTCGAAGGTGGCCCAGGGGTGGAGTTGGCGGAGACGGCGGGCGGTGCGCTTGAGGCCTCGGGTGAGGAGGAGGTAGAGGAGGACGATCGCTGCGGGGAAGACGACGCCGATGAGGCCCTTGGTGAGGACGTTGAGGGCGCAGGCGGCGGCGAAGCCTCCGCAGTAGAGGCGAAGGCGGTCGGTGGGGTGGTAGGTGATCCAGCGGAAGCGGGGGTGGAACTGGCGGGGAGTTCGGGCGGCGGCTTCGGCGGCGAACTCGGCGTGTAGTTCTTCTGTGCGCCAGAAGCAGTAGAGAGCGAGGGTGGTGAAGAGGCAAACGGCTGCGTCGGGGATGGTGATGCGGGTGAAGAGGAAGATGCCGAAGCTGGAGAGCAGGATGAGAGCGGAGTAAAGGCCAGCGCGGGCGGTGTGGAAGAGGCGTCGAGCGAAGGCTTCGAGGAGGAGAGCGAGGGCGAGGATGGTGAGGGCGAGAGGGATGCGCGCGGCGACGGCGAGGGCTCGGGGAGAGGTTGCGCCGCAGAGCTGGGAGAGGCGCATGGTTGCGGCCATCGACCAGTAGAGGAGAGGCGCCTTCTCGAGGTAGCGGATGCCGTTGGCGTGGAGGGTGACGTAGTCGTGGCGGAGGAGCATCTCTCGGGCGACTTCGGCGTGAACGCTGTCGGCGTCGTCGAGGAGCTGTGGGACGAAGAGGGTGAAGCTGGCGTAGAAGGCGATCCAGAGGAGGAGGATGGTGACGAGCGTGGAGCGGGATCGGCGAACGGGTCGGGCTGGCGTCGCGGGAGGCATTAGAGAGAGTGTAGAGCGTAGAGGGTAGAGTGTCCGCTTAGGCGAGGCGAGAGATGGGCGGGGGCGGTCGCGCCTACGCGCGATGCCCACCTTAGCGACGATGAAGCCGTCGCGAAGATGGGGCACCCGAATTGGTGGGGAGGTGAAGGGCTGCGGTGTCGGGTAGACTGGCAGCGATGGCAAAGATGAAGCCTATGACAGCGGCGGCGGAGCAGAGCCTGGTGCAGTTGGCCAGCGGCGGACCTGCTGCGGAGATGGTGTTTGGGGAGTGGTATCCGGCGCTGCGCTCGGAGGGATTGCGCAAGGGCGAGACGGCGGTGACGACGCTGCTGGGGATTCCGATGCTGGTGGGAAGGAAGAGCGATGGTGCGATGTTTGCGATGAGGGATTTGTGTCCGCATCGAGGGATTCCGCTGTCGGCTGGATGGTTCGATGGAGAGACGGTGCAGTGCAAGTATCACGGGTGGAGGTTTGAGCCTTGCAGCGGACGGTGCGAGGAGATTCCTTCGCTGACGACGTTCGATGATCTGGCTCCGACGAAGATTTATGCGAACTCGTTTCCGGTGGTCGAGCGGGATGGGTATTGCTGGGTGTATGTTCCGGCGGCGGGCGCGGGACGGGTGACGGACCTGGCCGAGCTGCCGGAGGTTCCGGAACTGCCGAAGTTTGGGGCTCGGTTTCGGTCAGCGCATTTGAGTGCGGAGCTGCCTTGCAATGTCGATCACGGGATTATCGGGTTGATGGATCCGGCGCATGGGCCGTTTGTGCATCGGGCGTGGTGGTGGCGGAGCGCGGCTAGTATCCATGAGAAGACGAAGAAGTTCGAGCCATTGGAAGACAGCGAGCATGGTGGAAGGAATGCTGGCTTCAGGATGAGTGCTCATGCTCCTTCGTCGAACTCGGCACCTTATAAGCTGCTGGGCAAGCCAGCGACTACGATTGATTTCGTGCTGCCGAATCGGAGGTACGAGACGATTCGGGCGGTGAATTCGAAGGGCAAAGAGCGATGGTTTGCTTCGCTGACTACGGTGACTCCAGTGACGGCGACGTCGTGCAGGATTGACGTGCTGGCGGCGTGGGATATCGGATATCACGTGCCGTTTGTTACGGCGATGGTGAAGTACTTTGGGGCGAAGTTCGTGGCGCAGGACCAGCAGACCATGGTGGAGCAGGCGCGGGGGCTGCGGTCCAACCCCGGGCTGATGCTGATCGACGATGCGGACATGCCGGCGAAGTGGTACTTCGCGCTGAAGCAGCGTCGGCTGAGCGGGGTGGGGGAGCACCCGCTGGCGGGGCCGGTCGAGCTGCATTGGAGGAGTTGAAGAGCAGTGGCTGGTGATTCGTGATTCGGGGATAGGGGTGCCCCCTCCCCCCGGGTACTTTCTGACCGAAAGTGTTCAGAAATTGTGGGTTAGGGCGGTACTTGTGGAAGTACTCCCCCCTCGCGACTCGGGCGTGCGAGGGGTTCAGGCGTTGGAGGTTTGGGGTGGGGTTGATCGGGCTCTTATGACCTACTTCTATTGTCGAGAGTTGGGTGGGGTGACTATGGCAGGATTGAAAAGATTTAGCGTCGACCGAGGATATTCCGGCGGGAGACTGACGAGTTGAGGGGCGTTTGTGAGGACTCATCTCTGCTAATTCGCGCAACGATGAGAGCGGGCCGCGTACAGTCATCGCGGTTTCAGCACCTGTGCCGCTTCAACTTGGCAAAGTGAAGCGATCGACGAGCCCCCTCACGCGCTCTTTCTGACGGCTGCGGGGAAAGCGCTTGGTTCTTGTGAGCTCGGCGATACCGTGGAGGCTCGCCCAAAACAGTTCCGTTAGAAGCTCCGACTTCGAGGCCCGCCCCGGGAACCTCTTCAGCGGCTATTTTGAGAGGTCCTCAATCTGCAACTGCGCTAACACATACGTTGACGTCGGGTTGATGTAGGTGTGGTCGTCGGCCTCGTGGGCCTGGACTTTTTTGAAAGCGTCGAGCGCAGTGGCCTTCGCCCCATACTGCTCGTAGATCAACCCGAGCGCATACCAGACTTCGGAATCTGGCTCTGCTTCGGACCCCGCATACATGGCGTCTTCCAGCACCTTCCGGGCCTCGGTCGTCTTGCCCTGGGCAGCGTAGATGCATGCTAGCGTATGCAGTTCGGCGAAACTCGCACTCTTCGAGAGCTGCGCGGACGTCTGGGCTGCTTTAGTGATGTCATCGCCAAGATCGTTGTGGAATAGCCCGAGCCACGCATACGCGTTGTAATCCGCCGCCGTTGCTTTGCCCGAATCCAGAACCTTCTGCTCGGTTGCCTGTGCGGACTTCCAATCGTGTGCAAACTCATAGGCGAGCGCCTGCTGTGCCAGCAAATCCTTATCATCGGGCTTTTTGGCCAGCCGCTTGGACAGCATTGCCTGCCAGTCTATTGCATGATTCTCGAGCTGATAGCCGCGCCCGACCAGATCGAGCGCAACGATCGAATCTGGCTCCTGATCCAGCAATCTCTCCGCCGCCGGCATGCCAACCGCCGGCTGTTCGGCGTACATCGCGGCGACCGCCAGAAGCAGATCCAGATCTGTCTGGCGCTGCCCGCTGGCCTTTTCCCGAGCCGCAGCAATCTCGCGCAGATACGGCTTCACGTCCATGGAGCCCGCGATGAGAGCGATCGCAGCCAACCGCATCGCCTCGGGCGAATCCGCACCCGGCTTCGAGCTTCCGATCGTCCAGAATCGCGGCAGCAGCGAACCTCCAAACGGATCGTCGCCGCCCTGTTTATGGGTCAGATCCCTCCGCCAGTCCAGCATGGCCTTGGCCTCGGCCGTCTTACCATGATCAAGAGCCCACATCACCTCGACGCCCATGGGAGCGTTGTCGTCCGGCTTGTCCTTGTCACCGGCCACGATGCGATATTCTCCATCTTCCTTCACCACATACGAGTGGTCCGGTTCCGACCCCGGCATCGTGGCAACGACACCGTACCCGTGCTCGTCATCACCTTTCGCGCTAAAGGTCATATCGCCCACAATCAGATCCAGGATCACGCTCTGCGCCATCCCTGACCTCTCTGCGAGCCGCCGCAAAAAGCCCATGTTCCTGATCCCCTTGTCGACATCCCGTTCAAGCGATGCCTCAGACGTATAGGCATGCTTGCTGGTCATACTGATCGCCTGCTCACGCGTGAGTGTGCCCGACATCAGCCCCAGCATCCCCACCTGAACAGGACGTGCCGGGTCATTCATCGGCAGCGGCGTCAGCGAAACCTTCTTCAATCCCTTGTATAACTCAATCTGCCGCGCCGCCCGGGCTGCATCGTCCGATCCTTCCATCCCGGCCGAGATCACGTCAGCGGCCGCCGCATACAGGCCCAGATTCGCCAGCAGTGTCCCGGCCCCCTGGAGGTTTTTGTTGCGATCGGCCTGCGCCACGTTTCCTCTTTCCGCCTCGGCGATCCCCGCCGCCGTGCCGTGCTGCGCCGTCACCGACGCAATCTCAATCTGCCGGTGTGGATTGGTCGAAGGCACGCTCGCGATCAGCTTGTCCAGCTCCGCAAACTGGTACGAGTACAGCAAGGCATACATCAGGTTCTCGCGATATTGCGCCGTCGCCTGCTCGTCTTTTGTCTTGTTGAGTTCGATCAAATCCTTGTAGCCCTGCACCGCGCCGGGCAGATCCGCATCCGCTGTGTATCGTTCGCCTCGCACATCAAACTCCCGGAGGATTGCGAGGTCTAAGCGCGGATCGTTGTCCTGCGGATCCAGCTCGATCGCACGTTGGTACGCCGCAATCGATGCGTGCAGGTCGTAGCCCTTACCGAATCGCTCCCCCAACGCATTGTGCTCGAGCGTCCATCCGTACTGCGAAAACGCGGCCGACAGGTTTGGATCGAGCTCTGTCGCACGCTTCGCCTCCGCCTGCGCCTCGCTCCCAATCCCGGCATCCAGCAGCGCCCGCGCCAATTGCAAGTGATGCAGAGTGTCCTCAGGCTTGGCAGCAATCAGTTTCCGGTCAATCTGCAGCGCCTGACGGATGTGCCCCGCGGTCAGCTCTTTCGCCCCAGCCTGGTCGAAAAAGATCCCCACGTAGTCCCGCTTGTTCAACGCTAATACCGCTGTTCGGAGCGCCAGCGCCTGCTCCACCGTCATGGTCGAGATGCCGCTGTCGAAACGGAAGCGTACTTCGACCACTCCCGGCTCAGACGTGCTGCAGCTCTCGGTCAGGCTCGCGGGACCCAGTTGCGTGGTCTTATTCGCGGGCAGCGGACGAACGATAAAACCATCCGGAATCAGAATCCGGGTGCGCTGCTCGTAGATGTAGGGACGCACCGCGAAGGTCGCTGGACGTGCCTGACGCGCTAGTTCCAAGTCCCGCTTTACATCCGCGGAAAGATCCGGACCCTCGGCAGGAGGCGTCGTCGAAAACCACTTCGGCAGTCCGTTGATCGTCCCATTCGGGAAGATCACCACCACCGCATCGACCAGCGACGAGTTTCCCCGCTTCGCACCCTCCGCAGCAACCGTCAGATTGAACGGCTGCTGCATGTTCGTTCCATCTCCATGCTCATACTTCGTCAGCTTCTTCGCCAGGTACGCCGTCTTGACGTAGTTCTCCAGGTTCTCGTGAATCTTCGGCGTTTCAGGGCCGCTAAAGTCGCTGCGGTAGGCCGCGTCCACATTCCCCCGCGTCTCGGAAAGCTCCTCGACCTGCGACGGCCCCAGCTCGGCCAGCTTGAACGTCCGCGTCTCGACCAGCACCGAGTCCTCGGGCTCAGGTTCCGGAACCTGGGTGAGCGCGGTTGTTTCCGGCGAGATGACCAACGCGCGACGGCCCTCGTCGTCATAGGGCAGAAACCCGACCGCGAAGTACTCCGCCGTTGCATCAATCCAGATTGGCCTGGCTCCCGGAGCCTCGGCCGGGACATACACAATTGCGTGGTCGAACATATTGATCCCCGGTAGCGCCGCGTCGACATCGCGCCCCGGCCCAACCGAGAGCAAGGCGAGATTTGCCTTGATGCCCGCCGCTCGCAGCATCGCAACCAGGAGAGTTGCCTTGTCCTTGCAATCGCCGTAGTGCCGCGCAATCACCTCCGAAGGGCGCATGGGCGTTAGCCGGGCTGCGCCAAATTCCACCCCTGTATACCGAACCTCGTGGTGCAACTCTTTGACGATTGCGCTGATCTTCGCCATCCGTTCCGCAGGCAACGTCTTCGGCAGAATCGCCTCTGCCTCCGCCGTTACAGTCTGCGGATCAGACATCCCCGCGTACACCTTTGCGACGGCGGCCCACGAAGTTCCCGTTGCGAACTCCACCATGGGCCGTATCGGCTCGTTCGTTGCCAGGTCAATATCGTAGCTGTGCGCCGCCTCGATCCCTTGCTGCTCATACACGACGCGCCGCTGTCCGCCAGCGTCCTTCCGATCAACGACCAGCTTCGGTAGATCGTGAATCATCTCCTTGTAGGGCAGCGAAGACGGCATCTCCACAATCAGGCGCTTCCTGGCCACCGGCACATTATCGCGAAACGCAAACCCGTAAACCGACCCACCCGAAAAGTAGGGCGTCTTTTCCTCGACGGTCTCCTCCTCCTCCACAATCGATCCGATGGCTATCCCCGGCAGCGGTGCCCGTCGCACATGCGCGGACGAGTAGGTCTCACTGTCGTCGCCCTTCACCGGTGCATCCGTAATCGTCTTCTGATCCAGCTCGACGAAGGTCCCGTTGGGCTGCAGCACGCGCGCATGAATCTGCGCCGGCTGTTCATACCAGGGATCCCACTGCGCCGAAACCTCCGCCCAACCCGTCACCGCCGCTTCCGAGTCCACCCGGTACACTTCCCGATGCGTGTACGTCAGCTTCCCATCCGCAGAAATCTCGTACTTGCCCTCTTCATAAAGAACCTCTGCCCCAAACTCCTTACTTACGGGGACCAGAGCCGAAACGCCTCTGAGGTTCTCGACCCCAACCGTGAAAGGGGCTCCATCGAACCTCTCGGGGAGCGTCGGGATGCCCTGCGCCGGAGCTTGTGGGAGGAATGAAGCGGAAGAAAAGCCTAACAACAATGCCAAACCAAAGACTCGAGCCATAGGGAAACACCTTCTCTGCTACCGGGGAGTGTCCCACGAAATTACCACGCAACCGTACCGGACCACCATGCAAAAATGAATCTCCCTATTTTGGGAGCTGGGTCGTAACGATGACCGAAGATCATGAGCAGCGCGTGGAGAGAGCGGCACTTTGGACCAGAAAGAATCTGACACGCATACGCCCTTAGACACCGCCCGCTAGAGGATGAATGAAAGTTCCTCCAAAACCATGTGGCGGCAAGGTCATTCTCTTCAGCAGCCGGTTGAGACCGCCTGACTTTAGCGGCACTTCGGAGCTTCCGGATTTTCCGATGCCTGGGACAGCTTGAATGTTGAGCTTGTACGACGCTCGATGAGCGCATTGGAGATCTCGCACCGTGGCGGGGCTGGGAGAAGATGACTTCCTGGCCGTCTTCGTCGATGAGGGTGACGAGGACGGCGCCGGAGAGCATGACGTAGGCGGGACCGCTGGGGTCGCTGGC
>Ga0208849_1002483_pt1 | contig 10019 bp, 7 predicted proteins | sample NGESurdeep072012_10_FD_184470 | JGI IMG/M metagenome (GOLD analysis project Ga0208849, IMG submission 184470) | Arctic peat soil microbial communities from Barrow, Alaska - NGEE Surface sample 53-3 deep-072012 (SPAdes) | ecosystem: Environmental > Terrestrial > Soil > Wetlands > Peat ...
CGGTTCGTCAATCCAGAGCCGGGAAGTCCGCCCCCAGCCGGGTGAACGGCCCCACCACGGCACCGGCGCCGACGTGGGCACCGGGCCCGAGCACCGAGAACGGCCCCACCCGGGCCTCTTCCCCGATCTCGGCGCGCAGCACGGTGCTCTTGGTGACCTTGGCCCCGGCCCCTACAGCACTGTCGACGATGTGGCAGTCAGGCCCGATCTCGGCCCCCGCCCCCAGGATGCACTCGCCCTGGATGACGACGCCGGGAAGGAGGACCACATCGGCCTCGAGGCGCGCATTGGCGTCGATGTAGGTGTTCTCGGGATCCCACATGGTCACACCTCGCCGCATCCACCGTTCGTTGATGCGGTCGCGCAACTCGGCGTCGGCCACGGCCAGCTGAGCCCGGTCGTTGACCCCGGCCGCCTCCATGGGATCGCCCACCACGAGCGTCTCCACGCCATAGCCGGCGTCATGGAGCACGGCGTAGATCCCGGTGAGGCAGTGCTCGCCGGTACGAACCACCGGTCGCAGCCGGCGCAGGGCCGGGGCCAGCACGGCATGGCGGAAGCAGTGGATGGTGGTGGCCACCTCGTCGACGAAGGCGTCGTCTTCGCGCACGTCGGCGGCCTCGACGACTTGCACCACGGCGTCGTTCTTACCCCGCACCACGCGGTCGTAGCCGGTGGGGTCGGGCAGGACAGCGGTGAGCAGCGTGGCCGCGGCCCCGGTGTTGCGATGATGACGGACGAGTGCAGCCAGTGTGGGCGGGCGCACCAACGGGGTGTCGCCGGGAAGCACCACGACGTCACCGTCGGCGTCGACGAGCCCGTCGGGAAGGGCGGTGAGCCCTACGGCCAGCGCGTCTCCGGTCCCGAGCTGCTTGGATTGTTCGACGAACTCGATCGCCAGCGAGCGCGGGGCGTGGTCGACGAGGGTCTTGGTGACCCAGTCGCCCCGATGTCCCACCACCACCACGACCTTGTGCACGGGCAGTTCCGCCAGCGCGTCGAGCACGTGGAGGATCATGGGCCGGCCGCACAGCCGGTGCAGGGGCTTCGGGCGCGACGAGCGCATCCGTGTCCCCTCGCCGGCAGCGAGCACGACGGCAGAGAGCGGTCTCGGGTCCATGCGGTTTAGTCTGTCACCCGATGACGGGGGGGACAGCGCAGTCCACGACGACCTCGAGCGCCCCCGACGCGCCGCCGAGCACGCCCTCCCCCGCCCGATGCCCCTCCTGACCTCGACGATCGACCCCGGCTCCGACACCTACCGCCAGAACCGGGCGGCTATGGAGGCGGCCCTGGCCGAGGTAGAGGAACAGCTGGCCGTGGCCCGTGGCGGTGGGGGCCAGCGCTACGTGGAGCGCCACCGGAGCCGGGGCAAGATGCTGGCCCACGAACGGGTTGAGCTGCTCCTGGACCGCGACTCCCCCTTCCTCGAGATCGCCCCCTTGGCGGCGTGGGGCACGGACTACACCGTGGGGGCGAGCCTGGTCTCGGGCATCGGCGTGGTGAGCGGGGTTGAGTGCCTGGTGTCGGCCAACGACCCCACCGTGCGCGGCGGAGCCACCAATCCCTTCACCATGCGCAAGTCGTCTCGTCTGGCCGACGTGGCGCTCGAGAACCGGCTGCCGTCGATCAGCCTCGTGGAGTCGGGCGGCGCCGACCTTCCCACCCAGTCCGAGATCTTCATCCCCGGGGGACGCGGCTTTCGGGACCTGACGCAGCGCTCGGCCGCGGCGGTGCCCACCATCGCGCTGGTGTTCGGGAACTCCACCGCCGGCGGTGCGTATGTGCCGGGCATGAGCGACCACATCGTCATGATCGACGGCCGCTCCAAGGTGTTCCTGGGCGGACCACCCCTGGTGAAGATGGCGACAGGCGAGGAGTCCGACGACGAGGAGCTCGGGGGCGCCTCCATGCACGCACGGGTGAGCGGCCTCGCCGACTACCTGGCCACCGACGAGACCGACGCCATCCGCATCGGACGCGCCATCGTGTCCCGGCTCAACTGGCACAAGCACGGCCCTGCCCCGTCCCTTCCGGCCGACGACCCGGTGCACGACCCCGACGAGCTCCTCGGCATCGCCTCGGCGGACCTGCGCGTCCCGTTCGACCCGCGCGACGTCCTGGCGCGGGTGGTCGACGGCTCTCGCTTCGACGAGTTCAAGCCGCTGTACGGGCCGAGTCTCGTGACCGGCTGGGCCTCCATCCACGGGTACGGGATCGGGGTACTGGCCAACCACCGCGGCGTGTTGTTCAGCGAGGAGGCCAACAAGGCCACCCAATTTATCCAGCTGTGCAACCAAACCGACGTCCCGCTCCTGTTCCTGCAGAACACGACCGGGTACATGGTGGGCAAGGAATATGAACAGCGCGGCATCATCAAGGACGGCGCCAAGATGATCAACGCCGTCTCGAACTCGAGGGTCCCCCACCTCACCGTGAACATCGGTGCCTCCTATGGTGCGGGCAACTACGGCATGTGCGGCCGCGCCTACAACCCCCGATTTCTGTTCTCGTGGCCCAACGCCCGCTCGGCCGTGATGGGTCCGGCGCAGCTGGCGGGCGTCCTGTCCATCGTGGCCCGCCAGGGAGCCGCCTCCCGGGGCGAGGACTTCGACGAGGAGGCCGACGCCCAGATGCGGGCCATGGTCGAGTCCCAGATCGAGCGCGAGTCCCTGCCCCTGTTCCTCACCGGCCGGCTCTACGACGACGGCATCATCGACCCCCGCGACACGCGCCATGTGCTCGGCATGTGCCTGTCGGTCATCCACAACACCCCCGTCCACGGCACGCGCGGCTACGGCGTGTTCCGGATGTGACGTGACGGCATGATCCAGAAGCTCCTCGTCGCCAATCGCAGCGAGATCGCGCGCCGCGTCATCCGGGGGGCACACGCGCTCGGCATCAGCTGCGTGGCGGTGTGCTCGGACCCCGACCTCGAGGCCCCCTATGTGGGAGAAGCCGACGAGTTCGTCCGGCTGCCGGGTGCGGCTCCGACCGACACCTATCTCGATGCGGACGCGCTCGTCCGCGCCGCGCGCCGCAGCGGTGCCGACGCCGTGCACCCCGGGTACGGGTTTCTGTCCGAGGACGCACGCTTCGCGCGGGCCTGTGTGGCGGCGGGGCTCGTCTTCGTGGGGCCCCCTCCCGAGGTGATCGAGGCCATGGGCTCGAAGCTGACGGCCAAGGCCACCATGGCTGCGGCGGGCGTTCCCGTGCTCCCCACGGTCGAGATCCCCTCCGGTGGTGCTCCGAAACCGCGACGAGGCTCGAAGGCGGGCGATCCCGACCCGGCGGTTGCGCACGCCGTGGCCGCGCTGGGCTGGCCCGTGCTCGTCAAGGCTTCGGCGGGCGGCGGCGGCCGGGGCATGCGCGTAGTTGAGGGTCCCGACGCATTCGCCGACGCCGTGGCCTCGGCGCAGCGAGAAGCGGCCTCAGCCTTCGGTGACGGGACCGTGTTCGTCGAGCCCTACGTGGCGCGCCCCCGTCACATCGAGGTGCAGATCCTCGGTGACGCCCATGGCAACGTGGTGCACCTCTTCGAGCGCGAGTGCTCGATCCAGCGCCGGCACCAGAAGATCATCGAGGAGAGCCCCTCCCCCGTGCTCACCCCCGAGCAACGCGCCGAGTTGTGTGCGGCCGCGGTCACCGCCGCTCGGGCCATCGGCTACGTCAACGCCGGCACCGTGGAATTCCTCGTCCTCCCCGACGGACGCTTCGCCTTCTTGGAGGTCAACACCCGGCTCCAGGTCGAGCACCCCGTCACCGAGCTCGTCACCGGGCTCGACCTCGTTCGGCTGCAACTCCTCGTCGCCGACGGCATGGCGCTCCCCCCCGAGGTCACCGAGGCGCGGGTCACGGGGCATGCCATCGAGGCCCGCCTCTACGCCGAGGACGCCACCCGCGGCTTCCAACCCTCGGCCGGACACGTGCAGCGCTTCCGGTTCCCCGCCACCTCGGGAGTCCGCATCGACAGCGGCGTCGAGGACGGGTCGGAGGTCTCGGTCCACTACGACCCCATGCTGGCCAAGGTCATCGCCCACGCCCCCACCCGCACCGAGGCGGCCCGCGCCCTGGCCGGAGCGCTCGAGCGGGCCCAGATCCACGGCGTCACCACCAACCGCGACCTCCTCGTCCGCATCCTGCGCCACCCCGAGTTCCTGGCCGGCGACATCGACACCGGCTTCCTGGTGCGCCACGACCCCGCCGTGCTCGGTGCGCCCCTGGCGGACGCGCCGGCCCGACAGCTCCACGCCGTGGCCGCGGCGTTGGCGGGCCAGGCCCGACGACGCGACCAGGCGCCGGTGCTAGCGGCCATGCCGTCAGGGTGGCGCAACAATCCCTCGGCGCCCCAGACGACCGCCTTCACCGGTCCCGACGGCCCCATCGAGGTCGACTACCGGTTCGACCGGGCCGGGACGTGCACCTTGGTGGCCGTCGACGGCGTGGCGCGTCGAGACATCTCGGTGTTGTCCTGTCGGGGCGACGCCGTGGTGCTCAGCGTCGCTGTCGCATCTGATGAGGACGGCGCATCGGGCGTGGCCCGGCGCTACGAGGTAGAGCGGGTGGGACTCGTGGCCTTCGTCGACGGGCCCGACGGGTCCACGGTGCTCACCGAGGTCGAGCGCTTCCCGTTGCCCGGGAGCCAGCTTGCCGCCGGAGCCCTCGTGGCCCCGCTCCCCGGCACCGTGGTCAAGGTGGCCGTGGCCGCCGGCGACACCGTGGCGACGGGCGACACGCTGGTCGCCATCGAAGCCATGAAGATGGAGCACGAGGTGCGCGCCCCCTCCGACGGGACGGTCACCGAGGTGCATGTCGTCGCCGGCGAGCAGGTCGAGGCGGGGCGTCTGCTCGTGGTCATCGAGGGGCCCGACGGCGGTGGCGGCGAGGGGACCTGATGGGGACGGGTCCGGGTGTCAGGAGAAGCCCGACGCCGCGTGCGGTCCGTATCGCCAACTGCTCGGGCTTCTTCGGCGACAGGCTGGCCGCCCCGTTCGAGCTCCTCAGAGACGGCGAGGCTCCCGACGTCCTGACCGGCGACTACCTCGCCGAGCTCACCATGCTGATCCTGTGGAAGTCGCGTCAGCGTGACTCCACTCTGGGATATGCCCGCACCTTTTACCGGCAGATGGAACAGGTCCTGGGCACCTGCATCGACCAGGGGGTCAGGGTGGTGGCGAATGCCGGGGGGCTCAACCCCGCGGGGCTGGCCCAGAGCCTGCGCGACCTCGGCGCCACACTCGGCATCGACGTCAACGTCGCCCATGTGGAGGGCGACGACATCCTCGATCGCCTGGGATCGATGCAAGCCGCCGGTGACCCGCTGGCCCATCTCGACACGGGCCGGCCCCTGGCCGAGGCGGGGAGCGACCCCGTGAGCGCCAACGCCTATTTGGGCGGGTTCGGCATCGCCGAGGCCCTGGCCCAGGGGGCCGACGTGGTGGTGACGGGACGGGTCACCGACGCCTCGCTGGTGGTCGGCCCGGCGGCGTGGTGGTTCGGATGGTCTCGCACCGACTGGGACCGCCTGGCCGGGGCGGTGGTGGTAGGACATGTCATCGAGTGCGGCACCCAGACCACGGGTGGCAATTACGCGTTCTTCCGCGAGGTGCCGGGGCTCGAGCACCCCGGCTTCCCCCTGGCCGAGGTGGCCGAGGACGGATCCGCCGTCATCACCAAGCACGAGGGAACCGGCGGCCTGGTGTCGGTGGGGACCGTCACGGCTCAGCTCCTCTACGAGGTCGGCGCCGCGCACTACGCCAACCCCGATGTGGTGGCGGACTTCTCGACCATCCATCTCGAGCAGGTGGGACCGGACCGGGTGCGGGTGTCGGGCGTGCGGGGGCTCCCCGCCCCGGAGAAGCTCAAGGTGTCGATCAACCTGCTGGGCGGCTACCGCAACACGATGACGTTCGTGCTGACCGGTCTCGACATCGAGGAGAAGGCGTCGCTGGTGCGGCGCACCATGGACGAGCTCGTCGACGGGGCGTCGCGCTTCACCCACTACGACGTGCGCCTCATCCGCACCGACGTGCCCGACGCGTCGAGCAACGAGCAGGCCAGCGCCCAGCTGCGCATCACGGTCAAAGACCCCGATCCCGAGGTCGTGGGCCGCCACTTCTCCAACGCCGCCACCGAGCTGGCGCTGGCCAGCTACCCCGGCTTCTACCTGACGTCGCCACCCGGCGAGGGCACGGCCTACGGCGTGTTCTGGCCGACGCTCGTTCCCCGTCTGGGGGTGGACGAGACCGTGGTCCACCAGAATGGCCGGCGGGTGGTCGTGGCGCCGGGGCCGACCACGGCCACGCCTGCCGCCGCCGCTCCCGTCACCGATGGGCCCCCGCCCCCAGGGGGCGCCACCCGCCGCATGCCGCTCGGGACCGTCATCGGGGCGCGCTCGGGCGACAAGGGGGGCAACGCCAACGTCGGCCTGTGGGCCCGCAGCCCCGCCGGCTTCGCCTGGTTGGCGGCCGAGGTCACCGTGGACCGGTTCCGGCAGCTCCTCCCCGAGGCGGCCGACCTCGAGGTGCAGCGCCACGTGCTCCCGAATCTCCTCGCCGTGAATTTCGTGGTGCAGGGACTGCTGGGCGAGGGCGTGGCCTCGTCGACCCGACCCGACCCCCAGGCCAAGAGCCTGGGCGAGTACCTCCGCTCGCGCCTGGTGGACGTGCCCGTGGCACTCCTGGACGAAATCCCCGCCGACGACCCGAGGTGAGCCATGGACTTCCGTGAGACCGACGAACAGCGCATGCTGCGCGAGGCGGTGGACGGCATCGCCTCGAAATACGGCCACAGCTACTTCGCGGCGCGCGCCCGCAGCGGTGGGAACACCGACGAGTTGTGGAACGAGTTGGCCCAAGGCGGGTTCCTGGGGGTGAACGTCCCGGCGGAGTTCGGCGGGGGCGGCAAGGGGATCGCCGAGCTCGCCATCGTCCTCGAGGAGCTCGCTGCCAACGGCTGTCCCCTGCTGCTGCTGGTGGTGTCGCCCGCTATCTGCGCCACCATCATCGCCAACTTCGGCTCCCAGGCGCAGAAGGAGTCGTGGTTGCCCCGCTTCGGTTCGGGCGAGCTCAAGATGGCCTTCGCCATCACCGAGCCCGACGCCGGGTCCAACAGCCACAAGATCTCCACCACCGCCAGGCGCGACGGCGACGTCTGGCGTCTCACCGGGACGAAGTACTACATCTCCGGCGCCGATGAGTCCGAAGCCGTGCTCGTGGTCACGCGCACCGGTGTCGACGAGGACACCGGGCGGGGGCGCCTGTCACTGTTCATCGTCGACCTCGACAGCCCCGGCCTCGACAAGACCCTCATCCCCGTCGAGATCGTCGCCCCCGAAAAGCAGTTCACGTTGTTCTTCGACAACGTCGAGATTCCCGCCGACCGACTGCTGGGCACCGAGGGTGAGGGCCTGCGCCAGGTGTTCGTCGGGCTCAACCCCGAGCGCATCATGACGGCGGCGATGGCCAGCGGCATCGGTCGCTACGCCCTCGACAAGGCCGCCGCCTACGCCCGGGACCGCTCGGTGTGGGGAACCCCCATCGCGCGCCACCAGGGCATCTCGCATCCATTGGCCAAGGCCAAGATCGAAGTCGAGCTGGCCCGGCTCATGTGCCAGAAGGCGGCGTGGGCTTGTGACTCGGGAGCCGACGCCGGTGTGGCCGGAGAAGCGGCCAACATGGCCAAGTACGCCGCCGCCGAGGCGTCGCTGGCGGCACTCGACCAGGCCATCCAGACCCATGGCGGCAACGGGATGTCATCGGAGTACGGCCTCGCCGACATGTGGGGCATGGCCCGGCTCATGCGCACCGCTCCGGTCAGCCGGGAGATGATCCTGAACTTCGTGGCCCAGCACTCGCTGCACCTGCCCAAGTCCTACTGAGAGCCCCGGAAACCCCCGCAATCCTGGGGTTGCGCCTGGCCGAGGGGTCGGGTGGCGCATCACGAATTGGCTCTTACCCCTGTCGAAAAGGCCCGACCATGCCGTACAGTATTTGGACCGGGACTACCCGTTCCGGTCGTGGGCGGGAACCAGTGGAGGGGGGCGACCGTGACTGCGCCTTATCTTTCGGTGCTCATTCCGGCGTATAACGAGGGAAGGACGCTCGAGCGCGTCATTGATGCCGTGCTGAAGGTCCCCGAAGACCTCGAAATCGTCCTCGTCGACGACGGTTCCAGCGATGACACGTGGGCCGTGATGGAGAGCCGCGTCGACGGCGATCGCGTCCGCTCGGTACGACACGACGTCAACCGCGGGAAGGGTGCCGCCATCCGCACCGGCCTCACCCACGCCCGGGGTCACATCGTCTTGATCCAGGACGCCGACCTCGAGTACTCGCCCGACGACTACGGGACGCTCCTCGAACCGCTCAAGGCCGAAAGGGCCACCATCGTGTACGGGTCACGCTCGTTCTCGAGTCACGCCGCATACAGCTACTGGTACGTGATGGGCAATCGCCTCGTCACCCTCGTCACCAACGTTCTGTACAACTGCTACCTGTCGGACATGGAGACGGGGTACAAGGTGATGCCGCTCGACGTGGCACGCTCGCTCGACCTGCGCGCCAATGGGTTCGAGCTCGAACCCGAGATCACCGCCAAGCTGCTCCGGCTCGGCCACCGGATCTTCGAGGTGCCGGTCACCTACACCGCCCGCTCTCGCGAGGAGGGCAAGAAGCTCACCGCCATGGACGGAGTCAAGGCCGTGATGACCCTGCTCCGCTACCGCTTCTGGAACCATCGACCCTGAGCATCACTCGCTCCGGAAGAGGGTCGAAAGTCAGAATGGCCACGCCCCACGATGAGACGCCGCCTGTCACTGACCGGCACTCCCCCACACTGGGACGCGTCCTCGAGGTACTGGCGGGGGCGCCCCGGTACCGGGACTGGATTTTCTCCATGGCGTCGCCGTATCTCGGGAACCGGGTCCTCGAGGTCGGTGCCGGGAGCGGCACCATGTTCGAGTGCCTCATCGGGCGCGAGCACGCCGTCGCCCTGGAGATCGACCCCGGGCTGGTGACCGAGCTGGAGCGTCGCTTCGACTCACGGGCCGATGTCACCATCGTGCAGGGCAACGTGAACGACCCCGCCGTCATCAACGAGCTGCGAGCGCTGCGCGTCGACTCCGCCATGTCGTTCAATGTGCTGGAGCACATCGAGGACGACGTGTCGGCTCTGGGCGCGGTCGCCTCCGTTCTCAATCCGGGCGCTCCCCTGGCGGTGCTGGTGCCGGCATTCCCCAGCATCTTCGGAGCCATGGACCGGGGCGTGGGCCACGTCCGGCGATACCGGCGGCGCGAGCTCGTCACCAAGATGGAGTCGGCCGGGTTCTCGGTGGCAGAGGCGCACTACGTGAACTTGCCCGGCTACTTCGCCTGGTTCGTCAACGGGCGCGTCTTGCGGTCTTCGTCGCCGGCGGGGGGCCCCCGTCTGGTCTCGTTCTACGACAAGACGGTGATCCCCATGACACGGCTCCTCGAAAAGGCCATCGACCCGCCCTGTGGTCAGTCCCTGTTCGTCGCCGGTGTCAAGCGCTGACGCGGTGCGGGGTTCATGTCGTCGCAGTTGACACTCGACACACCTGGTGGGCACGCCCCCGGCCAAGAGGTTGAGGAGGCCGCTGGCGGTCCGACCTTGCGCCACCGGATCAAATGGGACGTCGTCGCCCTGCACGCGGCGGTCATCATCGGGCTCCTGGCCATCTCCGTGGTCATGTGGTGGCGCGTATGGGTGACAGGGCATCCCTCGTCGACGGTCACGTGTCAGTGCGGCGACGTGAGCGAAGCCCTGGGGTTCCTGGCCTGGACCCCGTGGGCCCTGGTGCACGGGCACAACCCCTTTCTCTCCAACGCCATCTATGCCGGCCAGGGCGGGGCCAACATGTTGGTCAACGCCACGTGGATGGCGGGTGGCGTGCTCTTCGCCCCCATCACTTGGATCTTCGGCCCCATCGCCGCCTTCAACGTGGTCGTAACGCTCGCCCCCGTGGTGTCGGGGTGGTGCTTCTTCCTGGCGGTGCGCGC
>Ga0208849_1002484_pt1 | contig 10017 bp, 6 predicted proteins | sample NGESurdeep072012_10_FD_184470 | JGI IMG/M metagenome (GOLD analysis project Ga0208849, IMG submission 184470) | Arctic peat soil microbial communities from Barrow, Alaska - NGEE Surface sample 53-3 deep-072012 (SPAdes) | ecosystem: Environmental > Terrestrial > Soil > Wetlands > Peat ...
CCGCAGTCTCTTCGCCGACCGTGCCGGAGACGATGATGAACGGGATGTCGAGAGCCCGTTCCCGAAGCACGCGAAACGCGCCCGGCGCGTCGAACGCAGGCATCGAGTAGTCCGAAACGACGACATCCCAGTGCCGTTCGAGGGCGAGCGCCATGGTCTCGCGCGTCTGGACCCGCTCGAAGCTGACTTCGTACCCCGCCCGTTCTAGAGTCCGGACGACGAGCTCTGCGTCATCGTCATTGTCTTCGACGAGCAAGACCCGAAGCGCCGCCATGACCATCTCATTGTCACCTGCAACGAGGCCCACGTCCATCGTGCACTGGACCGCGCGAAGGGCGAAGAGCCCCCGAGCGGTCGAGTCAAGCGTCCGGCCCTTGCGGTATGGTGGATGGCCGAAGGGTAGGCGCTTACCCGGACCCGAGTGATGCCTTCGAGAATCCCCGTCGCAGTCGGCGTCACGATCGCCATCGCGCTGGCCGCCTGGGGGCTGCGCCGATATCTCTCAGACCAGCGACGCCTGTCGGCTTTGCTCGCGTACCGCAACAGGCTCGTGGCGGCCGAAATAGGGCGCGTGCAGACGTCGCTCCATCGCTCTCCGCCACGCACGGTCGCCGATGTCACGACGATTGTCGGGAAGGGGCCGTCCGACTGTGATGACAGGAACGAGCCCGGTCCACTCGACGACCCCCGCGCCGAGCGGTGTCCCAGAGGCGCTTCGTGCCACGAGGCCTTCTACATGGCCGACTGGTACCTGCGCCGCCACATCGAGCCGCCCGACACGCGCGTGTGGTTCGACCGGGAGCTCGAAGGCGACAACGCGTGGGGCAGGATACGGATCCGCGTGGCCGGGTGCGAGCCCGGCGACCTCGTTCTCGCGATCGACGAGCTCGAGCCCGAGCGGCTCTCCCTCGCCAGCTGGTAGTGCGCTCCGCTCCGGCGTTCAGCGCAGCACGTTGAGGCGCTGGATGATGATGTCGTGGCCGGGGCCGTTCGGGCTCATGTGAACCATCGCTCCGTACAGCAGCTCAAGCCGCTCGCCCTCGAACAGGCCGGCGCGCGCGAGCTCTTCGTACGCGATGCGACGGATCGGCCGGAGCTCTACCTGCGGAACGTCGAGCATGGGCGGTAGCTCGAAAGTAGCGTCGTTCGCGCGGACCGGCCAGAGACGGCGCGTTCGGCAACGCGCTTCTTCGGTCACCTCGTTCACCGTTCCATCTGCGCGCGGCGCCAGACCCTACGGCGTATGCGAATCGACGTTTAGTGTCCGCCGAACCCAGAGCTTCCCCCCGAGCCGGATCCAGAGCTTCCGCGGCGGCCCCCGTCCCGTCCGCCGAAGCCCGAGCTTCCCCCAGAAGATCCCGAGCTGCCCGTGCGACCCCCATCCCGCCCGCCGAAGCCCGAGCTCGCGCCTGACGAGCCTCCGCTCGATGACCCGGATGGCCCCGCGCACGTCCCGCTCTGGCAGGTTTGGCTGGTTCCGGTGCAGTCGACGCATACGGCCCCTTGAATGCCGCATGCGCTGTCGTCCGTCCCAACCTCGCAGTTGCCATTCGCGTCGCAGCAGCCGCCGCAGGCTGCTTGACAGTCTCCCCCGTCGGAAATGCCCACGTCGTCGCCCTGGGCTGACCCATCGTCGCCAGCGGGTCCGGTGCCAGCGCTCGAACTACCGCCGCTGCCTGACGATGATCCGCTGGAGCCGACCGATCCATCGCCGCCTTGGCTCCCGGTCGGGGAAGCACCCCCGTCGTCGGCGAGCGAGAAACCCGTCTCGCCGCCCGAGCCCCCGCATGCACAGACCGCCGTAATCGCCGTGAACACGAGCATGCTCGCAGTCGGGGACACCGTTGCAAGGCGCATCAAGACCCTCCGAACCGACGAGCGCACCATGCGTTCGGCCGGTGGTGCTGCGTGCAACGGATTATCAGGCAGCTTGGCACGCATTCGCGCGTGGGTGGATTTTTGCCATCTCTCGATCCTGGGTGTTCGCGCGAAGATTGGAATGACGACATTCTCCTCGGCGGTGCCGAACACGTGAGGCGGGTCCCTGGGTCCCGGTGATTTCGGTACCACGGGAACGGTGGTGACATTTCCACGGCAAACCCAACGGTCGCCCCGTCGTGCGGTCGCCTCGCGAGGTACCCACGACATGCCTGCTGACGCACCGCAACGAGGGGACGGATCGCGGTCACGAACGCGAATCGTTCGGCCACCTTGAGCAACGTTCCCTGCTCGAACGATTGCGTCAGAGGGATGGCGAGCGAGCTCCAACGTCTCCGCACGCGCGACAAGATGCCATCTTGCCGGGGCGCATCAAAGACCGGGAAGAGCACGGTGGGACGATGGATCCCATGTGCGATACAAATAACCGCTGGGCGCGCATGACTCGCAGCCGGTCCCGCGGTGATAGCCTTAAGGTCAGCGACTGCGCGCTGGCCAATCCGATTATGAACTTCTCTTCGCGACCACCAAACCTGGACCGGCCATCGCGCCGGCCACCGGCGCGACACGCCGACCGCGTCGCAAGTCGCTACGTCGTCAAAGAGGAACTCGCGTCGGGCGGCAGCGGCGTCGTCTATCGTGTGCTGGATCGCTCGACCGGCGAAGAGTGTGCACTCAAGCGCCTCAGTCAATCGGCCATGAGCCAGCCGTATCTCGTCGAGGCATTCGCGCGCGAATACCATGTTCTGGCCGGGCTCGATCACCCGCGGATCATTCGCGTGTTCGACTACGGCGTCGACGAGATAGGCCCCTTCTACGCCATGGAGCTCCTCGACGGCCACGACATGCGAAGGGCGGCGCCGCTCCCCTACCGTGAAGCGTGCGCCCTGCTGCGCGATGTCGCGACGTCCCTCGGGCTCTTGCACGCTCGGAGGCTGATTCACCGGGACGTGAGCCCGGCCAACGTGCGGATGACGGCGGACGGGCACTGCAAGCTGATCGACTTTGGCGCCTTGGTCTCGTTCGGGAGTTCGCGCCTCGTGGTCGGGACGCCACCCGCCATTCCACCCGAGGCGCTCCACGGCGCGCCGCTCGATCAGCGCTCGGACCTCTACGCGCTCGGGGCGCTCGCCTACTGGGTCCTCACCGAACGACACGCGTATCCGGCCAAGCAGATCGAGCAGCTCACCGAGATCTGGAAGATCGATCCGCTCGCTCCAAGCCACGTGGTCCCGGGCATTCCGAAGGAGCTGGACGCACTCGTGCTGTCGCTCATGAGCGCCGATCCACTCGCGCGCCCCGCGAGCGCGGCCGAGGTCATCGCTCGCCTGAATTCCATCGCCGAGCTCGTGCCCGAGGGCGGCGGCGACGTGGAGCGGCTCGCCCAGAGCTTTCTCATCAATCCCCGGTTCATCGGGCGCACGGCGGTGCTTCAGGATTTCGCGGAGCGCACGGCTGCGCTGCTCGTCGGCCGCGGCGGCGCCGTGCGCATCGAAGCGGGAGCGGGCATGGGACGCACCCGACTGCTCGAGGAGATCGGCGTTCGTGCCCAGCTCGCCGGCGCGGGCGTGCTCCGCGTGGATGCGAGCATGTACAGTCAGTGGCAGGGTACCGCTCACGCCCTCGCGCTGAGGATGCTCGATTCGATCCCGAGAGTCGCGCGGGAATGCGCCGGAAGGTGTCGGCCGGCGCTGCTCGAACTGGGTCGAGACGTGAATGCGCGCCTCGCTGACAATAGCTCCATTTCTCCGCCCGCTCCGGCCCCCGCCTCGCTTCCACCCCCTGCACCGCTGTCGGGTCAGGCCGAAGTCAAAGGCGGTTCCACACTGGACACTTGGTTCGCGGAGGTCAGCCGGGCGAAGCCCCTACTCATCGAGGTCGACAACGTCGACGAAGCCGACGACGCGAGCCTCGGTTTGCTCGTCGCGCTGACGAAGCTCACGGCCACCGAAGCGATCCTTCTCGTCGTCAGCGAGCGGGAGCGGCGCGACCCGCGGCTCACTTCGGGCCTGGTGACGCTGCGCAGCCAATGCGCGCGCGTGTCGCTCTCGCATCTTTCGCCCGCGGAGGTCGTCGAACTCGTGCGATCACTCTTCGGCGCGGCGCCGAACGTCGAACGCCTTGCCGAGTGGCTTCACGGGCGAACAGCAGGCCGGCCCCTCCATTGCCTGGAGGTCTTGCGCCACCTCGTGGCAACTCAGGTCGTTCGCTATCTCGATGGGGTCTGGGCGCTGCCTGCGGATCGTCCGGACGTGGAGCTTCCCGCCGCCCTCGAGGACGCGCTGCGGATCCGGCTCGGCGCTTTGAGCGCGGACGCGCGCGGACTCGCCGAATGCTTCAGTCTCGAGCACGAGCCGCCGACCCTCGAACTCTGCCGGGTCCTCGTCGCGGAGGCCGACGATCGGCGCATCCTTGGACTGCTCGATGAACTGGCCCGGAACGACGTCCTCTACGTGGATGAGGAGGGCTACCGCTTCAGCAGCGCTGCCCTTCGCGATGCGCTTCTCGGCGGCATGGATACTCGCCGCCTCGAGCAGAACCACCGACGTCTGGGTGAGGCGTTCGCGTATCTCGCCGGACCGGACGAACACGAGCTTCGCATCGAAGCGGGCTGGCAGTTGATCAAGGGCGGCGACGCGCTCCAGGGCGCCGACATGATCGCCGAAGTGACGCACGATAGCGGAGTCGTCCGGAGGTTGACGGCGAACTTGCACCGCGTGGGCGAGCCGATCGAGGCGGCGCTCATGGTGTACAAGCGAAACAGGCGTTCGATCTACGCGCGCCTGCCGCTGCTCACCGCCCTGGCTTACACGGGGTACTACGAGAACCGGCGCTGGGGAGACGTGTATGGCGACGAGGCACTCGACGCCTGCGAGGATCTCTGCGGACTGCGCACCGCGCGGAGCCTCCGGCGTTTCTTCGGACGATGGCTGGGGCTCGTGATGGGTCTGCTCTTCGCCCGGATACGTTTCGCGCTCAGCCCTTCGAGCGACCGAGGGTATTCGTTTCGCGAAATGCTCGTCCAGCTCTTCGGAGCGGTGACGACGCTGACGGGCATCGCGGCTTCCTCGCTTGACTTCGAGCGCGCCACTCAGGTCGCCAGCGTTCTCGAGCCCTTCTCGGTGCTCCCGGCGCGCCTGACCCCCGTCGGCATCCATGAGTTCTGCCTCGCCTTGCGCGAGATAGGCCGCGAAGAGCAGACAGTGGCCTTCGCGTCGTTCGATACCCTCATCTCGAGGCTCGCCAACCCTCGCTACTATCCGACTCTCGGCGCCGACTCACGGCCCCTCTACGTGACAGGGGCGCACTACGCGCGAGGCTCCTTTGCCGTGATGCTGGAAGACGGCCGACCCGCGCTCGAGAGCGCCGACAAGCTCGACGCGGCAGGCCTCAAGCTCTACTCGATGATCGCGAGCCAGCTGCGCTTCCTCTACCACATGAATCGCGGCGAGTTCTCGAAGGCGGAGCCCCACCGCGAGCAGGTCGAGCTGCACGCGGCGCATGTCGGCAGCGCTTGGCAGGTGGAGACCTGGGAAGGTGCGTCGCTCATTCCGCTCTATACGAATCTCTCCGATGTCGAGGCGCTGACGCGGATCACGGCTCGTCTCGAGGAGCAGAGCGCCACGGTGCCGTCGCTCGTGCTCTACGCGCGCCTCGCCCGATACTCCCTGGAACTCGTGCTCGGCGATTCGGTCGAGACCGCGAATCTCTTGCAGGCCGAGCTGGACGAGCGCCCGCCGCGCAGCTTCATCGGGTGGGCGTCGTGCAATGGGTTCCTCGCGCGTGCTCTCAACGAGCTGCGCGATCACGCGGCGGCCAAGGCGGTCTGCGAGCACGCGCTCGCTCACATCACCGACGCCGACAGGAAGTTCGTGACGCTGTTTCTTCCGGTCGATATCCAGATGGCGATTGCCGAGGCGGGCCTCGGGAACATCGATGCCGGACTCGCGCGGATCGACGCGCTCCTCGAGCGCTTTCGAGACAGCCAGCATCCGCTCGTGCAAGGCTTCTTGCACGAGGCGCGCGCGCAGATTGCGTGGATGGCGGGGCGCGTCGAGGACTACTGCTTGAGCCTCTCGCTCGTGGAGCACTGGTTCCGCCACACGGACACCCCGACGCTCATCGCCAAGTGCGAACGACTGGCCGAGCTGAGAACGGGGCCGACCTCCGCACGCCGCCCGCTTGCGGAACCGGATATCTCGTCCACGTCGCGCGCCGTCACGGGCATCAAGAGCGGCCTGCTCGAGCCCGAGGCGCGAACTGTGCAGCTGTCTGTCAAGCGGAGCCGGGAGCGCGCCTGATCGATTCGCCGAGACGGCGGCGCAGCTACCCTCGGCGGATGCTTCTTCGTTGCGGGACCTTGCGGTCCGGCCACGGCATGCCTGCATCCGCAAGCGCATGCCGTGCTCGGGGACGGATGACCGGCTCCCCGTCTGTCCGGGCTTCTCGAAGGAGAGTGGTGGGTCTCCCAGGTTACTGGTTGGTCCTCTTCATCCGTGCCGCGGCCACGTACCCCGCGGGTGCTTCGCAACTCTAGCCCTGGTCTGAGTTGCGATGCTGTTGCCTTCCAGGTTCCAGAACCCTTGGGCACCGGGATGTCGAAAGTATTTCGAGGCTGGATCGCCGCGGCCCACATGCTCGCGCACCTACGCATCGCCGGCGTCGTTACCTTCGCCGTCGCAAGGCTCGCTACCGACCTGGCGGGCTATTCCGTGGTCGTTCGGGCTTTGCACCCGCTGGACGACTCACCGAATTTCGTAGGCTACCGCATGGTTCTACTCCTTTCGGACCAGCATTGCCTGGTCGCAGCTGGAAGCACTTTCTCAAGAGTCACTGGGACACGCTGTACGCGTGCGACTTCTTCAGCGTCGAGGTCCTGGGCGTATTCGGCACGGTCCGCTACATGGTCTTCTTCGTCATGGAGGTGAAGTCTCGCGCGGTGCAGATCGCAGGGATCCACCTCGTTCCCAACGGCGACTGGATGAAGCAGATCGCTCGGAATCTACTCGATCCGGTGGACGGCTTTTTGCGCGATGCGAGCCATCTGGTCCACGATCGGGACCCCCTCTTCACCGAGGCGTGGAAGGCGATGCTCGAAGCCCACGGCGTCAAGTGTGTCCCGATTCCCGCCCACCGTCCGAACTGCAACCCATACGCGGAGCGCTTCGTGAAGACCGTCCGGACCGAGTGCCTGGATCACTTCGTCATCTTCGGCGAACGGCACCTGCGACACTTGCTCAAGGAGTTCATGGGGCACTACCTCACCGAGCGATACCACCAAGGGATCGGCGGCCAGATCATCCGACCGAGGGCGTCACCGAGCAACGACAACGCGCCGCTCGGCGCCGTCCGATGCCGGTCGCGCCTCAGCGGAGCGCTCAACTACTATTGCCGGACTGCCGCGTGACTTCCCACGGTCAATTTCCGGACACCACGGGCACGTTCGAAGCGAACTGAAATAGCCTACGCGTTCCGAACGCCCATCCGATGCTTGCGGGTCGGCATGTTCGCCCGCGCACCCGCCGGCAAGAAAACGCAAAACTGCCGCGACGAAAAGGTCCTTCTCATGTTCAGCTCGCCGCACCCTTCTCCGCGCTCACTCTAATCGCAATTGCGCGGCGGGCGCCGGTCTCGGTGCCAAGCTTGCCGAACGCGGCAACCGAAATTGTGCTCGGACGGATGCCATTCGCCACGAGCTGCTTGGCCACCTCCGCCACGTGTGCCCCGCAAAGCGCCCACTCGCCTTCGTTCTGAGCGGAGCCGAGCCCCTCGACCTGCAACTGCGCGCCAACTATGTCGGACATCGCATGGGCAATTTCCGCAATAGCCTTTGCTTCTGCCGCGCTCAACGCGCGCGATGCGAACAGCGGCCCCATGTCGAGTTCGAGAACGACGTCTCCTTCGCGAACGATCATCTTCACGAGCCCATGATCCAGGGCGTTCTTCAATTTACGCCGCAGCACGTCGAAGAGAGTCTCGTCGCCGATCCGATGAAGCGTTTGCAGTCGTTTCAAGGCGTCTTGGGCGTCTGCCGAGTACGCGGGGATTAATGGCGGCAGCGGCGGGGGTCCCTTGCCTCGACGAGGGCGCGGACTCGGCCGAGGCACGCGAATCACGGCCGGCGCACGGTCGGGTGCCCCCCGCGACGTCTCCGGATTTGTCTCGCTCTCGAGCCACTCCGCTTGCACGGGGATCGTCTTGCGACTTGTCGAGTTGGCGGACGGTTGAGGCTCTACACGCTCGCGGCGATTGCTCTCGTCCCGCTGGACCCCTGTGCCCGCCTTCGGAGGCCTGGTCTTTTGTCGTGAACGGGGAGGTTTGGCCACGCCTCCCAGGATACTTGCGTGAAGGTCGCCGCCGCTAGCGCCCATGAGTTTCGACCGAAAGGCCGCGAGGATCTTTTCGAGCGCTTGGCCGGAGCCGATCACGCAAAGGCGCGGCCCATCGCTCGCGTCGAGCGCGATCGTCGCGTGAAATGACTCGAGGAGTCTCGCGTCGTCGCGCTCGCGATTGCCCCGCGCATCGAGCGATCCTCGGACCGCGGTTCCTCGTGATCGGCTCCACACGCAGACCCTAGAAAACAAGTGGGCGCGACCGGGGTCGAACCGGTGACCCCTACCGCGTAGTGTTCCAGATCTCGATCGCGGCCGATTTCAGCTGGAACTCGCGGACCGTTTCGCGCGACCGGGTCGGGCGTTCGGTCCAGCGATCGCGATGAAATGACCGCGAGGTTGCCGGCGCCGTTGCTGAACACCCGATGCGTAAAGACTCCGTCGGGTCGCACTTGTACGCCCGACTTTACGCGGCGAAGAACCGAGGACGAGCCCGTGGGGCGTCGACGCCAGTCGACGTGTCCAGTCGGCCAAACTCCCGCGAAACGAGTATTTCGCGACGACAGGCGTCGACGAGCGCGCCGGCCGGTGCGGTCATGATCATCCCGGCGACCCCCGTGCTGGCTACTTCACGGATCCGCGAGAACTCGCGGGCTCCGCTCTGTGTCATGCCCTTCGATACTCGTGATGTAGGCCGCCGAGCGTGGTCACGAGCAGGTCCCGGCACCGCACGACTTGTTCATGGTCGTGCAATCGACGCAGCAGCCACTCTGAGTTCCACAGTTCGAGTCGGAGCTGCCCTGGTGGCAATTGCCTGCCTGATCGCAGCACCCCGCGCAAACGCCCCGACCGCACGAGCTGCCGGAGCCTCCGGTCCTACACGTTCCACCCGAAGATCCACTCGACGCGTCGCTGGACGAAGATCCACCGGAGGAACTGCTCGAGGCCGGCGAACACGTGCCGTCGGCCCGGCAGGTTCCCCCGACCGTGGTGCAATCCGAGCACGTACCGCCCCCCATCCCGCACGCGGTGTCGTCCATGCCGGGGACGCAGTTGCCGGTGCTGTCGCAACAGCCGTTGCACGACGGGCCGCACCCGCCGCCACCGCCGTCATCGCCGCCTGTCGCATCGCTCGCGCCCCCACTTCCGACGGGACTTGCGACGGCGTCTCCGCCTCCGTTGGCCCCGCCACTGCCGGCTTCGGGGTCCAAGCCAGACGACGAGTCGGTGCCCTCCTGCGCGTTCGTCGCGCTCCCCCCTTCCTGGAAGAAGAGATCGGATCCCGCGCCCGCCGATGCGCAGGCCGAACCGACGGCCCCCGTCGACAGCAAGACGAGGGTCGTTAGCGCGCCGAGCTGGGTAAGGCGAATCCGTCTCGAGCGCATCGGGGCAACGCTTCCTCGTGTATGGACCACGCCACTGAGGTGCCGGAGCGGGGCGCCAGGCAGGCAGGATAGTAACCTGCCGCTGGGAAATTTCTTCGGCTCGCGGTTCCAATTGGCCCGGCTACAAAATCCATCGTGGCGGGAACACCTATTCAAGCTCGATTGCCCCAGGTCGGTGCGAGGACCCTCGATCTCGGGCGTACTCGGATCATGGATCGAGCTTCTTTTCTCGATCTCCCGAGAATCCGGCCGGTTCCCGTCCGGCTTGGAAATCAGACGCCGGCCTGACGCTACTATCCGGTGCCAGTTCGCAACGCTCCGCGATCTGGACCTCGACGCCGGGACGACCGGCCGGAGGAGAG
>Ga0208849_1002485_pt1 | contig 10015 bp, 6 predicted proteins | sample NGESurdeep072012_10_FD_184470 | JGI IMG/M metagenome (GOLD analysis project Ga0208849, IMG submission 184470) | Arctic peat soil microbial communities from Barrow, Alaska - NGEE Surface sample 53-3 deep-072012 (SPAdes) | ecosystem: Environmental > Terrestrial > Soil > Wetlands > Peat ...
CCGGTGGAGAACAGCCACACCCCGCCCTGGGCGTTGAGGGCGCCGTCGATGGTCGAAAGCGGGCTCAGACCGGTGTTGGGATCGACCATGACGCGGTTGAAGGCGATCCAGGCGGGCGATGCTTGGTTGAAGTTCACGGTCGCGCCGGCGCCGATGTCGAACGATCGCCAGTCGATGACCACCCGCGACGCGCTCTGATTGACGTTGAGCGTGTTGGCCACGCTGGTGTCGAAGGTCGCGCCGGGGCCAGCGGTCGATCCGGCGATCGTCGGCCCCTGCGGGAGGGCGGGAGCGGCCTGGGCCGCCGACCAGGCAAGGGCGCCCAGGAGAATGCTCAGCGCCGCCGTGACTGCGCGCGCGCTCATTTGAAGCCTCCAGCGGGCAGCCGATGATTGAGCGCATTCAGCGCCGAGTTCAGACCCACGGTGACATTGACCAGCAGGACGCCGTGCGGCGTGCGCTCGCCGAGACCCAGCGGGGGATCGAGGGGGGCTGCGTAGGCCAATTCGATGTGGGCCGGTCCCGGCGTGTCGATGCGAAGGCCAACGCCAGTCGACGAAAGGGTCCTGTTCACTGGGTCGCCTGGCGTGCGTGTCCAAAGATGAACCCGATCATAGAATCCGAATGGCTGCAGGCGAAACTTCTTTAGCACCGGGTACGGCCCAAGCCGCAGCTCGACGCTGCCGGCCAGGACATCGTCGCCAAAATTCGCGCCCGGTTGATAGCCTCGCCCGATGGTCAAGTTGCCGACCGCATACTGTTCCGGTGTGGTCAGGGGGGCGCTGGCGATCTGTCCATCGACACGGCCGGCCAGGGTGAGCGTGTGGAGGGGCGGGCTCTGCCCCTGAAGGCTGATCTTCAGCACGGTGGCCTCAGGGTCGGCGTCCTGGCGAGAGAGCAGAGCATCGCCCCTGTGGCTCCCTCCCAGGATCCCCAGTCCCTGGCGCACTTCGATCTGGGCCGCCAGCCTCCCGCCGCCCGGCGTCTGCCATTCTCCCGCCGCCGAGAGGCTGAGGATGCGCAGCTTGTCGTCGGTGAGGCCTACCCGCGAGAACACCTGGGTTTTCTGATTGTCGATCTCGAAGGCCGCGCCGGCGCTGAGGGAATAGGCCAGGCGTTGGAGGATCGGCTGATCCACCGCGATCCGGCCGTCGAAGACGTTGGTGGCCAGGTCCAATGGGGCCACCGCCCGGCCGGGATGGGCCCAGGCGCCGAGCGCCATGATCGAGGCTGTCGTCCCCGCGGCGTCGAGGCCCTGCTCGTGGCTGAACCGCACGACGGTCTGCTCGCCGCCCGCCAGGGAGTGGTAGAACTGACCCGACGTCTGGTCGCCGAAGGTCGATCCGCCGAAGTGGTCGATGCCGACGAGCGCTCCCCAGGGTCCGAGAGCGTCGGGATAGAGATTGTTGACGTTGGCGTAGGTGCGCCATGCATCGCGCTTGGCCTGGACGACCAGGTCCATGCCGCCACGCACATCGCCTCTGCGCAGCGCGCCGGCCACGGCCAGCCCTGGGATGCTCTTGGCTCGCTCGTAGGCCGATTCGATGGCGCCGGCCGGCAGGGGGCTCAGATCGACAAGCGGCTGGAACGCCGCGGTGGCCTGGCGGCGGCCCACCGGATCGGCGCCCAACACGGTGAGATCGGCGATGCGGCCTTCGATCACCTTGAAACGGACCTTGCCGCCCTCGACCCTCTGCGGATTGACCACCACCGCGACATAGGGAAAGCCTCGCGCGGCGTAGATCGCCTCGGCGCGGGTGGCGATGGCGCTGAGGTCGGCCAGGCTCACCGCCTTGCCACTGTAGGGAGCCCAGGCGGCCTCCAGGGCCTGAGCGGTGACCGCGTGGGCGTCCTCGAACTCGACCGAGGTCAGAACGAACCTGGCTGTGGCGTCCTCGGTCGGCGGCTTGGCGATAAGCGCTGGCGTCTCGATCGGCGCCGACTCGCCGGGGGGAGGGGCGACGACGACGGTGGGATCGATGTTCGAAAGCGGCGGTCCCTCCGGACCCGCCGTCACGTTCGCGGCAAGCAGGCTCAATCCCAGTGCGATCGCTGTACTGACCACCGGCGCGCCCCGAAACACGGCACGGGGTCCCTACCCCGGCCATTGCTCTTAGCACGGCGATTTCGAAAACGCCCAGCGAGCCATGCTCCAGAGCCATTGGTGTGGCGATCTGCCCCGCATTGACCCGTGGCGCCCGACAACGCCGGGAGGCCGCGAGCGGCTCCTGCGGGTAGACCAAAATTCAACTTTGCGGCGCTCGTGTCCGCATCGTGATGCAATCTTCGGAAGATGGAGCGGCACATGCCTTCGAGAATTTCCAACAACAGCAAATTTTGGGTCGCCGGCGCCAGCCTGGTGGTCATCGCCGGCGCGGTCGTCTTCGTCGGCCAGAAGTTCCCGCCCAACGGCGCCCATATCGCCGGCACCATCGCTCCGGCCGAGCGCTATCGCGCCAGTCAGCTGTCGGCCGGCGACGTCACCTTGGGCGACAACAGCGTTCCGCTGCTGATGCAGACCGACGCCTTCCAGATGATGATCAAGAACCCCTCCTTCCGGGCCATGGTCGCCGACCCTGGGTTCCAGGCTCTCGCCGCCGACCCGCAAGCGCTCGCCGCCATGGCCCAGGCGCCGCAGGCCTTCTCCGCCCTGGCCAGCCATCCGGCGCAATTCGCGGCCATGAGCAGGGACGCGCAAGCGTTCGCCGCGATGTCCGGCGCCAACCAGGCCATGAACGCCAGCGCCTTCTCGGCGATGGTGGACAACTCAAAGGCCTTCGCCGCCATGTCTCAGCAACCTGCCGCCTTCGCGGCCATGGCCAACCACGCCAGCGCCTTTGCCGCCCTTGCGAGCCACCCTGCGGCTTTCGCCGCCATGGCGCACAACGCCCAGGCGTTCGCCTCCTTCGCCAGCAACCCGCAGGCTTTCCGGGTGGCGGCCGCCGCCCCGAAAGCTGTTCCGGCGATGGCGGGCCAAGCCGCGGCCTTCGCCGCCCTGGCGGCCGACTCTAAGGCGATGGCCGCCTTCCAGAGCGATCCGAAGGTGTTCTCGGCCATGGCCGGCAACGCCGCCGCCTTCGCCGCCCTGGCGGGCAGCCCGGCCTTCGCCGCCCTCGCCGGCAACGGCCGGGCATTCTCGGCCATGGCCGCAAACGCGCAGGCGTTCGCCGCTCTAGCCGGCAACGCCCAGGCCCTGGCTCAGATGGCCCACAGCGCAGAGGCTTTCCAAAGTCAGGCGATGGCCCAGGGGATGGCGGCTCAGGCAATGAGCGCTCCGGCGCTGGCAGCCATGGCGGCCAATTCGCGAGCGTTCGCCTCCATGGCGCAACAGCCGGCCGCCTTCGCGGCCATGGCGGCCCACGCCAGCGCGTTCGCCGCCCTCGCCAGCCATCCGGCGGCGTTCGCCGCCATGGCCCAGAACGCCAGCGCATTCGCCGCTTTCGCCAACGATTCGAAGGCGTTCCGGGTGGCCGCCGCCACGCCGGCGGCCTTCTCGGCCATGGCTGGGCAGGCCGCGGCCTTCGCCGCCCTAGCGGCCGACTCCAAGGCCATGTCGGCGCTGCAGAGCGATCCGAAGATGTTCGCCGCCATGGCGAACAACGCGGCGGCCTTCGCGGCCATGGCCCGCAACCCCGCCGCCTTCGCCGCCATGGCGAGCAACAGCCAGGCCTTTTCGGCCATGGCGGCCAACGCCTCGGCCTTCGCGGCCATGTCCGGCAGTCCCCAGGCCCTGGCCCAGATGGCGCACAGTGCAGAGGCGTTCCAGGCTCAGGCGGCCGCCGCCAGCATGGCCGGGCAGATGAACGCCCAGGCCCTCGCCTCGATGGCCGGCAGCCCCGCCTTCGCGGCCATGGCCAGCCACCCGGCGGCCTTCGCGGCCATGGCCAACAACCCCGCGGCCCTGGCCTCCCTCGCCCACAACGCCCAGGCCTTCGCGGCCTTGGCTGGCCAGCCAGCGTTCATGGCTCTTGCCTCCAATCCCTCGTTCAGCGCAATGGTGCACAGCGACGGATTCGCCAAGGCCATCGGTTCGCAGTGATTCTGAGGCCGGGCGCAGCGAACTCGCCGTTGCGCCCGGCCGCCTGGCTGGCGTACTGACGCGGAGGGAATGCAGGCCGGCTTGAGGGCCCGCGTGGATTTCTGGGGGGGCCATGCGCGCAGTCTTGCTGTGCCTGACGATCGGGCTGTTGCTTCCCGCTGGCGCCGGCGCCTTGGCCCAGACGGAGGCCCCGACCCAGACTCATCCCCCCGTGCCGACCCAGAGAGGCTCGTCCACCACCGGGGCGCAGGGAACCCCCGCCCCGGCTCTCGATCTCAGCAGGATCCAGACAAAGGATCTTCAGCTGCTCTATTTCGATCCCGCTGAAACCTATCTGACCCCCTATATCGCCCGGGCCTTCGAGAATTCGATGGCGTTCCAGGAACGCATATTCGACTGGAAGCCGTGGGAGAGAACCACGGTCGTGCTGAAGGACTTCTCGGACTCGGGCAACGCCGGCGCTCGCGCATCGCCCAACAACACCATCCTGATCGACGTCGCGCCCCTGCCTCTGACCTTCGAAACCGTGAGCGCCGGCGACCGCTTTTTCACCGAGATGAATCATGAGCCGGTCCACGTCGCCACCATGGACGTGTGGAATGACGCCGACGCCCGCTGGCGGCGGATCTTTCACGGCAAGCCCGAACCCCTGGAGTCTCATCCGGAGACCATCCTCTACAACTACCTGGCCACTCCGCGGGTGAACACGCCACGATGGTACCTGGAAGGCAGCGCCGTCTTTATGGAAACATGGATGGCGGGGGGCTTTGGCCGCGCCCAGGGCGCCTTCGACGAAATGGTGTTTCGGGCAAAGGTTCGCGACAACGCCCGCTTCTATTCGCCGCTCGGCCTGGAAGCCGAGGGCTCTTCGGTCGACTTCCTGGTCGGCGTCAATGAATATCTCTACGGGACGCGGTTCGTCAGCTACCTGGCGCTCACCTACTCGCCGGAAAAAGTCATCCAGTGGCTCCGGCGCGGGAACGACAGCGACGCCTATTATTCCCGCCAATTCAAGAAGGTATTCGGCATCTCCCTGAATGCCGCCTGGGCCGATTGGGTGGTGTGGGAACATGGCTTTCAGCGCGCCAACCTCGTGTCGGTCGGGGCTTACCCCCTTACGCCCACCCATCGCCTGAGCGATCAGGCGCTCGGATCGGTGTCGCGGGCCTTTTACGATCCCAGGTCGGACAGCCTCCTGGGCGCCTACCGGCCGAGCGGGGTCCTACCCAACGTCGGCTTGCTTTCGCTGAAGACGGGGAAGATCCGCAAGCTCGCCGACGTCGGTGGCTCGATGCTCTACAGCGTCACCTCGCTGGCCTACGATCCCGACGCAAACCGGGCTTGGTTCACGACCAACAACTACGCCTACCGCAACCTGATTGAGATCGACCCCGCCACGGGCAAGACGAAGGAGTTGATCAAGGCCGGTCGGATCGGCGACATCGTCTTCGACCGCCAGGACAAATCGCTATGGGGCCTTCGGCATCTGAACGGGCTGGTGACCCTCGTCCACATCCCGCCCCCCTACAAGGACTGGAGCCAGGTCCACACCTTTCCCTACGGCGAAATTCCCTTCGACCTGGATATTTCCCCCGATGGCCAGTTGCTGTCGGCGTCGGTGGGCGAAATCAACGGCGATCAGTGGGTGAGAGTCTTCCGCCTGGCCGATATATCCAACGACGGGGAGCCGACGCCGATCGCACAATTCAAACAAGGATCGGCCACGCCGGAGGGGTTCGTCTTCTCCCCCGACGGGCGATATCTTTACGGCAGTTCCTACTACACCGGGGTTTCGAACATCTATCGCTTCGAGATCGCCACCAACAAGATCGAGGCGGTCAGCAATGCGGCCACGGGTTTCTTCCGACCCATCCCGCGCGATGACGGTTCGCTGATCGTGTTCGAATATACCGGCCAGGGCTTTGAGCCGGATGTCATCGATCCCAAGGCTATCGACGATCTGGGGGCGATCAAGTTCCTGGGCGCCGAGGTCGCCGAGCAGCATCCCATCGTCAAAACCTGGACGGTAGGTTCGCCGGCCAGCGTTCCGCTGGACTCGATGATCACGAGACGCGATCACTACATCCCCCTCGATGAGATCAAGCTGGCGTCGATCTACCCCGTCGTCGAAGGCTACAAGGGCCGCACGGCCGTCGGTGTGCACGCTATCTTTGAAGATCCGATGCAGTTCAACCAGGCGACGGCCACGGTCACCTACACTCCCAGCGCACAGCTGCCCGGAGCCGAAAAGCTGCACGTCGATCTCACCTATCACAACCTCAACTGGAATTTCCGCTACTGGCACAACGACGCCGACTTCTACGACCTGTTCGGGCCCACCGACCGCAGCCGCAAGGGAGACGCGTTCATCGTCGGGTTCAAGAACGCCTTCATCTACGATCCCCCCCGGCAGCTCGACTTCACCGCCGATGCCGCCTTCTACACCGGCCTGGACACGCTTCCGGGGGCCCAGAACGTGCCGACCGGTCTCGACGGCACGATCACGGAGGTCAACGCGAGCCTCCGCTACAAGAACACCGTCCAGTCCCTGGGAAGTGTGGACTACGAGCGAGGGCTGCTGTGGGACGTCACCGTGACCGACGACTTCGCCCACGACGAAAACTTCCCTCAGGCCCATGCGAGCCTCGACTTCGGCATTCCGCTGCCCGTGAAGCACGCCTCCATATGGCTTTACAACGCCGTGGGCTCGGCGGGCGGCGATCCCACCGACCCGCTCGGGGCCTTCTACATGGGCGCCTTTGGCAACAACTATGTCGATGACAAGGCGGTCAAACGCTATCGCCAGTGGGATAGTTTTCCCGGCTTCGGCATCGACGAGATCGCGGCCCGGCGCTTCGCCAAGTCGCTGCTCGAGCTGAACCTGCCGCCGGTGCGTTTCAGCAATATCGGCGTTCCCAGCCTGTTTCTCAGTTCGGCCCGGCCGGCGGTATTCGCCGGCGTGCTGGCCATCGATCCGGTCAGCGGGCCGAGCGAGGTTCTGGGAACCGCCGGGGCCCAGCTGGATTGGAACTTCACCGTCGCCCTTCGGCTGCCGATGGTGTTTTCGGTCGGCTTTGCGAACGGTTTCGGCGAGAAGGCGACGCCGGGCCGACGCGAGGTCCTGGTTTCGCTTAAGATACTATGATGCGACCCTCGCTAGTCGGACGCCGGCCATGGTGACGGACTTCCTTTTCAAGGCCCCCATCGCGCTGGCCCCGGTGCTGATCTTCCTGGCGGTGTTTCATCGCCTCGACGCGTTCAAACTGGTGAGCTTCGTCACCGTGCTCATAGCCCTCGTGGTCGGCGCGGTGCTGGCGACAGCCAGCTATCTGGTCAACGGCCATGTGCTCGACGGCCTGCCCATCGGCTTCACCGACTACAGCCGCTATGTGGCGCCGGTGGTCGAGGAAGGTCTGAAAGCGGCCGTGATGATCTATCTGTTCAGCCGAAACCGTCTGGGATTCATGGTCGATGCGGCGATCGTCGGATTTTCCATCGGGGCCGGCTTCGCCCTGCTGGAGAACGTCTACTATCTCTACCTCTTCCCCGAGGCCAACATCGGCGTATGGCTGGTGCGGGGCTTCGGTACGGCCGTTATGCACGGCGGCGCGACCGCCATCTTCGGCGTCCTCGCCCAGTCGCTCACCGAACGTCACGCCAGGCTCAATCCCGCCCTCTACCTGCCCGGCCTGGCCGCCGCCATCGCCCTGCACGCGGCCTTCAATCACTTTCCCGGCGCTCCGGTTCTGACAATGGCGGTGACGCTCCTGGTCGTCCCGCTGACGCTGCTGATGATCTTCGCCAAATCCGAGCACGCCGCCGATAAATGGCTGCTTGCCGATTACAAATCCCACGAGCACGTCCTTCAGGAAATCCGCGAAGGAAGCTTCGCCCAGACCGAGGCGGGGAGGTTCATCTCCGATCTCGCCAAGCGCTTCGATCCGCAAGTGGTCAAGGACATGTTCGCCTATCTTCAGCTCCACACCGAGCTCGTGGTGCGGGCCGAACAGATGTTGCTGGCCAGGGAGAACGGCGAGATCCTCGTTCCCACCGCAGAGGACCATGAAAAGCTGCACCGCCTGCACGCCCTTGAAAAGGAGATGGGCCACACCGCGCTGCTAACCCTGTGGCCGCACCTGCAGTTCAGCCGCAAGGAGTTGTGGGAACTCTACCGGCTGGAGAACCAGGCCCGCGCGGCATAGGGCCCCGCGCCTCGGGTGGCGTCGCCGCGCGCCGGAACCTTCAGCCCAACGACGAATTTGAATGGCCGGGCGGATCGCGGGCCGCTCCGCCGCCGGGTGCGCCATGCACGATCTGACGAGACTGCCGAACAGACTGGATCCGAAAACGGCCACCTGCCGGGCGGTGATCGAGACGCCCAAGGGCCGGCGCAGCAAATTCGATTACGACCCCAAGAGCGGTCTCTTCAGGCTCAAGACCCTACTCCCCGACGGGATGAGCTTCCCGCTCGATTTCGGCTTCGTTCCGTCGACGCTGTGCGACGATGGCGACCCGATCGACATCATGGTGCTGGTCGACGAATCCAGCCCCGTCGGAGCGCTGCTCGATGTTCGCCTGATCGGGGTGATCGAGGCCGAGGAAGTCGAGAAGGGCAAACGCGAACGCAACGACCGGCTGTTGGCGGTGACCACCGTTTCGCACCTCTACGGGGCCGTGCGCGAGGTCGGCGACCTCGAAGCGAGTTTCATCGCCAATCTCAATCAGTTCTGGGTTCAGAAGGACGCCCTGGAGGGCAAGCGCTTCACCGTTCTGGCGGTCGGGGACGCGCAGAGGGCCGTCAAGCTCGTGCGCCAGGCCGGACGCGCCGCGGCGAAGGCTTGACGCCTTCCTGGCGCCGTGAGGCAACCTCGCCGCGGCATCGGTGTTCTAGCGAGGGGGGAGCCAGTTGGAGCCTGACGCCAAATGACCGAAACGACGCCTAGCGCCTTTCCAAAGGCGCCCGCGGGCAATTCGAACGCAAAGCCGCAGCCGGAAGCCGCGCGCAAGCCGGCCGAGGCCATCAAGGAAGGCTTCGCCTCCGCCAAGGACTGGGCGGGGGATACCGCCCAGACGGCTCGCTCCTGGGCCGCCGAGCGGGCGGAAAAGGTGAAAACCGTGGTCGCCGACGAGCCGACGCTGGTGATCGGCATCTCCGCCGCCCTGGCCTTCGCCGTCGGCGTGACAGCGGGACTTCTCCTGGGGCGGATGACGGCCGACTGAGGCTCGCGGCCAGCGGCGCCTCGCCGGAGGCCCGGCCGCGCCTGAAGTCAGGGCTTCGGGAAGCCTGTCCGTTCGCACCGCCCGGCCTTTCGCCTAAAGGGTCGGGCGCCGGTCCCTTTCGCCCCGGGGCTGAGAAAGCAAAGGCGCCGAAAACGGCGAGCGGCATGCCCATCGACGCCTCAACCTCCGCGACGGATTCACCCTTTGCTTCGCCCGCCGCCCCCGCCCTTCACCCCGGCAAGTTCCGCGATCCGCGCCTGACCTTGGACGGCGCTCGGCGGGCGCGCGTGGCGATGACGGGGCTGTCGACCCTGTGGTTCAACACCGGCACCCTTTGCAACATCGCCTGCGCCAACTGCTACATCGAAAGCTCGCCGCGTAACGATGCGCTTGTCTATCTGAGCGCGGGCGAGGTCGAAGATTTCCTCATCGAGGCCGCGGCCCTGAGGCTTCCGGTACGGCAAATCGGCTTCACCGGCGGCGAGCCGTTCATGAATCGCGACATCATCGCCATGATCGAGGCGGCGCTTTGCCGAGGCCACCTCGCCCTTGTCCTCACCAATGCGATGCGTCCCATGCGCCGTTTCGAGGGCCCGCTCAGGGCGCTGCGAGATCGATACGGCGAGGCCTTGAGCGTCAGGGTCAGCCTCGATCACTACACGTGCGCGGTGCACGAAGCCGAACGAGGGCCTGGCGCCTGGTCGGCCGCCCTTGGCGGGCTCCGGTGGCTCGCCGCTCAGGGATTTTCGCTCGCCG
>Ga0208849_1002486_pt1 | contig 10014 bp, 7 predicted proteins | sample NGESurdeep072012_10_FD_184470 | JGI IMG/M metagenome (GOLD analysis project Ga0208849, IMG submission 184470) | Arctic peat soil microbial communities from Barrow, Alaska - NGEE Surface sample 53-3 deep-072012 (SPAdes) | ecosystem: Environmental > Terrestrial > Soil > Wetlands > Peat ...
AGGCGCGAAGTCTCCAGTACATTGGATTTGTCGATCGACAGCAGGCGCTTGCGCCGCGTGCGGGCGATGCGTGCCGCAACGCGCACGATGCGCTCGATTTCCGCGGCGGTATACGTGCATACGTCCGTGGCGCGATAAGCATCGCGGGTCTTCTCGCCGAAATAAATGCCGCCGGTCAGTTCACGCACGAAAATCATATCCACGCCGTCCAGGATTTCGGGCTTGAGGCTCGAGGCGCCGCGCAGCGCCGGATGGACGCTGACCGGGCGCAGATTCGCGTACACGCCCAACTCCCGCCGCAGTCGCAACAGGCCGCTCTCGGGGCGTACCTTGGCCTGCGGCGCTGACCATTTCGGGCCGCCGATCGCGCCCAGCAGCACCGCGTCGGCTTCCAGACAGCTTTTGAGGGTCGCGGGCGGCAGCGGATCGCCGAACTGGTCGATGGCAATGCCGCCGAACGCCGCCTGGTGTAACGAGAACTCATGACCGTGGCGACGGGCGATGGCCTCGAGCACCCGGATCGCCTCAGCGATTACCTCCGGACCGATGCCGTCGCCGCCGAGCACTGCAATGCCTGCCTTCACGCTTGCCTCCGCTGTTCATAGGCGCCGATCTGCTGCTCCTGGGCGAGCAGGAATCCGAGTTCGTCCACGCCGTTGACCAGGCAAAAGCGCGCAAAGGCTTCAATCGGAAAGCTGATGATCGCGCCCGTGGGCAGTTTGAGCGTGGCACTGGGCAGATCGATGGTCACCTCGGCGCCGGGGTGTTCGAGCAACCATTGACCATTCGCCGGGTCGACGACAATCGGCAGCAGGCCATTCTTGAGCGAGTTGCTGCGGAAAATATCAGCGATCTCGCTGCTGATGACGGCCTGAAACCCATAGTCGAGTAAAGCCCATGGCGCATGCTCGCGCGAGGACCCGCAGCCGAAATTCCGATCCGCCACCAGCACGCTGCAGCCCGCGGCTTCCGGACGGTTGAGTGGGAACTGCGCATCAGGGGTGCCGTCGGCGTTGCGGCGCCAATCGGCGAACAATTGCTGACCGAGGCCCTCGCGTGTGGTGGTGCGCAGAAAGCGTGCCGGAATGATCTGATCGGTATCGATGTTGGAATACGGCAGTACCACCGTGCGCGAGCGGATCTGTCGGATCGGTGCCATGGTGCGGTCAGCCTTCGAAGATTTCGCGCGGATCGGTCACACGGCCGCGTACCGCGCTGGCCGCCGCGGTCAGGGGACTGGCGAGCAGGGTGCGCGCGCCCGGTCCCTGACGGCCCTCAAAGTTGCGGTTGCTGGTGCTGATGGAATATTCACCCTTGCCGACCAGATCGCCGTTCATCCCCAGGCACATCGAGCAGCCCGATTCGCGCCATTCGGCGCCGGCATCGATGAACACCCGGTCGAGTCCCTCGGCCTCTGCTGCCTTCTTGACCTGCTGCGAGCCCGGCACCACGAGCGCGCGTACACCGTGCGCGATCTTGCGTCCGCGCAGCATCTGCGCGGCGCTGCGCAGGTCGGACAGCCGCCCGTTGGTGCAGCTGCCGATGAATACCACGTTGACCGGCTGATTGCCGATCGGCTCGCCAGCGCGCAGCCCCATGTACGCCAGCGCCTTGTCGAATACCGGGTCATTGCGCGCATCCGGAATCGAACCCGAGACGGCCATCACCATGCCGGGATTGGTGCCGTAGGTCACCATGGGTTCGATCTCGGCGCCGTCGAGCGTGAGTTCCCGATCAAACTGGGCGCCCGCGTCGCTCGGCAATGCCCGCCAGCGCTCGAGCGCACGCTCCCAGCCGGCGCCGCTTGGCGCTCGGGGGCGTCCCTTGAGGTACGAAAACGTGGTCTCGTCCGGGGCGATCATGCCGGCGCGCGCGCCGGCCTCGATCGACATGTTGCACACGGTCATGCGCTCTTCCATCGACAATGCGCGAATCACCGCGCCGCGGTATTCGAGTACATGGCCGGTACCGCCGGAAACCCCGATCCGGCCGATGATCGACAGGATCAGGTCCTTAGCCGTGACCGCGCGGCTCAATGCGCCCTCGATGTTGAGCGCAAAGGTCTTCGGCCGCCGCTGCAACAGGCACTGGGTCGCGAACACGTGTCCGACTTCGGTCGAACCGATGCCGAAGGCGAGGGCGCCGAAGGCCCCGTGCGTACTGGTGTGGCTGTCGCCGCAGACCAGAGTCTGGCCGGGCTGCGTGAGCCCGAGCTCCGGACTAATGATGTGAACGATGCCGCGCTGGCTGCTTCTGAGGCCGAACAACTCGACGCCGAACTCGGCGCAGTTGCGCTCCAGTTGCGCGATCTGAATCGCGGCCGATTCGATCGTGATCGGCGCGCCGCCGAAGATCTGCTCGGTGCGCGTCGGGCTCGAATGATCGATGGTCGCGAGCATCAGGTCGGGCCGGCGAAGTGTCAGGCCGCGTTCGCGCAGCACCGTGAAGGCCTGCGGCGAGGTCACCTCGTGCACCAGATGCAGGTCGACGTACAGAACTGCGGGCGTATCGGCGGTCTCGGGCGCCACCACGTGAGACTCCCAGAGCTTTTGGAACATCGTCTTCATCTGCTGCCTGCGCTCGCTCCCGGAACGGTCAGTGCGCGGTGGCAGCGGTGCGCGTGTTGAGTGTCATATCGACGTAGTCCAGCCACGACCAGGCATCGGCGGTGGCGCCGGAGAACAGGCCGAAAAACGCCCGCTGCAATTTTTCGGTGATGGGGCCGCGGCGGCCCGCGCCGACGGTGATGCGATCGACCGAGCGAATCGGCGTGACCTCCGCGGCAGTGCCGGTGAAGAACAGCTCGTCGGCCAGGTACAGCATTTCGCGAGGTATGGAAGTCTCGCGCACCTCCAGACCCTGCAGCCGTGCCAGCGTCATGACGGTATCGCGGGTAAGGCCGCCCAATACTGAATGCGCCAGGTTGGGCGTGAGCAGTACCCCGTCCTTGACGATGAAGATGTTCTCACCGGCACCCTCGCTGACCGTGCCGTCGGGCGCAAGTCCGATGCCCTCGGCAAAACCCAGGCGCTTGGCCTCCTGACTGATGAGCTGGCTGGAAAGATAGTTACCGCCGGCTTTGGCGAGTGCCGGCAGGGTATTGGGAGCCACCCGCTGCCACGAGGACACGCACACGTCCACCCCGGCCTCTTCGCTTTCATGGCCGAGGTACTTGCCCCATTCCCAGGCGGCGACCGCGACATCCACCGGTGGATCGATTTTCGGAGCCACGCCAATTTCGCCGTAGCCGCGAAAGGCCACCGGGCGGATATAGGCGCCGTGCGAGAGCTCGTTGACCGCGATCACCTGCCGGCAGGCAGCGTTGACCTGGTCCTGCGAAAACGGGATCTGGATGCGGTAGATCTTGGCTGAATCGAACAGGCGGCGCGTGTGATCGCGCAAACGAAAAATGGCGACGCCGCGCGGCGTCTCGTAGGCGCGTACCCCCTCGAATACCGAGGAGCCGTAATGCAGCGCGTGCGAGAGCACGTGAACGGTGGCCTTTTCCCAGGCGACCAGTTTGCCGTTGAACCAGATAAAAGGGGTTGCGGGGATTGGCATGTTAAAGGCTCCTACACGGCCGTCTGGGCGATGCGCGCGATTTCCTGGCGGCTCGCTGAGCTGCCGCGCACGGGGCTGTTGTGCGACAGCTCAATGCGGTTGATGACTTCGAGCAGAGCACGGCTGGCCGCCTCAATGATATTGGTGCTGATGCTCGAGCCGCGATAGCTGCGGCCGTCGGTGTCGACGTACAGGATCGCCTCGCCCTGGGCATCCTCGCCGATGGTCACGGCATGGACCTCGAACTTGCGCACCGTGACGGCGACCCCGGTGGCCAGGACGATCGCCTTGTAGGCGGCATCGACCGGGCCATCGCCGGTGGCGTCGCGCTCGACGGTGCGGCCATCGCCGTGCTTGAGGCGCACGCGTGCGACAGCCTGCAAACCGCTATGGCACTCGACGTCCAGATGCTCAAGGGTCCAGGGACCCTGTGCGTGGCTGCCGGCGCGCAGTACCAGGGCTTCGATGTCACCGTCGAACAGCTCCTTCTTGCGATCGGCCAGGGCCTTGAACTCCTCAAACACCCGGTTCAGCTCCAGTTCCTCGAGTTCGAAGCCCAGCTGTTTGACGCGCTCGCGAAAGGCGTGACGGCCGCTGTGCTTGCCCAGCACGAGGTTGCTGCGCTGCAGCCCCACGTCCTCCGGACGCATGATTTCGTAGGTGGCGCGATTCTGCAGCATGCCGTGCTGATGAATGCCCGACTCGTGGGCAAAGGCATTCTCGCCGACCACCGCTTTGTTGCGCGGAATCGAGACTCCGGTGATGCTCGCGACCAGCCGGCTGGTCGGATACAGCCGCGCGGTCTGCACGCCGGTGCCGAGATTGAAGAACGCGGCGCGCGTGGCCAGCGCCATCACAACTTCCTCGAGCGAGCAGTTACCGGCGCGCTCGCCGATGCCATTGATGGTGCACTCGATCTGGCGTGCGCCGGCCACGACCGCGGTCAGACTATTGGCCACCGCCATGCCCAGATCGTCGTGGCAGTGCACTGACAGCGTGACTTTCTCGATGCCACGCACGTGCTGGCGCAGATAGCGGAACACCTCGCCAAACTCATCCGGCACCGTATAGCCGACAGTGTCCGGTATGTTGATGGTGGTGGCGCCGGCCTCGATCACGGCCTCGACCACCTGCGCCAGAAAATCCAGTTCGGTGCGCGAGGCGTCCTCCGGGGAGAACTCGACGTCCCGACAGTGTTCACGCGCGATCTTCACGCCCTCGACCGCCAGACGCACGATCTGCTCCTGCGCCATTTTGAGTTTGTACTGGCGATGAATGGCGCTGGTGGCGAGAAAGACGTGTATGCGGTGGCGCGCCGCGTCATGCAATGCGCGTGCGGCCTGTTCGATGTCTTCGCGCATGCAGCGGGCCAGACCGGCGATGATCGGGCCCTGCACCTCGCGCGCCACGGCGTTGACGGCTTCCCAGTCCCCGCGAGAGGCGGCCGGAAAGCCTGCCTCGATCACATCCACGCCGAGCTCGGCTAGCGCCCGCGCCACGCGCAGCTTTTCCGGTTGCGTCATGCTGCAGCCGGGCGCCTGCTCGCCGTCGCGCAGCGTAGTGTCGAAGATCAGTACTCGCTCGGGTGTCGGTGTCATGGGCCTCTCTCCGTTCAGCGGGCTCCCTTGAGCCAGGGCATGCGTGCGCGCAGCTTCTCGCCGACGCGTTCCACGGGATGGCGCAGATCGGCCTTGAGCAGGCGGCGGAAATTCTTGGCGCCGGTTTCACTCTCGCGGATCCACTGGCGGGCAAATTTCCCGCTCTGGATTTCCTTGAGAATTTTGCGCATTTCCTTTTTGGTACCGTCGTTGACCACGCGCGGGCCGCGCGTGAGATCGCCGTACTTGGCGGTGTCACTGATGAACTGATGCATCTTGGACAATCCGCCCTCGTGCAGCAGATCGACGATCAGCTTGAGTTCGTGCAGGCACTCGTAGTAGGCCACCTCGGGCTGATAGCCGGCTTCCACCAGCGTCTCGAAACCTTTGACCACCAGCTCCGTTGCGCCGCCGCACAGCACCGCCTGTTCGCCGAACAGGTCGGTCTCGGTCTCCTCGCTGAAGCTGGTATCGAGTACCCCGCCACGCGTGCCGCCGATGCCATCGGCATACGCCAACGCACGCGCATGGGCTTTGCCACTGGCATCCTGTGCGACCGCAATCAGGCACGGGACGCCGCGACCCTGCTGATACTGCCGGCGCACCAGGTCGCCCGGACCCTTGGGGGCGATCAGCACCACATCGAGATCCTTACGCGGCTTGATCTGTTTGAAGTGCACGTTGAAACCGTGCGCGAACAGCAGCACCGCGCCAGGCTTGAGCGCCGTCTTGACCGTCGCGTAGAGCGCGGCCTGCGCCATGTCGGGCACCAGCATGGCCACGAGGTCAGCGCCCTTGACGGCGTCAGCCGGCTCGGCCACGGCCAGACCGTCGCGCTTGACCTTTTTCCAGCTGGGGCCGCTCTTGCGCACGCCAACGACCACGTCGAAGCCGCTGTCCTTGAGATTCAGAGCATGGGCGCGCCCCTGGCTGCCGTAGCCCAGCACTGCGATGCGGGCACCTCTGAGCGCCTTCTTGTCCACGTCCTTCTTGCCATACAAATGCATCGTTCAACACTCCGTTTTAGTCAACAAAAAACCCCGCATCGGCGGCCGGTGCGGGGTTTCGGTGTTTGTCCGTTTCCTGGTTTCAGAAACGCCGGCAGCACCCGCCCCGACCGCTCTTGACGAGCAGCAGATCCAGCGATAGCACGAGCGAGCTAAGAGTCTGCATTGTGGGGTTCATGTGCTGACAGGGCGCGGCCGATATCAGCACAACGATCAAGTACTTGTCAATCGACCACTGCGCTAAGCTTTGGGTATGCAGACATTAGTGACGGCGCCGCAAGGCGAGGGTATCCCGCTGTGGCTGGCCACCGACGCAAGCTATGCGGCACTGCTGCAATCCCTCACGCCGATGCAGGCGGCCTGGACAAAGGCGCAGGGTTTCGCCTCGGATCGTCATCGTCTGCAATTGCTGCCGGACGGCGAGGGCGCCGTGGCTGGCGCTGTGCTGGGCTTGGGCGCGAAGAAGAGCGTCGACGAGCTGTCGCTGTGGGATGCAGCGCCACTCCCGGAGCGGCTGCCGGCTGGCAGCTATCGACTGGCGACGCCGCTGTCGGCGCATGCGGCCACGCAGTTCGCTCTTGGCTGGCTGTTGGGCAGCTACCGTCTCACGCGCTATCGCAGCGTGCCGGCAAAACCGCTGGTTGCCAATTCGCTGATCGCCCCGGTAGGCGCCGATGTGCGCTACGCACACGCCGCTGCGCAGGCCATGGGCTGGGCACGCGATCTGATCAATGCCCCGGCAAACGAGCTCGGTCCCGAGGAACTCGCCGCGGCGGCACTCGAGCTGGTCGCGCAGTACGCTGGCCACGCTGTGGTGCATACGGGCGAGACGCTCACGCGCGAATACCCGTTGATTGCGGCCGTTGGGGCGGGCAGCGCGCGTGCGCCGCGGCTGATCGACTGTCGCTGGCGGCGTGCGGGGGCCGCGCGCATCACGCTGGTGGGCAAGGGCGTTTGCTTCGACAGCGGTGGTCTGGATCTTAAGCCCTCGGCGGCCATGCTGCTGATGAAAAAGGACATGGGCGGGGCGGCCTGCGCGCTGGGGCTCGCGCGCCTGCTGCTCGAGCTCGGCGCGCCGATCGAGCTGCGACTATTGATTCCTGCGGTCGAGAACAGCGTCGGCTCGCGCGCCTATCGTCCGGGCGACGTGTGGCGCTCACGCAAGGGCCTGACCGTCGAAATCGGCAACACCGATGCCGAAGGCCGCCTGGTGCTGGCCGACGCGCTGTGTGAAGCCGACGCCGAGCGTCCGGATCTGCTGATCGATCTGGCCACACTGACCGGCGCGGCGCGCACCGCACTCGGGCCGGACCTGCCGGCGGTGTTCGCCTCCGACCCGACGCTCGCGCAGGAACTGGCAGAGATCGCCCATGCGCATGCCGATCCAGTCTGGCCCATGCCCTTGTGGATGGGCTACGACGACGAGCTAGGCAGCCGCATCGCCGATCTAAACAATGTTTCGGCCTCACCGTTCGCCGGCAGTATTATCGCGGCGCTGTTTCTGCGCCGCTTTGTGAGCGCGACGCCGAATTGGCTGCACGTCGATCTATACGGCTGGAATCCAAAGGATCGCCCAGGCCGCCCTCAAGGCGCCGAAGCGCAGTGCGTGCGGGCGCTGTACCAGCTGATCCGCCGGCGCTTCGGTTGAAGTTCCGGCAAACGCAACGAGGCTCATTGCATGGCCCAGAAAAAGAAGACCGCTGTCGACACCAGGAGCTACTCGAGCCTGGTGGTCGACGGCATCAAGCAGGCTCCGGCGCGCGCGATGCTGCGCGCCGTCGGGTTCACCGAAGAGGATTTTGCCAAGCCACAGATTGGCATTGCCTCAACCTGGGCCGATCTCACCCCCTGCAACATGCACATCGCCGAGCTGGCGCGCGCGGCGGCCGGCGGCGCAGACGCGGCCGGCGGCAAGAGCGTCCTGTTCAATACCATCACGGTCTCCGACGGCATCTCCATGGGATCGCCGGGCATGCGCTACTCGCTGGTGTCGCGCGAGGTGATCGCCGATTCGATCGAAACCGTGGTCGGGGCCGAGGGCTTCGATGGCCTTGTGGCCCTGGGCGGCTGCGACAAGAACATGCCGGGTTGCGCCATGGCGATCGCACGCCTGAACCGGCCTGCGGTGTTCGTCTACGGCGGTACGATCCGGCCCGGGGCTCAGCGTCGCGATATCGTGTCAGTGTTCGAAGCGGTCGGCGGCGCAGCGGCCGGCACCATCAGCGCCGCGCAATTGCTGGAGGTCGAGCGTACTGCCATTCCCGGTGCCGGCAGTTGCGGCGGCATGTACACCGCCAACACCATGGCCTCGGCGATCGAGGCGTTGGGACTGAGTCTGCCGGGCAGTTCGGCGCAGGAAGCGCTCGGCGCCGACAAGCTTCAGGACTGCCGGCGCGCGGGTGCCGCGGTGGTGGCGCTGTTGCGGCAGGGCGTGCGCCCGCTGGACATTCTGACGCGACGCGCGTTCGAGAATGCGATTACGGTGGTGATCGCGCTTGGCGGCTCGACCAACGCCGTGCTGCATCTGTTGGCGATTGCGCAGGCCGCGCGCGTGCGCCTGTCGCTGGATGACTTCTCGCGCGTTGGCCGGCGTGTGCCGGTGCTGGCTGATGTGCGTCCCAGCGGCCGCTATCTCATGTCCGAGCTGGTCGCCATCGGCGGCATTCAGCCGTTGATGCGGCGGCTGCTCGATGCCGGTTTGCTGCACGGTGATTGCCTGACGGTCACGGGGCACAGCCTGGCGGCTAATCTTGCCCGGGTGACCGACTACCCGGAAGGGCAGGACATCATTCGTCCCATGTCAAATCCCTTGAAGAAGAACAGCCATCTAGTTGTTCTATATGGAAACGTTGCACCTGAAGGAGCGGTCGCCAAGATCAGCGGCAAAGAAGGACTCTCCTTTAAGGGGCGCGCGCGGGTGTTTGAGGGAGAGGAGGCCGCTACCGCTGCCATACTTGCGGGCAGGGTGCGCTCTGGTGACGTGGTGGTCATTCGATACGAGGGACCCAAGGGCGGCCCCGGCATGCGTGAGATGCTCAGCCCCACAGGTGCGATCGTTGGCCGTGGGCTGGCTGATCAGGTGGCCCTGATTACCGACGGGCGGTTTTCCGGTGGCACTCACGGGTTTGTCGTTGGACATATTGCCCCCGAGGCGGCGGTTGGCGGCCCCATCGCCTTACTTCGAAACGGCGATCAACTGACCATCGACGCACAACAACAGCGCATCGATGTGGCGCTGTCGGTCGCCGAAATGAAGGCCCGGCGCCGCGCCTGGAAGCCGCGGCGGCCCTATGCAACGCACGGCGTGCTGGCCAAATATGCGCGCGTCGTCAGCAGTGCATCCAAAGGCGCGGTCACCGACGTTTAATGAGCGCTTATGAAAGATCGGACCCTGGCACGGCCAGGGCTGTCGTAAGACCTGGCCGCGTTCAGTCGCCCAGGGTTGTAACGCTTGCGGCTAGCAGTTACAGTTCTTTGGCTTGTGTCGATCCGCGCGTGTTGAAATCGGGATCTTGGGGCAGGCGGATCGAACGGGTAACGCAAGTTCGGGGAATGCCACCAGACGTGCGAGCCAGCAGCTTGCGCGGCCGCCGGCATGTTGATCGGGTGAATTTAAAAAATGCTTTCCAAGACGCGCCACAGGCGCTGAAAGCCAAAGGGAACCGATACGTCAGCCTATGAGCGCCTACTACCCGCAGGATTCAGGCTTCCTTTCCAAACGAGCGATCGTCTTCGTCGCGATCGTCGTCATTCACGCCATAGTTATTTACGCCTTTGCCAGTGGCCTGGCGCAAGGCGGCAAGCGTTATATCCAGACCATACTGCAAACCAACATCATCGTAACCGAA
>Ga0208849_1002487_pt1 | contig 10012 bp, 9 predicted proteins | sample NGESurdeep072012_10_FD_184470 | JGI IMG/M metagenome (GOLD analysis project Ga0208849, IMG submission 184470) | Arctic peat soil microbial communities from Barrow, Alaska - NGEE Surface sample 53-3 deep-072012 (SPAdes) | ecosystem: Environmental > Terrestrial > Soil > Wetlands > Peat ...
TCCAAAGAAAGTATGCGGGCTGGAAGCCCGCGCTCCGAAGGCGATGTGATCGCGAACACCAGCGGAACGCAAGTGACGCCCATCAAATTAGCTGACGCGAAGCACTAGTCCGGAGCACCCCGTTTGGGACGCCGGCGTCACGGCGGCAGCCGGCGCAAGCCGGCCGCCACGGCCACCGACCAGCCGGCCTTGCCGGACTCCTCCAGTCTCAATGACGGAAGCGGCGTACCGCTCCCCTTGCGCTCGTCCGGCCGCCCGTCGTGGCTCGTGGCGCAAGACCAGAAGTTGGTCGTCGTGAACCACCGCGCCCCTCACTCCACGCTCAGCGCCTCGTGCCCGACCATGCCCGGGGCGGCGAGCGAAAAAAGCCTGGGCCTTCGCCGCCGCGGAGCGGACGGAGGGTGGGTCCGGTGGCGCTGCGCGGGGGAGGATGGCTGGGGTGGCCGGCGGCCGAACTCGGCGCGCATTGCGTCATGCCCTCGTCCTCGCGGGAGCCTTGCGCCGACGGGGAACATGCTTCGCCTACTCTGGCATCTGGCGGCGCATGAAGGCGTCGAACATGGGGACGGTGAAGGCGGTCTCCCATGCCGCTGGCTCCAGATCATCCCCTTGTCGATCAGCTGTTGCCGCACGGTCGCCACCGCCGCCGGCCCCACCCCCAGGGCGGCGGCGATCTTTCCGGTCTTCTGCGAGCCAGGCCCGAGTCCGGCCAAGGCCCTCAGGTACTTCTGCTGCGAGGCGGTCAGTCCGTAGCGGACGCGGAAGAAGTTGGCGTCGAGATGCTCGATGGCCCGCAGCGTGGCCACGACCAGGTTATAGAGTTTGTGGACCTTAATGACTCGTCCATTAAATTGCGCAAGCTCAACAATGTTCCGAGCACAGCGGCGACGTCGGGCCGTGGCGGTTCCTTCGGCGGCTCGACCCCGCGCCCCTTACTCCGCCCGCAGCGCCTCGTGCCACTCCATCCCCGGCGCCCGGCCCTGGAACTCGACGTGGCCGGTGCAGTTCGTACGGTTTTCAATGACTGGAGAGGCCGACGCGGCGCCCACTCCCTCTGCGCTCGTCAGGCAGCCTGTCGAGGCTGGTAACGCAGAACCAGAAGTTGGTCGTCGTGAACCGCCGCCTGCGCGTAGGTCCGCCCATGGTCATCGGAGAACTCGATTTCAAACACGCCGGGGGAAAGCGCCTCGACGACGGTTCCGACCTGGCCGCGCAGCAGGCCTTTTTCCGGCAGATCGGCGGTGAGGGCGACCACGTCGAGAGGCAGGATGGTTCGCGTCATGGTGTCATCAGATGAAGGGCGGCGCGCGGCTAAAGCACATAACAGGTGAGAAAACGTAGCACGTCTTCCCCGGCCAGAACAATCCAGGCGGACCGGACGGTCGTCGTCCCGGCCTCGGTCGTCACCGGAAAATCCAGCACATATCTTTGCCCGTGGGCGTCGATGTCGCCCAGCAGAAGCTGGTCCTGGAGGTCTCGCGCGGCGTCCAGCAACGCCGCGCGCAGCATGGGCGTATCGCGGGCCGACAAGCCGAGGCGAGACCGAAACACGCGGGCCTTGTGCCGGCCGCGCGCGTGGCCGTCGCTCAGGACGTAGTTCCGGAGCTTGGCCGGATCGACCAGGATATCGACGAAACGCCCGGCCAAGCCTCACCCTCCCATCCGCTGCGGCCCCTTACTCCGTCCTCATCGCCTCACGCCAGTGCATCTCAGTCGCCCGGCCCGAGCGGCGCGGGTCGTTGGCGCCCGATCCGCCAATTTTGCATATTGACAACGACACCCAGATGTGTTACATAATGCAATATGCACGACACCATCCTCGACCGTCTCGGCGACGGCCTCACCGACTTCCTCGCCGAACTTCGGCGCCTCTGGCGCGGGCCGGAGCCGGCGCTCGCCGAGCGGGCGGCGGAGATTTGGGGCCGGATCGATCGGCTGGGTGATCCGCTGCTGCAAAGGCTGTTCGACGAGTTCGTCACCGCCTGCATCCAGGCGCGGGCCTTGCGGCGGCCCTCGGCCCTGCGAAAAGTCATCAGAAACTTCCAAAGACCGGCCGGAAAGGCGCTGTTTTCCGGCGTTTTCCGGTCAAAAACCGGCAAGAATCCGCCAGAAAATGTCAAAAACACCGCCGCCGACGATCTGCCGGACGAAGTCTTCTGGGCCTTCGATCGCCTTGAATGGGAACGGTTTCTTGGCGTCGACGAGGGCAAGGGGTGGCTCCAGTGATGGCAAAAACTCAGAGTTCTCCAACCTCGCCGCTGCCCATATCGCGCCAGGAAGCCTTCGCCCGGGCCCTCAGCCGGGGCATCGCGCCCGTCGAGGCGGCCAGGGCCGCCGGCTACAAGACCGCCGAGCGGCGCGGGCCGGAGCGCAGCCGGCAGCCGAAGATCGCCGCCCGTGTGGCCGTGCTGAAGGCCAATGACACCGCCGCCCTCATCGATGAACTGATCGCCATCGGCCGCCAGGCCCGCGCCCTCGATGATCCGCGCGGCTTAGGTGTAGCCCGCGCCTGCCTGGTCGACGCCGCCCGGCTCAAGCTGCGCCGGCCGCCGGACGGCCCGCCCGCGCCCGGCCCCGCGATGGCGCCCGCGCCCGACCCCATCCTCGTCGAACTCGACCGCGATCTCAGCGACGAGGAATGGACCCGCCGCTTCGGCCCCGACGCCCCCGGCGGCCGGATCGGCGATTTCGGGGGGGCGGCATGAGCCGCTGGACGCCACAGCCCGGTCCGCAGTCGGCCTTCGTCGCCAGCGGCGTCTTCGAAGTCGTCTATGGCGGGGCGCGCGGCGGCGGCAAGACCGACGCGGCCTTGGGCGACTTCGCCCGCCACGCGCGCAAGTATGGCCCCGGCGCGCGCGGGCTCTTGGTGCGCCGCACGCGCGTCTCGCTCGAGCCGACCCTGGAGCGGGCGCGGCAGATTTACGGCCCCGAGGGCGCGGTGTGGAACGTCGCCCGCTCGTGCTTCACCTGGCCCTCGGGGGCCGTGCTCTACTGCCGCTACCTCGACCGCGACGCCGACGCCGACGCCTACCAGGGCCACGCCTACACCCGCGTCTTCATCGAGGAGCTGACCCAGTTCCCCTCGCCGGCCCCGATCGACAAGCTCAAGGCCACCCTGCGCAGCGCCGACGGCGTTCCCTGCGGCCTGCGCGCCACCTGCAATCCCGGCGGCCCCGGCCACAACTGGGTCAAGGCCCGCTATATCGACCCCGGCCCCAACCGCGTGGTCACCGAGTGCTTCGTCAGCCCTTTCGATGGCGCCAGGCTCACCCTCACCCGGATGTTCATTCCGGCCAGGCTCGAGGACAACCGCCGGCTGCTGGCCAATGACCCCGGCTACGTCGCCCGCCTGCAGCTCTCCGGGTCGGCCGAGCTGGTCCGCGCCTGGCTGGAGGGCGACTGGAGCATCGTCGACGGCGCCTTCTTCGACCGCTGGAGCGACCGCAACATCGTCCGCCCGTTCGCCATTCCCGGCTTCTGGCTGCGCTTCCGCAGCTTCGACTGGGGCTTCGCCGTCCCGTTTTCGGTCGGCTGGTGGGCGGTCGCCTCCGACCCCTGGCCGACGGAAGGCGGCGTGATCCCGCGCGGGGCGATGATCCGCTACCGCGAATGGTACGGCCGCGGCGCGCGGCCGGGGGAGGGCCTGCGCCTCACCGCCGAGGAGATCGCCGCCGGCATCTTCCAGCGCGAGGCCGGCGAGACGGTCGCCTTCGGCGTCGCCGATCCCTCCATCTTCCGCCACGATGGCGGCGCCTCGCACGGCGAGCGGATGGCCCGCACGGGCCTTCGCTTCCGCCCGGCCGACAATACCCGCGTCGGCAAGGTCGGCGCCCTTTCGGGCTGGGACCAGATGCGGGCTCGGATCGCCGGCGGCGAGGAGGGGCCGATGCTCTATGTCTTCGACACCTGCCGCGATTTTCTCCGCACCGTGCCGGTGCTCCAGCACGATCGCGACAAGCCCGAGGACCTCGACACCGACACCGAGGACCATATCGCCGACGAAACCCGCTACGCCTGTCTCGCCCGGCGCCTCGAACCCCCGCCGCCCGATCCGCCGCCCCGCCGCCGCCCCGACTGGGACTGGGACCGTATGCGCGGCGAAGCCGACGTCCCCGATTGGAGGGTGATGTGAACACGAGTTTTTTTTTCGTAGCGCGGGGTTTGTCAGCCCGCTTCTTCGGTGCTCATGAAAGCCCGGAGGCCGGTAAGAGCGGGCTGGAAGCCCGCGCTACGGATCGCGCGGAAGGTGAGCGAAGGTCCCCCCCTACTGCTGCTGATGACTCTGATCCCTCAGCGCGGCGCTGGAGGCGCGGCGGCGGGCGGCGGCGATGGCGGGGGCGCCCATGCGCAGGAACTCCGGCTGGCTGGCGATCGCCTCGGTGCGGCGCACCGAGACGCCGACCGAGAGCTGGCTCTCGGCCTCGCCCTTGAACACGCCCCGCGACGGCGGCACGTCGGCGTAGTCGCGGCCGACGGCGACGGCCACATGGCGCTCGCCGGCGATGACGTTGTTGGTCGGATCGACGCCCACCCAGCGCAGGGACGGCAGATAGGCCTCCACCCAGGCATGGGTGGCGTCGGGATTGGAGCGGTCGCCGGCCTCGCGATCGGTGAACACGTAGCCCGACACATACCGCGCCGGCACGCCCCATCCCCGGCACACCGCGATCATGATGTGGGCGAAGTCCTGGCACACCCCCCGGCCCTCGATCAGGGCATGGTCGATCGGGCTGTCGGCGCCGGTGACCCCGGCCTCGTAGTCGAAGGCCCCATGGACGGTGGTGGCCAGGGCCATCACCGCGCCCAGCGGATCGCGGGCGCGCGGATCGTCCAGCCGGTGCCTGGCGATGAACCCGGTGAGCGCCGGGGTGACCTGGGCGAAGCCATGGGGATGCAGGAAGTCCCAGGTTTCTCCGCGCACGAAATCGCTGGCCAGGCGATCCCATTCCTCCATGGCCAACGCCTTGGGGAGAGGCGCCGGGGTCTCGGTCTCGATCCTCGAGCTGGCGACGATGTTCAGCCGCCGGTGAGGGTGGGGGACGTCGAAGTGGTGCACCGCGTTGCCCCAGGCGTCGGCGTAGGAGAACACCTGGCTGCGCGGATCGACCTCGAGTTCGAAGCTCGACACCCGCTGGGTGGCTCCGCGCAGGGGGCGCATCCACACCTCCATGACGCTCTCGCGCACCGGCTCGTCGTAGCGGTACTGGGTGACGTGGCGGATATCCAGGAGCATCAGGCCGGCAGCCTCTGTTCGAGGGGATAGGCGACGAAGGTCTCGTACATCGCCTGGTGGATGGCCGCGCATTCCGCCGCCACCGCCGCCAGCAGGGCGTCGGCGCCGGTGGCTTCGACCTCCTCGACGTCGGCGTAGCTCAGCCGCGCGTTGAGCCGCCCGGCCAGGCGAAGGGGATCGCCCCGCCCCGAATCGCGGTCGGTCTCCCGGCCCTGCGACAGGCTGGCCAGGTTCTCCTCGATGCGGGCGGTGCAGAAGCCCACCGAGCGCGGGAATTCCTTGTCGAAGAGCAGGAATTCCAGGATGAACCGGGCGTTGATGTCGGCGGTGTAGACCCGCAGATAGGGCTCCAGCGCGCAGGCCATGCGCAAGAGGCTGAGCAGCGCCATGTGATCGCTCAGCGCCGGGCTCTGGCCCCGGCTGAAGCACACCTTGAGGAGCCGCGCCATCAGCTGGGCGCGCTCGATGTAGACCCCGGCCATCATGAACCGCCAGCCTTCGCCGTGGCTCATGGTGGCGTCGGCCGCGCCCTTGAAGAGGTGCAGGTCGGCGATGATCGCCTGCAGGAAGCCGGTCGCGTCCTCTTCGAAGTCCGCCTCGGCCGATCCATCGCCGGTGCGCAGATAGACGAGGTTGAGCCGTTCCCAGGTCTCGCTGGTGATCTGGTCGCGGACCTGGCGGGCGTTCTCCCGCGCCCGGGAAAGAGAGACCACCACCGAGCCGCCGCCGGAGCGGTCGAGCACCAGGCCGCGGGCCGACTCGACCGCCTGCAGGGATTCGTGGCCGACCTGGTCGCCCACCGCCGACAGGGCGATCCGCGCCGCCTGGCCGGCGACGTCGGTGCGGTCGAGGGTGGCGTTGAGCATCACCGCCGAAAGACGCGACAGGTGCTCGGCCCGCTCGACGTAGCGGCCGGTCCAGTAGAGGCTGTCGGCCACCCGCGCGAGCATCATGGCCCAGGCGCCGCCTCTTCGCTCACCGCCTCTTCGCCCGCCGCCGGCGCCGCCGCCGTCTCGTCGGCGGCCAGCACCCAGGTGTCCTTGGAGCCGCCGCCCTGGCTGGAGTTGACCACCAGCGAGCCGCGCTTGAGGGCCACGCGGGTCAGGGCGCCGGGGGTCACCACGACCTTGTCGCCGGAAAGGATGAACGGCCGCAGATCGACGTGGCGCGGCTCGATCGCGCCATCGACCAGGCACGGCGCGGTGGAAAGCTGGATGGTCGGCTGGGCGACGTAGTTGGCCGGGTCGGCCTTCAGCGCCTCGGCGAACGTCGCGCGTTCGGCCGCCGTGGCGTGCGGTCCCACCAGCATGCCGTAGCCGCCGGACGCTCCCACCGCCTTGACCACCAGGGTGTCGAGATTGGCCAGGACATGGGAGAGCTGGGCCGGCTCTCGGCAGAGAAAGGTCTCGATGTTCGGCAGGATCGGCTCTTCGCCCAGGAAGTAGCGGATGATCTTCGGAACATAGACATAGACCGCCTTGTCGTCGGCGACCCCGGTGCCCGGCGCGTTGCAGATCACCGCCGAGCCGGCCCGGTAGGCGTTGAACAGGCCGGCGACGCCCAGCTCGGAATCCCGTCGGAAGCTCAGGGGATCGCAGAAGTCGTCGTCCACCCGGCGATAGATCACGTCCACGCGGCGCAGGCCCGCGGTGGTGCGCATGAACACCAGGTTGTCGTGCACCGCCAGGTCGCGCCCCTCGACCAGCGGGACCCCCATCAGCCGGGCGAGATAGGCGTGCTCGTAATAGGCCGAGTTGTGCACCCCCGGCGTCAGCACCACCACCTGGGGATTGGGCCGCCACTCGCTGGTCATGCTCTTCAGCGCCGAAAGCAGCAGGTCCGGATAGCGCTCCACCGGCCGCACCCCGGCCTGCCGGAAGGTGCCCGGGAAGGTCCGCCGCGAGGCGTCGCGGTTGGCCAGCATGTAGGAGACCCCGGAGGGCACGCGAAGATTGTCCTCCAGCACCGCGAAGCCGCCGTCGGGTCCGCGGATGAGGTCGCTGCCGCAGACGTTCACATAGGCCTGGTGCGGCACATAGAGGTGCTGCATCTGCCGGCGGTAGGACGGCGCGCCCAGCACCAGGTCGCGCGGCACCACCCCGTCCATCAGGATCTTCTGCTCGCCGTAGATGTCGGCGAGAAACAGATTGAGCGCTTTCAGCCGCTGGATCAGCCCCGCCTCGATGGTCGCCCACTCGCCGGCCGGGATGATGCGCGGGAAGAGGTCGGTGGGGATGATCCGCTCGGTGGTGGTCTCGGCCCCATAGACGGTGAAGGTGATCCCCTGCAGCAGGAACGACCGCTCCAGGGTCTGCTGCCGGTCGGCCAGTTCCTCGGCCCCCAGGGTGTCGATCCGGTCCCGCAGGGTCTGGTAATGCGGCCGTGTCGATCCGTCCGGCGCGAACATCTCGTCATAGGCCGCGCCCGGCCGATATCCCGCCCGGCCGGGCGATCCGCTCCGCTGCTCCTCGACCGTCCGACTTCCGTTCACGCGCGCCCCTGACCTCGTCCCGCCGCGCCCCCATTGTCCACGCCCGCGCCGCCGCCGCAACCGATGCCTTCACCCCGCGCCGCCCGCCCGCGCGGCGCGGTTCGCCGGGAGGGTGGGTGACAGCGCGCCCGCGCCCCCCTACAGGAGGCGTCACGGTGGGGCGGCTGGGAATCGTTGCGTGCCACGAGCCAACCATGCCGGCGCCGTTCTCGCGGCGGTCCTCGCCAGCCTGATCGCCACTCTTACCGCCGGCGCGGCTCTGGCGATCGAGCCCAGGGCCGCCGTCGAGGGCGATCTCGACCGGGCTCTGCGCCAGCAGCTCCAGCGCGCGGCCGGCGAGGCCAAGGGGCGGCCGGACGGGGCCTTCGAGGCTCGCCGGCGCGCCCGCGAGGCGGCGGCGGACATCGTCGCCCTGCTCCGCTCCGAAGGCTATTACGCCGCCACCGTCGAGCCGGATGTCACCGGCGGCGACGCGCCCCGTCCCGTCGTCCGGGTGACCCCGGGGCCGCGCTTTCACTTCCAGGATCCGGCCGTCGAATGGCTCGCGCCGCCGCCAGAGCCGCCCGACGCCGCCGCTGGGGTGGGGGCCATGGCGCTGCGCGGCGGGACGCCCGGCCGCGCGCCCGACGTCCTGGCCGCCGAAGGACGGATCGTGGCCGAGATCCGCGGGCGCGGCTATGCCGACGCCGCCTCGCGGCCCCGCCAGGTGATCGTCGATCACGCCGACGACACCGTGCGCCCGACGTTCAGGATCGCCTCCGGCCCCCTGGTCCGGCTGGACGGCGTCGAGGTCGTCACCAAGGGCCGCACCGACCCCGACTGGGTGCGCGCCCTGGCCCCGTGGAAGCCCGGCGCGATCTATGACCCGGCCAGGATCGCCAGGCTCGAACAGCGGCTTTCCGACGCTGGCGTTTACGAATCGGTGGATGTCGCCCTGGCGCCCCCGGGGCAGGCGGCGGATGGCCGGCGGCCGGTGATCGTCACCCTCGCCGACCGCAAGCCGCGCACCCTGGAACTGAGCGCCGGCGTCTCCACGGTCGGCACCCTGGAAACCGAAGCCGGCGTGGCCACGGTCGGCGGCTCGGGCGTGGAGGCCAAATGGATCCACTACAATCTGCTTGGGCGGGCCGACAGCCTGATCCTGGCCGCGCGCCTCTACGACATCCAGCAGAAGCTCGACCTCGAACTCGATCTGCCGGACTGGCGGCGGCCCGACCAGATCCTGAAGATCGGCGGCGGCCTTTTGGCCGACCGCACGGCGGCCTATGACGATGCCGGCGGCGGCGTGCGTCTGGACGTCGAACGGCACTACACCAAGACCACCTTCATCACCCTGGGCGGCTATTTCGACTACACCGCGATCAGGGAGAAATCGGCCATCAACCCCCTGGCGACCCCGGTCGGCGAGGATCTGAAGCTGTTCATCACCACCGGCCTGGCGGCCTTCACCCTCGACCGCTCCAACGATCCTCTCGATCCCACCCGTGGCTGGCGCCTGGACATGCGCGCCGAGCCGACCTGGATCACCGGCGACCGCGATCTCGCCTATCTGAAGACCCAGGCCCAGGCGAGCGGCTATCTGCCCATCGGCGCCGACGCCCGGAACGTCATCGCCGCGCGGGTCAGGATCGGCTCGATCCTCGGCGGCGAACTGCCCGACGTCCCCGCCGATCGCCGGTTCTATGGAGGGGGCGGCGGCTCGGTGCGTGGCTACGGCTTCCAGGCCGTCGGTCCCCGGCTCTCCGACAACACGCCCGAGGGCGGCCTCTCCCTGGTCGAGACCTCGCTGGAGATTCGCCATCGCCTGACCAGCCGGTGGGGCGTGGTCGCCTTCATCGACAGCGGCTCGGTGGGAGGCGCCTCGACCCCGGATTTCCGCGATTTCAGCACCGGCGTCGGCGTCGGGGTGCGCTACAATCTCGGCTTCGGCCCCTTCCGCCTCGACATCGCCACCCCCCTGAACCCCCGCCTGGGCGACGGCCGCGTCCAGGTCTACCTCAGCATTGGCCAGAGCTTTTGAGCGTGATCCGCCCGCCCTTCGACGTCGTCCCAGGTCCCTCACCTCCGGAGGGCCTGCCAGGTTCACGCATGTCGGCGGTGACCGCACCCAGTTCCTCCCCCGTCGGGGGACCAGGCGATTCACACATCTCGGAATCGCTGACCCAAAGCTCCTCCACCGTAGGGGGAGGGGGACCGCCTCGCCGAAGGACGAGGGGGTGGAGGGGGTTCTCCGCTTCTCCGACGCCGGCGTGGGGGAGAACACCCTCCGTCACGGCGCGAGAAAGAGA
>Ga0208849_1002488_pt1 | contig 10005 bp, 9 predicted proteins | sample NGESurdeep072012_10_FD_184470 | JGI IMG/M metagenome (GOLD analysis project Ga0208849, IMG submission 184470) | Arctic peat soil microbial communities from Barrow, Alaska - NGEE Surface sample 53-3 deep-072012 (SPAdes) | ecosystem: Environmental > Terrestrial > Soil > Wetlands > Peat ...
GATCGCCGCATAGCCGCCCGCCAGGCCCTTGCCGGCGACCAGGATGTCAGGGGCCAGGCCCCAGTGATCGCAGGCGAACCTGGCCCCCGTCCGGCCAAAGCCGGTCATCACCTCGTCGACGATCAGCAGGATGCCGTGCGCGTCGCACAGGGCCCGGATGCCGGGCAGATAGTCGGCCGGCGGCACGATGGCCCCGCCGCTGGAACCTGTCACCGCCTCGATCACCAGGGCGGCGATGGTCTCGCCGCCCTCGGCCTCGACTGCCGCGCGAGTGGCGTCCAGGTAGTAGGCGCCGGCGTCCGGATGGTGTCGCCCGAGCGGGCAATGCAGCGGGCTCGGCGTCGGCGCGCGGGGATGGCTGGCCAGGAACCCCTCCAGCCCGCGCTTGCGGCCCGGATGGCCGGAGAAGGCGGCCATGCCGAGGGTCGTCCCGTGATAGGAGGTCTCCCGCCCGACGATCTTCACGCGCCTCGCCTCCCCGCGCGCCGCGAAGTGCTGCAGGGCGATCTTCACCGCCGACTCCATGGCTTCGGAGCCGCCGCAGGTGAGATGGATGTGGTGGAGGCCTGGCGGCAGCCATTTGTCTCGCAGGCGCTCCACCAGCGCTTCGCGCTCCGGCGTGCGCCAGGTGGGAACGACGAAGGACGCGCCGGCGCCGGCTTTGGCCATGGCCTCGGCGACCTCTCGCCGGCCGTGACCGACGTTGGCCACGATCGCCCCGCCGGCGGCGTCCAGGATCCGCCTGCCATCGTCGCAGATCAGCCAGGCGCCTTCGCCGTCGACGATGCGCGGCGAGCGCCCGGCGAAGAACGGCCAGTCGTCCGCGCCGGCTTGCGGGGCCTGGAGGGTCATGGGAGGGTCTTGCTTGGCGCGCTCTCGCCTGTCCAGCCCCGAAGCGGAAACCCGCCATGTCGCCAGAGCTCATGCGCCTCGCGGCCTTGGTCGCCCAGCGGCTCGTCGACCGGCGCGAGACCCTGGCCGTGGCCGAGTCATCCTCGGGCGGCCTGATCAGCGCCGCCCTGCTCGCCGTCCCAGGTGCGAGCGCCTATTTCCTCGGCGCGGCGGTGGTCTATACCGGCAAGGCGCGGATGAGCCTGCTTGGCCTGCCGCGCGAGGCCGTGGCCGGCATGCGTTCGGCGAGCGAGCCCTACGCCCTGCTTCTGGCCCAGACCGCGCGCGAGAACCTCGGCGCGACCTGGGGCCTCTCGGAAACCGGCGCGGCGGGACCGACCGGCAACCCCTACGGCGACGCCGCGGGTCACACCTGCCTGGCCGTCAGCGGTCCGGCCGAAATGGCGCGCACGCTGGAGACCGGCGAGACGGACCGCGCCGCCAACATGGACGCCTTCGCCCGCGCCGCCCTTGAACTGCTGTCGGCGGCGACGGCGGACTAGACAGACGGACCCTCGGGCGATCGGGGGGCGCCGCTGAACCGCCCTTTGGATGGAAACACCGCCATGTCACTGACCCTCTACTTCCACCCGCTTTCTTCGTTCTGCTGGAAAGCGCTGATCGCCCTTTATGATGTCGCCATTCCGTTCGAGCCGAAGGTGGTGGACCTGGCCGACCCGGCCGAGCGTGCGGCGTTCCAGGCGGTCTGGCCGCTGGCCAAGTTTCCGGTTCTGCGCGACGAGGCGCGGGGGCGCACCGTGCCGGAATCGACGATCATCGTCGACTATCTGGCGCAGTACTATCCGGCCGCCGCGGGACTGGTCCCCGCCGACCGCGATCTGGCCAGGCAGGTCCGTTTGCTGGATCGGTTGATCGACAACTACATCCACCTGCCGCTGCAGCAGGTCGTCGGTGAGCGGCTGCGCCCAGAGAGCCGGCGCGATCCGTTCGGCGCCGAGCAGGCCCGCGGCGCCCTTCGCCAGGGCTACGACCTCGTCGCCCCGATGATCGCGGGGCCCTGGGCGATGGGCGAGACCTTCACGCTTGCCGATTGCGCGGCGCTTCCGGCGCTCCACTACGCGGACTATGCGGTCCCGCTGGCGCCCTGGCCGGAGCTGGCGGCCTACCTCGAACGGTTGAAGGCCCGGCCCAGCGTGGCGCGGGTGCTGGAGGAGGCGCAGCCCTTCTTCAAATACTTCCCCCTGGCGAACGACCGGTGACGGCCGCGGCGGCGTAGAAACATCCTCCCCTGCAAGCGCAGCGCGGCGCGGGAGGGGCGCAAGGCGGCGTGCGGCCATTGCGAACGGCGCCTCACCAGCCCCGGGCGCGCTCGCGCCACTGGCTTTTGCTGGCGGCGATGGTGACCGAACTGTGATCGCCGAGCGGCTGGCAGACGACGCCCGCGACGTGGCGATAGCCTCCCGTTCCCACCGCCACATCCACCTGGCCGTGCGCCTTCTTGTCGGGGCCCTGGCCATTCTTGGCCGGCGTAGTGGGGCCGCACGGGCCCATGACCACCGCCGGGCCGGCGTCGTCATAGTGGGTGCGGGTCTGGTTCAACGGACCGGGCGGGGGGATCGTCGCCGGATCGGGCGCATCGTGCGGGCCGATGGCGGCGGCGGTGGCGATCGCTTCCTGCGCATGGGCCGCGGCGGGGCCGGTCAGCGCCAGGGCGACGGCCAGGGAAAGGGCGCGGGTCATCGTGCCTCCTCGAGCGTCAATGCGACCGACCCTGCCGGCGGGACGCGGCGAAATTGCGTCGCTGCCGAGAGTCGTGAACCCAGGCTGGGCGGGCTAAAGTGGCCCCATCCGAGCGAGGGTTGGTGAAATCCTTGCCGCGCGCCGCCATGGGAGTCCAGTCGTGCCTGGAGACGCCGCTCTCGCCGCCGCCAGGGTGGCCATCGCCCCGCTCTACCGGATCGCCGAACCCGAGGCCCTGGCAGCGCTGGCCGCAGCCGCCGGGCTTACCGCGAAGGAGCGGGGCCGCGTCCAGGCAAGGGCCGGCCAGCTGCTGGCGGCGCTTCGCGCGCCGGGGCGGGCAGGCTGGATCGACCAGTTCCTGCAGGAATACAGCCTGTCGAGCGAAGAAGGCGCGGCGCTTCTGGGCCTGGCGGAGGCCTATCTGCGGATCCCCGACGCCGGGGCCAAGGACGCCCTGATCCGCGACAAGCTGGGGGCGGGCGACTGGCGCGCGCACCTGGGCGCCGGCCAGTCGGTGGTCGTGAACAGCGCCACCCTTGGTCTGATCATCGCCCAGTCGGTCAGCGAGGCCAGCGAAGGCGGCGGGGCTCTGCGCGGTGTTGTCGCGCGCCTGGGCGAGCCAGCCATCCGGGCCGCCGTCGCCAGCGCCATGCAGCGGATGGGCGAGGCCTTCGTCCTCGGCCGCGACATCGACGAGGCGCTGGCGCGCGCCGATCGCGGCGCCAACAGGGCCTACCGCTATTCCTTCGACATGCTCGGCGAGGCGGCGCGAACGGCGCAGGACGCGCAGGCCTATTTCCAGTCCTACCTGGATGCGATCGGCAAGGTAGGCGGCGCGGAAGCGGCCGGCGGAGACATGTTCGGACGCGGCAATGTTTCGGTGAAGCTTTCCGCCCTGCATCCCCGCTACGAGCCCTTCCAGGCGGGCCGCGCCGTGCCGGAACTCACCGGAAGGCTGATCGAACTGGCCAGGGCGGCCAAGGCGGGCGGCGTCGGGCTCACCGTCGACGCCGAGGAGAGCGAGCGGCTGGAGATATCGCTCTGCATCATCGAGGCCGCGGCGCGCGACCCGTCCCTCGCCGGGTGGGAGGGCCTCGGCATGGCGGTCCAGGCCTATCAGAAGCGCGCGCCGGCGGTGATCGCCTGGAGCGGCGCCCTGGCCGGCGCCATCGGCCGGCGGTTCATGGTCCGCCTGGTCAAGGGCGCCTATTGGGACAGCGAGATAAAGCGCGCCCAGGAGAGGGGGCTTTCCGACTATCCGGTGTTCACGCGCAAGGCGGCGACCGATGTCAGCTATCTGGCCTGCGCGCGCGCGATGCTCGGCGATCAGGGCCTGTTCGCCGCCTTCGCCACCCACAACGCCCTCACCGTCGCCACCGTGCTCGAGTGGGCGGGCGGTCGCCGGGATTTCGAGTTTCAGCGCCTGCATGGCATGGGCGAGGGCCTGTACCAGGGCCTGATGGCCAGCGAGAAGACGGCCGTCAGGGTCTATGCCCCCGTCGGCGGCTATCGCGATCTGCTCGCCTATCTCGTCCGGCGCCTTTTGGAGAACGGCGCCAACACCAGCTTCGTCCATCAGATCGCCGATGAGCGCGTGTCCGACGAGGTCCTTCTGGCCGATCCGGTGGCCGCCGTCGAACGCACCGGGTTTTCGCCCCATCCGGCTATCGTCAAGCCAGGTGACCTGTTCGCCCCCGAGCGGCGAAATTCGGCCGGCCTCGATCTTTCCGACGACGCTGCCGTGGCCGCCCTTCTTTCTTCCATGCGCACGGCGTGGGCGGCGCAGGCGCCATCGGCGGGCAAGGGCGGGCCCGTCGCGGAACTCTCGCGAACAGAGCTGGCGGACGCCGTTGGGGCCGCCCAGGCCGGGCAGGGGGCGTGGAACGCCCGCGGCGCCCACGCCCGCGCCTCGATCCTGGAGCGTCTGGCCGATCTGCTCGAACGGGACCGCGCGCCGCTCATGGCCCTGGCGGTGCGCGAGGCCGGCAAGACCCTGGCCGACGCTCTGGGCGAGGTGCGCGAGGCTGTGGATTTCTGCCGTTACTATGGGGTCGAGGCGCGCCGTCACGGCGCGCCCGTGCGCCTGCCCGGACCGACCGGGGAGCTGAACGAACTCAGCCTCGCCGGGCGGGGCGTGTTCGCCTGCATCAGCCCGTGGAACTTCCCGCTTTCCATCTTTCTTGGCCAGGCGGCCGCGGCGCTGGCCATGGGCAACGCGGTCATCGCCAAGCCCGCGCCCCAGACCCCGCTGATCGCGGCGGCGGCGGTGCGTCTGGCCCTGGAAGCGGGCGTTCCGGCCGATGTGCTGCGCCTGGCCACGGGCGGGTCGAGCGTCGGCGAAGCCCTGATCGCGGATCCGCGCATCGCCGGCGTCGCCTTCACCGGTTCGACGGCCACGGCCAGGGCCATCGCCCGGGCCCTGCTGTCCGATGAGTCCCGGCCGCTGGTTCCCCTCATCGCCGAGACCGGCGGCATCAACGCCATGGTTGTGGACTCCACCGCCCTTGCCGAGCAGGTGGTGGGCGATGTCGTCACCTCGGCCTTCATGAGCGCCGGCCAGAGGTGCTCGGCCCTGCGGCTGCTCTGCCTGCACGAGGATGTCGCCCCGGCGATGCTGCACATGCTCCACGGGGCCATGGACGAACTTGTCATCGGCGATCCGGCGGATGTGAAGACCGACGTAGGGCCGGTCATCGACGCGGCGGCCAAGGCCACTCTCGAGGCCCACGTCGCGAGCCTGAAAGGCCAGGTTCTGCACGCCTGCGCCCTGCCGCCGGACCTTGCCGATCGCTGCTTTGTCGCGCCGACGGTGATCGGCCTGGAGGCGATCGCCGATCTCAAGCGCGAGGTGTTCGGACCGATCCTGCACGTGGTCACCTGGAAGGCCGGAACGCTGGATGAGACCGTGGCGGCAATCATGCGCTCCGGCTACGGGCTCACCTTCGGCCTGCACAGCCGCATCGGCGCGGTGGCGGACGCCGTGCGCGCCGCCGCCCAGGTCGGCAACCTCTACGTGAACCGCTCGATGATCGGCGCGGTGGTCGGGGTGCAGCCGTTCGGCGGCGAGGGCCTCTCGGGCACGGGACCCAAGGCCGGGGGGCCGCACTATCTGCCGCGCTTCGCCGTCGAGCGCACCTACACCGTCGACACCACCTCCGCCGGCGGCAACGCCAGCCTGCTCAGCCTGGGGGATTGAGCTTCGACGCGTCCCGTTTCGCGTCCATACCTAGAGACCGTCATGGCCGGGCTCTTGGAGTCCCGGCCATCCATCGTTCCGCCTCCATGGCGCCGAAGAGGGGCGCGGTTGGCATGGATGGCCGGGACCAGAGAGCCCGGCCATGACGTTCCGGGGGGTCTTTAGGCGCGGACGTCCCGCCTCTCAAGCCCTCACTTGAACGCCTTGGCGTCGGGAGGGCAGACATCGCCCAGGCGATGGGCGTCGGTGGAGGCGCTGCCGGGTATGGGGATGCCGAACAGCATGTAGCGCCCCTCGACGCGGGAATGGACCGTGGTCGGGGTGTATTCGCCGCCGCCGGAGAGCTTGATGCGCTCACCCTTGCCGCCACGACACTCGCCGCTGAAGCTCATCTTCCCATCGCCCACCGTGTTTTGGGGATAGACGCAGTGGTAGATGTGGTTGCTCGGGCCGCTCAGGAACTTGGCGATGTCCTTTGGCGCGATGCACCAGCGCTCGGTCTTGCTCGTCCCCATGAAGCGCACCTGCGCTTCCCAATAGCCCGGAAAGATGGTCCCGCCTAAGGGGTGGTCGTGGGGCGCGGCGGCGGCCAGAACGACGCCCCCCAGGGGCGCGAGGATCATCGCCGCGACGCGCGCCTGGACTCTCCTTGGGGTTAACGGCCAAAAGCCGCCGATGACCAAGTCCGCTCTCGACCGATATGCGCCGGTCATGCTCTTCGCGGCCGCCAGCATCGTTCTGGCGGCGTTCGCCATCGGACCAGAGCTTTTTGGGCAGGGCAAGACCAAGGACTATCCCCTCTGGTTCTGGGTCGGCCGCCAAATCCTGAGCGGCGGCGACATCTATAGCGCAAGTCCGGGCGGTGGATTTCGATTCATCTATCCACCCTTCGCCGCCCTCCTCATGGCCCCCCTTAGCGCCCTTGGCCGGGCGCCGATGTACGCCAGTCTGGTCGTGGCGAACATCGCGGCCTGGTGGGCCTGCCTCACGCTGAGCGCGCGACTGGCCGGCGAAGACCCTGCCGTCCCCTGGTGGGCGCGCATCGCTCCCTCGGCGCTGCTGATGGGGTGCATCTTCGACATGTTCGATCTGGGCCAGCCGAACATGGCCCTCCTGGCCATGGTGCTGGCCGGGCTCTGGCTCACACGCGCGCGAAGGCCGGTCCTGGCGGGCGCCCTGTTCGCCGCCGCCGCCGCGATCAAGGCCTTCCCGGTCGCCATCCTGCCCTACCTTCTGTGGCGACGGCGATGGCGCTCGGCGGGGTCCATGGCCGTCTTCCTGGCGGTGTTCCTGGTGCTGGCGCCGGCGCCCTTCATCGGCTTTCAGCGCAACCTCGCCGACCTTTCCACCTGGACGCGCGGCATGGTGCTGTCGAGCGGTCAGCAGGGGTTCGGCCAGCGGCCGCAGCAGAACTGGGGATGGAAGAACCAGTCCCTGATCGCGGTCGGCAACCGGCTGCTGAGGCCGATCGACGCCGAGGAACCCGGCCGGCCGGCCATCCGTGTCGATCTTTTCGACCTGAGCTTTGGCGCGGCCAACGCCGTGGTCCTGGTTGTGGCGGCGCTGATCGGCGTGGCCTTCGCCGCGCTCATGCCCAGCGAGGAGCGCCGCACGCCGGCCTCCGACGCGGCCGAATGGGGCGCGCTCATCGGTCTTGCGACCATCGCCTCGCCCCTGGCGCGGCAGTACTATTTCGTCTGGCTGTTGTTTCCGGTGACGGTGCTCGTGCGCCGGGCCGCCGGCGATGCGGACAGCCGGCTTCGGAAAATCCTCTGGAGCGCGCTCGGCCTCGCCTTCGCCCTGATGGCGCTCAGCCTTCCGTGGCCCAGGGCGCATCTGGCCCAGGCGGCGGGCAACAACCTCGCCGCGGCCGCGATCCTGATCGGCGTCCTCATCTGGCTGATGCGCCGCGATGCGGCGCCCGGTCGAACTGCGCCCTAGGGGGCGGCATTCGGGGCGACCTGGCCGTCGGCCGTGGCGATGAGGCGCTTGGGCACGAGCAGCAGGGTCGGCAGGATGAGGGCGTAGACGACGGTGGTGGCGATGGCGCAGATGGCGAAGTGGCTGTCCATCGAGCCCCAGTTCACCCGCGCCACCCAGGCCCAGGGGTGCTCATAGAGGCTCGTCCCCCAAAGATCGCCAAAGCGCGAGGAGACGAAGTAAAGACCGCCGGACATCATCATGATCGTGCCTTGCAGGCCCTTGGGGCAGGAGCGGATCAGAAGGTCGATGTAGGCGGCGCTGGCCACCCCGCCCATCAGGCCGATGGGCACGGCGGCGATGAGGGCCGCGCTGGCCGAATGGACGAAGATCAGCGGGATCATCTGCGGCACGCCGACCAGGGTTCCCCACCACAGCAGGCCGCGAAGGGCGACTTTCTGGCAGAGCAGCCCATAGATGACGAAGGTCGGGACGAAGGAGGCGGCGAAGATCGCGTTGTAGTAGCCCCACTCCGCGTCGCTCGCGTGCAGGGTGTTGGAAAGATAGTACTGCAGCACGGTCTGGGCGCCGGGGGCGAAATTCCACAACAGCCAGACGGCGAGCGCCGGATAGATCGGCCAGTAGCGCACGAGCCTGGCGACATCGGCGCGCAGGCGAACGGCGGGCCGCCGCTCCGAGTGCAGATTGCCATAGACGCTTTGCGGCTTCCACAGGCCGTAGAGCGCCACGGCCCCCATGGCCGCCGCTCCCGTCAGGAACAGGATGCGCGCCGCGTGGCTCGCGTCCCTGTGCTCGAGCTGATCGCTGAGGATGCCGCCCAGGGCGAACCCCACGATGCCGGGCAGCACCAGGACGATGTTCCACACCGCGCTGATCTGGCCGCTCATCACATGCTGCTGGCCGATCGTCGAGACCAGGCCGTTCTGGGCGCTGAGGACGAAGAGGTAGGAGCAGGTGAGGATAACCACTCCGGTCAGGAGAGAGGCGGTGGTGATCGGCGTGAAGGCGAAGACGACATAGAGGGCGGCGGTCGCGGCCCCGAACAGGACCATGAAGCCGCGGTCGCGCATGCCGAACGGATTCCACCGGTCGCGGGCGAATCCGAAGACGAAGGACAGATAAAGCGGTATGGCCGCCCAGAGCCGAAATCCCGCAAGGGCGTGGGCGCTCAGGTGGAACTTGTTCTTCAGGAAGAACTGGATGGGGATGTCGATCAGCCCCACGTTCGGCGCCCCGAAGCCCAGCAGGACAACCAGGGCGCTCATATAGGCCAGGATCTTCCATCGCTCGGAGGTCGAAAGGACCGTCGGGGCGACGGGGATCGGCGCGTCGGCGGCAGCGGCGTCGGCGGTCATGAGCGGGCCCTCCTCCTCCCGGCCCCTTGATCGCCGCGATTGCGGCCAAAGGTCAACCGCGCGTTTGGCGGGCGGGTGAAGACGAGATCAGCGAGGCGGGGCTCTGAAACGGATCGTGATCCTGGGGTGCGCCGGCGCGGGCAAGACGACGCTGGCCAGGCGCCTCGCCGAGCGTCTGGCGGCGCCGATGATCTGCCTTGACGCCATCTGGCGACGGGGCTGGGGCCCGGCGGATGTTCCCGCCTTTCGCGCCCTCGTCGAGGCGGCGCACCAGGGCGAGGCCTGGGTGAGCGACGGCAATTTCGCCCAGGCGAGCTTCGACCTGCGTCTGCCGAGGGCCGACCTCATCGTCTGGCTGGAGCGACCGCGCCCGCTGTGCGTCTGGCGCGTGACCAGACGCGTGCTGCGGCGCGGCGAAGCGCACAGGCCCGCCGACCTCTGGAAGGTGCTGCGCTTCATCTGGGGATTCAACCGCATCAACCGTCCGCGCATCGAGGCCCTGCGCCTGGACATCGCCCGGACGGTTCCAGTCGTGCGTTTCAAATCGGACGCGGCGGTCGAACGATTCCTGGCGGAAGCGGGCCGCGAAGGGGTGAACCTCGACGCTTGGCCGCCGATCGTGCGACACAGTCCGGGCAGCCAGACGGCTGGGGATGCATGACGCCGAAGCCGCACGCTTACCTTACATTGGACGGAATGCGCGGCGTGGCGGCGGTGATCGTCATGCTCTTTCACTGCCGGATCATCTTCGGCGCGCAGATCGCGCCGTCCGGCTATCTCGCGGTCGACCTCTTTTTCGCGCTGAGCGGCTACGTCCTGGCCCATGCCTATGACGGCCGGGCCCTCCCGTTTGGGGCCTTCATGCGCCTGCGCCTGATCCGGCTATGGCCCTTGTTCTTGCTTGGCCTCGCCCTGGGGCTC
>Ga0208849_1002489_pt1 | contig 9999 bp, 9 predicted proteins | sample NGESurdeep072012_10_FD_184470 | JGI IMG/M metagenome (GOLD analysis project Ga0208849, IMG submission 184470) | Arctic peat soil microbial communities from Barrow, Alaska - NGEE Surface sample 53-3 deep-072012 (SPAdes) | ecosystem: Environmental > Terrestrial > Soil > Wetlands > Peat ...
TGCGGTGCTCGAGCCACTGCCAGGCGAGTTTCGACTGTGGTCGCAAAGTCGCGTGCATGCGCTTTTTGCCTGTGATGCGAATAGTCCCAGCGCGGCTGCCCGCGCAGCAAGCCTCGCCGCGGCGCTCGCGCTGCCACCTACAAGTTTCACGACGCGAGCCGTCGCCGATAAAGTGTGGGAGCGCGAATGGCTCAAAGACTTTCATGCCATGCGCTTTGGCAGGCGTCTGTGGGTCTGTCCGCATCACGAGACGATCGCCGATGCCGGCGCCCGCGTCGTGTATCTCGACCCGGGCATGGCGTTCGGCACCGGCACTCACGCCACGACGAGGCTCTGCCTTGAGTGGTTGGAAGCAAACATAACGCCCGGCGCCATCGTCATCGACTACGGCTGCGGCTCGGGGATTCTCGCTTTGGCGGCGCTCAAATTGGGTGCTGCTCATGCATACTGCTTCGATATCGACCCGCAGGCGCTCATCGCAACCGCCGACAATGCGCGCGCCAATGGGATCGCAGACAGGCTATCCATTTGTGCCGATGCCGAGCGCTTGCCGGTAGCATCCGACCTCATCATCGCCAATATTCTTGCCGCGCCGTTATGTGCACTTGCAGCAACCTTTGCGAAACTCGTGCGGGCCGGCGGTACGCTCGTGGTGGCAGGGCTTATGCAAGACGAGGCGTTCGAGGTGACACGGGCAAACGGCGCGTGCTTTGATATGCAGCCTTGCGCAGAGCGTGCCGGCTGGGTGATCTTATCCGGACGGCGCAGCGAGCAACCCTGATCCATGTTTACCGTCTGCCCCAAATGCGCCCTCACGCTGACGGTGACCGCCGCTGACTTGCGCATCGCGCAGGGTTTCGTGCGCTGCGGACAATGCACAAATGTTTTCAACGCGTTGCTCGCCCTATCAGACGAGCGCCAACAGACGATGTCCGTTCCCGTACAGGTCATGGAAGAGCCAGCGCCCGGGTCGGAGTCTGACTCCGAACATGAGTCTGAGTCTGAGACTGAGTCCGAAGCCGGATCCGAACACGAGGCCGAACCTTCGGATGAGCCGCCGGAGGAGGAATCTGCCTCGGACGAGGCGGCACCCGAGGATGCGCCGCGGGATGAACCGCGCGCCGAAGAGGCCGCGCGCGAGGAGTTTGCTCATGAGGATGCGGTGTCCGAGGGCGAATACTCGATCGAGCAAACATCGCTTGAGTTCAATCCGGCGGCTGCGAATGTGGCGGAAATTTTCGTCGAGCCGCAGGCCGTCGCGGACGATGAGCCCACCGGCACCTACGAATCGATCGTGCTGCGCACGCAGGAGCCCTCCCCCGTCGAGGATCACGGGACAGCGCCCAATCCCGATGACGATCTCAATGATCAGCTCGAGTCGCTCGCGGCGCGCATCGAGGCTGCACGCCAGAATCAGCTGGCGCAGACCCACACCGGTATTCAGCCGCTCCTTATGCCTATCGAGCTTGCGCCGCCGGTGCCGCCCGTGGCACGGCCGCTCCTGTGGCGCGCGGCGCTTGCCGCGCTCGTGGTGCTGCTCGCCGCGCAGGCGGTCGATCATTATCGCGAGGAGCTTGCGGTCAATCCGCGTCTGCACCGGCCGTTGACGGCGCTGTACGCGCTCTTTGGCGTCAGCCTCACACCGCACTGGGATCTGACCGCGTACGAAGTGCATCAGCTGGGTGCATCGACCGGAGCGCAGAGCGCGGGCGAGCTCACCGTACGTGCGAGTGTCAGAAACGGCGCGCAGCAGCCGCAGCCGCTGCCGCTCCTGCGCGTGACGCTCCTCGATCGCTTCGGCAACCGGCTCGCATCGCGCGACGTGCCGCCGCGCGCTTACCTGAGCGGCGCCCCTGCCGCGGCGGCGTTACTGCCGCCCGGCGAGCGCGTCGATGCGCAGATCGCCTTCGTCGATCCGGGCAAGAATGCAGTCGGCTTCGAGATCGACGCCTGCCTGCAAGCGCCAAGTCAGCGTGTGCACTGCGCCAACGACGCGGCGGCGAAATAAAACATGCGTATCGGCCCCTATGTGCTGCCTGCGCGCGCCGTACTCGCCCCCATGGCCGGCGTCACCGATCGGCCGTTTCGGGTGCTATGCCGAAAACTCGGCGCGGGACTTGCCGCATCGGAGATGCTGACCTGCGACGTGCGTCTGTGGAGCACGACTAAATCGCGCTTGCGCATGAATCACGAAGGCGAGCCGTATCCGCGCGTGGTGCAGCTTGCCGGCGCCGATTGCGAGGCGCTCGCGCTCGCCGCGCGCATGAACGTTGATCTCGGCGCGCACATCATCGACATCAATATGGGCTGCCCTGCCAAAAAGGTCTGCGGCCATCTGTGCGGTTCCGCACTGATGCAGAACGAATCATTGGTGGCACGCATACTCGATGCGGTGGTGCGCGCGGTCGATGTACCCGTGACGCTCAAGATCCGCACCGGCTGGGATGCGACGCAAAAAAATGCGCTGCGCATCGCACGCCTCGCGCAGGCGTGCGGCATTGCCGCTTTGGCAGTACATGGGCGCACGCGCGCCGATTTTTACCAGGGCGCTGCCGAGTACGACACGATTCGTGAAATCAAAGCGGAAATAAATTTACCGCTGTTCGCCAACGGTGATGTCGACGCACCGCAAAAAGCGCGCGAGGTACTTGATTTCACTGGCGCAGACGGAGTAATGATTGGTCGCGCGGCGCAAGGCGCGCCATGGATATTTCGTTCTGTCAACGCCTACCTTTCTGCTGCGCAAGTCGCACCGCCGCTCGCGCGCACCGAGGTGCGTGCTATTATTCTTGAGCATCTGGAATCCCTGTACGCCTTCTACGGCGAAGATGCCGGGACGAGGATCGCGCGTAAACATCTTGGTTGGTATTGCGAGCAGCTGCCTGATGCGGTCAATGTTCGCCGCAGTCTCATGACTGTGGCCAGCACTGCGCTGCAGTTCACGCAGACGAGAAGCCATCTCGATGGGTGGGTGAACGGGTCGGCACAGGCGGCCTGACTGTTTGGTCTTGTGGGGGGGAGGCTTACATGCCAGCTAAGAAAAAAAGTCGACTGCGCAGGGAATACAGTGCTCGCATCAATAGCCGCGGCGAGCTGCCGTTGCGTGACCACGCTGAGCGCGCCTTGCATGATTATTTTGCGAGCTTGAACGGGCACCGGCCTGCCGAGCTCTACAATCTGGTGTTGCGCGAGGTCGAGGAGCCGCTGCTGAAGGCCGCGCTCGATTATGCCGAGGGCAATCAGGTGCGCGCCGCGGGCATTCTTGGCATCAATCGCGGCACACTGCGCAAAAAGCTCAGGCAGTTCGGCCTTTCTGGCTAGGTGAACGTTCCGGTCCGCCGCGCGCTACTTTCCGTCTCGGATAAGACGGGCCTCGTCGAACTCGCCCAAGTGCTCGCGCGCCGCTCGATCGAGATTCTCTCGACCGGCGGCACCGCACGTCTGCTCGCCGCTCACGGCATTGCCGCAACGGAAGTCGCAGACTACACGGGCTTTCCGGAGATCATGGACGGCCGCGTCAAAACCCTGCACCCGAAGATTCACGGCGGCCTCCTCGGCCGGCGCGGTATCGATGAGGCGGTCATGGCCGCGCACGGCATCGAGCCGATCGACCTTCTCATCGTCAATCTTTACCCCTTCAGCCAGACGATTGCGCGCAGCGGCGCAAGTTTCGCCGAGGCCATCGAGAATATCGACATCGGCGGGCCTGCCATGCTGCGCGCGGCGGCGAAGAACCATGCTGCAGTCACCGTCGTAGTCGATCCCGCCGACTATGCAGCGCTCATCGCGGAACTCGCACGCGAGCACGGCGCCACGACCGCTGCAACCCGTGCACGCCTTGCGGCCAGGGCGTTTGCGCATACCGCCAATTACGACGCCATCGTTGCGCATTATCTTTCGGCGCGCCAAACAGCGCCGGCCGCTGAGTTCCCGGCGCTCCTGCCGCTTGTATTTGAGCGCGCGCAAAGCCTGCGCTACGGCGAGAACCCGCACCAAAGGGCAGCGTTCTACCGTGATCCCGAAGCCTGCGGCGCAACCGTGGCGAACGCGCGCGTGCTGCAGGGCAAGGAGCTGTCCTTCAATAACATCAGCGATGCGGACGCCGCCATCGAATGCGTGCGGCAGTTCGCCGACGCATCCTGCGTCATTGTCAAACACGCCAATCCGTGCGGAGCGGCAAGCCGCACAACTCTCGCCGCGGCGTATGAGGCGGCGTACCGCACGGATCCGACTTCCGCCTATGGCGGCATCATCGCCGTGAACCGCGAACTCGATGCGGCCACGGCAAGCGCCGTTCTCGCGCGGCAGTTCGTCGAAGTACTCGCCGCACCCGGCGTGAGCGCCGCTGCGCGCAAGCTCATAAGCGCCAAGCCCAACATCCGCGTCCTCGAGCTTGCCGACCTGACGGCGCCGCATGGCAGCACGCGTGAATACAAGAGCGTCGCTGGCGGCCTGCTGGCACAGACGCCGGATAACGGCAGCGTCTCGATTGAGGATCTGAAAGTCGTAAGCCAACGCACACCCAGCGCCGCTGAGCTTACTGATCTCATGTTTGCGTGGCAGATCTGCAGGTTCGTCAAATCAAACGCGATCGTGTTCGCGCGCGCACGCGCCACCATCGGGGTCGGCGCAGGCCAGATGAGTCGCATCCATTCGACCCGCATGGCCGCCATCAAGGCGCGCGAGCAGAACCTCGACATTGCAGGCGCGGTGCTTGCATCCGATGCGTTCTTTCCATTTCGCGACGGCCTCGATGCTGCTGCCGAGTACGGTATCCGCGCGGTGATACAGCCTGGCGGCTCGCTGCGCGACGCGGACGTGATCGGCGCCGCCGATGAGCACGGCATCGCCATGGTGTTCACCGGCATGCGGCATTTTCGGCACTGATGCGCGTCCTGATCGTCGGTGGCGGCGGCCGCGAGCATGCGCTCGCCTGGAAGTGCGCCGCGAGCGCGCGCGTCGAGAGCGTCCTCGTCGCGCCGGGCAACGCCGGCACGGCACTGGAAAACAAAGTGCGCAACGCGGAGGTTGCCGCCGAGGATCTTGACGGCTTGGTGGCGCTGGCGCGCGCCGAGCGTATCGACCTCACCATCATCGGACCCGAAGCGCCGCTGGTCGCCGGCGTGGTCGATGCGTTCGCAGCACAGGGGCTCAAATGTTTTGGACCGCGGCGCGCGGCGGCGCAGCTTGAGGGCTCAAAGGCGTTCAGCAAGGAGTTCCTGCGACGGCACCGCATTCCAAGTGCTGCCTATAAAACTTTTACGCGCGCGAGTTTCGATCCGCAGTACCTGCAGGCCCACAAGACGCCCATCGTCGTCAAAGCCAGCGGCCTTGCCGCCGGCAAAGGCGTCGTCATTGCTGCCTGCGCCGACGAGGCGCTCGCGGCAACCGAGGCCATGTTTGCGGGTGAGTTCGGCGCGGCCGGCGCCGAAGTCGTGATAGAGGAATTTTTAAGCGGCGAGGAAGTGAGCTTCATCGTCATGGCGGACGGGGTGAATGTGCTGCCGCTTGCGACTTCCCAGGATCATAAGCGCCTCCTCGGCGGCGACCGCGGGCCCAATACCGGCGGCATGGGCGCCTATTCGCCCGCTGCGATCGTTGACCCGGCCCTGCACGCACGCATCATGCGCGAGGTAATCGATCCTACCGTGCGGGCGCTTGCCGCCGATGGCATGCCGTACACGGGATTTCTCTACGCCGGCCTCATGATTGACGCCGATGGCACCCCGAACGTGCTTGAATTCAACTGCCGGCTGGGCGATCCGGAAACCCAGCCGCTCATCATGCGTCTGCAGTCGGATCTCGTCGCGCTCATCGAGGCGGCGCTCGCCGCACGTCTCAATGAAGTGAGCGCCGCATGGGATCCGCGCACGGCACTTGGGGTCGTGATGGCCGCGCAAGGCTATCCGGGACCGGTGCGCAGCGGCGATGCCATCGAGGGCCTGCAGCAGGCGGCGCGGCTACCCGGAAAAGTGTTCCACGGCGGCACGCGCGCCGCCGGCGGACATATCGTCACGAGCGGCGGCCGGGTGCTGTGTGCGGTCGGCTGCGGCGCAGGCGTGCGCGCGGCACAATCCGAGGCGTACGCACTCGCCGGTGCAATCAGCTGGCGCGGCGTGCAGTATAGATCCGACATCGGGCACCTCGCGGCCGCGCGCGAGGCGGCAGCTACACATTAGCTGCGTCGTCCACCGAGCATTTTGAGGAGCGAGAAATGGCAGCATCCACGTTCAGAATCACCGTGATCGCAATGGCGATTCTGGCCCTCGGCGCCTGCGCCGCCTCGCGCACGCAGCAAAGCGCCGGTGAAGCCATCGACGATACGGTCGTGACCACGAAGGTCAAAGCGGCGCTGATTGATGATCCCGTAACGAAGGCGCGGCAGATTGATGTCGACACGTTTCGCGGCACGGTGCAGTTGAGCGGTTTCGTCGACTCGGCGGAGGAAAAAGCTGCCGCGACGCGTGTTGCACATTCCGTCAATGGCGTGCAGAACGTGCGCAACAACCTCTCGGTCGGTCACACCGACCGCTCGACCGGCGAAGTCGTCGACGACAGCGTGATCACGACCAAAGTCAAAGCGGCGCTCGTTGCCGAGCCTGCGACCAAAGCGCGCGACATCACCGTGATCACGCGCGAGGGTATCGTGCAGTTGAGCGGCTTTGTGGATTCTGCGACCGAGAAGGCGACGGCAAACGAAGTCGCGCAGGGCGTTGCCGGTGTCAAAGAGGTGCGCAACAACCTGCAGATCAAGCAGCTGTAGGCAGCTTGCCGCGGCGTTTTAGAAGCTTGCGCGGAAGAAGACCTCGGGGCCTGAGACGCGGAACACAAAGCCGCCCGGCGTGCCGCTGTTCGTGACCTGCGCCTGCGCCCGGATCATCTCGTAGCCCAGGCCCACGGAAAAGTTAGACACCCAGCGGTACTGCACATCGGTGTGGTAGTCGCCGAGTGAGCCGGTGCTGCCATTGATGTTGGCCGTCACGTAGTTGGCACGCGCCGTCCAGGCAAAACGCTGCGAGAGGCGCCAAGTGCCATCGATCGCAAGCGTCGGCAGGACGCCATCGCCCGAGCTTTGCGCGTGCTCCATGAGAGTCTGGTCGGTGGCGCGCGCTTCGGCCTGCAACAGGTGCGCGCCAAGGCCGACGCCTACTTCAAAGCGCTCGGTGCGTATCGCCGAAAACAGATAGGTGAAGCTCAACATGCTGAATTGCAGCTCGCTCTGCGTCACGTCGCGGTCGTGGAAGGTATTGCCGCCGAAGGTGATATCGCGATTCAGGACTTCGCTGGCATTGCGATCGCTGCCGAAATAGTTGACGCGCAGCCGGTTGCGCGTGCGGATCCGAAAGATGAGTTCGCCGAGCGCCTGATTCAAGCGGTTTGCCTGGCCGAGATCGCGCTCGGCGGAGAGCTCCGTTCCCGGCACTGCGGCGCTGGAATCCACGTGCACGTCAGTTGCGATGGAGGCGGGAAAGAAACTGCCGCGCAGGGCAAAGTGATCAGTGATGGGACTTGCAATCGGGCGCACGTGGTGCGGAGACACGTCACGCGGCCGCGGTTTATCCGCAGCGGCCGGGCCGCTAGCGTCGGGCTCCGCCGCCGCGCCCAAGCGCGCGGCGAGCAACGCTGCCAGAAGCACGAACCCAACACGCATCGCAGAACTCCGCACCGAAATGGCGCCGGGAATCTTCTTACATACCGGCCGCCGCACGCCAGCGCTGCCGGTCGTTCGGGCGTGCGAATGTGAACTCGCGCACGGAAAAAGCGCCCGCTTTGCGCGCCTAGCGCTTCATTGCCTCGAAGAACTCGCCGTTCGACTTGGTGTCCTTCATCTTGTCGAGCAGGAACTCGATGGAGGCCAGCTCATCCATGGGATGCAGAAGCTTTCTTAGAATCCACATCTTGGCAAGCTCGCCCTGATCGGTGATGAGCTCTTCCTTGCGGGTGCCGGAGCGGTTGATGTGGACCGCCGGAAACACCCGCTTCTCGGAGATGCGCCGGTCGAGGTGAATTTCACTGTTGCCGGTGCCCTTGAACTCCTCGTAGATCACATCGTCCATCTTGGAGCCCGTGTCGACGAGTGCGGTGGCCAGAATCGTGAGGCTGCCGCCTTCTTCAATGTTGCGCGCGGCGCCGAAGAATCGCTTCGGCCGCTGCAGCGCATTGGCATCGACGCCACCAGTCAGCACTTTGCCCGACGAGGGCACGACCGTGTTGTAGGCGCGGGCAAGCCGCGTGATGGAGTCGAGCAGAATGACGACGTCTTTCTTGTGCTCGACCAGGCGCTTCGCCTTCTCGATGACCATTTCGGCCACCTGCACGTGCCGTGCAGCGGGCTCATCAAATGTGCTTGAGACCACCTCGCCCTTGACGGTGCGCTGCATCTCGGTCACTTCCTCGGGGCGCTCATCGATCAGCAAGACGATGAGGATCACCTCGGGGTGATTGGCGGTGATGGCGGTTGCGATGTTCTGCAAGAGCATCGTCTTGCCGGCCTTGGGCGGGGAGACGATGAGGCCGCGCTGGCCTTTGCCAATCGGCGCGACGAGATCAATGGTGCGTGCGGTCAGATCTTCGGTAGAGCCGTTACCACGCTCGAGCTTCAGGCGCTTGGTGGGATGAAACGGCGTCAGATTCTCGAACAGCACTCTATTGCGGGAACTGTCCGGTGAGTCGTAATTGATCTCGCCGACCTTCAGGAGCGCGAAATAGCGCTCACCGTCCTTGGGCGGGCGGATGAGGCCGGAGATCGTATCGCCGGTTCGCAAGTTGAAGCGCCGGATCTGGCTCGGGCTTACATAGATGTCGTCGGGACCAGCCAGATAGGAGCCGTCGGCCGAACGCAGGAAGCCAAAGCCGTCCTGCAGGATCTCGAGCACGCCGTCGCCATAGATGTTTTCGCCGTTTCTCGCATGCGCCTTCAGGATCGAGAAGATGATGTCCTGCTTGCGCGAACGGGCGATGTTTTCGATCCCCATCGATTCGGCAAGTTTGACGAGCTCATGAATCGGCTTCGACTTGAGCTCGGTCAGGTTCATCGACATGCGCGATTGCGACAGCTCCGCCGGGCTTATGACCTCGGAGTCATTGTCGCCATCGAAAACCTCGGCCTCTTGCATCTCATCCGGACGGCCGTTACTGCGATTGCCGTCGCGGTTGCGTTCGCCGCCACCGCCGCCGCCATGATGGCGCGGGCCCTTGTTGGGCCGGTTGCGGCCCTGATTACCCAGATAGCCCCTCACAGGTTGCTGTCCAGGAAGGCCGACAGCTGCGATTTGGACACCGCGCCGACCTTCTGGGCCTCCACCGTTCCGTTCTTGAACAGGATCAGCGTTGGAATGCCACGGATCCCGAACTTCGGGGGAGTCTGTGGATTTTCATCAATATTCAACTTGGCCACCTTGATCCGATCTACGTACTCGGATGCGATTTCATCTAGGAGCGGAGCGATCATTTTGCAGGGACCGCACCATTCCGCCCAGAAATCCAGGAGTACGGGTTTATCGGACTTAAGAACGTCCTGTGCAAATGTGGCATCCGTGGTGTGCACGATGTGCGAGCTACTCACGCGATCTAACCTCCGAAAGGGAGACAACGAGTTGTGGGATAGGATCTCGAGGATTGGGGTACCGATTCGGGGGGCGGCGAAAGCCGTGCCTGAAGCACCCGTCAAACGGTTACACTAACACTTCAGAAAAAGAGAGATTGAGTGTCGAAACTAGAGCCTTCAGGGATTCGAATTCGGCTGGGAAGGTGCAGGGCCCGATATGTATGCCCGCCGCTTGGTTACTTTGTAGCGCTTCCGAATCTCTTTTTCAAGTCCCAGTGAGGGTGCAATCGATGCAATCGGCTTTTCAATGAGTGAGCAAGATCCCAGTTTCTGTACTTTCGATTCCCTGGGGCTCGATCCGACGCTGATGCGCGGCATCGTCGATGCAGGGTTTACAAAGTGCACCCCGATCCAGGCCCAGACGCTGCCGCGCGCATTGCAGGGGCTTGATG
>Ga0208849_1002490_pt1 | contig 9996 bp, 8 predicted proteins | sample NGESurdeep072012_10_FD_184470 | JGI IMG/M metagenome (GOLD analysis project Ga0208849, IMG submission 184470) | Arctic peat soil microbial communities from Barrow, Alaska - NGEE Surface sample 53-3 deep-072012 (SPAdes) | ecosystem: Environmental > Terrestrial > Soil > Wetlands > Peat ...
TGAACATCGTCACAGGCGCAGGCGACACAGGCAAGATGTTGGTCGGTCATGACGGTGTCGACAAGGTCGCGTTCACTGGCTCGACCGAAGTCGGCCGAGCCATCGCGAAAACCCTTGCTGGGACAAGAAAGCGGCTCAGTCTCGAGCTCGGCGGCAAGGCCGCCAATATCGTGTTCGATGACGCACCGATCGACGAAGCAGTGGAAGGCATCGTCGGCGGGATCTTCTTCAACCAGGGTCACGTGTGCTGTGCCGGCTCGCGCTTGCTCGCACAGGAGTCGATCTACGAGCCGCTCGTCGAGAAGCTGAAGCGCCGCCTCGAGACGCTGCGCGTCGGCGACCCGCTCGACAAGAACACCGACGTCGGCGCCATCAACTCGGCGATGCAGCTCGAGAAGATCCGCGAGCTCGTCGAGTCCGGCCGCGAGGAGGGCGCGGAGATCTACCAGCCGCCGTGCCGTCTGCCGGAGAAGGGGTACTGGTTCGCGCCGACCGTGTTCACGAACGTCGCGCAGAGCTACCGCATCGCGCAGGAGGAGATCTTCGGGCCGGTGCTGTCGGTGCTCACGTTCCGCACCCCGGAGGAAGCGATCGAGAAGGCGAACAACACGCCCTACGGCTTGAGCGCCGGCGTCTGGACGGAAAAGGGATCGCGGATCCTCTGGATGGCGCAGCGGCTGCGCGCAGGCGTCGTCTGGGCAAACACGTTCAACCGCTTCGACCCGAGCTCGCCGTTCGGCGGGTACAAGGAATCGGGCTTCGGTCGCGAAGGCGGCCTGCACGGGCTCGAGCCCTACCTGAGGTTCGACGAGTGACGCGCCTGCCGATCAAGAAGACGTACAAGCTGTTCGTCGGCGGCGCGTTCCCGCGCAGCGAATCTGGACGCACGTACGAGGCCGAGGGCCAGAACGTCGCACGCGCGTCGCGCAAGGACGTGCGTGACGCCGTTCGCGCCGCGCGCGCTGCGCAGCCCGGATGGGCCGGGGCGACGGCGTACAACCGCGGGCAGGTGCTCTACCGGCTGGCGGAGATGGTCGAGGCGCGCATCCCCGAGTTCGCAGAGCTGTGCAGCGGCCGCGACGAGGTGGAGCGCTCGATCGACCGCGTGGTCTGGTACGCCGGCTGGGCGGACAAGCTCCCGCAGGTCCTCGGTGGCGCGAATCCCGTTGCGGGCCCGTACTTCAACTTCACCATCCCGGAGCCGACCGGCGTCGTCGCGGTCCTCGCCCCGGACGAGCCGCCGTTGCTCGGTCTCGTGACGCGCCTGCTGCCCCCGCTCGTGGGCGGCAACGCCGTCGTCGCCGTCGCATCGGAACAGCAGCCTCTGGCCGCGATCGAGTTGGCGGAGGCGATCGCGACGAGCGACCTCCCGGGCGGCGTCGTCAACCTGCTCACCGGCTTCCACTCCGAGCTCGCTCCCGTCCTCGCCTCCCACATGGACGTGAACGCGCTCGACCTCGGCGCCGCCAACGGGGCCGCGGCGGAGCTCGAGCAGCTCGCCGCCGAGAACGTGAAGCGCGTCGTCCACGGCGGTGTCGACGTCCAGAGCCCGTGGGAGATCGCCAGCTTCCTGGAGCTCAAGACCGTGTGGCATCCGATCGGCCAATGACCGCTCGATACGCTACGGGCGCAGGAATGGCGCAACGCCGCTTCAGTCACGCCATCGCCGAGGGCGACGGCATCTCCGTCATCGCCGCCGTCGAGGACCCGGACTCAGCACGCGCCGCCGAGGAGCAACGCGCAGAAGCGCTCGTCGTGCGCGGCGACCCGACCGCGGTCCGGGCGGCGAGCTCGCTTCCGATCCTCTGGCGCGCCGACGTCTCGCTCGAGCGCGCATCGGCGTCCGCAGACGCGTACCTGCTCGTCTTCGACGCGCTCGACGAGGACGACGGACGGCTCGAGGAGCTCCACGCGCAGGCGCTCGAGCTCGGGCTCGACTGCGCCGTCGAGGTCCGGGACGAGGAAGAGTTGGAGGAGGCCCTGGAGCGCGTCGACCCGGAGATCTTCCTGCTTTCGCCGGTCGAGCGGGATCACGACGAGACGCCGCTCGAAGTCGTGCTGGAGATGCTCGCGGCCGTGCCTGCCGGGAAGCTCGCCATCGCCGATCTGCAGCTGACGAACCGCGAAGAGGTCCAGGAGCTGGAGCGCGCCGGCTGCGACGCGGTCATCGTCGACGGCCACGACGTCTCGCCGCTCGTCGGCGGGCCGCCGCCCGACGTTTAGGGCGCTAGGCTGTTCCGCATGAGGGTGACCGCGGCCGCGGGTCTTGTCGCGTTGGCGCTGGGCGTTCTCGCGCAAGGCGCCGCCGGTGCGCCGAAGGCCGCCTGCCCGGCGACCTGGGCCAGGGGATGGCAGAAGCTCGCCGACAAGGTCGGGGCGCCGGTCTACTGCCCGACCTGGATGCCCAATCCGCTCGACGCACACATCGGCGGCCAGTACCAGGACATCTATTCGATCAGCAAGGACCGCAGCTACCTCGTCGGCTTCCTCGAGCACGGCGACCTCGGGAGCGGCGACGTGCACGTGAACTTCCGCGGCTATCCGGGACGCTCGACGATTCCCACGTGCCCGGGACCGGTCGGTGACACAAAGGTCCCGTGCTTCGCCGACCCGGTCGGCCACATGACGGCGAACGGAATCCGGGCGACCGTGTACCAAGTGAATCAGGGCGCCGACCAGTGGCACGTCCTACTTCTGTGGCATTACCGCGGATCGCTGTACACCGTCAGCCAACACGTGATCGTCCCGTACGACAGCGCGACGCGGGTCAAGCAGAACCTCCAGCGCCTGCTGAAGAGCCTCGTGCTCGTTCAACCCGCCCGCTGATGCGGCTCACACGGCGCACGTTTCTCGGCGGTGCGGCGGCCGCGGCCGTTGGCGGCGGAATCTACGAGCTCGTCGACCGGCTCGGGTCTGCGCCCGCGCGGCCGCTCGCCGAGCCGGCCGGCATGCCTGCGGAGCAGCACCTCCTCGACCTCGCGACCACGCACAGCGAGGGCGTCGAGGTCGTCGTCCCACCGCTGCACAGCGCGGTCGTGACGGCGAACCTCGACAACCTCTCCGACTTGCACGGCGCGCAGCGGCAGCTCGAAGACGTTCTTCGGCGCATCGACTCGACGTATGCGCTCACGCCCGCCGGGCTCGGCGTGACCGTCGCCTGGAGTCAGACGTACTTCGACACGTACGTCTCGGCGCAGGCGAAGGCCCACCTACCGTACGACCGCCGGGCGCAGAAGTCGGTGCTGGTGCCGACGCGGCGATTCCCGAGCGATCCCTCCAACACGATCCTCGAAGCGAACGACGTCGCCGTCCTGTTGCGCAGCGATCGCGTGGAGCACATCGACGCCGCACGGAAGGACATCTTCGACCTGCCGTTCTTCACCGTGACGAGCATCCGGCGCGGCTTCGCCGGCGGCGGCTTCGGCGGCGGCCAGAGCCTGCCCAAGAAGATGGCTGTCGCGGCCGGCGTTCCCGGCGCGGATCTCATCCCCGACGGCTCCGAGCTCTTCCTCGGCTTCACGTCGACGCAGAAGGCGGCCCTCGGCCCGGGGACGATCGCGAACCACGAGACATTGGGGTACGTCGATCTCCGCTCCGGCTACTTCCGCAACGGCACGCACATGCACCTCTCGCACATCAGCGAGGACCTCGAGGCCTGGTATCTCAACTTCGACTTCGACGAGCGCGTGCTGACGGCGTTCCGCCCCGGCATGACGAACGTCCGGCAGGGCATGCAGACCGTTCCGCAGGGCCCGGCGGCGGTCTCGCCCGAGGCGGAGCTCGTGCGCCAGTTCCACAAGACCGGACGCTTCGGCCACAGCGCCTCCATCCAGGTGACGTCTCGTCTCCTGCAGGACACCGTCGGAGAGGACGGCACGCATTACCCGAAGGGGACGGCGATTCCGCAGCGCGCCGACTTCAACACGCTCGACAATCCCTTCGCCTTCTCGGCCGATCCGAAGCACGACGGCCTCAGCAACGAGCCCGCCGCCGGCGTCCACTTCGTCGTCTTCAACCCGTCCGGTGACGACTTCGAGCGGAACCGGCTGGCGATGGACGGCGTCCTCCCCGATGGGAAGAAGCTCTCGGTCCCGCCGCGGAACCGCGCGGCAGGATTCAACTCCGTGCTCACGACCACGCACCGCCAGAACTTCCTCGTGCCCCCGCGCCGGCACCGCTCGTTCCCGCTCGCCGAGCTGTGACCTAGGAGGGTCTGGCGAGATAGTGGCTGTGTCGCAGATGGTGCGCTGGATCGGCGCGCTGCTGCGTCCTCGGTTGCTGCGCTACGCGCCCTAGTTTCGTACGAACGCTGCGTCCTTGCATCGCATCCGACCAGCGCATCCCTGCGACGAGCACCATCCCGCCAAACCCTCCTAGAATCGCGTCGCCGCGAGCAGCGCGAGCGTCAGCGACAACGGCACGAGCGCGAGCCCGAGCAGGCTGTAGCGAACGACGGAGGGCTTCGCTCCCGTTGCGCGCGCAACCTGGAGCCAGAGGACCGCGGAGAGCGATCCCGACACGGCGAGGTTCGGGCCGAGGTCCAGGCCGAGGAGCAGCGCTCTCGGGTGGGCAGGCGGATGGGCAGACAGGACCGAGGCCGCGGGCAGGTTGTTGACGAGGACGGCGGCTCCGACGCCGAGCCAGGCGGTCGTCCAACGTCCGGTCTGCGCTGCGAGATGGCCGAGGCCGTGGATCGCGCGGGCCAGCGTCCCGAGAAGGACGGCCACGCCGAGGACTCCGCCGAGCAGCACCGGGTTCGCGGCGCGGAGCGAGGCCCGCAGCGGGACTCGGCCGGCGAGAACGGCAGCGGCGCCGACAGCGAGCACGGGCAGCGCGGGCCGTGCCAGCACGAGCACGAGGACGGTTGCGACGGCCACTGCCGACGAGCCGGCGCGCGGCCGGAATGGCGGACGCTCGATTGCAGGTGCCAGCGTCGGTCGCAGGTGGCGCCTGAATACGACCGCGACGAAGACGATCGTCACGGCCACCGCGACGACCCATGCCGGCCACAGGCGTGCGGCGAAGGCGGATCCCGACACGTGGTCGTTTGCGAGCACGATCAGATTCGTGAGGTTGGAGCCGGGGAGGAGCAGCGACGCGGAGTTCGCCATGAACACCGCTCCATAGAGAAACGGCTCCTCGCCGAGGCCGCGATGCCTGGCCGCGTGGAGGAGCACCGGCGTGAGAAAGACGACCGCCGTGTCGAGGTTGAGGACGGCGGTGACGGCCGCGGTGACGAGCAGCAACGAGGCGAGAAGCGCCGGTCCGCCGCCCGGCGCGCGTGCTGCGAGAGCGCCCAGCTTGGCGAAGAGCCCTTCGCGCGCGGCAGCCGCGCCGACGAGCAGCAGGCCGGCCACGAGCGCGAATGCAGGCCACGCTTGCGAGAACGCCTCGTGCGCGTGCTCCCAGGTCACGCCCGGAATTGCTACCCGAAGAACGCTTGCGCCACCGCGTACCACTCCGGCGGCACGGTCTTCAGCTCCGCGGTCGCCTCGGCGAGCGGAACGGCGACGATGTCGTCGCCGCGGAGCGCGGCCATCGTCCCGAACTCGCCGGCGCGCGTGAGCTCCGCCGCCTTCAGGCCGAAGCGGGTCGCGAGCACGCGGTCGCGCGGCGTCGGGCTGCCACCGCGCTGCACGTGGCCGAGCACGGTCACCCGCGTCTCGAACCCGGTGCGCTGCTCGATCTCCCGGCCGAGCACCTCGCCGACGCCGCGGTTGCCGAGGATGACGTGCCCGAACTGGTCGACCTCGCCGCTGTCCTGCACGCCCGGCAGCTCGCACCCCTCGGAGATGACGACGATGGAGAAGTTCTTCCCGCGCGCGTGGCGCTTGCGGATCGATTCGGTGACCTCGTCGAAGTCGACCGGCTGCTCGGGGATGAGGATCACGTCGGCGCCGCCGGCGATCCCGCTCATGACGGCGATCCAGCCTGCATGGCGGCCCATCACCTCGACGACCATGACGCGGTTGTGCGACTCGGCCGTCGTGTGCAGCCGGTCGATCGCCTCGGTCGCGATCGTCACCGCGGTGTCGAAGCCGAACGTGTAGTCGGTGCCGGAGAGGTCGTTGTCGATCGTCTTGGGGACGCCGACGACGGGGAGCCCGTACTCGGTGAAGAGCCGCGACGCCACGCCGAGCGTGTCCTCGCCGCCGATCGCGACGAGCGCGTCCAGCTCTCGGTCGCGGAAGTTCTGCAGGACCTTCTCGACGCCGCCGTCGAGCTTGAACGGGTTCGTGCGGCTCGTGCCGATGATCGTCCCGCCCCGGGGGAGGATCCCCGACACCTCCTGCACGCCGAGGTCCTGGAAGCGGCCCTCGACGAGGCCGCGCCAGCCCTCGAGCGCGGCGACGGAGTCCCAGCCCGCCTCGTCGGAGCTGCGGACGACGGCCCGGATGACCGCGTTCAGGCCGGGACAGTCGCCCCCGCCGGTGAGCATGCCGACCGTCTTCGCCATCGGCCCTAGTCATAGCCGCTCGGACCGGGCTCCGCGTCCGTAATCGACGGTTTGATGCGGCGGGTGGGACTCGAACCCACACGTCCCGAAGGACAATGGCTTTTGAGGCCATCGCGTCGACCAGTTGCGCCACCGCCGCGGGCGTCCAGCATTGTAGGCGGCGCCGGACGGCCGCCCGTCCGTCCTGAAAACATGACCGACCCATCTTGAAACCCGGTCCAGGGCGCGAAATACTCCCCCAACGCAAGGTAGAGGGCAGGAAAGGCTCTTCCCGCGGTACGAACTCATCGGGTCGGACAATGGAGGAGGGAGCGTTGAGTAAGAAGCTTTCGCTGTTGGTGCTCGGCGTTGCGGCAGCCGTTGCCGTCGTCGTCGCCGGAACCACGGGCACTGCACGCAGCGCGACGGCCAGCGTGACACCGCTGCCGTCGTCGTCGTGCGGCCCCATGGTCTACAAGGGGTCCGGCTCGCCGGACTTCGTCATTGCGTCTGACCTTCCGCTGCAGGGCGCGGTCCGGCACCAGACGGTGCAGGTCTCGCGCGCGGAGATCTGGGCGCTGGCGAACGCGGGCTGGAAGGCCGGCTCGTACAAGATCGGCTACCAGTCCTGCGACGACTCCACCGCTCAGACGGGCGGCTGGGACACCGCGAAGTGCGCAACCAACGCGCACCTCTACGCCAACAACAGGTCGGTCATCGCCGTCCTCGGGACGTTCAACTCCGGCTGTGCCAAGATCGAGGTGCCGATCGGCAACCGCGCCTCGCTCCTTTGGGTCAGCCCGGCGAACACGAACCCGGGTCTCACGAAGAAGTGGGACGTCGGCGAGCCGCAGAAGTACTACCCGACCGGCGTTCGCAACTTCGCCCGCGTCGTCGCGACCGACGACATCCAGGGCCCGGCCGACGCGATGTGGTCGAAGGCGCTTGGGTTCAAGAAGGTGTACGTCCTGAACGACAAGCAGACGTACGGCTTCGGCGTCGCCACGACCTACCGGGCGGCAGCGACGAAGCTCGGCATCAAGGTTGCCGGCTTCGAGGGTTGGGACGCGAAGGCGTCGAGCTACGAGGCGCTGGCGACCCGGATCAAGGCGTCGGGCGCGCAGGCCGTCTTCCTCGGCGGCATCATCTGCAACAACGGCGCGAAGCTGATGCAGGACATCAAGTCGGTGGATCCCAAGATCCAGCTGCAGATGCCTGACGGCTTCAGCGATCCGAACTCGAACGGCACGGTCGGCAACGGCGCGTACATCAGCGTCGCCGGCGAGCCGCCGAAGGCTCTGACGGGCGTGGGCGCCACGTTCATCAAGAGCTTCGGCAAGCAGATCGGCACGACCCCGAACCCGTACTCCGCATATGGTGCGCAGGCCATGGACGTCGCCCTCGAGGCGATCGTCAAGGGCGCCGGCCAGCGGGCGGCGGTCACGAAGTCCGTCTTCGGGCTCACGGTCACCAACGGCATCCTCGGGACGTTCACGATCAACGCGAGCGGCGACACGAGCCTGACGCCGATCACGGTCTACAAGCAGGTCGGCAAGAACCTCAACCCGGTCAAGACGCTCGTGCCTGGCGCGAGCCTGATCGGCGGGTAACGCAAGAGGACAGTTCGGTACTCCACCGGGGGAGGCTCGACCGAGCCTCCCCCGGTCTCATCAGACGAACTCCTGATGGCAACCCACGCTCACACGGAAGTGTCGCTGCGGCGAAGGCGCTCGTACAGCTCGTACGTGATGCCGGCGGTCGCGACGCTGCTCGTCGCGCTTCTCATCGGGTGGCTCGTCGTGAATTTCGTCAAGGGGCCGGCGTACTTCGTCACCATCGGGTTCATCGGCCTCACGAACGGCGCGCTCTACGCGCTCGTCGCGCTCGGCTACACGCTCGTGTACGGGATTCTCGAGCTGATCAACTTCGCGCACGGCGACGTGTTCATGCTCGGAGGGCTCTTCTCCGCGACGATGCTCCTCTCGGTCTTCCACCTTCACGCGCACGCGTCGACGCTCGCCCTCGTGGCCGCGATCGTCGGTTCGCTGCTCGTTGCGATGGCCGCCTGCGGCATCCTCAATGCCGCCATCGAACGGGTCGCCTATCGCCCGTTGCGCGGGGCGCCTCGAGTGGCGCCGCTGATCACGGCGATCGGGATGTCGTTCATCCTCGAGGACGTCGCCATCGGCTGGAAGGGGCCCGGTTACACAGCCGTGCCGAGCCTCCTCCCGACCGGACCGGTGTTCTCGGTTGCGGGGATCACGTACACCTGGGAGAAGTTGATCGTCGTCGCGATCACGGCGCCGGTGCTCTTGCTCCTCGTCTGGTTCGTCAAGCAGACGCGCCAGGGCAAGGCGATGCGCGCGACGGCCCAGGACCGCGACGCCGCGGCGATGATGGGTATCGACGTCAACAGGACGATCTCGTTCACGTTCGTCCTCGCCGGCGCGCTCGCCGGCACGGGCGGCCTCGTGTACGCGCTCTACTTCGGGCAGATCCGGTACGACACCGGCTACCAGATCGGGCTGATCGCATTCACCGCCGCAGTGCTCGGCGGGATCGGGAACCTGCCCGGCGCGGTGCTGGGCGCGCTCCTCATCGGCTTCATCCAGTCGTTCAACGAAGGGCTGCTCTGGCACGCGCCCGGCAGCGACTGGACGGAGTCGATCGTGTTCTCGATTCTTATCCTCATCCTCGTGTTCCGCCCGGAGGGGCTCCTCGGGGAACGAACACCGGAAGGGGCCTGACGTGCGGCGCCGTCTCCGCGCTGCGATCTCCGCCGTCTGGTGGGACATCCTCGGTCGTCTCGGTCTGAGCCACGAGCGCTGGACTGCGCTGCCGAGGACGGCTCGCCGGGCGGTGAAGGCCGCGATCTGGACCGGCATCAGCCTGCTGCTCGTCGCCTTCCTCGGCGTCTGGCAGTGGTCGGCGCTCCCGATGGCGGCGGTCGTCCTCGTTCTCGTTGTTCCACGTTACGGCGGTGTGACGATCCGCGGTCGGAAGGTCGGCCGGTACATCATTCCGGCCGGGGTCATGGCCATCGCGATCACGTATCCGTTCTATGCGTACAACGCGGACGGTGTCAGCCCGGGACTGCCGCAGCTTCCGATCTTCGGCACGTTCCCGCTCATGAGCACGATGGTGAACATGGGCATCTTCTCGATGATGGCGCTCGGGTTGAACTTCGTCGTCGGCTATGCCGGCCTGCTCGACCTCGGCTATGTCGCCTTCTTCGCGATCGGCTCGTACATGGCAGGCTGGCTCGCGTCGTCGCAGTTCTCCCAGGTCAACATCCGGTTCGGTGGCATCGGCGTCATTCAGGGGCTGACGGGGATCCACATCTCGATCTGGCTCGTGCTTATCGCGGCCGGAATCGTCACGGCGTTGGCGGGCGTCATCATCGGACTGCCGACGCTGCGCCTGCGCGGCGACTATCTCGCGATCGTCACGCTCGGGTTCGGCGAGATCCTCCCGATCGTCGCCCGTAACGGGGACAGCCTGGGCGGGTTCAACCTGACGAACGGGACTGGCGGGATCACACCGATCGATCCGCCCGGCTT
>Ga0208849_1002491_pt1 | contig 9992 bp, 12 predicted proteins | sample NGESurdeep072012_10_FD_184470 | JGI IMG/M metagenome (GOLD analysis project Ga0208849, IMG submission 184470) | Arctic peat soil microbial communities from Barrow, Alaska - NGEE Surface sample 53-3 deep-072012 (SPAdes) | ecosystem: Environmental > Terrestrial > Soil > Wetlands > Peat ...
TCAACCCAGTTTCCCTTTACAACTTTGCTTGCTCCCTCCCGTGCTTTTGGATTACTACTTGAATGACTCCGGGGGTTACGATCTCCCTAGGCTTCCCTTCGCGGCGGTCTTTTTATGCGGTTGCGCTCTGGTCCAAGAAGCGGCTAGTTCGTCTGAAATAGTCATTGGCTGGCTGCTCATCACTCTCAGCATCTTCGTAATGGCGATTACCGTCAGGTTCTGGGCTGCAGGATTCGTTGGATTCATCGCCCATGCCGCCTTGCGATTGTTTGTCGGAACTCTATTCGCCAGTTCATTGCGCGTATCGCCGTCCAAACCGCAATACCGCGCCATTCACATGATCTCGTGCTGGCGCGATCCTCGGCGAGAAAACTGGCAAGATTGATTCTGTCCTAGGCATGCGCCTGTGTTTGAGACGCGGTCGCGCCCTCTCGACCATTCCGGTCTAGAAGTGAAAACCAAGTTCCGCGGTCACAGCCCTCGGCGTCACATAATGCGTGCCGCTGAATGTTGACAGAAAGTTGTACAGGGCATAGGTGTTCGTCACATTAATAGCGGTGAGCCGGAGACTCCACTTATACCGCTCGCCCCTGAAGAGGTCATCGTCGCCAACGGAAATGTCAAATAGGCTTCGCGGCCTGATGCGCTGCGGATTGTGATCGTCATTTTCCGTCCCGGGCGCGGGAATGTTAATAAGGGTTGATCCGAATTGCGAAGCAAGGCACGGGCTGGGCAGACCTTGACTGATGGTTGCGCGCACGCCATTACAAGTGAAACCCGCCTGAAATTCCTGGTCAGCGGTTAACGGGGCGCCTGTAATGGTGTTGATGAGGTTTATGGCTGGTTGGCCATTTAGCGTGGTTGATGCCCCCGCGCAAGTTGCGGTCAGAGTGTTATAGCAAGGCGTCGCTCCGGCTACCAGTCCGCTATCGTATCTCCAATTGAAGCCAAGCCACGGCCCGGCTTTCCATGGCTGGTACTGCAAATGCGTGGTCCCGTTAAACACTTCGTCATGGTCAATGCGGAAAACGCCGGTCGCAGGCGGAACAATGGGCAGCCCCGCTACTTGCGGCAGGAAGAACCGCGCAGCCACGCTGGACATCACTACTTGTCCAGAAAATCCGTGGTAGTTCGGAACGCTCACGCGGAGCGTATATCCCGTAATTTTAGAGTTATGCCACTCGATCGGAAAAGTGATGGGCGTGCTGCCAACGATACCAAAATCGTAGCCATTGTGGGTGTACTTCCAGATGTATTCGCCGTCCACGACTAAGTATCGTCCCAAGGCCTGTTGCAGTCCTGCGTGGAACTCATTCCGGTAGCCGGGGGTAATCGGACCGGAGTTACAGGGAACGCCGAAAGGCGGCACCAACGCAGCAAGAAATGGGATATTGCAGCCAGTGCTGGCAATCACCAGATTCTCGTTGAACGGCGATTCCAGACTGCGAGCATAGGAAACCCGAAGAACGGTGCTGCTCGGCTTAATGTTGTAAGCAATGCCGAGGCGTGGTTCTGCCTGACGCGCAATGGATAAGCCGTTATACAAGTCCCCCCGTATTCCCAGGTTGAATGACCAATTGCCCTTGCTAATGGAATCCTGGATATACAGCGCTGTCTCCTTCACATCCGTATGTCCGTGAAATGGAAAAAAACTTCCTCCTTGAGTTAAGTCAAACGGCTTGAGCGCGGCGCACGGCGTGCCTTGGATGGGGTCGCTGCTTATATCCAGGCAGTTATAAAACGCGGCGGCCGCCGGATAGAACGTGGGATCAACGATCCCGATTTGTTCATTCTCGTTTAGGAACGTCTGTTGATAGGTAATTCCGGCCTTCACGTTGTGAATTCCTTTTACGTAAGTCACATCCGCCCGAAGGCCTGCGTTGGTCAGACTTCGTGATTGGCTGACGCTTTCGCTCTGAAGATCCGGAGCCAGATCCGCAAAAGGGTCGGCGCTCGGGTAGTAGTTATAGCCGTCGCGCCGCACGTAGCCGCCAAACGTAAGTACAGCCGAGTTATTGATCACGTGAGTCCAGGCGGGCGCGATGTTAAAGGTCCCGATCTTCTGCCGCTGATCTGTCGCCCCCAAGGGACTGCCAGTCGCCGGATTGGTCAGGCCAAAATGAAATTGTTGATCATAGGAGTTAGGACTCTGAAACCACGAACGCGAATAGCCGAAATTCAAGTGAAGCGAATCCCCGCCGGATACTTGGTAGTCCACCCGGTCAAACAGATTTTCTTCGTTGCCCTTGTCGTGCATCACCGCGAATTCCGGCGGATCAAGGAATCGGCCGCTATTCAGCCCATTAGCGGAGATGAAGTTTCCCCAGTTTTTGCCGCCATAAGCGAGGTTGAAGCCAGCGTTGGAAGATCCAAAGGAGCCATAAGAGGCAGTCACGCTTCCGTGAGGGGTGGTCACGCCTTGTCCGGAACGTGTCGTGGCGACGATCACTAAGCTTGTCTTGCCTCCATATTCGGCAGGCGGCGCGCCTTGGATGACCTCCAGGGATTCAATCGAATCCACGGGAACCTGGTTCGAAAAGACTTTGCTTTGCTGGTCAGTGATCGGTTGTCCATCAATTGAGAACGAGTTAGAAGCGTGATCGCCCATTCCGTGAAACAGGCCGTTCGAGTCTGCGGCCACACCGGGTGACGCAAGAGTAACCAGTGAACTCAGTGAGGATGACGAGCTCTCTAATGGAATCTTGTCGAACAATCCGCGATCAACATCAGTGTGGGCTGTGGAATCGTTCTCCACCAGATCCCCCCCGGCGGCCTCGACTGTCACGGTTTCTGAAGATCCGGCCACCTGAAGATTGATCTTAACGTCCACACCGACGGCAGATCGCATTTCGACGTCTTGAGAGTAAGGCGAGAAACCTGCTCCAGTCACGCTTAAGTGGTAGGGGTTGAACGGGACGTTCGCGAAAGTGAACCTCCCGGCATTGTCCGTAGTGGTTGACCTCTCGTAGTGGCTCACCGGGTTATGAATTTCAACAATCGCATTCGGAACGACGGCGCCAGAAGAATCCAGAACAGTGCCACCTATAGATGCAGAGTTAGACTGCGCGCTGGCGCGAATGCCAACCGCCAAACAGAAAAATCCCAGAATAGCCGCATTGAGCGACTTCTTGTAAGAATGCATAAAATCCTCCGAATGGTTTTCGGGCTCGGTCGTTAAAGATAGTTTTTCAGTGGCGAAAAAAAACTAGACCGACGGCGGAGGACGAATGCGGAGGGACAGTTCAAACGCGGAAGAGCGGGCAATTGCATTTGGCGCGACGAATAGTCGGGCTTGCGCTATTACCGGTATCGGCTTGTAAACGGTGGTGCTTATAACTCCGGAGTGAGCCACGGAGCAGATGGAGCACTCATGGCTTGAAATCTTTGAACTATGGGAATGTACGTGAACAGCGGCCACAAAGCCGCTGAAAGCAACGAGAGCCAGACATAGAAATATCAGGGTTCTAAAATTGGTTCGGCCGAATTTGCGATTAACGGTCACGTCGCCCAATGTAGAAAAATTACATCGATTTTCGCAGGTAGATGCGTTTCTAATTGGAATGGTTGTAGCTATAGTCCGAAAAGCCTTTAAACGAAGTCACGTTAGCTTACGAAATCAGGCCATAGCGCTCAAAACCCTCCAAAGCCGTATTCTCCCACTGCCCGTCGTCTCCCACTGCTTGCATCACCCCGACGGTTTGTCGTAGTTCCAATCCTGCGGCATGGGAGGCCGTCGCCATGAGCAAACACAGAATCAAGCCGAATTACCGTCGTCGAGTGCTTCGGCTTCCAGACTTGGATCATTGTAAATTGGCAGTACTCAACAGCCTCGGCTCGCCAGCCTCGCGCCGAGTTTACGAGTACGCCATCGACCAATTCATCGCCTGGTACTGCTCCGAACCTAGACTGGCCTTCAACCGCATCGTAGTCGCTCGCTATCGGATGCACTTGGAATCACGCGGTCTGGCTGCAAACACCATCAACCAACAACTCGCAGCCGTGCGCCGCCTCGCTCACGAAGCCGCCGACTCGGGCTTGCTGAGTCCCGAGTTGGCTGCGGGGATCAGCCGAGTTAAGGGCGTCAAGCAGCTTGGGTTTCGCTCCGGCAACTGGTTGAGCGCGGAGCAAAGTTCAGAAGTGCTCAAGCATGCTTGTGGAGATAGCATGCGAGCGAAGCGCGACTACGCGATGCTGGCCTTGCTGTTTGGTTGTGGTTTTCGGAGATCGGAACTTGTCGGCATGGAATTGGATGAAATCCAGATGCGCCAGGGGCACTGGGCAGTCGTGGACCTGATCGGCAAGGGCGGACACATTCGCACGGTGCCGATTCCGTTATGGGTGAAGGCCGCGCTCGATCAATGGACGGCGGCAGCCGGGGTCAGGGAAGGAAGGATCTTTCGAGCCGTCGCTAGAGCGGGAAAGGTGTGGGGGAAGGGCATCTCGCAAAATGTTGTGTGGTACGTAGTCAAGACCTGCTGCGAGAGAGCGGCTTGGAGCATATTGCACCGCATGATTTGCGGAGAACCTGCGCGAAGCTGTGCCACACGAGCGGTGGCGAACTGGAGCAGATTCAATTCTTGCTCGGGCATGCATCCGTCCAGACAACGGAACGCTATCTCGGCTGCAAACAGAATCTCGGACATCCAGTGAACGACCTTTTTGACCTCAGAACCGACGGGCGGCGGCAGGAAAACGATGATGAATCCGATCCAGTGAAAGCGTCAGACCCTGTAGAAAAGGCATCTGGGCAAGGGGTAGAATGCCGCCACGGAGGACCGGACTATGACCAGCCAGTCTGCGACTCAAGACAGCTATCCCTACCAGAACGAACCGATTTGGTCGAGGTCAGAAAAGGTCATCGCCCGCACAGCCTTCGACGCTGCCCTGGGGCGAGAGCTTCACGAGGTGATTCAGCAAACAAAGAAGATGGCCAGCCAGATCCAGCAGTCGTCGGATCTGTGGGACTTAGAACATTACCTGACCCAACGTCGTAAGGAGATCGACCGCAAGTACGACTATCGCTATTCGCAACTCACGCAGGTGTTGGGGGGACTTTTGTACGAAAAGCGACTCCGTGACGAAGAACTGCGTGGCCTGCGGGAAGACAAGCTGAAGCCAATCCGTTCTGTCGCCAAATTCTTTGCGGAAGCCGCGGCCTGACCTTTTGCATTCTGAGCGCTATGGCCTGTTTACATCAGTTATTACTCCCGATTCGGTCCAACGCTGACCTAAGATAATTGTCAGAACTGTGCAATCGAGACCAGCCGGACCATTCCGTCCGAGCCTATGCTGGATCTATGGAGTAGATGAACAGTCGCTGGGGAAGGGCGCTGCTTTGGCCTCTCAGACGGAACGAAATAGAACATGGCCCATATCACAAATAATCCGATACCCAAACTCGACAAAGCTCTCCAACCGCGCCTGTCATACAGTGGGGCCACACCCGATTCAGACCGTGCCGCAAGGCCACCTCTCGCTGGCGGCCCATCTACAGACGAGGAACTAAATCCCGGAGACCGCGTCATGGGTGTAGAGAAATCCGGAAAACCGACGTGGGACTTTGGCACGGTTGAGCAAACTAACGAAGATGATGCGGTCGTGAAGTGGGATGGTGACGGTCGCCGAAGACTTCACCAAGAATCGCTTAAGAAGATTTAGCCCGCCCAAGCCTGGGTTGATTTGTCAACTTTAGCTTCGAGGCGGAACTACTGCCGCACGGTCATTCGGGTGATGAGTGCTCTAACTCCGAAATGTCATACGTGTTATCTGCTTCCAAAATCTCCACAACATGCCTGCGTGAGTATCGCGAGGTGGACGCGCACCTCACGCACTTGATAAACATGGGCTTGAAACGGGGTTCTCCACGTTGCAAGGTCCGGGGAATTCTCCACTCTCTCGAGCACGTACGCAGCCCCGCAACCATCTACTAGGCAGTGACCTCCGATCTGAATTGTTCGGGACAAGGCTGCTGCGAGTTATACCGTCCTGCGCTTGCGTAGGAAGTAGAGCCGTTCCAGCCGCGCTCATTTTGCGGCCAAGAACTTCTGTTGATCTCGGACTCTGCAATCGAGCGGTGACATTCCCAATTTAGTCCAAGACCTGATCCATTTTCTCACTCAGAGCAATTATGAACAGTCGCTGTAGCCATGGGTCTCTAGTCTGATGAGGTTACCGGAGGTCCCCCATGTCGAACTTGATCGACGACTATCGCACGCTCACGGCTAATGTTGTTAAAGATCCGCACTTAACTCGCTGGTTCGAACTACTAGCAATAACCGAGAAAGTCCTCGACAAGTATCGTCTCTCGCCAGCGTTTGGGAATGGAAAGAACTTCCAGGATTGAATAGCGAAGCGCGGCGGTGGAGTTCCTTTGCCCCGGAGCTGCGCCGAGAAAGCGTCCTCAATAGGGGAACTCAAAATAATGGTTTGCAGTCAGGGCATACAGCAGGAAGATGCAACAGGAAGGAACTAGCGCAATTTCGGCCCGCGTGTCAGCTTCTTCTTCGTCGCCCCTTCAGGAAAATAATTCTTCGCGGCATCCACCGGGTACAGTCGCGGTTCACCTTCTTCTCCGTCGTCCTGCATGATTATGCCCTTCTGAGCAATAGTGACCAGACGTAACCTGAGCCCCCGACTATCCTCAGATTAGCTATTTCATCAACACTGCATTGAAGAATCAGGCTTTGCATGCATGAAGGCAAATCTCAACCTTGGTACCAGTTATACGCCGCTGCCATTGTTGAATTTGACCGCAAGCAGCTGATTAAGCGTGTGGATGCAACTGAAACGGCAATTCACGGGCGTCTGGGGATTTGCAGTACGATAGCGACCATCATGAAGAACGGCAAATGATGGGGGACGCGCAACGCACCCTGGAATTCCTGCGTAAGCAACCAGCTCTGCGGCGGCCCTGAGAGTTAGGCCGACCAAGCCTGACTCCGCCCGCAAGCAAGAAGAAAGAGAGACATCATGGCAATATCGAGTCTCATTCCTGAATCCACCTACACATTGGAGGATCTTGTACGGCCGAAACACCCGTCGAAGGACGTTAAGCACATTACCGTTTTATCTTTTAGCTTCGAGAAGGATCTACTGCCGCGACGGGACGCGGCATTGCGTAGCGTCGGTTATGAGGTGTTCTCCACGACGAGTGAGGCATGTGTTCGCTTTGAGATACAGATGGGCCAGTGCGGCGTGCTGCTATTCTGTTACACAATCCCAGGCGCGATCCGTCGGGATCTGGCTGGGTTATTCGAACGGCACTGCGGAGATGGAGTGATTGCGTTCGTAATGCATCCTGTTAGGCGTGAAGAGTCCCAGAACGCCCAGATTTGCTTTCTGGACTCAGATTTTCCGCAGAAGCTTCATCTGATACAAGACTTTCGAACTAGTCACTATAACCGCGTGCCAGGAAACATTCTCGTCTAGCTTCCAGTGCCGCGATTTCTGCAGCGGCCCCATACCTTTCTGAAATTGGTCTACATCAGTACAGACTCGGCTCATCAGAAGACCCACATGTTGCTCTGCCAGGAATACCTCATGCAGACAGGCCGAATTATTTATAGGATTCGACCCAAGGACGATAAACATCCCGTTCTATTGCCGGTGGGCGAGAAAGTTCAGTTTCGCATCGATAAGGACAAAATGAAGCTTCGCGTCGAGGACCTTGACGACAAAGAGCGGGATTACATTGTTGTGTCGATGACTCGGCGACAAGAACGGGAGCAGAGGGCTGACAATAAGTAATGACGAAATGCTCGCAGCAATGGGAATTTTGAACCGAGTTCTCCAGCCTCGATTTGTTTTGAGTGTAATGGCTGATAACAACAGTTAATTTCCGGATCGCCCGTCACTCGGGAACAATCGCCAAGGTGTTAGGAATGGTGCATCTCAGAGTGGCAGACAACAGGGGAGTTCCCTACTGTAGTGAATCGCCTTCTCGCGTGAGCGTTATTACTTCTTCGAAAGCTCGCCCTCGAAATGGCTTTCGACATCTTCACGGCTAAGAGGGTTTCCTGCGTTGGTCAAGACGACAGAATAGACGACCTCATTACGTGCAAGCTGAGCGGTGATAAATGCGCCGTCGTCCGGCAGTTCTTGGTAGATGAATTTTACTTTTCTGCCGTCTTCAAGTGTCTTGATCCACTCTTCGTCTGGCATTTTCGTATCTCTTCAGCGAAGATCAGGGTATGTCGCGAGTATACGTTGTTCGGTCCCAGAAATTGCGAATAAGGAATGAAAAGGCTGCCTTCTCGGGATCTGGCATTCGAACGGTGCACGCGGAACCACAACGGAGAACTTCCCTTGCCGCGAGTCTTTGCCTCATTGTCCAAACTGTGCAGTTTAGACCAGCCCGGCCCCGCCATTCCAAGCTATGCTGTAACTATTGAGGAGACACAGTCGCAACCAAGGACGCTGTTCTGGCCTCTTGGAAAGAGACAATGAATTTATGACCGCTGTGATCAATAGTCCGATACCCAAACTACGTAAAGCTCCCCAACCGCCCTTGTCATACCCTGGCGCGATCCCTGACTCAGACCGTGCCAAGAGGCCACCGCTCGCCGAGGCCGCGGCCACCGACCAGGAACTGAGTCCCGGAGATCGGGTCGAGGGTTTGGGTAATTTCGGAACGCCGACTGGAGAATTCGGCACAGTTGAGCAGTTAACGAAGATGACGCGGTCGTCAAATGGGACGATGACGGTCGTATGAGACTCCATCAACCGTCTCTTAAGAAGATTTAGTCACCAATAAGCCTGGGCCCGATCTGCCAAGTCCGAGGCCCACTTAGCAAGTCTCGGAGAGTGCTTTGAGCGAACTCCCGCACCTCAGTCTGCCGTGGACAGACACGTACTAACCGGCAGCCATCGTAATAGCGGCAGCGGTCCACCCCTGTCTGAGCCGTAAGTTTGGGATTGCGCGCGGAAGCTAGTCGTGCAGAACGATGTTGAGAAGTGAACTGTGAACTTGCAGTCCATTCCCGCCGTCATAGTCGATGAAGCCTAATTTCCTGAACCTGTTCATGAAAAAACTGACCCGCGAGCGAGTTGTGCCTATCATCTCTGCGAGGGTCTCCTGACTCATCTTGGGGATTACAGTCTCCTGCTTACCGTCCTTCCCGAAATGAGCTAGCAATAGCAATACCCGGGCCAGTCTTTTCTCACTGGAATTGAAAAGCTGGTCAACCAAATCCTCTTCGTATCGTATGTTTCGTGCGAGCAAATACGCCACGAACATGTCGGAAAACGCATGTTCCCGGTGAAGCACATCATTCATGGACTTCTTGTCAATTTTCATCACCGAGCAATCGGTCATTGCGGTTGCGGAGCACAGGCGGAGAGGCTGCCCTGTAAGACAACCCTCCCCGAAGAAAGCTCCACTGTTCAGAATGCCGATTGTGGCTTCCTTGCCGATCTCCGACACAACCGTGAGTTTTACCTTTCCTTCCTTTATATAAAAAACAGCATCAGACGAGTCGCCCTGAGCAAAGACCGTCTGCTTTTTGGCAAAAGCTTCGATCTTCCTACCACCGTTGATGGTCGAAAGGAATCTCTTGGGATCGAACTTGATGAGTTTCTTGGACGCTGCAACGAGTGTCATAATTGGCCCCCTCTCAGGATTCCAAATGCGCAGAGGGCAACTTCCAATCGTGAAGGAAGAATAAATGCGAAAGAAAGGCGAGAACAACGTCAAGCGTACGGACGAAGCTGCGATTCCGCCCGACGAAAATAATGATTTTACGACTTAATATCGAAAGTCAAACTGCCCGTTACACGGGCCATGTAGCCATGACTCGCCCGCCACTCACTCAGACCAGTAGAGTGGCCGCACTCGGCGGTTCATCCGAGCCCGACCCTGATCCCTCCTGGATAGTCGGCAACTCGGAAGTTATCCAGAAACGGGCTTGTAGGAAGCGATGAGGAAGTTCTGGGTGGATCGTCGGCTAACCGGAAGTTATCGGGACCGCCATTCGGTAGACAGTCGTCGACTGGCG
>Ga0208849_1002492_pt1 | contig 9992 bp, 17 predicted proteins | sample NGESurdeep072012_10_FD_184470 | JGI IMG/M metagenome (GOLD analysis project Ga0208849, IMG submission 184470) | Arctic peat soil microbial communities from Barrow, Alaska - NGEE Surface sample 53-3 deep-072012 (SPAdes) | ecosystem: Environmental > Terrestrial > Soil > Wetlands > Peat ...
AACAGCTTGATGCAGGTCAACAGAGTGCGACAAACGATTCGCACCGTTGCAACGACGGAATGTCTGCCACTTGCCGTATAGGTTTTCGAGTGGGGTGACGCCCCATTGTTGTATGAATCTAATAAGTGCCTCCGGGGGCCCGGCTGTCCGTTGAGCCGCGCGCGTCACCGGAGCGGTTCACGCGCCTAGTACGGGTCGCGCGAACTGAACCCCGGCGTTCGGCGCGGGATACTGGGGCGAATACTTATGAATTCCGCATAACGTTGTCCTGTCGACCCTCTCGCATCCCTATCCCGTTCCAGCCATGTTTCGCGTGCGGCCAAATACTGGCCGAGTCACGCGAGGCACAGAACCATGTCGAGCTTGAGAGACCGGACGTCGGCGCGTCAAACCAGCCCTTCGGGCGATGGTGCCGGCAGTTTCATCGTGGGGCAGAACCTGAAGGGCGCCTGGATAGCCCTCGAAACGCATGGGCTCGCTGGCGGGATCTTCGTGTCGCGCGATGCGGCGATTCACTTCGCTCAGTTCGAAACCAACCACCGGCGTGGAGCGGTGCACTTCGCGCCACGACCACTTGAGCTGAAAGTCTAGTAGCTCAAGTCGGCGCGCTTCGCGCAACGCAGTGCCATCCTTATAAACTGGTGCCTGCGCTCTTATGATATTTCGATAATGTAGCCGCCATTCCCATCTCGTTTTCTTATGGGCCTTTGTCCATCTTCTTCCGCGTGGCCGGATCAAAGGCTGCGGTTTGCGAGGCAATCATGCTGAGGACATTAGGAATCGGCGGATACCAGAGCATCATCCGGCGCTTTGGGGTGACTAAGAGCGAAGATGCGGACTACTCGGTCACTGACGCCACACGCGTGCGCGCAGCATTGTTGGAGTCGATTGCGCGCGACGTACAGAAGCCGCTTGCCTTGATCCTCAGCGCCGCGAGCAGCCTGAAGAAACGCTGCGGTGCGGCAGAAGGATCCGTGCAGGGCGAATTGGTCGGGATCATCGAGGATGAAGCGGAGCGGCTCGAGGGATTTGTTTCGATCCTGCTCGACGTGACCAAACTCGAAGCTGACGCTATTGAAATGCGTCCCGAGACGCTGGCGCTCAAGGACATCGTGAAGGTCGCGGTCAGGGACGCTGCCGGCGCCTTGCAGGACCGCAAGGCGGAAGTGAACCTCTCGGCCGATTTGCCGAAGATGCGGCTGGATCCGGCAATCCTGCGAAGGGTTCTTGGGATCCTCATCGAGAACGCCGCCGGGCAAACGCCCTCAGGTTCTACGGTGAGCATTCAGGCCAGCCGCGACACGGCGGGCGTCCGGCTGCAGATCATGGACGAAGGCAACGGCATCCCACCCGGCGGCCTCAACCGAATGTTTGATCAGTTTCATCTCTCGTGTGCCGACGACCGCAGCCGCCTCGGCGGAGGAATGCAGCTCGCCGTCTGCCGAGGCTACATCGAAGCAATGGGCGGCACGATCGCCGCGGGCAACCGCACCGATCGGAGTGGCGCCGTCTTCACGATCACGTTTCCCTTGTCGACTTGACCCTCGCCGCGGGGCCTGGCCGGCCTCTCGTTCGGCATGGGCTCCCCCACGTGCATTGCTCGGCTCGGTCGAATCGCTCCGTAGGCAGCGGCATTGGCGCCATGTTCCGAGGGTGCACCATCCGGAGGGCAAACGAATCGGAAGGCCCTCTTTCGATGTTTGAAGTTATTGGCGCAACGATCGCCGAACGGCTCAATGGTTTCCGCCAGACGAAGGGCTCGGCGGAGCGACATCGTCGTCCGACATATAGACCAGCCCGGGCTCGACGATCCATTCGCCGGGACGAAGCGATACGACGTCGAACTGCCCATCTCAACGTCTCGGTGCAAGCCCAACGTAGTGATAGCGGTCGCCCAAGGGGTCAACCACCGCACCAAGGATTGGCTGGCCCGCAAGGTAGCCAACGATCGGACCCTCGGTGGGTCCAGCGTTCCTAAGAATGTAGCATTCGATCGGAATGTTTCTCATGCTGATCCCCGCAGTCCAGCCCGCCGCACGGTGAGTCCCGGCGCAGAATCTGAGCGCAAGCGCATATGAAATCGAGGTGGATCGCCACCGCATCTTGTTAGGGTGCCATAAGTGCCCTTGGGCGTCGCCACCAACCGCTGAATTCCGACGGCCTGCCGCACCGCAGTCGTCCGTGCGAACTTAAGGTCGGCGCTTATGCCAGGCTCGCCATTACCTATTGAGATCCCTATTTTATTGGTCCCCATCTCGTCTCGTTTCTCTATGGCACGAAGGCCATCTTGCAGTTGCGGTGTTACTTGCGACCGCAGTTGGAGACAGCGCCATGTTGACTGGCTCAAAGTTGGTTGAGCGCCTAGAAACGATGAACGATCGAATTTGCGCCGCGTCCGCGGTCACCGCGGATTTGATGTCCAATTTTGTCTCGGCAGCTTGCGACCGCCTGCCAATGCTCGACAGGGCTGGCAAGGCTGCGCAGATCCAAGGCCTAGTCGAATCCGGCGCGTGGACCGACACAGCCCTGGCGTTGGTCGAAATCGAGCTTCCGCGGTGAAAGCTTCGCCGTCTCGTCCTCGATGAAGGCAAGTGGCTCTGTTCGCTTTCAAAGCAAGTAAACTTGCCGCTGGGACTGGACGACAGCGTGGATGCGAGTCACGAGGTCTTGCCTCTGGCGATTCTAAGCGCCTTGCTGGGGCACGCCGCAGTGCGATCGCGGCGCCGGAGAGTTCGCCAACGGTGCCGCTGGTGCGGTCTGCGCCTGGTGTCGCACCGTCTCCTGACAACGACTTCTGCGTCGTTTCTTGCGACAATTTCAATTGACGAGTCGCTGGCTGTCGTGCGCGTCCGGGAGCGAAACGTGCAGAGCCAGTTGACCTCGAAATAGCGAATGGACCGCCAAGTCCGGCGCTCGAATTCACAACGCCGTCGTGGGCGCGGTGGAATCCAAGTCAAAATGGAGCACGCCATGGTGCAGATAAAACCTCTTATGCCTCCCGAGAATTCCGAGCCTCGCTCAATCCGTCGGCCAAGGTCACCTCGCTTTCTGGTCGGCAAGGATCGTGACGCCAACTGGGTCGTGCAGGACCAGGCGAGGTTGCATGGGCGCCTCTTCATTAGTCGCGCCGACGCACTCCGTTTCGCAATGTTGGAAAACGGACCTCGGCCGCTGGCCGTCGTCATGGTCCCTACTACTCTTGGGCTGAGTGCTGTTCAGTCGGCTGAAAAGACCGAAATTGCTTCGTGGATCTCGGTGGAAGCGCGCCCTCGACCCACCGCCAAACTGAGGCCCGGTGGTCGGTCTACAAGCCGACCCCGCGCCGGAGTAGCGAGGCTCACCTCGCATGGTTGACCGCAACCTGGGCCTTTCACGCGTATGGGCCACAAATCTGCCCCCTCCACGTCGAGTTCATCAGGCTGGCTCGGCGCTTCACTACGACGAAACTGAAGATGTCGCAGCTATCTACAACCAGGCTGGTGACGACTATGCCGTATATGCCGACGGCGACCCGACGCGACTGTTTGCCTTTGATAGGCTGCATGGATACGCGGACCAGCGTCTTTGGGCTCTTCTGGAGACAAAATTGGCCGACCTTCGCGCTTCCGGTGCTAGGTCAGTCACCCTCCTCGATGCGGGTTGCGGCCCCGGTACCTGGCTCCGTCGACTCGTGACACGCGCCCGCGCGTTCGGGTTCACGAGAATCACCGCCCGCGGCTTCGACATCGCGCAAGAACAAATTCAACAGGCCCGGTTCTTGGCCCGGAATCTTGCCAGCCTTCCTGGAGTGAATTTCACATTCGAGGTCGCCGACCTTACGGACCCACTGCCCGAAGCTGATGCCTCGATCGATATAACTATTTGCCTCTAAAGCGTGCTCAGTCATCTACCTCCTGCAAGCCTAACCGACGTCTCAACAGAGATCGCGCGTGTTACGTCAGGACATTTCATAGCCACTGTGCGTTCGATCGGCAGCACTCCAACAGCCTTCGTAGAACCGATGGAGAAGGTGCGCCAATTGAAACAAGATCACGGTCGGAACCGGTGCGAAATTGAGCTCTGCGACGGCCGACGTACGGCGTTCAATGTTCACTTATTCACTGCGTCCGAATTGCGGACCTTTTTCGCGAGCTGTTTCGACATCGAGGATTTGCGAGGTCTCGACCTATTTCACAATCGATTCTCGCCTGACCCTCGATGGAACCCAGCGGGCTCACGCGTCGATGGTCCGTTTTCCGATGAACTCGTACGCCTCGAGGAGGAGTATGCGACACGCCGCGAGTTCATGGATCGCGCCGTCCACCTGCTGCTCGTGGCGCGCAGCCGAGCCGCAAAATCAAGGGCCTCAACTGTTGATCAATCGCCGCGAATGCACACATGATCGAACACGCTATTGGGGACTCAGATACAAGAAGGCCGCTCTAATCGCCGCGCGACGACTTGAGTCAATCGACGCGGGCTCGCGAGAATGGCGTGTATTTACTATATCCTTGCGCGCGTGACTCGGGGCATCGATGGCCCTAGATGGTGATAGCTGCGGTGGGAAGTTCTCCGGGAACTGCGCAATCATGAATGACGGTAGTCGATCTGGTCACTGGCGGAGGTAGTCGGTGAGCAGGTATCGGCCCTGATCTCCGGACGCTTCGGAGGTTCAAAGGAAGAGTTCGGCATGAGACACTTCGAAGCTCGACTCACCGCCTCTTGTGATTGTTCCTTCTCCGGCGTCCGAGCCTTCGTCTCGTGAAGATCGGCGCGCCCTTAGTTTCGATCAAGACTCGCGCCACGTTACCCAACCGTTGGGACGCGCTCGCGCTTTTGCTAGTGCTCGGAGTTCTCGTTTTTCTGGCGGAGGCCAGCAGTGGCGCCCTGCAGCCGCTGGCGACGGTTCAATCGGCGCCAATCTCGCTCGACCCGACCCATCTGCCGCTTTATGCCGCCCGAACCACGTTGCGCATGCTCCTGGCAATGGGGCTCTCGCTCGTCTTCACATTTACCTACGCGACCTTGGCGGCAAAGAGCCGGCGGGCAGAGCGCATTCTGATACCACTACTCGACATCCTTCAGTCGGTGCCGATCCTCGGCTTCATCTCGATCACGGTCGTCTTCTTCATGTCGCTTGCCCCGGGACGGGTTCTCGGTGCCGAATTCGCTGCGGTGTTCGCGATCTTCACCAGCCAGGCCTGGAATATGGCCTTCAGCTTCTACCAATCGCTGCGAACGGTGCCCGTCGAGTTGGCGGAGGCTGCACAATCCTTCCATCTGTCGCCCTGGCGGCGCTTCTGGAGACTGGACGCGCCGTTCGCCACTCCAGCGCTCATCTGGAACATGATGATGTCGATGTCGGGCGGCTGGTTCTTCGTCGTCGCGTCAGAGGCGATCACGGTCGGCAATACCACGGTCACGCTTCCCGGCATCGGCTCCTATATCGCTCTGGCGATCCAAAAGCAGGACATGGCGGCAATCCTATGGGCGATCGGAGCCATGCTGGTCGTGATCCTGGCCTACGACCAGGTTCTCTTCAGGCCTCTGGTAGCGTGGTCGGATAGGTTTCGGTTCGAACAGCAAGCGCAAGCGTCGGCGCCGCGCTCCTGGGTGCTGACGATTCTCCGACGTTCGCGATTGGTCGCATGGACGACGGCATCGCTTGCGGTTCTGTGGCGCTCGGGACGCCCGGCCACGGCACGCCAGATATCGCGGTCCTCGCCGACACGATTTGCGGATGCTTGGTTCGATTGGCTTTGGACTGTTGTCACAGTCGTCGTAGCAGTCGGTCTCGTCTGGGAGATTGTGCGTTTCGTCCTCTCCGCGTTGACGTTTGCTGACGTTGGTACCGCCTTTGAGGCAGGCCTGGTCACCATGGTGCGCGTACTTGTCCTCATTGCCCTCGCCAGCGTTGTCTGGGTGCCCATCGGAATTTGGGTCGGTATCCGACCGGAGATCGCCCGGGTCGTTCAACCGGTTGCGCAGATCGCCGCAGCCTTTCCCGCCAACCTTCTCTTTCCAATCGCTGTCTCGGGGATCATGGCATTCCATCTCAACGCCAATGTCTGGCTAAGCCCGCTGATGATCCTCGGCACTCAATGGTACATCCTGTTCAACGTGATCGCCGGCGCGTCAGCTCTGCCGACTGAACTTCGAGATGTTGGCACAAACCTTCGCGTGCGCGGCCTGCTTTGGTGGCGCAAGATAGGCATACCGGCGGTCCTGCCTTTCTACGTTACTGGCGCCATCACAGCTTCCGGCGGCTCTTGGAATGCCAGCATCGTCTCCGAGGTAGCCAGCTGGGGTAACGAGCATCTCCAGGCGACCGGTTTGGGCGCCTACATCGCAACGGCGACCAACGCGGGGGACTTCCACCGAGTGGTGCTTGGCATCGCCGTGATGAGCTTCTTCGTCGTAGTCATCAATCGAGCGTTTTGGCGGCCTTTTTATTGGTACGCCGAACGCAGGTTTCGTCTGGGTTGAGACAGCCATGCAGTCGACCGAACTTCTTCACGTCCACGCAGTCCGTCAGTCCTTTCCGAAGCCTGACGGGAGCCAGCTCCTGGTTCTCGATGGCGTCGAACTTGACCTCGCCGAAGGTGAGATCGTCGGACTCCTCGGGCGGTCTGGATCCGGCAAGTCGACACTTCTGCGCCTGATTGCTGGCCTCGCCCGGCCGGTCTCCGGCGAAGTCAGCTACCTCGGCCAGCCGGTGAACGGGCCCGCCAACGGAATTGCGATGGTCTTCCAGGGTTTCGCCCTGTTCCCGTGGTTGACCGTGTTGCAGAACGTGCAGCTTGGCCTGGAGGCCTTGGGCCTTCCGGCCGCCGAACAACGTCAACGGGCGCTGGCCGCGATCGACCTTATCGGCCTCGACGGTTTCGAGTCGGCCTATCCGCGCGAACTGTCCGGTGGCATGCGCCAGCGGGTTGGGTTCGCCCGCGCCCTGGTCGTTCACCCGAACATCCTCTTGATGGACGAGCCGTTCTCCGCCCTCGACGTGCTCACAGCCGAGACCTTGCGCAGCGATTTCCTGGATCTCTGGGCCGAGGGTGACATGCCGATCAAAGGCGTCATTCTGGTCACGCACAACGTCGAAGAGGCGGTGCTGATGTGTGACCGCGTCCTGGTTTTCTCGGCAAACCCGGGACGCATCACCAGCGAGATCAAGGTCGATTTGACTCAACCGCGGGCTCGGCTTGACCCTGCGTTCCGCGCCGTCGTCGAGCGCATCTACGTCGAGATGACGACCCGTCAAACGGCCGGCGAAGCCGCGAAGGCCCGTAACGAGCGTTTTCCGGGAAGTGGCATCGGGACGGTGTTACCGCGAGTTTCCACTAACGTCTTGTCCGGTCTTATCGAGGCCGTGGCCGGGCCGCCATATTTGGGCAAGGCCGATCTTCCGGTCATTGCCGGGTCCCTCCAGATGGAAGTGGATGATCTTTTCCGCGCGGGTGAGACGCTTCAGATGCTGCGATTTGCGGAACTCGCAGCCGGCGATATCCGTCTGACCGAGGTCGGCAAGCGTTACGTCGATGCCGAAGTTGATGAGCGCAAGCGCCTGTTCGCCCGGCAGCTGATCTCGTACGTGCCGCTGGTAGCGCACATCCGCCGGGTTCTCGACGAGCGACCGACCCATGCCGCGCCGCGCAGTCGGTTCTTCGACGAACTTGAGGACCATATGACGACAGAGTCCGCGGAGCAGACAATGCGCGCCGCCATCAGCTGGGGGCGCTACGCCGAAATCTATGCATACGACGACGACAGCCAGATGTTCAGCCTGGAAAACCCCGCCTGATTTCTTGGCCAAAGTCCTGTACGCTAGGGGGTCAATTGGATGCCAACTGCAACGGCCACGAACACGATCGCTTCGTCACAGTAATTCAATGCGCCGCGCATTAGTTGATCGTGTGAGAACATAGCGATTCCAACATCTATCAAGGCCGACGCTAGAGCCAATATCGCCAAGGCCGCTTTGAAGCCCCAGGGAGCTGCTGCCTGCGGAAGAGCAGCCGCGAAGAGAAGCGCAAGCTTTATCGCGAACCGCCGCACCACAAGATGCGACTCGGGATCGATGCGCAAACCGCTAACCGAACTGCGTCGCTTTCGACTCAACATCTTTGTCTTCACCCTTCAAGGCGAGACGCCTGCGGACTGCTGGCGATGCTTTTGTCGCCGTCGCGTGGTCGTCGCGATCGGCCCCGGGGCTTCCGCTATAGATAGGCGGGTGCATGCAGCCTCGCCTCGCACCGTGGTTTGGCACTAGCGGAATAGGTTTTCGAGATGAACGGAAGGAGGATGTTATAAACATCGAATGAGCGTTCTCACCGCTCGGGCTCCGAGCGGCGTGTCGGATTCGTTTGAATGATGGCGTGGCAAATCTGCTAGGACCCGGCTCTCACTCCATCGAACGCCTATGCGCGACCTATAACATTGTTCTGCCGACGCTAGAGGTGGGTCCGTTTTCCGAGACAGTTTGGCGGCTTGGCTAAGGTGGATTCTGGGTTCGCTTATGCCGCCAGTTTCTCCGTCGTGGGTTCGATAGCATAGACCTCGGCGGGCGTCCTGCCGCCTCCAATTTGGGGCCGCTCTTTTTCCAAAACCCGTGATCTCCCCGAACTCCAACATCCGCCGCCGGTCGCGGGGATGATTCGATTGTCGGAGAAATGGCGCCTACCAAACGAAAGGCACTAAGCGATACTTGACCTTGCTTCGATATTCCGAATAGCCCGGGAGGTTCTTTTCCAGAAATCTCTCTTCGTCGAATAGTCTCCACATGAGTGCCGGCATCATCAGGGCGAGTACCAACAATCCCCACCAGGAGCCAAGCGAGAGCGGTATTCCAACGAGCAAGAAAAAGGCCCCCGCATACATCGGGTGGCGCACGAGCGCGTATAGTCCAGTCGAGATGACTTCTGTTCCGGAGCGAGCTCGATAGTTGCCGAGGCAAAGCTATTTTGTTTGTACACAAAAAATATGAGAACGAACCCGAACGCGACAAGAGCGTCACCTACGAGGGATAAATACGACGGTACGGGAGACCATCCGAAGCGGTGATCAAGCGCGGAAACAACCAGTATCGCGGCGAACCCAAATGACGCGATGGTCTGAATGATTTTTTGAGTCCACTCCTTCTCGGCAGTTGGCCCTGCGTACACGCGCCGCTCCAGGAGCTTTGGGTCTTTCTTCATCAGGTACAGGGTGACCGCCAACGCCGAGCACGGCAAGAAACATCCACGCCTGCCAATATTTGAGCGACCACGCTGGAACGAATAGCAATGCTGCCATGACGGCGAGAAGCGCCAGAAGTCCGCCGAACGCTTTTGTGTTGAGGTCGGTCATTTTTCGATCTTACCACTCCGCGCCTTCGCTCATCGCTGCCTCGGCCCGCACCGTCCTCATCGAACCCGCAACTCCCCGCTCGCCGCCGACTCACCCGCGATGACCGCGCAATAGCCCGCTGCGAACGGGCGTCAGCGGACGACCCTCAAATTGGCGGCCGTCAGCTTGCCGCTGCGCTTGTCGGTCTCGATGTCGAAGTCGACGATCTGCCCTTCCTGCACCCCGTTCGTAATACCCGCTTTCTCAAGCGCGCTAACATGCACGAAGACGTCTTTGCTGCCGTCATCGGGAGTGATGAAGCCGTATCCTTTTTGCCCGTTGAAGAATTTCACCATGCCCCTCATTCTAACCCTCCCCGTTTGCACGACAGCCGCGGCCACGCGCGAGCATGCTCCGATCGGGCAGTCCTCCCCGCGCGGCCTGACCCGAGCGTAGGTGAGACGACCTTTCGCCGGGCTTGTTGAAAAATACCCCCACATACCGAGCCGCCGTAGGTCTTCGGTGTCGCAGGCACACCCCGCACCCGCCCTCATCGAACCCGCAACTCCCCCACTCGTCCCCGACTACTCCGCAACCGCCGAAACCGGCAACCAGCGCGTCCCAGCCCACCGAACCATTTCTTGGCCCTGAGGTTTCCGGTTTTGGCAGGCGTTGGTCCGTCGAATCGC
>Ga0208849_1002493_pt1 | contig 9992 bp, 9 predicted proteins | sample NGESurdeep072012_10_FD_184470 | JGI IMG/M metagenome (GOLD analysis project Ga0208849, IMG submission 184470) | Arctic peat soil microbial communities from Barrow, Alaska - NGEE Surface sample 53-3 deep-072012 (SPAdes) | ecosystem: Environmental > Terrestrial > Soil > Wetlands > Peat ...
CGTAAAGCTCGCGGTGGACGAGCCGGAGACATTGATATTGTTGTAGCCAGGAATGATCCGCATGAAAAAGGTCGGAACCGAATAGGAGTAATTGAGCGTCGCCGTGACGGTCATGCCGCTTTTGCTGACCGTTTCGGTATTCGTGACGCCTGAAAACGCGGAGGTGTTGGACGTGAAAAAATTTTGCGCATAGGTTGAGCCGCCCGATACTGTCCCGCTGCCGGTCATGGCTTTCGCGGTCGTGACGACCGGCGAATTGTTGGAGACAGTGCCGAGCGTCGCTGCATCGGCGGCGGCCTGCAGCTTGGTCTTGATCATCGATGCGTATGAATAGTCGATGGCGCAGCCGACCGCGCTGACGAGCGGAATGGCCGTCAGCGCGGTGATCATCGCCACGTTGCCGCGCCTGTTGCCGGCGAAACTCGTCGCCAGTGTCCGCAGGCGCCCGCATATGGCGGCGAGGTGGCCCATTGTACCGATTGCGTTCTTCATCGACGGACTCCCTGATCGGCCGGTGCAATTTTTATTTTAAATGTTGCGGCTTTCACCTGCCGAAATTGCCGAATTCGATGCAGAACTAATGACCGGAAATGTCTTCCGAAAGACTTAATGATAATCTGTACTGGCGCATGCGTCGGCTTGGCGAACGTGGAACGACAAACAACACCGGCGAGGCAAACAAAGCCAGGCGCTCCCGGGCGGCGGATGGCTAATAGAGCGTTTCCAAATTTGGAAAAATATTCATCAAAATTATTGCCGCGCCGCGGTGAAACATGGTGTTAACTACGTCGTCGATTGCGCTTGTAGCGGTGGGTTTATTTGATCGGTTTAACCGCCTCGAAATTTCTCGTCGCTAAGTTCCGTCCGATCCAAACCGGTCAGCACAAGGCCGCTGGATCACGCTCAGACAGCCACGTGTGGACCTAAGGAGCCAACTCATGAAGACCCTTTTGTCACGTTTCGTGAAGGATCAGTCTGGCGCCACGGCCATTGAATACGGCCTTATCGCTGCCGGTATTTCGGTTGCGATCATTGCCGTCGTGCAGGGCCTCGGCACCAACCTGAAGAACACCTTCAGCAGCGTTTCCACCGCCCTCCAGTAAGCGGCGCTCAATCTCTGCTACGAGAGGGCTCCGGTCGCGCACCGGAGCCTTTTCGCTATCGGGGCGACGGTAACCGCCCGTCAACTCGTACCGGATAAGCGGTGCGAAAGCCGGAGAGCGCGATGTTGACCGAGGCGATCGTCCTGACACTGTTTCCAGGGATGATGGCGTTTGCCGCATCGAGCGATCTGTTTACGATGACGATCGCCAACCGCGTTTCGCTCATTCTGGTTGGCGGCTTTGTGCTGCTCGCGGTCATGACTGGTATGAGCCCGATCGCGATGGCCTGGCATTTCGCGGCCGGTGCCGCGGTACTGGTGCTCACCTTTGTGATGTTCAGTCGCGGCTGGGTCGGCGGCGGTGACGCCAAGCTGGCGGCGGCCACGGCACTGTGGTTCGGGTTTGCCCATCTGTTGGATTATCTGCTTTACGCTTCCATCTTCGGCGGCGTGCTGACTTTGGCGCTGATCCAGTTTCGCATGCTGCCGCTGCCGGCTCCGCTCGCCCGACGCGAGTGGATAGATCGGCTGCATCAGCGCGGCGGCGGCGTGCCATACGGAATCGCGCTCGCGGCCGCGGCGCTATTGGTTTATCCGCACACCGAGTGGATGGCCGCGCTCGGTCTTTAACGACGCGTTTACTACTTGCTGCTGGGAATCCGGCCTAACGCAAGATTAACGCGATTTGGATACGCCTCATTAACCATGCTTTGACGTTTAGCTGGTCAAATTCGGCCATGACGGCGCCCCGCGCCAAAGCGTCATTCGGGAAGTGAAGCGTAATGAAAGCCGCGCGTCTCGTCGTACTTGGTGTGGCCATCGCCGCGGGCGGTGTCGCGGCGTATCTGGCGAGTCATGGTCGCACGCCGGCGCCCGAACCCGCCAAGGCACCCGTCGTCGCGCTCGAGACGGTTGAAGTGCTGACTGCCAAATCCGATCTAAGCCGCGGTGATGTGATCGCCGCCAATCAAATCGGTTGGCAGATGTGGCCGAAGGCCTCAACGAACGGCAATTTCATCGTCAAGTCGGGACGGCCCGACGCCGTAACTCAACTCACGGGCGCCATCGTGCGGGTTCCGCTCGCCGCTGGACAACCGATCTTTGATCCGATGGTGGTGCTCGCCAAAGGCTCGGGCTTCCTGGCTGCGATCCTGCCGAAGGGCATGCGCGCCGTCGCCCTGGATATTTCGGCGGAGAGCGCTGCCGGCGGCTTCATCCTGCCCGAGGACCATGTCGATATCCTGCTGACGCGTCATGACAAGGCCGCGGAAAAACTCACGGGCAACGAAAAGATCATCAGCGATACGATCTTGCGGAATGTTCGGGTGCTCGCGGTGGATCAAGCGGTCGAGGAGAAGAGCGGTCAGAAGGTCGTCGTGGGTCATACTGCGACCGTCGAGTTGACGCCCCAGCAGGCGGAGACGCTCGCGATGTCGCGGCAACTCGGCACGATTTCGCTGGCGCTGCGGAGTCTGATCGACTCGAAGTCGTCGGTGCCCGAGGGCGGCGAGGCCAGCGATCACGGCTCGTCGATACAAACGGTGCGGTTCGGCGTCAGCACCATCTCGGCGGCCGGCCGATGATGCGTAAGGGGGGAATTACGATGGCGGCAAGCACACAGACCCGGGCGGCGGCCGCTGTGAGCCTCGTTGTCGCATTGCTCGTCATGCTGACGCTTGCCGTCGTTGGCGGTGTGGCGTTCAGCGCGGCATCCGCTCAGACTGTGAGCGTTGCGGCCAGCGACGGTACCTCGCGGCACGTGACGCTGGGCGCCGGCAAGTCTGCGGTGATTGATCTGCCGCGCGATGTCAAAGACGTCCTGGTCGCCGATCCGAAGATCGCCAATGCGGTGGTGCGATCGTCTCGCCGGGCCTACATCATCGGTATTGCTGTCGGTGAGACCAACGTTTTCTTCTTCGACGCGGCAGGCAAGCAGATTGCCGGCTTCGATATCGCCGTGCAGCGCGATCTCAACGGCCTGCGTGCCGCGATCAAGCAGGCGATTCCCGATTCCGATGTCGATGCCCAAGGCATCGGCCAGGGCGTTATCCTCACCGGCACCGTGGCGGATGCCGCGCAGTCGCAGCAGGCTTACGACATCGCGGTCCGGATGCTCAACGATGCCGACGAGGTCAGCATTCCGCAGGGCAGCAAGATCGTGAACGCCATTGTCATTCGCGGCCGCGATCAAGTGATGTTGAAAGTCACAGTTGCCGAGGTCGAACGCGACATCGTCAAGCAACTTGGCATCAATCTGTCGGGCAGCCTTGGCTACGGCACGGCTGTCGTTAACTTCAACAATACCAATCCGTTCTCGGCCTACGGCCAGTCGCTGAGCGGCTCCGCCATTACCGGGAGCTGGAAGAACATCAACGCCACACTGCAGGCGATGGAGCAGGCCGGCGTGGTCCGTTTGTTGGCCGAGCCAAATCTGACCGCTATTTCGGGAGAAACGGCGACATTCGTTGCCGGCGGCCAGTTCCCGATCCTCAACGGTTATTCCTGCTCGGCCACCTCCAACACGCCGGGCGCGCCGACCACCTGTCAGCCGTCGATCAGCTTCAAGAATTTCGGCGTCAGCCTGAATTTCACCCCGGTCGTGCTCAGCGCCGGCCGCATCAGCCTCAAGGTGCTGACCGAAGTGTCCGATCTGTCCAGCGCCAACTCGCTGGTCATTACGCAGCCCGGCTCGACGGCGACGGCCACCATCCCGTCGATCCGCACGCGCCGCGCCGACACCACGGTTGAAATTCCGTCCGGTGGCTCGCTGGCGATGGCGGGCATGATTCAGGACGAGACGCGGCACAATATCAACGGCCTTCCGGGTTTGATGGAGCTTCCCATCCTCGGCCCGCTTTTCAAGAGCAACGACTACGTCAACCAGCGCACCGAGCTGATGATCCTGGTGACGCCTTACATCGTGCGCTCGGTTGCGGAGAAGGACCTGTCGCGGCCCGATGATGGCTTCGCCGATCCCAGCGATCCCGCGCAGGTGCTGCTCGGCAATTTCAATCGGCTCTACGGCGTTGGCGGCAAGACTGAACCGCCGCACGACACCTACCACGGCAATTACGGATTCATCCTGGACTGATGCGAGACATTTGGAGACCGCCGATGCACCATGTCCGCACCTCGATTGCCGATCGCCGCGCCGGCTCACGGCTTGCGCTGCGTACCGCGTTTGCCGTCGGCTTCGCCGCGCTGGTGTGCGGCTGCAACACCGACCAGCAGATCACCGGCGCTCCCAGTGTGCCGAGCGACTACCGCTTGCGCCATCCGATCTCCATCACGGAGAAGGATCACACGCTGCAGCTCTTCATGGGCGCCAATCGCGACAGCTTGACGCCGTTGCAGCGCGCCGAGGTGCTGGCGTTCGGGCAGACCTGGAAGGGCCGTGCGACTGGCGGCGTCATCGTCGATTTGCCGATCGGCAGCAGCAACGAGCGCGCTTCAGCCGACTCGCTGCGCGAGATCGAATCGATTCTGGCCGCGACCGGCGTGCCGCCACATGGCATCGCGGTGCGCAACTATCGGGTTTCGGGGCGGGTGCTGGCGACGGTGCGCATCAGCTATCCACTGATCGCCGCCCAAGCCGGGCCATGCGGTGTATGGCCCGAGGATATCGGGCCGAGTCTCAATCGCGATTATTTCGAAAATCAGCCGAATTGGAATTTCGGTTGCTCGACGCAGCGCAACCTCGCGGCGATGGTCGCGGATCCGGCCGATCTGGTGCAGCCGCGCGAAGAGACGCCGACCTATGCGCAGCGGCGTACCGTCGTGATGGAAAAATACCGGCTGGGGCAGCCGACAGCGACGTCATCGGGAAACTTCACGCCGTCAGTCGGCAAGATTACCGACCTAGGACAATAATGCGGAATGCCGATGCAACAAGCTGACCAAGCAGACGCTGGGGAAATCGGTCCGGACGAGATTGTCGGACGCGAGGAGCAGATCGCTCCTGCGCCGCGCATCTCGATTCAAGCGTTCTGCGAAACCGTGGAAACCGCCGCCGCCATACAGGCGGCCGGCGAAGACCGGCGTATGGCCAAGGCCCATCTGCGCATTCAGATGGGCGGTCTCGCCGCCGCCGCCGAGGCGTATCACGGCGCTCCGACGCCGAACGTCATCATGCTGGAATCGGAGGGCCGCGGCGAAGATATCCTGGCTGGCCTCGACCAGCTTGCCGAGGTGTGTGACGCGACGACGCGCGTCGTCGTTGTCGGCCGTACCAACGATGTGAAACTGTATCGCGAGCTGGTGCGGCGCGGCGTCAGCGACTATCTGATCTCGCCGATCAGCACTCTGCAGGTGGTGCGCGCGATTTGCGGGTTGTTTTCCGCACCGGACGCCAAACCGGTCGGCCGCATCATCGCCGTGACCGGCGCCAAGGGCGGCGTCGGCGCCAGTACGATCGCCCACAATATCGCTTTTTCCATCGCCCACGACCTGAAGCTCGACTCGGTCGTCACCGACCTTGATCTCGCGTTCGGAACGGCCGGACTCGATTATAATCAGGACCCGCCGCAAGGCATCGCCGAAGCGGTGTTTTCGCCCGATCGCATCGATACGGCGTTCATCGACCGTTTGCTGGCGAAATGCACCGACCATCTGAGCCTGCTGGCGGCTCCGGCGACGCTCGACCGGGTCTACGACTTCGGCGCCGACGCGTTCGAGGCCATCTTCGATTCGCTGCGCACCACGGTGCCGTGCGTGGTGCTTGACGTGCCGCATCAATGGACCGGCTGGACCAAGCAGACCCTGATCAGCGCCGACGATATCCTCATCGTCGCGGCGCCGGACCTGGCAAACCTGCGCAACGCCAAGAACGTTTACGATTTTCTGAAAGCGGCGCGGCCCAACGATCATAAGCCGGTGTACTGCCTCAATCAGGTCGGTGTTCCCAAGCGGCCCGAGATCAAGGCGGCCGATTTCGCCAAGGCGCTGGAGGCCGATCCGGTTGCCATCATCCCATTCGAACCGCAGATTTTCGGCTCGGCGGCCAATAATGGTCAAATGATCGCCGAGATATCCAAGGGGCACCGCACTGCGGAGATGTTCCAGAGCCTCGCCCAGTTCCTGACCGGACGGGCGGCGCCAAAAAAACAACGCGGGGGCCTGTTGTCGCCGCTGATCGAGAAACTGCTGCAGCGTCAAGCATAGCGATTGTTGGAGTAGTGTCGTGTTTGGTAAGCGTCCCACTTCCGGAACTACCGCCGCGGTGGCCGAGCGGCCGCCGCAAGAGAGCCTGCCGCCGCCGCCGTCGGGCGCCAAATCGCCGGCGCCTGGTGCCGCCGAGGAGGCTGGCCGCACGCCGTTTCCCTCCGCTGGCCTCGGTGCGCCGCTGATCGGAGCGCCGACCGCCAAGCAGAATGCCGGGCCCAAGTCGCCGTCGCAGCCGCAAGTCCCGAGCGCTGTCGACTCGCGCCGCTCGGAATCCTACTACGAGGTCAAGGGCACGATTTTCGGCGCCCTGATCGAAGCCATCGACCTCGCACAGCTCGCCAAGCTCGATGCCGATTCCGCGCGCGAGGAAATCCGCGATATCGTCAACGAGATCATCGCGATCAAGAACATCGTGATGTCGATCTCCGAGCAGGAGGATCTGCTCGACGACATCTGCAACGATGTGCTCGGCTATGGACCGCTTGAGCCGCTGCTCGCGCGCGACGAGATCGCCGACATCATGGTGAACGGTTCGGGCACGGTCTACATCGAAGTCGGCGGCAAAATTCAGAAAACCGGAATCCGGTTTCGCGACAACCAGCAGCTTCTCAATATCTGCCAGCGCATCGTCAGTCAGGTCGGCCGGCGTGTCGACGAATCCTCGCCGATCTGCGACGCGCGCTTGCCGGACGGCTCGCGGGTCAACGCCATCGTGCCGCCGCTGGCGATCGACGGCCCGGCACTCACCATCCGCAAATTCAAGAAAGACAAGCTGACGCTGGAACAGCTCGTCAGATACGGAACGATCTCGCCCCAGGGCGCCGAGATTCTCAAGGTCATCGGCCGCTGCCGCGTCAACACGCTGATCTCCGGCGGTACCGGCTCCGGCAAGACGACGCTGCTCAACTGCCTTACCCAGTACATCGACGACGACGAGCGCATCGTCACGTGCGAAGACGCCGCCGAACTGCAGTTACAGCAGCCGCACGTCGTGCGGCTTGAGACGCGCCCGCCAAATCTGGAAGGCGAGGGCCAGGTCACGATGCGCGATCTGGTCAAGAACTGCCTGCGTATGCGGCCGGAGCGCATCATCGTCGGCGAAGTGCGCGGACCGGAAGCCTTCGACCTGCTGCAGGCTATGAACACCGGCCACGACGGTTCGATGGGAACGCTGCACGCCAATATGCCACGCGAGGCGCTGTCGCGCATCGAATCCATGATCACCATGGGCGGCTATTCGCTGCCCTCGCGCACCATCCGCGAAATGATCTGCGGGTCGATCGACGTTGTCATCCAGGCGGCGCGTCTACGCGATGGTTCGCGGCGTATCACCCACGTCACCGAAGTGATGGGCATGGAAGGCGACGTCATCATCACCCAGGACATCTACGTCTACGAGCTCATGGGTGAGGACGCGAACGGCAATCTTATCGGACGGCACAAATCGACCGGGATCGGCCGGCCGAAATTCTGGGAACGGGCGCGCTATTACGGCGAGGAGGTGCATCTTGCGGCCGCGCTCGATGCTTCCGAGATCGCCAACGAACCGGGCAGGAAGTAGAGCGCGAAACGCCAATGGAAACGTACGGACTGTTTTTTCTGGTGGCGTTCGCGATCGGCGGAGTCGCGTGGGTTCTGCTGTATCCAATTCTGTCCGGTGAGCGAAAGGCCGAACGGCGTATGGCAAGCGTCGCACGTTCGGAGCCCGCGGCGCGGCCGACACGTAGCGTGCCGAAGCCCCGCCGCGAGCAGATCGAAGGCACGCTCAAGGAACTGGAGCAGCGCCAGAAAAAAGCGAAAAGTCCGCCGTTGTCCGTTCGCCTTGGCCAGGCCGGGCTGAACTGGTCGAAGCGCAAGTACATTACGATCTCGGTCATACTTGGCTTCGTCGCGTTCCTGATCGGATTTTTGTTGAGCCACGGCCTGCTGCCCACACTCGCCTTCGGCTTCGCCGGCGGGTTCGGTATTCCGCGCTGGCTCCTGAAGTTTCTCAAGAATCGGCGCGAGGCGAAGTTTCTCAATGGGCTGCCAGACGCGGTCGACGTCATCGTGCGCGGCATCAAGGCCGGCCTGCCGCTGCTCGACAGCATGAAATTGATCGCCAATGAGGCGCAGGACCCGATTCGCAGCGAATTCCGCGGCATCATCGACACGCAGACCATCGGTATCCCGCTTGGCGAGGCTTGCCTCAAACTCTACGAGCGTATTCCGGTGCCGGAGGCCAACTTCTTCGGCATCGTCGTCTCCATTCAGCAGCGCGCCGGCGGCAATCTATCCGAGGCGCTGGGCAATCTGTCGCGCGTGCTGCGCGAGCGCAAGAAGATGAAGGCCAAGATCAAAGCCATGTCGCAGGAGGCCAAGGCCTCGGCGGCGATTATTGGTTCTCTGCCCATCATCGTAATGGCTCTCGTCTGGTTCACCAGTCCGGGTTACATTGATTTGTTATGGACCGAATCGTTGGGGCGCATGATGCTGGCCTGCTCCGGCATCTGGATGTCGATCGGCATCTTCGTGATGCGCAAAATGATCAACTTTGATTTCTGAGGCGCCGGCCGATGCGCGCGTTGTTCGAACAGCTTCTCGACCCGCAAGTGCTCACCATGCTGTTTGCCGCCATTGCGGCCGGCGCCACGGTGCTCACGCTGACGATGCCGTTTCTGGCCACCGACTCGCTGAACAAACGGATGAAGGCGGTCGCGCTGGAGCGCGACAAGATCCGTCAGCGCGAGCGCGAACGTTTGGCGCTGGGAAGCAGGGCTTCGTTGCGACAATCGCCGAAAGCTTACATGAAGCGCGTGGTCGACGACTTCAACCTCAACAAGTGGCTTGGCCAGGAACACGCCCGTACGCTGCTCGTGCAGGCGGGTTTTCGCGGGCAGGCGCCGTACGTCACGTATCTGTTCTTCCGCATGGCGATGCCGATCCTCATGCTGGTGACCTCGGTGTTCTACATCTTCGTCGTGCTCAAACTCGATTATCCGCTCATGGTGAAGGTGGCGATATCGATCGGCGCCGCCTATTTCGGGATGTACAGCCCGAACCTGTTCCTCAAGAATAAGATTCAGCGCCGGCAGACGAGCATCAAGCGCGCGTTTCCCGATGCGCTCGATCTGCTGCTGATCTGCGTCGAATCCGGCATGTCGATCGAGGCGGCGTTTCGCAAGGTCAGCGAGGAGATTGGCTCACAGTCAGTCGCGCTCGCCGAGGAAATGACCCTGACGACCGCGGAACTGTCGTATCTGCCCGACCGCCGCATGGCCTATGAGAACCTCGCCCAGCGCACTGGTATCGAAGGCGTCCGTGCCGTTTGCCTCGCGCTGCAGCAGTCGGAGCGTTACGGCACGCCGCTCGGCACCACGTTGCGGGTCATGGCACAGGAAAACCGCGACATGCGTATGTCGGAAGCAGAAAAGAAGGCGGCCGGCCTGCCGCCGAAGTTGACCGTGCCGATGATCGTGTTCTTTCTGCCGGTGCTGTTCGTCGTCATTCTTGGTCCGGCCGCGATTCGCGTGATGGGCATCATGCATTAGTGGAGCGGATTTGACATTCGCTGCCGACCCAACCGGATCCTCGGATACGGATGTCAAATCGAAAAGCTCCACCAGCACTTATAGTTGCTTGTAGTCTTTTGGTTACTGCCCAGGTTGGCTGGATAGCTCACGAAAGGCGTAGGGATTTTGCCAAGTTTGAGGGCTCGCTGGTCACGGCGTCGATGATGTTCCAGCTC
>Ga0208849_1002494_pt1 | contig 9988 bp, 5 predicted proteins | sample NGESurdeep072012_10_FD_184470 | JGI IMG/M metagenome (GOLD analysis project Ga0208849, IMG submission 184470) | Arctic peat soil microbial communities from Barrow, Alaska - NGEE Surface sample 53-3 deep-072012 (SPAdes) | ecosystem: Environmental > Terrestrial > Soil > Wetlands > Peat ...
CTCGCCGCCGCCTTCGGCGACCGCGCGGACCAGCGCCCGGGTGACAACACGCCAGTGCGCCATGATCGCGTCGAAACGGCCCTCTGCAAGGGCAGCGCGGGCGCGTCGCGGCAGCGTGGCGCGGTAGCCCGTAAGCATCGCGAGCGCGGGTATCGCGGTGAGCATGTCGGTGGTGTAGTCGCGGCGCACACGCGGCACCGACCAACCGAGGCGCAGCGACGGCTCGGCGGCGCGGATCTGCGCGAGCCCGGTCGGAAACATGCCGCTGATCAGCGTGCGCGCGACGAGGCCGTGCTCGCGCAACGCATCGAGCACGCGCAGCTCGTAGCCCGGGAGCTTGACGTCGACGTCGAGCTCCACGCCCGCGAAGGCCGGGCCTGAGAGGTGTTCGAGCGCCTGCTCGAAGGTGAGCGGCGCGCGGGCGCGCGCATCCTCGTGGTCGTGCGCGACGAGCAGCTGCCCGCTGCCGTCGGCGTGCTCGCTGAGGACGTCGAGCTCGATCATGTCGACGTCGTGGCGCAGCGCCGCGTCGAAGCTCGCGAGCGTGTTACCCGGCTCGATGTGCGCGGCGCCCTTGTGGCCGACGCGGCGCAGGCGCTTGGGCGGCGATGACTCGATCATCGCCGCCCACGATCGCAGAGTCTGCTCAGACGGAGCGCAGCGGCTTGCGCGCGGCCTGGATCGCCTCTACTGCGCCCTTCGGCCCGAGGTAGGGAGCGAGCACTGTGAACGTGAGGTGATCGACCGCGCAAGGCAGCCGATGCAGCCGGCGGCTTCCGACGTACGCGGAGATGATCGCCCACAGCGCGCCGGTGACCGCCTCGAGCGCCACCTCGGGTCCTCGGCGCGGTGCCGGGCCGTGCTCGGTCATGAGCTTCGTGAAGCCTTCGACCGAGCGCGTCATGCGTCCGACCATCGCAGGTCCGACTTCGAACAGGTCGATGAACGCGATCCGCAGCAGCGCCTCGTGCGCGACGAGGTACTCGACGAACGTCGCCACCGCCCGGTAGACGCCCGCCTCCCACGAGGGCGCGGTCTCGAAACCGCCTCTGACCGAGTCGAGCGCTTCGCGCACGAATTCGTCGAGCACTGCCAGGAAGCACTCCTCCTTGCTCGCGAACTGCTTGTGGAAGGCCTCCGTCGAGACGCCCGCAAAGCGCGCGATCTGCGGGTCGGTCAGATGCGAGTAGCCCTCGTCGAGCGTCAGGTGCACGACCGCGCCGAGCACGCGTGCGCGCCTGTCGTCGCGGGCGAGGAAGGCCGCGGGCGACGGCGGCTGGTGCGAGACGCTCGTCGCGGGCACCCCCAGCCGTGCGGCTGCAGGTATCCGATAGGACTCCATCCAGTCGAGCACTTCGTCGGTCAACCCGAACAGCTCGCCCTCGCGATGCTCCAGCATGCGCGTGAACACAGTCTGGCGCACCCCTCCGACGATCCCGCGAGCGGTGAGCCCCGGAAAGCCGACGCCGTCGGGCGCCGCCTGGAACGCACCCGCGACGAGCCGCTCGAATGCGAGCCCGGACATCTGCATGCGCTCTCGAACCGCCGGCCCGACCCCGAGCGCGTCCACCAGCACCAACCTCGGGCCCTTGGGCTGCTCGGCGACATCGTCGAGCAAGGCCTTGCAGCCGGCATGCAGGCGGTTGGCCCACCCGCGCTCTTCGGTCCAGGCGTCGAGCACGCGTTTGCGAGCACGCGCGACGACGATGTCGTACGTAGACAGGAAGCACTCTTCCTTGTTCGCGAACAGCTCGTAGAACGCTCTGCGCGATACGCCCGCGAGGGCGATCACGTGCGCCACCGTCGTCGCCTGGTAGCCGCGCTGCGACACCGACTCGATCATCCCGCCAAACAGGCGTGTCCGTTGGTTTCTGGCAACCTCCTCGCGCTCCATACCGCTCGGCCCGTGCGGCAGCCTGTGGTACAGCGGCCCGAGTTGGCTCCCTGTTCGACCTATCCCCACGGTTTCGAAATGTAGATCATCTGGCCTCCCGGGTCAAGTTCTCTCGACTTTTAATAACAAGTCGAGCGAGGCCGGTCTACCGGTGTCTCCCATAGGTGCAAGTGTCCGACAGACAATACGATTCGAGCCGCCGGCTATTTGGCGCGGACACTGGCGATTCGGCTCATCCGAGCCGCACCGGCCACCGGTGAAAATCCGCGCCCCGCGCGTTTCCGAGCGCGGCGCAACTCGGGCGCCGATCAGGCGGTGAGCGTCAGGCGACGGGGCCCGGAGTGGAATCCGAGCTCCACGAGCACTCCTGCGAGGCTCGAGGCGAGCGCCGGCTCGCCGTCGATCCGCTCGAGCGCAAGCCTGCCCAGGCGCCCGGCGCGCACCGCATCCGCGAGCGCGACGAGCGCCTCACGCACCGGGTCGAGCTCACGCGAAGCGGCCGCCTCGCGCGCGTCGGCGAGCGTCACGAGGCTGCGCCCGCCGCGCTCGACATACAGGACCGGCCGATCCTCGACGAGCACGACATGAGCACCGGCGACGCGCGCCGGACGCGACGTAGATCCCTCACGCTTGGGCCACGGCAGTGCGGCGCCGTACGGCTGCGCCGGGTCGGCGGCGGCGATCGCCAGCGTGCGTGGGCCCGCGCTCTCGCCCGCGTCACCGCGTCCGCCCCGGAGGCGCTCGACGGCGCCGGGGAGCGCGAACTGAGCGCCGCCCATGCCCTCGATGAAGTAGCCGCGCCGGCAGACGCCGAGCGTCTCGAGGCTGGCGAAGGTGTCGTAGAGCATCGCGAAGCCGCCTTTGATCCCCTCGGCGAGCACCTGCTCGCGGGTGACGATGCCGTAGCGCTCGAGCAGGAGCTCGGCGAGCACGCGGCGGCGCTCGGCGGCGCCGGCCGGCCCCTCCTGCGCGGCGGCGCCGAAGACGGCGTCGGTCAACGACCAGCGCCCCTGAACCTGCGAGTGCGCGCCGCTTCGCGAGCGCACCGCGGAGCGCCGCGCGCTGAAGCGCCGCTGGACGGATGTTCGATGCTCGGAAGCTCCGCGGGCGAGCGCGAGGCGCGGTGCGCGCAGCGGCGCCCACGCGTCGTTGGTGACCTCACCGGCCCAGACGAGATCCCACAGCGCCTCGCGTAGCGCCTCGGCCGGAGCGTCCAGCTCGGCGAGCAGGTCGGTGAAGAAGGCGGGGCCCTGCGCGAGCCGTGCGCGCAGGAGCTCGTGCTCAGGGTTTCCCGGCGGCTCGAGGCCGGGACGCGCGGCGGGGCGCCCTATCGCGGGCGCGTCCTCGCGGAAGTACAGCGCCACACGCCCCGAGCGACCGAGCGCTCCGGCGCCGACCCACACGAGCTCGCCGCTGGCGCAGAGGCTGTCCAGCCAGGATTGCGAGTAGGCGCCGGTGCGCCGCGGCAGCACGTCGCGCTCCCAGATCTCGACGGGCAGCGCGAGGCCCTGCAGCGGCACGAGCACCTCGCGCAGGCGGTCGATCCCGGCGCCGGCGCTCGAATGGCGATCGACGCCCTGCCACGAGGGCAGGAACGCGGCGAGGCGGCGCTGGTCGGCGGGCTCGATTTCCTTGCGAAGCGCGGCGAGCGACGCGCGCCGCAGCCGCCGCAGCACCTCGACGTCACACCACTCGCGCTCGCTGCCGCCGGGCCGCAGCTCGCCGCGGACCAGCGTGCCGGCTCGCTCGAGCTCGCGCAGGACCGCGCCGGCGTCGACCCCGTAGCGAGCATGCAGCTCATCGGTGGTGAATGGTCCGTGGGTGCGCGCGTAGCGGGCGACGAGCTCGCTGAGGGCATCGGGCACGTCGACGAGAAACGCCTCGGGCAGGCCGCCGGGAGGCATCGCGCCGAGCGCGTCGCGGTAGAGGCCGGCCTCATCGGCGGCGATGTAGCGCTCCTCGCCGCCGATCCGCAAACGCACGGCGCGCCGTTCGCGCTCGAGCTCCGCGAGCAGCGCATCGGCGTCGATGCCGGCGAACACGCGCTCGGCGACCTCGCCGCGGCCCAGGTCGCCGACGTGTCGCAGCACGTCGTGCAGGCCGTCGCGGCCGGTCGCGCGGGTCATCTCAGAGCGGTGCTGCAGGTCGTCTTCGACGCGCGCGAGCGCGCCGGGGTCGATCAGCTCGCGCAGCTCCTCCTGGCCGAGCAGCTCGCGCAGCAGGTCGCGGTCGAGCGACAGCGCGGCGGCGCGGCGCTCGGCGTTGGGGGTGTCGCCCTCGTACATGTACGTGGCGACGTAGTCGAACAGCAGCGAGGAGGCAAACGGCGAGGCGGTCTGCGTCTCGACCTCGACGAGCGAGATCTCGCGGGTGGAAAGGCCGCGCAGCAACTCCTGCAGGCCCGGGACGTCGAGAACGTCCTTGAGGCACTCCCTGTAGGTCTCGAGCACGATCGGGAAGTCGTCGTAGCGGCGCGCGACCTCGAGCAGGTTCTGCGACTTCAGCCGCTGCTGCCACAGCGGCGTGCGCCGCCCGGGGTATGCACGCGGGATCAACAGCGCGCGCGAGGCGTTCTCGCGAAAGCGCGCGCCGAACAGCGCGGAGCCGCCGAGCTCGGCGGTGACGGCCTCCTCGACCTCGTCGGGCTCGAGCAGCACGAGCTCGGCGGCGGACGGCAAGGCCTCTGCGTCGTCGGCGTCGAGGTCGGGCAGGTGCAGGACGATGCCGTCGTCGGAGGAGATCGCGTCTGCCTCGAGACCGAAGCGCTCGCGGATGCGCGCGGACAGCGCGAGCCCCCAGGCGGAGTGCACGCGCCCGCCGTAGGGAGAGAGGACGCACAGGCGCCAGTCGCCGATCTCGTCGCGGAAGCGCTCGAGCACGATCGTGCGCTCGCTGGGCAGCACGCGCGTCGCGGCCTGCTGCTCGCGCAGGTATGCGAGCAGGTTGCGCGCGGCACGCTCGTCGAGGTCGTAGTCGCGCTGCAGCGTCTCGGCGTCCTGCTCGACCGCCCAGCGCGAGAACGCGCCGATCGCCTTGCCGAGCTCGATCGGGCGCCCGACGGAGTCGCCCTTCCAGAACGGCACCGCGCCGGGCGCGCCGGGCGCGGGGGTGACGATCACGCGGTCGCGCCCGATCTCCTCGATCCGCCAGGTGGAGGCCCCGAGCAGGAACACCTGCCCCGGACGCGCCTCGTAGACCATCTCCTCGTCGAGCTCGCCGACGCGCCGGCCGTCGGGCAGGGTGACCGAGTAGAGCCCGCGGTCGGGGATCGTGCCGGCGTTGGCGATGGCGAGCTGTCGCGATCCCTTACGCGCGCGGATTGTGCCGGCGACGCGGTCCCAGACGATGCGCGCGCGCAGCTCGCCGAACTCTTTCGACGGATAGCGCCCGTCGAGCATGTCGAGCACGTTCTCGAGCAGCTCGCGCGAGAGCTCGGCGTAGGAGTAGGTACGCCGGACGAGCGCGTGCAGATCCTCGACAGCGATTGAATCGGAGTCCCGCCCACCCTCGGCTGAGACGGCGATCGCGACGATCTGCTGCGCGAGCACGTCGAGCGCGTTGCGCGGGACGACCGTCGGCTCGATCAGCCCTTCGTGCATACGCCGCGCGACGACCGCGCACTCGAGCAGGTCGCCGCGGAACTTGGGAAATATGCGCCCGACGCTGACTTCATCGACGCCGTGCCCGGCGCGCCCGATGCGCTGCAGCCCGCGCGCGACCGACTTCGGCGACTCGATCTGCAGGACCAGGTCCACAGCGCCCATGTCGATGCCTAGCTCGAGTGAGCTCGTGGCGACGAGACAGGGAAGCTCTCCCGCCTTCAGCAGCTCCTCGACCTTGGTGCGCTCCTCGCGCGCTAGCGACCCGTGGTGCGCGCGCGCGATGTCGGCGGGCGCCGGCTCGGCCGGGGGTGGGCGGGACTCCGATTCTGCGGCGCCGTCCCCGCGCGCGGCGGCGTCCTGCTGTGCGGCGAGCTCGTTGAGGCGCAGCGCGACGCGCTCGGCGGAGCGCCGGTTGTTGACGAACACGATCGTGGACGTGTGCTCGCGCACGAGCCTCAGCAGCTCCGGGTAGATCGCCGGCCAGATCGAACCGCGCGTGGCCTCGCCGCCGGAGAGCGGCTCGAGCGGATCTGACGTCGCCGGCCCTGTCGCGCCTGGCGCCGGCACGCTCGCACCGCCCGGTTCAGCCATCGACTCCACGGGCACTTCGATACGCAGGTCGAGCTGCTTTCGCGCGCCCGCGTCGATGATCTCAACGTGGCGCTCAGGACCAACGAGGAAGCGCCCGATCTCCTCGAGCGGGTTCTGCGTCGCGCTCAGCCCGATCCTCTGGATCTCGCGCGGCGCTTCGGCGCGGTCCACGCGTGCCGCCCCCACCAGCGCCTCGAGCCGCTCGAGCGTCAGCGCGAGGTGCGAGCCGCGCTTGGAGTGCGCGACGGCGTGGATCTCATCGACGATCGCGGCCTCGACGCCGCTGAGCATCTCGCGCGCCTGGGAGGTGAGCATCAGGTACAGCGACTCCGGTGTGGTGACGAGGATGTCCGGCGGGTTGCGCAGCATCGCGGCGCGCTCGCGCTGGGGCGTGTCGCCCGTGCGGATCCCCACGCGCACGTCCTCGGCGCCGATACCGCGCAGCGGCGCGCGCAGGTTGCGCTCGATGTCGTAGGCGAGCGCCTTCAGCGGGCTGACGTACACGACGCGGGTACTGCGGGCGCCGGTGCCGGCAGCGTCTGTCTCGGCCTCGGCGGCGCCGTCAGCATCGGCGGCACCCTCGACGCTCAGCCGGTCGAGCGCCCACAGGAACGCGGCGAGCGTCTTGCCGGACCCGGTAGGCGCCGACAGGAGCACGTTCTTGCCCGCGGCGATCGCCGGCCACGCCTGCTGCTGGGCAGGCGTCGGCGTCGCGAAGGCCTGTTCGAACCACTCGCGCACGCGCGGGCTGAAGCTTGAGAGAGGCATGCCTGTTGAGGCTAGCGCGCAGCTAGAACGGTCATACGAGGCTCTATAGTCGAGGTGTGGTTGAACTAACCGATCTCGCTCGTGAATTGGGTGTAGACGAACGCACGCTTCGTCGCGCCGCCGCGGATGGAACAGTCCGCTGCGAGCGTCTGAGCGCCCGCCGCCAGCTTGTCAGCGACGACGAGCGTCGATACGCGACGTCGCACTGGCAACTGCTGTCGACGCTGCGACGCGCGTTGCGGACCGAGCCCAACATCCGACTAGCGGTGCTCTACGGCTCGGTCGCGCGTGGCGACGACACGCCAGACTCCGATCTGGACCTGCTGGTCTCGCTCGGAGGGGACCGCGCAGACACTGCAGTCAAGCTTGCTGTGCGCCTCGAACGCGCGGTCGGTCGCGACGTGGACGTGGCTCGGCTGAACCGCGTACGGGACTCGGCACCGTTGCTGCTACTCCAATCCCTCGACGAGGGTAGAGTCGTGCTCGACCGAGATGGGGAGTGGGCCGCGTTGCAGACCAGGCGCGGCGAGATCGCCCGACGTGCCCACGATGCGCACGAGGCCAGACGGAGGCGCGCCCGTGCCTCGGTCCGCGAACTGCTGGCCGCGGAGCGGTGACGCGCGAGGGGGCAGGGATGGACGGTGAGGCGAAGGCACGCCGGGAGGAAGATGCGCGCGCGACCGCGCTCGATCGTGTGGACGAAAGGCTCGAGCGACTCGCTGCTCGGAGGAAGGCGCTGCGCAGGGCGATGGAGAGCTTCGGAGATGGCTTCGACGCGAGCGCTTGGGCGAGGGCATACGAGTCGCCAGACCCCGACGACATCAACAGCGTGTTCGCCGTGACCGGCGGATACCTCGCGCTCGTGAACAACACCGCCGAGGCGCTCAGGACGGGCGCGAAGCTGACGGACCTGAAACCAGCACACAGTACGACGGGTATCGCCGGGATCGTCGACGCCATCCGGGAAGACGGGGGCTTGACGAGTGGGCAGGCCGAGACCTTCACTGAGCTGTACCGCACGCGCAACCGCCTCCAACACTCCTCACCGGACATCGAAGCCGACGAGGTACATCGGCAAGTCGGTCTCCTGCTGCGGCATCTGCCGAAGCTCGTCGAGAGCTACGTCGCGTGGCTCGAGAAGCACGATGTGAGGCTTTAGGCAGCCGGGCGAGCCGGCCTACGCCGCGGCATGCAGATCGACGCCGGCAGCCCGGCGACGCGTGGCGATCACAGTGGCCCCGCCGTCAGGTGCGAAGGAGACGGAGCTCCTCGCGGCCCCCTCCGAGCGCGACGCGGCGGGGCGCAGCTCGACCTCGCTGAGCACGGTCTGGATCACGCGCTTCATCTCGAGCTGCGCGAAGACGACGGCGACGCACCTGCGCACCCCGCCACCGAACGGGATCCACGTGTAGGTGTTGATTGCCCGCCCACCCTCGTCGCCGAGAAAGCGCTCGGGCTGAAAGCTGCGCGGCTGCGGGTAGAGATCCGCGCGCCGGTGCATCAGGTAGACGCACGGGGCGACGATCGTGTCGGGAGGGAGGGTGTAGCCGGCGAGCTGCATCGGCTCGGTCAGCCGCCGCATGACAACGGGCACCGCGGGACACAGGCGCAGCGTCTCCTTGACGACGGCGTCGACGTACTCCTCGCTCTCGCCGGCGAGCACCTCCGCGCGTAGACGCGCGAGCTTGTCGGGGTGGCGCAGCAGCCGCTCGAACGCCCACGCGAGCGAGGTCGCGGTAGGACCGTCGGAGAGGAACGTGACGAGTTCGTCGCGCATCTTCTTGTCGTCCATCGGCACGCCGTCCGCGTCGCCGGTGCGCTCGAGCATCGCGAGGATGTCTTCATGGGGCTCGCCGTCGCCGGCGGCCCTACGCTGACGCACCTCCTCCAGCACAAGCTGCTCGACCGGGCGCATCACATTGCGGAAGTTGGGGTTCGCGGTCATCGAGCGTTCGCCGACAGCCGCCAGCAGCGCCAGCCGACCCGAATTGTTGACCCAGTTGGTCAGATCGACCATGCGCCGGCGCAGCAGCTCCAGACGTTCGCCCCCGACGTCGCTGAAGACGGAGCGCATCACCACCTCGAGGCTGATCGCCTGCATCCGCGGCCACAGCTCGAACGGCTCGCCAATGGGCCAGCGATCGATCTCGCGCCGCGCGACGTCGGCCATCATCTCGCCATAGTCGTGCATGCGCTGACCGTGAAACGACGGCAGTATCCGCTTGCGGTCGGTCATGTGCGTCGGCTCGTCCTGCAACATCACCGAGCGAGACCCCAACAGAGGTCCCAGGAGTGGGTTGGCTTCGCCAGCGCCGGCACGGAGCAGATGCGCGTCCGTCGTGAACACCTGCTTGACATGCTCGGGATTGGTTAGAAACACCCACGGCCGACTGCGCCGCACTCGCAGTGTGAAAATCTCGCCGTAACGCTCGGCACAACGATCCATGAAAGCGAGAGGCCGCAAAGCCCAGCCGGCGGCCTGAAGGGCGCTCGGCATGCGCGGTCCGGGAGGCAGCGTCCCGTGCTTTCGCGCACTGTGCGGGGTGTGCTGCGAGATATTCATGCTCCACAACTCCATTTCGCCTCGCTTGTTTCCTTCTCGCCGTTCCCGGCCGCATACCGAACGTGCTTGGATGCCCCATTGTGTGCATCGCTTGGTGGCCCATTCCCACAAAATGCCTCAACGGCGCCAGAGACAGCGCTTGCTTGTCCTGTCGCCTGGAATTAGGATACCCGGGATCGCTCGGAGAAATTGAGCGAGGGCACGATGCGTCGATAGTCAGGATGCAAGCGCTGAATCGAATACGCACCCGCTGAAGCGAACACGCACCAGTACCTTAATCGGTTAAAGGACCGGTCTTAAACACCGGTGATCCGGGTTCGAGCCCCGGCTGGTGCATTGCGGCAAACCCCCGAATCGTCCATCTTTGACCAATCACGCCCATTAACCAGCACATCGTGACCGTCAACCTCTTCGACTATTTCGAGGACCTGCCCACCCGAGGGGGTGTTCCCGTGAGGTGGGCGGCGCGGGCACCGCGCCGCCCACGCGCGGACTACGACCTGAAGCTGACATCGCGCACCGCTGACTGGCGCCACGATCCGGACTCCGTCGCCGAGCTCGAACGGCTCG
>Ga0208849_1002495_pt1 | contig 9987 bp, 10 predicted proteins | sample NGESurdeep072012_10_FD_184470 | JGI IMG/M metagenome (GOLD analysis project Ga0208849, IMG submission 184470) | Arctic peat soil microbial communities from Barrow, Alaska - NGEE Surface sample 53-3 deep-072012 (SPAdes) | ecosystem: Environmental > Terrestrial > Soil > Wetlands > Peat ...
CCGACGTGCGCTCCAACATGACGCGCGCGGAACGCGACGGCGACGCCTATCGCATATCCGGCCATAAATGGTTCATGTCGGCGCCGATGTGCGACGCCTTTCTGGTGCTGGCGCAGGCCGATGAAGGACTGACCTGTTTCTTCATGCCGCGCTTTACCCCGAACGGGTCGGTCAACGCGATCCAGTTCCAGCGGCTGAAGGACAAGCTCGGCAACCGCTCCAATGCGTCGTCGGAAGTGGAATTTGTCAGCGCTCATGCCCAGCGCGTCGGCGACGAAGGCAAGGGCATCCGCACCATCATCCAGATGGTGCAGCTGACGCGGCAGGATTGCGCGATTGCCTCGGCCGGCCTGATGCGCTCCGGGCTCGCGCACGCGCTGCATCACGCCCGCTATCGCAGCGTGTTCCAGAAACACCTCGCCGACCAGCCGCTGATGCAGTCGGTGCTGGCGGACATGGCGCTGCATGTCGAAGCCACGATCGCGCTGGTAATGCGACTGTGCCGCGCGTTCGACCGGGCGCCGCACGATCCGAACGAGGCGGCGTATATGCGGCTGCTGACGCCGGCGATAAAGTACTGGGTCTGCAAGAGCGCGCCGGGATTTTTGTACGAGGCGATGGAGTGCCTCGGCGGCAACGGCTATGTCGAGGAGGGTATTTTGGCGCGGCATTTTCGCGAATCTCCGGTCAATGCAATCTGGGAAGGTTCTGGCAATGTGATGTGCCTCGACGTGCTGCGGGCGCTGTCGCGCGAGGCGGAGTCGGCCGCGGCGGTGTTGCAGGCGCTTGCCGGGGAAGTCAGGGGATTGTCCGGTGCGGCCGAAGTGGTCGGATCGATCGGCAAGGCATTCCGCCGGCCGGATAGCGAGCGCGTGGCGCGGCTCGCGGTCGAGCAACTGGCGCTGCTGGCGGCTACGGCGGCGCTCAACCAGGTATCGCCTGACGATGCCGAATTGTTCGCCGCGACGCGATTGGCCGGGAATCACGCCAGCATGTACGGCGCCGTCGATCTTTCCAGCGACGATGTCAGAGGTCTGCTGGAGCGGGCGCTGCCGTGACCTCAGAATCCGAGCCGCTCGTCGAAAGCCCGTTGATGGATTCCCTCGCAACTCCCGCAGACCCGGCCGCGCCCGTGCCGGTCGTCCTAGCCCCACGCCCGCCCCGTATATGGAAATTCTGGGGCACAACCCTGTGGGGCCTGCTTATCGTCGCGGCGATGTTTGTGGGCCAGCTTGCGGTGATGGCGTGGCTTTTATGGCAGGAAGGGTCGATTGATCGTGCAACCGTCGTCCGCGTCGCCAGTAGCGGCATGACGATTTCGCTCTCTGTGATCATGGGGCTGCCCGCCACGCTCGCTGCGCTGTGGATCGCCATTCGCGTTTCGCGCACACCTTTTGCCGACTACCTGGCGCTGCGTCGGACCTCATGGGCCAATCTTCTGATGGGCATCATTGCGATGGTTTTCCTGGTGATGGGGTGGGAGGCAATATCGCTGGTGACGGGAAGCGAGGATTCTTCCGGATTCATGGTCAGGGTGCTGCAATCGGCGCGCTCCGACGGCGCGTTATGGCTGCTGGTGATCGCGTTCTGCGTCGCCGCCCCGATAACGGAGGAATTTCTCGTGCGGGGTTTTCTCTACCGAGGCTGGTCGGAGTCTTTTCTCCGGCCCACCGGCGCTATCGTGCTGTCGGCGCTGGCCTGGACGGCACTGCATCTGCAATACGACCGCGACTGGTTGCCCTTCGGCGAGGTGTTTTCAATCGGCCTGTTGCTCGGCTATCTCCGCCATCGCAGCAACTCGATCTGGCTGACCGTGATCCTGCATGGCCTCAATAACCTTGCCGCCGTGGTGCAGACGATCTGGCTGGCGGGATCGAGTTGACAGCAGGCCGCAAGCCTTGCTTCACCTCTCCCATTGGGAGAGGTCGGCGCGCAGCGCCGGGTGAGCGGGTTACGTTCTATCGTTCGGCTGTGACCCCTCACCCGGATCGCATCTGGCGATGCGATCCGACCTCTCCCTTCGGGAGAGGTGAAGAGTCACCGCTGCTTCGGCTTTTCATGTCAGCCCATCTCGCGCAGTTTCGTCAGCCGGTCGAGCGCGCCCTGCAGGATGAAGATCGCGGCGTGTTCGTCGATCACTTGCGCGCGGCGGGCGCGGCTCATGTCCATGTCGATCAGTTCGCGCTCCACCGCGACGGTGGAGAGCCGCTCGTCCCACAGCGCGATGGCGAGACCGGTGAGCTTGGAAAAATTGCGCGCAAAGGCGCGGGTCGATTGCGCGCGGGGGCCCTCGCTGGCGTCCATGTTGATGGGCAGGCCGAGCACAAAGCCGGCGGCGTTGCGCTCGCCCGATATCGCGAGCAGGCGCGCGGCGTCGGCCTTGAAGGCGGTGCGCTGGATGGTTTCGACCCCGGTCGCGAGCCTCCGATCGGGATCGGACACCGCAACGCCGATGGTCTTGGTGCCCAAATCAAGCCCGATCAGCGCGCCGCGTTCGGGCCAGTGCGCAACGGCGTCGATCAGCGGCAAAATGAGGGCAGCCATGACGTTCGCATACCACGCGGGCCGTCGGAAACGCAAAGCCACGGCGTCTGGAGCGGGATGAGATCGGGTTGGGACCTTTTTCTTCTCCTGCCCCGGACGCAGCGGACGCTCGCCGGCGTCCACTCTACTTTGCATGGGGTTGTTTTCGGGATTTTTGTCCCGGCCCTGCCGTGCACCGCCGAAGGTACGCTATGCCGAGTCCGGGACACGAGATCGTTAGTGCCTCGCGAAAATAGCCTGCACGGCCGCGACGTCGGCGCTGGAGCGTGAGACGCATTGCATAGCTCTTTCGGATCGTTGGGTGTTAGTCTCGACGCGGCCACCGGCAACGACGCCGCGCCAATCCCCCATTCTCCATCACCTGAATGAGCGCAGACCATGTGGCCGGACCGCCTACTTCTCGACCTTTTCAAAACCGAATTTCCGATCGTGCTGGCGCCGATGGCGGGGATCATGGACGCCGAACTCGTGATCGCGGCGTCCCAGGGCGGGGCGCTGGGCTCGTTGCCATGCGCCATGCTGTCGGTGGAGAAGGCGCGCGAGCAGGTCAACATCATCCGCCAGCGCGTGTCGGCGCCGGTCAACATGAACTTCTTTTGCCACAGTGCCGTTGAGGCCGACCCGCACCGCGAGGCCGGCTGGAAGAAGCGGCTTGGGCCCTATTATGAGGAACTGGGCCTCGACCCGGCGGCGCCGGTCAACGCCGCCAACCGCGCGCCGTTCGATGCCGCGACGTGCGACCTCGTCGAGGAACTGAAGCCCGAAATCGTCAGCTTCCATTTCGGCCTGCCGGATCCAGCGCTGCTGAAGCGCGTCAAGGCCGCCGGCTGCATCGTGATCTCGTCGGCGACTATCGTGCGCGAGGCGATCTGGCTGGAGCAGAACGGCGCCGACGCGATCATCGCGCAAGGCGCCGAGGCCGGCGGCCATCGCAGCATGTTCCTCACCGAAGCCATCGCCGAGCAGCCCGGCACCTTCGCGCTGGTGCCGCAGGTGGTCGACGCGGTGAAGGTTCCGGTGATCGCGGCGGGCGGCATCGCTGACGGGCGCGGCATCGCCGCGGCGTTCGCGCTGGGGGCAGCCGGCGTGCAGATCGGCACCGCCTATCTGCGCTGTCCGGAGTCCAAAGTGAGTGCACTGGCGAGGGTGTCGCTGGCCCAGGCGCGGGACGATTCCACCGTCATCACCAATGTCATGACCGGGCGCCCGGCGCGCGGGGTCGCCAACCGGGCGATGCGCGAGGTCGGGCCGATCTCGCCGGATGCGCCGGCTTTTCCCCATGCCGCGACCGCCCTGGCTCCCCTGAAGGCGGCTGCCGAAAAGCTCGGCAAGGTCGATTTCACCAATCTCTGGGCCGGGCAGGCGGTGCGGCTCGGCCGTGAGATGCCGGCAACGGAACTGACCCGGGCGCTGGCCGGCGCGGCGCTGGCGCGGCTGAGCCGGATGGCAGGTTGATCGGGTAGGCTCGCGGTTGCGGCGCAAAAGCCCGGTCTGCTATACGGCAGGCTCCTTTTGCCGTGAGAGGCGCTATATAATGTCCGTCGATGCCGCCACCGTCCGTCGCATCGCGCATCTGGCGCGGATCGCGGTCACCGATCAAGAGGTTCCCGATCTGCAGGGCGAACTCAACGCCATGCTGGCCTTTGTCGAGCAACTGTCGGAAGTGAATGTCGATGGCGTCGAACCGATGACCTCGGTCATGCCGATGGAAATGAAGAAACGCCACGACGTGGTCACCGATGGCGAGATCGCGGACCAGGTGGTCGCCAATGCGCCGGAAACCCAGGACCATTTCTTCCTGGTGCCGAAAGTCGTCGAATAGATCACAGCGTCTTCCAGCGCCGGAAATGCGTCCAACTAAAGAGTTTTCGAGACGGGATATAAGATGTGTCTGCTCTGCGACGATGAAAAGGCCTATGCGGCCTATATGAACTATCTCGACGCGATGGAGCGGCAGGGCAAGGCCGCCGATCCCGACAAGGCCATGGACGCCGTGCTCGACCAGCTCGAGGCCGCCGACAAGGCCCGCAGCAAGCGCGACGATCCGGCCAACGACAAGACGCTGTCTCCGTTCTTCTGCAGCCCGGTCGATAAATGACCAATTTGACCGCGCTGACGCTTGCCGAGGCCAGGGCTGGCCTTGCAAAAAAATCCTTTACGTCGCTTGAACTGACCGACGCGCATCTTGCGGCGGTGGAGGCTGCGCGCGCGCTCAATGCCTTTGTGCTGGAGACGCCGGATCAGGCGCGGCGCATGGCGCGCGAGGCCGACGCCAGGATCGCCAAAGGTGAGGGCGGCCCGCTCGGCGGCATTCCGCTCGGGATCAAGGACCTGTTCGCGACCAAGGACGTTCGCACCACCGCGTGCTCGAAAATCCTCGGCAATTTCGTGCCGCCTTACGAATCCACCGTGACCTCGCAGCTGTGGCGCGATGGCGCGGTGATGCTTGGCAAGCTCAACAATGACGAGTTCGCGATGGGCTCGTCGAACGAGACCTCCTGTTTCGGTCCGGTGGTCAATCCATGGCGGCGGGACGGTTCCAATGTCGGCGCAGCGGCGAGCGGCCAGATCGAAGGCGCGCATCTGGTGCCCGGCGGCTCGTCCGGCGGCTCGGCCTCGGCGGTGGCGGCGCAACTCTGCATGGGCGCGACCGCGACCGACACCGGCGGATCGATCCGCCAGCCGGCGGCGTTCACCGGCACGGTCGGCATCAAGCCGACCTATGGACGCTGTTCGCGCTGGGGCATCGTCGCCTTTGCCTCCTCGCTCGACCAGGCCGGTCCGATCGCGCGCAGCGTGCGCGACGCGGCGATCCTGATGCGTTCGATGGCCGGGCACGACCCGAAAGACACCACGTCGGTCGATCGCGCGGTGCCGGATTACGAGGCGGCAATCGGAAAGTCCGTCAAGGGCATGAAGATCGGCATCCCCCGCGAATACCGCCTCGACGGCAGCCCTGCGGAAATCGACAAATTGTGGACCGAGGGCGCGAGCTGGCTCGAGGCCGCGGGCGCGGAACTGGTCGAGGTGTCGCTGCCGCACACCAAATACGCCTTGCCGGCATATTACATCGTGGCGCCGGCGGAGGCCTCGTCGAATCTCGCGCGTTACGACGGCGTGCGTTACGGCTTAAGGGTACCGGGCCGCAGCATCGGCGAGATGTATGAGAACACGCGCGCCGAAGGATTTGGCGCCGAAGTCCGCCGCCGCGTCATGATCGGCACCTATGTGCTGTCGGCCGGCTATTACGATGCCTATTATCTGCGCGCGCAAAAAGTCCGCACCCTGATCAAGAAGGATTTCGAGGACTGTTTTGCCATGGGCGTGAACGCGATCCTGACGCCGGCGACGCCTTCGGCGGCGTTCGGCATCGGCGAAAAGGGCGCTGATCCGATCGAGATGTATCTCAACGACATCTTCACCGTGACGGTGAACATGGCGGGTTTGCCCGGCATCGCGGTTCCCGCCGGCAAGGATGCCCAGGGGTTGCCGCTCGGCCTGCAGCTGATCGGTCGGCCATTCGATGAAGAAACGCTGTTCTCGCTCGGCGAAGTGATCGAGCAGGCGGCGGGACGGTTCACGCCACCGAGGTGGTGGGCCTGAAGTTCCATTCGCGGCGACCGGCTTTTGCGTTGCGTTTCCTTTGGCACTTCTTCATGGTTTGGCGATGAGGATAGTAAGCGTATGAGCGCCGACGACGGTATTGCGCCTTCCCGGGAGGTCGACCAGCTTCTGGGTTCCTCGAAGCTCGCTTTGGCGCTTGAGAACGACAAATACAAACATCTGCTCGATCATGCTCCGGTCGCCGTCGCGGTATCGCGCGGTTCCGGCGCGGAGCAGCATGTCGTCTACATCAACAAGGCGTTCGAGCATTTGATGTCGATGGCGGCCGCCGACGTCGAAGGCCGCAGCTGGACCTGCCTCGATGGTTTTCTCGGCGAGGACAGCCCGGCCAGGACCCTGGGCGAGGCGATTCGGGACGGCGAGGATTTTATCGGCGTGTTCCGTCCCTCCGGGCCGGTCGACCGCCTCGTCATCGTGCAGGCCTATGCCTCCGTGATCGAGAGCGACGACGGCATCGAGAACTTCCGGATCGCCGCACTGGTCGACATCGGCGGCCGCGAGCGGGCGCAGATCGAACAGTTCGAAGGCCAGATCCGCGACCGCGACATGCTGATGCGCGAACTGCAGCACCGGGTGAAGAATAATTTGCAGCTGATCACCGCGCTGATCCGTCTGGAGGCGCGATCGGCCGCAGAGGGTGAGACGGTGGCGCTGGCCCGGCTCGCGAGCCGGATCGACGCGTTGACGGTGCTGTACCGCGCACTGTCGGCGGAAGATGCCCCGGCCGAGATCGATCTCGGCCAGTACCTTTCCGACATCGCGACCTCGGTGATGGAGGTCAACGCCATTCCGAGCGTGCAGATCGGGATCGAGGCCGGCTATTGCCCGCTCTCGATCAACGTCGCGATGCCGGCGGGGCTGCTGGTCAACGAGATGCTGACCAACGCGCTGAAATATGCCTTCGTCGGCCGTAGCACCGGTCAGCTGAAGCTGATCTGCAAGCAGGACGGCGGCCGGGTGAGCGTCATCGTATCCGACGACGGCGTCGGACTTGGCGAAGGCCAGCACTGGCCGTCACCGCGCAAACTCGGCGCCTTGATCCTGCAGACACTCAAGGAAAATGCCGGCAATGTCGTGTTCCGCGCCGAAAGCGTCCGCGGCCAGGGCACCTGGTTCACACTGACATTCGATGCCGCGTCGCGGGCAGTATCGAACTGACGGCTCCGGAGCATTCTGGCCCGGTGATGCGAGCAGGCCGCGAAGGTTGACGCAGAGACGTGGTGATGAGCACGGTGGATTTCAGAGCCAGTCTGTCGGGCGCAGCACCCTCGCCGGAGCTCGATGCGCCGCTGACCGCCCTATGGTGGGCAGCCAGAAGCAACTGGGACGCGGCCCACAAAATCGTTCAGGACGAGGAGGACACGAACTCGGCGTGGGTGCATGCCTATCTGCACCGCGTCGAAGGCGATCTCGGCAATGCCGCCTATTGGTACCGGCGGGCCGGCCAGCCGGTGGCGACCGTCTCTCTGGAAGCCGAATGGGACCAGATCGTCTTAGCGCTGATTTCTGCCGCGTGATCCTGCCGACCGAATTTTTGCTGCCACGGCGCGGGAATACGGCTATCGACTTGTCACGCGCGACCGGCCGCTACTGGAATATGCGCAAGAAGGTCATATTCAGGCGGTGACATGCTAAGAATACTGGCGTTGAAAGGCTCGAAATGAACGCACCGGTCAAACCATCTAAGCTGATCAAGGGCGCCGCCGGCGACTGGGAAGTCGTGATCGGGCTGGAAATCCATGCCCAGGTCACCTCGCATTCAAAACTGTTTTCCGGCGCCTCGACCGAATTCGGCGGCGAGCCCAACAGCCACGTCTCGCTGGTCGACGCCGCGATGCCGGGCATGCTGCCCGTCATCAACGCGTTTTGCGTCAAGCAGGCGGTGCGCACCGGCCTCGGGCTGAATGCGCAGATCAATCTGCGCTCGGTGTTCGACCGCAAGAACTACTTCTATCCGGACCTGCCGCAGGGCTACCAGATCAGCCAGTACAAGTCGCCGATCGTGGGCGAGGGCGAGGTCGTGGTCGAGGCGGACGGCGAGAGCGTCACCATCGGCATCGAGCGGCTGCACCTGGAACAGGATGCCGGCAAGTCGCTGCACGACCAGAGCCCGACCCTGTCGTTCGTTGACCTCAACCGCTCCGGCGTCGCCTTGATGGAGATCGTCTCCAAGCCGGACATCCGTTCGTCCGAGCAGGCCAAGGCCTATGTGACCAAACTGCGCTCGATCCTGCGCTATCTCGGCACCTGCGACGGCGACATGGAGAAGGGCTCCTTGCGCGCCGACGTCAACGTCTCCGTGCGCAAGCCGGGCGGCCCGCTCGGCACCCGCTGCGAGATCAAGAACATGAATTCGATCGCCTTCATCGGCGAGGCCATCGAATACGAGGCGCGGCGCCAGATCGAAATCATCGAGGATGGCGGGGTCATCGACCAGGAAACCCGGCTTTACGATCCCGCCAGGGGGGAGACCCGCTCGATGCGCACCAAGGAAGAGGCGCACGACTACCGTTACTTCCCGGACCCCGATCTGCTGCCGCTGGAGTTCAGCGAGGCCTTTGTCACGGAGCTGAAGGCGGACCTGCCGGAACTGCCGGACCGGAAGAAGGCCCGCTTCGTCGCTGAGTTCGGGCTCTCGCCCTACGACGCCAGCGTGCTGGTGGCCGAACGCGAGAGCGCGGACTTCTATGAAACCGTGCTGGCCGATCTGGCCGACCGGGCCCGCGACGGCAAGCTCGCCGCCAACTGGGTGATCAACGAACTGTTCGGTCGGCTCAACAAGGAAGGCCGCGACATCCCGCGCTCGCCGGTGTCGGCCGCGCAGCTGGGGAGCATCGTCGATCTGATCGGCGAGGGCACCATCTCCGGCAAGATCGCCAAGGATCTGTTCGAGATCGTCTGGCAGGAGGGCGGTGACCCCCGCGCGCTGGTCGAAACCCGCGGCATGAGACAGGTGACCGACCTCGGGGCGATCGAGAAGGTGGTCGACGACATCATCGCGGCCAATCCCGACAAGGTCGCGCAGGCCCGCGCCAGGCCGCAGCTGATCGGATGGTTCGTCGGACAGGTGATGAAGTCCTCCGGCGGCAAGGCCAATCCGCAATCGGTCAACGATCTGCTCAAGTCCAAACTCGGCATCTGAGCCGCGCGCGAGGCGGCGCCGGCATCGTCGGCGCGGCGTCGCGGATGCGCACGCCGGCGTGCATCGATCGTTCATCGCCAGACGCGATGCCGTGCGCGCGAGCGAAAATCGCATCGCGAATCAGCCGCGGCGATTCGCGCAAAAAACCGGTTTTGGCGAGCGACGATGAGGCGCGAAGCCGGTTGCCGCGAAAATTTTTTGATTGCCAAAAACTGCGACTCAGAGTCCGCGCAACGCGCCTGCAGCCGGCATCGGTGAGTCGCGACGGCATCGATTGCACCTCGGCGATCGAATGCGCGAAGTGTCGAAATGCCTGCGGTACAGTCGCTTCCTGCGATATTGACAATCGCCGACGTCGTATTTTCGCGCACTACTCGCATCGTTGCGCGGACGCGTCGTGGCGTTGCCGATCAGCGCGCGTCACGTGCTCCGGCATCGCTGCGTCAACACTTCCTTAAGCAGGACGCTGTTTTTTCTACTGTGTTGGTGTATTCGGGATGCAGTGCATTTCGATTCCCGAGTGCACGCAGCGATCAAAGTGATCTCTAAATCAGGAGGGCAACATGGCCAAGAAAGCTAAGAAGGCGAAGAAGGCGAAGAGCGCAGTGAAGAAGACTGCGAAGAAGACCCGCAAGGTCGCCAAGAAGAAGAAGTGATCTCGCTTTAAAAAATTGCCG
>Ga0208849_1002496_pt1 | contig 9986 bp, 11 predicted proteins | sample NGESurdeep072012_10_FD_184470 | JGI IMG/M metagenome (GOLD analysis project Ga0208849, IMG submission 184470) | Arctic peat soil microbial communities from Barrow, Alaska - NGEE Surface sample 53-3 deep-072012 (SPAdes) | ecosystem: Environmental > Terrestrial > Soil > Wetlands > Peat ...
CACGGCCAACGGCTCCGCTTCTACCTGTACCTACCCCTCGATGGAATCTTTTTCCCAGTCGCCGCAAGCCCCGATCATATACTTTCCCGCTAACGGCAGCACCAACATTGCCGACTCCCCGGTTATTCAACTGCGAACATCAGACCAATTCGCCAATTATGTCCAGTATGTAGTTGAGTGGTGCCCCGCCAACTCGTGGCCTTGTGCTTCCGGCGGCGGCAGTTTTGACCAAACCGCCAGCCAAACCGGCTGGTCCGAACAGGACGCCAACAGCGCTACCGCCTACGTTACCAGCGCGACTGAATCCAACTCTACAATGGGAGAATATTCCGTGAGCCCGAGCCCGGGGGTGTTCGCTCCCAGTACCACCTACTACCTGAGAGCCAAAGCCATAGACCCCGGGGGGAGTAATACCTTTAGCGCCTATTCGTCAACCTATAGCTTCACAACAGGGGCACAGGATGTCAGGATCCAAGGCGGCACCAATATTAACGGCGGCACTACTATACAGTAAGCCTTACTTGGTAACCTGATAGCTGCTTTGGACCACGCCCGAACGGCCGTGATATGTGCACGTCACGTTAATCGGCCAGGTACCGGCTGGTACCGCGCTGCCGACTGTCCAGGTCCAAGTGACATTGCCGTAAGCATCGGCGGTTCTCGACGTAAGGCCGGAGTCGGTACTCTGCCCGCCGTTATAGCTAACTACAATCGTGCATGTCGACCCTGCATTGGTCCTGGCCGTTATGGATGAGTTGGTGGCGGCGGCAACCGGCGAAGTTACGGATTCGACGGATACGCCCTCGGGAGCATTGGCTGACGGCGGTGTCGGTTTGGGAGTAGAGTCCGTATCGGGCTTAGCGACTGCCGCCACCGGCACAGCTTTAGGGGTGGATCGATCTGCAATTAAGACATAGGCAATACCGGCTCCTATGAAAAGCAATAAAAGTAGAAAAATACTTATGATAGTATTACGGACGGTCTTGGGAATACGCGACTTCAAACAATATCCTTCCGCTAACTTGGACCAATGGTGCCCCTGGACGGATTCGAACCGCCAGCTTCTCCTTAGGACGGAGTTGTTTTATCCATTGAACTACAGGGGCTCGTCTCCCAGTTTAGCAAACTGGGGCTATTTACGTTCGAAGTCCTCGTAAATATGCGTGTATTCGGATTTGTCGTAATCGAACAATTCGGCGGGTGTGAAGAAACTGGCTATTTCGGCCTGTCCGCTGTTCTTGGAATCGGAAGCATGTATCAGGTTGCGGCCGGTACCGATGGCCAGGTCACCCCTGATAGAACCCGGCGCAGCCTCGCGCGGGTTGGTCGAGCCGACCAGGTTGCGGACGGATTCGACGCACTGGTAGCCTTCCCATGCCATCAGTACCACGGGCGAACCCTTCATAAATTGTTCAAGCCCTTTATAGAATGACTTATCGACGTGTTCGGCATAGTGAGTACGCAGCATGGCCTCGTCGAGGCTGGCCAGTTTGAGGCCTATAAGCTTAAGGCCCTTTTGTTCCAGCCGGCTGATGATTTCACCGATCAGGCCGCGCTGGACAGCGTCGGGTTTAGCAATAATCAGGGTTTGTTCCACTTAAAGTTCCTTGTTTATTCAGTTTCTATTTTAACAGATGGCGAGCATTTGAGCTATGAGCCCTATTCACTGTAGCGTCGACCTGACTACCAAAGGGTGGCCCGGGGCATTATCGTTTCCGTCGATAGCGACCGAACTGTTTGTGAGGGAGCGAATGCCCCGGGCCGCCCTTTGGTAGTCAGGTTTGGGGGAGTTAGGTTTTGTTACAATAGGCTTATGTTATTTGCCAAGGCTAAAACCGATTTCCTAGAGTACCTGGAGATCGAGCAGAACCGGTCACAGAAGACGATTCAGAATTATGACCATTACCTGACGCGGCTGATCGATTTCGCCGGTGATATCGAGGTAACCGACATTGACGCCGAAATGGTCCGCAAATGGCGGCTGTGGCTGAACCGCCTGGGTACAAACACCTCTGATGAGCTGGGCAAAGCAACGCAGAACTACCACTTGATCGCCCTGCGCAGCTTCCTCAAATATTGTGCGAAGCGCGATTTACCCGCCCTAACGGCCGATAAGATCGAATTGGCGCGGACCAAGCGCAAACAAGTAACCTTCCTGAATGAGGAAGAGTTAGCCCGTGTATTTGCCCAGCCTGACCTCAATAGCTTAAGCGGAGTGCGCGACCGGGCCATCCTTGAACTACTCTTCAGTTCGGGACTGCGCGTCAGCGAGCTGGTCGGACTCGACCGCGACCATATAAACCTCAAACGGCGGGAATTCATGGTCCGCGGCAAAGGCCAGAAAGACCGGCCGATATTCATCAGCGCCGAAGCCGCCAAGTGGGTTGAACACTATTTGGGCAAACGCGAGGATACGGCGCGACCGTTATTTGTTCGCTACAGCGGCAGTAAGAAAGTTGACCTGTCGGGCAACTTCCACCGGCTGACGGCCCGCAGCGTGCAACGGATCGTGGCCCGGGCAGCCTTGCTGGCTGGTATTACCAAACATGTCAGCCCGCACACTTTGCGGCACTCTTTTGCCACGGATTTACTGATGAACGGCGCCGATTTGCGTTCGGTCCAGGCTATGCTGGGACATAGCAACATCGCCACGACCCAGATCTACACTCATGTGACGGATCCGCACCTCAGGGCCGTGCATGAGAAGTTTCACCGGCACGCTGAGTAGAATCAGCTTAGTTGAGACTGCAGCTCGGAGACAGCGTATCAGGGGTGAGCGTACCCGGATAAGTGTAAAAACGCTTGCAGACGTTCTGGCCCTGGAGGGCGTACGGCGGCAAAGGCGACATCGCTTTTATCGGCGCCCGGACTTGAATACGCTTAAGCACGGTCCTGGCCTTGCCCGTAACATCGATGACAGCCTGGCCGTCATTGAAATCCAGTTTGGCACCGCCGGCGTCAACGGCTTTGCCAACAGATATGTTTGACGGGTCGTAGTAGTTAATTATGTGTATAAGATATTGCTCGTTGGCAGAACCGGGGATCCTGTTAATCGCGACGCTGCAAGGATATTGGTTGGGGTTGGCGGGATCCGGTCCGAGATTGCACTGGCCGCCCTTAACCTGGCCCTGGTTAGTGATATCATAGTCCACACTGCCATCACCGGTAGACGGATAGAGGAAGACTGTGAAAGTATTGTTTATCATCGCAGTCCGGTCCAGGACACCCGGGGGTGCGGGTAGGGGCGTCAAGCTGAATTCCAGCACGGCCGGAGAGCCACCCCAAGCGCCGCCGACCGGTGTAAAGCCGGAAACGGCCGGCTTGAAGGTAGTGGCATTATCGCTGCTGCCCCAGAAAACGGTTAAGCTGTTGAGCGCCCCGGTGGTCGAAAATGTCACGTTCCGGTCGGAGTCGGGGCTTACGCTGCTCCAGACCAGGTTTGGCGGCGCGATATCAAGCAGCACACAGCTATAAGACGCGCCGGTACTGCCGACAGTACCGTTAATCAGGCCCGGGATAGACGGGCTTTGGTTGGTAAGGCATTTGTTAGGATCTTCGGGACCGCCGGCAGATATAGGTGTCAGATCGTGCAAACTGGGTATGGCTGCCGGGTTACTGAAGGCGTTTTGGACTATCTGCTGAGTATCATTGACGCCGCTTTCGGCCGAATAATAAGCCTGGCTGGCCAGTTGCTTATCAAGCGCGTTTTGCTGCTCCCGGCGCGCCAATTGGGCAAACCCGACCGTTATCAGCGCCAGGACCACAATTAAGATCAAAGCTATAACAATTGAGGCAAAGCCCCCCTGGTCCCGGTGTAAGTTTGGCGTTTGTTTTGTCGGCATATTCACGTTTATTATACTCCTAACCGCCGCCGCCGGTTATACGCTGGACGACCGTAGTTGTTAAAGTGCCCGTCGAGCAGAATTGGTCGCCGATACTGCCCTTGCAGGTAGTATTAAGGCCGCTCAAATTCAGTAAGTTATTGTCGCCATAGGCCACACCGATGGAAATGGTGTAAGGCGAGCTCAAGGAGACGCTGAAGAAGGTCAACCGGGAGTTAGGCGCAATTAGTTCGGTGCCGTCGGCACTGGGCGTAGCACTGTTAAGGAAGCCGACGCCCGCCGAACAGCTGTTCGGGGCCGGATTGCTGTCACGCCATAGTACGTGAGGAATTTGGCCGGGTCCGCTGCCGACCTGTTCATTAAGCATGAAGGTGTAGCGGATATTGCCTATGCAGTAGGCGCTGGTGCCGTCACCGGCCACCGCAAACAGGGGCACACTATCGGATAGTTGCAGGTGTTGCGATACGTCATCGCTGATAGTGCGGACATCATCCTGGACCCGGGCCTGGTTGACTCCCTTGTAATAGAGGTTGCCGACACTGATCATCATAAAAGTGACCATTATCAAAATAGTCGACAAAACAGCGGTAGCAATCATCAGTTCGATGATTGTGAAAGCCTTCTGGTTTAGGGCGGTTGGTCGGTATTTCATGGTGTTTGGTGGAGCCTGTAGATGGTTGTTACGGTGTCATTACCCTCGCCCAGCACGTCAGGCCAGGTCGCGGTGACGGTAAAGGTATCTGTGGGAGCCGTAGAGTAGGTGATATTAATCTGGTAAGGTACCGACCCCATATTACAGCTGGCACCGCTGGCGTTGGTGTATTTAATATTCGGTGCCACGCCGGTCGGGACAAGACAGTAGTTTTGCAAAGCCGGATTAAAAATGTTCGGGACATCGGTTACCGAAGTTAAAGTCCTTAGTGCTTCAATTTGCGACTGGATCAGTTCGGTGGCCTCGGAGTTTTCCTGCGCCTGGCGGGCGTTTAGCAGGCTGCGGTTGGCCGTAGCGTAGGAAATGCTGATGGCCAGCCCCAGGATGGCCAGCACGACCATGACTTCTACGATGGTGTCGCCTGCCCGGTTAAGCTGGTGCAGGATTTTTACGGACATGGAACCCCCGGATTGAGACGCTGGACATCAACGCTCAACTGGTTGCTATTGGTGCCGATAACCAGTTTGGCCAGTTGGGTGCCGTCACCCATGCAAATACTGATTGACCTGGCCGTTTGTAACATTAGAGTGTTGGTGGACGAGCTAAGGGTAGTCGGATCGATAGTCGAATAAACCATGGAGATGGATTGGGCGCCGGATTGGAAGCTGCCGGCCCCGTTGCTGGTCCCCAACCCCTGTATAAAACCGATGTTATAGTAGCCGATGGTCGCCGCAGCGGGCGGGCTGGTAGCCGGCAGCGTATGCACCGCCCCGCTAGAGTCGGTGTAAGTCATATCCGTAACGTCTATCTGTTGCGTCGTGGCCTGCGTGATCGTCAGGCTGCCGATGATCGCCGGATCGACCGTTGCCAGTGTAGGTGTGCCGTTAGTGGCATCAGCCCGGCCGCCGGCCAGTGAAAAGACCTGGTAGCTGTACGTCGTCGGATAAGCAAAGGAGATCAACTTGCCCAGGAACACGCAGTTGGAGTTAGTACCCTGGGCGGCAACGCCGGCCGATACCGCAGTACTGGAGCCGCTCCAGGTACAGTTAAGCGGTATATCGCTGTACTGGCCGGATGTAACCTGTGTTACGGCATCCTGAATCCGGGAAGCCATTTCATTGACACCCTGCGTAAAGGCCGTTTTCTCCTGCTTGCCATTGATGAAATTGGCGGCAATCAAAAACATTACGCCCGATACCGCCATTACGATCATCACTTCGACAATCGTATAACCAAGAGGTGTTTTTCCACCTTTCATATTGATTTCAGTATAGCACAAGCGGTATCTGATAAAACCAGTTTAATAAGTAATAAATGTCTGGCGATACCAATGGAGTATGTCGGCCCCGAAAAGCTGGACAATAATCACGGCGATAATCAGGAACGGACCGAAAGGGATAAGACTGGTACGTTTCAGCCGGCCGCGGGCTACCAGGGGTAGAGACACCAGGCTGCCGCCAACGGAAGCGACGAAGATCAACAGAAAACTGCGCGCCGGCGTGGCCGCTATCAGGCCCAGTAACCACCCCAGTTTCACATCTCCCCCGCCAATCCATTTACCGTGTGAAACCTGGAATAACAGGTAGAAAATGCCGCCGCCCACGGCTACTGCCAAAATAAGGTTAAACAGCGCTATGCCCGGATCATTGGCGCTAGCAATGCTTATAATGGCCTGAAGGGCGGCAATCGCCCCCAAGGGGTAAACAATCCGGTTGGGCAGCAAAAACCAGCGCACATCATAGACCAGCAGCGCCATCAGCCCGGTTAACAAGGCCAGCCAGAGTATAAAAATAACTGTTTGGGCAGTATCAAAAGATACCGGCCACCAGAGGTAAGAAACTACGAACAAGGCCGCCGTCGCCAGCTCAACCAGCGGATACTGGATCGAGACCGGTTTACCGCAATAACGGCACTTGCCTCCCAGGTTTAGCCAGCTGAGAACCGGTACCAAGTCTTTGGCGGCCAGTTCATGCCGGCAATGCGGGCACATCGAGCGGCCTTTGGCCACCGACAGCTGTTTGAGGTAAACTTTGTCCGGTTTCTTCTTAGAAGACTGCTTTTCCTGCTCGTGTACGCGCCAGACCAGTGCATTGACGAAACTGCCCAGACAGAGTCCCATAACCACCAATACGGCAATAATCATTAGCAACATAATAGCACAAAAGAAAACAGGCCCCTCAAGGGGCCTGTTTTGCTATTTTGCCGACAGTATCTTTAGCTGCTTTGGCAGGTAGGGGTCCATGAACCGGCGGTTTCAATCTGGTACTGGATTGACACCTGGCGTGCGTTGCCGGCCGTAGTAATGCCGGCGGCACCACATTGTGCACCGGTAACAACCACAACCCGGTCGCCGGCTGCAGTTCCGGGCAAAGCTGGCTGGGCACCCGTAAGCAGGTTAACCTGGCCTGGGCCAGCACCGGGACCACTGGTGAAGTAACCGGGCTTGGAAAGCGCCAGCACCTGTGCGGAGGTCGTCGGTAACGTACCGTTATTATTAGAGGTGTACTCGTTAACGGCACCGATTAGGGCCGAGACGTCGTTCTTACGCTGCGTGTTGCGTGAGTTACGCTGCAGGGCCGGTACGGCCAAGAAGACGATTAAAAGGATCAAACCGGCGATGGCCAACACGATCATAACTTCGATGATCGTGAAACCCTGGTCTGATTTCTGTTGTTTAGTTTTATTTAGTCTGTTAAGCATTGCAAATGCCCCCCTTGCGGCTTAGTTTAAGTGCTTATGGTTAGATCATAGTCAGTTGTTGCAAAAAAAGCAAGCATAAAATTGTCCCCGGTAATTTTTAAAGTTGCTCGCATTGTGACGCCGCGGTGCCGTTTCCCGATTCTACAGCGTAAATTGCCACTACATCGTTGAAACCGGCACCCTGGGGCGTGGAGTTGCCGGGGCTGGCGGGATTGCATTTCTGGTAGTTATAAACATAGACTTTGTCCAGGTCAGGCGGGTGGAAAGGCTCCGCGGCGCCGGCGCTTAGCTGGATTGAGCTGACCTCGGTAGTCGGATCATAATAAGACATCTTGGACACGTCGTACTGCAGGAAGTTGTTACCTGGCGTAACAGGTACGTCGCCGGAATTGTTAAGTTCCCAGTGCGAAACGGCGGCCAAGATGGTCTGGACGTCCTGCCGGCGCTGGTTATTGCGCGAGTTTCGCTCCAGCGTGGGGATGGCCAAGAAGACCATCAGCAGGATCATGCCGGCGATGGCCAGGACGATAAACATTTCCACGACCGTGAAGCCAGCCGCCGGCGGTTTGGCATCGGCTTTTGTCAATCGCCTGGAGTGAGGAGTGCGGGCGTTGAAGTCGATCATGGCTATCAACCGCCGTTGACAAAGCCGGATTGGTTGACCAGGCCGTAGATAGGTAACAGGATGGCGGCTACGATAATCAGGGCCATAATGCCCATGACGACCATCAGGACGGGTTCGATGATTGTGCTGATGGTCTTGATCTCGTTGTCGACCTCTTTTTCGTAATAATCGGCCACCTTGCCCAGCATGGTCTCCAACGCCCCCGATTGTTCGCCGATGCGGAGCATGTTCGGCACCAGCTCTAAGAAGTTGGGATCCTTGTCGATGGCCTCGCTGAGGGCTTTGCCGCCCTTAACCTGTTCGATAGCGCGCTTAAGCGAGTGGTTAATGTGGACGTTATCCACGGCATCACCGGTGATTTCCAAAACCTGGATGATTGGCACGCCGCTGGCCACCAGGGTCGTGCCGGTACGGGCGAAACGGGCCATATACATCTTCATAAATAACGGGCCTACGGGCCAGGCTTTCATCTTGATCTTGTCAATTATCGAACGGCCGCCCAGGGTACGCGCCCAGCGGGAACCGAAAAAACCGCCCAATACGACCGCGATTATCACTACCCACCAGAAATGGGTCACGAAGTGTGACAACGCCAACAGTATACGTGTTATCAACGGTAGCGAGACTCCCGGCAGGCCGGCATAAATACTTTGGACCTGCGGCAAAACCTTGACGACCATAAAGGTCATAACGGCCAGCATAACCAGTAAAACGATAGCCGGGTAGATCATCGCGCCCCGGACTTTGCTAACGATGTCGGCATCCTTCTCCTGCTGGTCGGCCAAGCGTTCCAAACCGCTGTCCAACGTACCTGAGGTTTCGCTGGCAGCTACCAGGCTGACATAAACGCGGTTGAAGACCCTGGGGTGCTTCTCAAGGGCAACACTGAAGGCGGTGCCGGCTTCAACGTCGGATATGATCTGATTGATAACTACTTTGAACGGTTTATTGGTCGTCTGGCTGGCAACGCTGCGCAAACTTTGGACCAGGGGCAGGCCGGCGTTGATAAGCGTCGACAGCTGGCGGCTGAAAAGCACCTTGTCCTTGGTCTTGATCCGGTGCCCGAAGCTGAAGCCGCCGCCGCTGCTGCTGCGCTCAAGCTTGATCTCCAGGGGTGTCAGGTCCTGTTCGCGGATTAGCTTGGCGGCCGCTTCTTCGTTGTCGGCCTGGACCTGGGCCTTAACTTTTTCACCGGTTTTGGCGTTGCGGGCTTCGTAATTAAATGTAAGCATGGATAGTCTCTTTTTTAGTTTAGCTTCTCATCAACCGGTCAAGTTCATCCAGGTCAACCGCGAAGTTCCGGGCTTCGTCGTAGGTAATCGTGCCTTCGTGGATCAGGTTGACCAACTGTTTGTCCATCGATTGCATGCCAAACTCAGCGCCAGTCTGGATAACGGCCTCTAGCTGGTGGCTCTTGCCTTCCCGGATAATGTTGCGCACCGCCGGTGTGGCTATCAAAATCTCGGCGGCGGCGATACGGCCACCCCCGATTGATGGTATCAGGCGCTGCGAAACGATGGCCATCAGGATATTGGACAGCTGGGCCCGGATTTGCGGCTGCTGGTGCGGCGGGAAAACATCGATCATACGGTCAATGCTCTGGGCGGCGCTGTTGGTGTGCAGCGTCGCGAAAACCAGGTGTCCGGTTTCGGCGATGGTGATGGCGCTGGCGATGGTTTCGAGGTCGCGCATCTCACCGATCAGCACGACGTCCGGGTCTTCACGCAAGGCACTGCGCAAGGCGGCGCTGAAGGAGTAGGTGTCATAGTGGACTTCGCGCTGGACGATGACCGACTTTTGCGATTTGTGGGTGAATTCGATCGGGTCTTCAATAGTAATGATATGCGCCGATTTCTCGAGGTTTATCTTGTGGACCAGGGCTGCCAGCGAAGTTGACTTGCCGGAACCGGTCGGGCCGGTCACCAGCACCAGGCCGCGCGGGTAATCGGCGAATTTGTTGACGATTTGCGGCAGGCCGAGCTGTTCGATACTCAGGATTTCATTCGGTATAAGACGCAAAGCGGCGGCTATATTGCCCCTCTCATGGAAAGCGTTGACACGGAAACGGCCCAGGTCGCCGTAGGCGAAACTGAAGTCGAATTCCTTGTCTTTGAGCAGGATCTGCTTCTGGTCCTCGTCAAGAATGGCAAAAACCAGGGCTTCGATA
>Ga0208849_1002497_pt1 | contig 9985 bp, 8 predicted proteins | sample NGESurdeep072012_10_FD_184470 | JGI IMG/M metagenome (GOLD analysis project Ga0208849, IMG submission 184470) | Arctic peat soil microbial communities from Barrow, Alaska - NGEE Surface sample 53-3 deep-072012 (SPAdes) | ecosystem: Environmental > Terrestrial > Soil > Wetlands > Peat ...
CAATTGGAATGCGCCTTTCTTGACAACGACGACAATGTGCCGCATTCAACATCAGGTAACCAGTTGACTTTATTTGCCAATTAACCGGACGCTAGTGATCGGTCGTGGATCATCACGGCGGCGCAGAAGCTCGGTTCACCGCTTCCCGCCCAATGACCTTAGACGCAATGTCATCGCCCCATTTGGACAGTCGCATCGTGCGGATGTTATTGCAGTACGCATGAAGCGAAGCGACACCAGGATTCTCACCACGCATACCGGGAGCCTGCCGCGGCCGGCCGACCTGGTTGAAGCACTCAATGCCAAGGAACTCGGCAAGAGCTACGACCCTCACGCTTTGACCGAGCGGGTGCGGCGCGCCATCGCCGAAATCGCAACGCGGCAAGCTGCTACCGGTCTCGATGTCATCAATGACGGGGAGCACAGCAAAGTCAGCTGGATGGCCTATGCGCGCGCGCGCGTTTCCGGATTGGAAGAACTCGACAACCCGGTCCGCTTTCGCGGCGCCACCCGCGACTCGCTCGCTTTTCCAGGCGCCTACGAAGACATGCGTGTCATGCTGGCAGCCAGGTCTTCCGCGCTCGTCGCCAAACGCACGGTGCGGCCCAAGGCATGGGTGTGCGGCGGGCCCGTCGCCTACGTGGGTCAGGAGGAGCTTCGCGCGGATATCGACAATTTAAAAGCCGCGCTTAAGGACGCGAAGGCGGAGGACACTTTCCTTACCGCGATCTCACCGTCGAACTTGGAGCTTTATTACGAAAATCAACATTACGGCACCGGCGAGGAATATTTGACCGCGCTGGCGGACGCGATGCGCGTCGAATACATGGCCATCGTCGAAGCTGGTTTCGTGCTTCAGATAGACGATCCGCGTATGGCGACGCACTACAATCGTACGCCCGATGCCTCGATAGACGATTGCCGCAAGTTCATGGCGTTGCGCGTCGAGGCGCTCAATTATGCGCTGCGCGGCATCCCACCGGAGCGCGTGCGCTTTCACACCTGCTACAGCGTCAACATCGCACCGCGCGTGTTCGATTTCGAGCTGAAGCATTTCATCGATTTGCTGCTGCAAGTGAACGCCGGCGCATACGTCTTCGAAGCCGCCAATCCACGCCATGAGCACGAGTGGGAGCTATGGGGCGACGCCAAGCTGCCGGACGATAAGATTTTGATACCGGGTGTGGTGTCGCACTGTATCCACCTGGTCGAGCACCCCGAGCTCGTGGCGCAACGCCTTGTGCGCTTTGCCGAAGCGGTCGGGCGCGAGCGTGTGATCGCCGGCACCGACTGCGGCTTCGGCACATCGGGTGCCGGCGACGAAGTGCATCCCGATGTTGCCTGGGCGAAATTGCGAGCGCTGGTCGAAGGCGCGGCGATCGCGAGCAAGAAATTGTGGGCGTAGCCGTTCGGTCCGGCTAAGCGCGCCCCCACAGCCGGTCGCTGGCCTCTTTTGCCCCGGCGACCAGCGCGCCGAGCTTGAGGAAAGCAATCTCCGGATCGAGCTTGCCGGAACCGGCCGCAGTGCCGAACCCGCAATCGGTATTGGCGATGACGCGTTCCCGCCCGACGATCTCGGCGAAGCGGATGATGCGCTCGGCGACCAGCTCCGGATGTTCAACGTAATTGGTCGAGGTGTCGATGACGCCCGGCAACAGCACCTTGTCCTCCGGAAGCTTGACCTCCTTCCACACTGCCCATTCATGAGCGTGGCGCGGATTGGCAGCTTCAAGCGCAATGCCCTGCACGTTGGCGCCGAGCACGATTCGGACGATCTTCCGGAAATCGATGTCGTAGGTGTGCGGCCCCTCGTAGTTACCCCAGCAAACGTGCATGCGCACCATGTTTGCCGGCACTTTGGCGAGCGCGTGGTTGAGCGCCTCGACGTGGAACGCGGCGCGCTTGAGAAACTCGGTTTCGCTCAGATCCTGAAAGCCGGTGTGGCGCGACATCGCGAGATCGGGGCAATCGAGCTGAAGAATAAAACCCGCGGCCGCGACCGCCGCATACTCCTCCTGCATCGCGTCGGCGATGGCCTCGATATAAGCCTCGTGCGACGGATAAAAGCTGTTGGGCAAAAAGCTCGCGACCACGCCGGGCGAAGCGGCGTTGAGAAATCCTTCGGCCGGTCTCGCCACGTCGACCGCGGCGCGCATGTTGTCGAGGTCGCGCGCCAGTGCCTCGCGGTTCTGGACTTTGATCGGGCCGACGCAGGTGACGCGCTTGAAGCGCTGGGCGCCGGTAAACTGCGCCATCCTTTTGCGAAACTCGGGAAACGCCGCGACATCGAGGTGCGGCTTTAGCGGCCCGGGCGTCCCCTCCTCCGAGAAGCCGGCGAGCCGGTCATGCACATAGGTCGCGTAGCTGATCTTGCTGGTCTCGCCATCGCTGACGATATCGACGCCAATCTCGGCTTGCCGCTTGACGATGTCGAGCACCGCCCGCCGGATTGTCCGGTCGAATTCGGCGGCGTCGTGGGCGGCCCGGCCTTCGCGCGCATCGAGCAGCCGCACCACGGCCTCGGTGCGCGGCAGGCTGCCGACATGGGTGGTGAGAATCCGCTGATCGCTGGTTTTCATGTCTGCTCGCTGTTACGTTTAAACCTGATGGCTGACCCGCCGCTCGCCCGCATGCAGCAGCGCGTTGATCGCGACCGCAAACAGAAACAACAGAAGCGTCAACGCGAAGATATCGACGACGTTGTGGCGTTCGGTCGCCCGGATCAGGGCATAGCCGATGCCGGACGATGAGGCGAACAGTTCGCCGATCAGGATGCCGAGCAGCGTCACGGCAATGCCAATGCGCACGCCGGAGAGAATTTCCGGGATGGCCGCTGGCGCCAGCACGGTCGCGATTGTCGCCCACCCCGAGAGCCGCAGCGCCCTCGCCGTCCGGCGGTGCACCGGCGCAACGTTGCGAACCGCGTTCATGGTGAAAATGGCAACCGGGAATATACCGTGGATGACGCCGAACGCGATCTGCGCGGCCGGGCTCAGACCGAAAATCAAGAGAATAATCGGGTAAAGCGTGATCTTGGGGATCGAGTAGACGGTGCCGAGGATCGGATCGGCGACCTCGGCGGCGAAGCGGCTGAGGCCGACCACAAGCCCAAACACCAGCCCACCGACGATGCCGATGGCGCACGCATAGGCAAAAGCCGCCCCCGTACTCGCCGCATCGTGCCAGAAATCCTCGGTCCCTAACAGCGCAGCAGCCCGCATGAGCGTCGCCACCGGCGGAGAAATCACGTCCGGGCCAGCCATCAGATAGAGCAGTTGCCAGCAGACGAGGAAACCGGCGAGCAGCAACACTGCATCGTAGTGTTGCGGCTTCATTGCCGACCGAAGCGACGATGCAGACGCTTCTCCCAGTGCGACAACGCGCCGTTGACGACGGTCACCAGCAGCAACAACAGCAACAGCATGCCGTACATCGTCTTGTTGTCGAAGTCCTGATAGCCGAACGCAATCCGCTTGCCGATGCCCGCCGTCGCCAGGATGAATTCGCCGGCGACGATCCCGATCACCGAGTAGGCGACCGCAAGCTTAATGCCGGTGACGAGGTGCGGCGCTGCCGCCGGCAGGCGCATCAATAGCAGCCTGCGGATCGGATCGAGCCGCATGACAGCCGCGGTGCGACCGACAACTCGCGGCACGCGATCGAGCCCGATCATCGTATTCACGATCATCGCCACGATGCCGAACATCGCCCCCATGGCGATCAGCGCGCCACGGCCGACGCCGAACGCGACAATGAGCAGCGGGTAAAAGATAAAGACCGGCACGGCGTAATACGCAGACAACAGTGGCTCGAATACCCGGCGCGCACGCGGCAGCGCGTGCAGCAGCGCGCCGAGCCAGAAGCCCAACACCACCGACACTGCTATCGCCGCGAGCGTATTGACGACAGTGAAGGCGATATCGGCGTTGGCGCGGCCGCTCTTGAGGATCTGCCACAAGGCGGCGAGCATCTCGCTCGGCGGAATCATCGTCGCGCGCGGGATGGTTCCCAGTCGACACAGGATTTCGAGCGCCGCGAACGCGCCGGCAACCAGTGCCGCGCGCGTCACCCCCACCTTGGTCAAGCGCAGCCGGATGCCGTGGCTCCTGATCTTCAACGGCGCGGTTTCAGATTCGCCCTCCGTCACAGCGGTTTCTGCAAGTCCTTGGGCAGGAAGTCCTGATCGATCATCGCATTCCAATCGACCGGCTTGTCGACATCGCCGACCAGTTGCAGGCCTTCCGACATTTTAGCGAGACCGGCTTTCTCGAAATCGCCGCGGGTCCATTCACCGTCATAGCCGAAATATTTCGGGAAATAGGTCGCCACTTTCTGCGGGTCCTCGCGCCAGACCTTGGCATAGATGCGCATCGCCTCGTCACGGTTCTGATAGATGAAATTCACCGCCCGAAGCCGCACGGCGATGAGCTTGCGCAGCAACTCCGGATTCTTCTTGGCGAAATCGCGCGTCGTGATGCCGACGAGCCATGTCATGCGCGGGATCAGGTCGGCAAAACGCATGATGACGCGGAATTTTTCCGGCTGCAGCGTCAGGATCGGATCGATGAGCGGTGCGGCCTGGATGGCGCCGGTTTCGAGCGCCGTCAAACCGGGGCCGAAGCCGCCCGTCGCCACGGTTTCTACCTTACCGCCGAGGTTCGATTCCTTGAGCGCCAGATGCAGCAGCACGTCGCTCGTCGACCTCGGCGCGGTGTAACCGGCCTTCTTGCCGGCGAGGTCGGCCATGGTGTGGATCGATGATTTCGGATCGGTCACCAGCGCGATTTCGCCGATATGGCTGCTCGATGAATTGACGATGACGACGTCCAGTCCGGCGCGCTTGGCCGCAATGGCCGCCGAGGTCGCGACTTCGCCGTAGGGAAGATCGCTGGCCAACACGTTGCGCAAAGTTGTGCCGCCGCCAGCGCCGGCAATCACCTGATCGATCTTGATGCCTGCGTCGGTGAAATAGCCCTTCTCAATGGCGACGGCCCAGGGAAGCGTCGCGGTGACGCGCCCGTATTGGCTGATCGCAAGCTGGTAAGCGTGAGAAGCGGACGAATACGTTATCGCCGGCGCGACGACCGCCGCCAGCATCAGCCATTTTCTAATCACCAGATCCTCCCATAGTCCGGCGGTTCAGGCTGCCGGACTCGCCCGGCGCTCGGCGAACCGGCGCAAGGCATGCGGTGAGTATCCCGAATGAAAATTACCGGTGCAAGGGGGAAGGAATTCGACGCGACATCGGGCCGTGGGCAATGGCCCTTCCGTGTGGATCATCGTTCCGGCAACCGGTGTGCTTCGTTCATCACCCGTCGCGACACCAGGGTCCGAGAATTCATGCTGCCGCCGCTCACTAATCGCACACGCGCGGCGGCAAGCACGACATGCACTTTCCGCAGTGCGGTTCAGCCTCGCCGCGCGCTTCCTTTCCATCTCGTCGCGGCGTAACCTCAAAGGAAAAGAGCCTCAAGCTCAGGGAGGATGCCGGAACATGCGCAGCGCAACGCTGCTCGCTCTTCTGTTCCTCGCCGCCGCAGGCGCTCCGACCGCGTCGGCCCAACCGTTTCCCGCCAGCGTTACGCTTTCGCCGCCGCAAAAGTTGGGAGCACCGCGGCCGACGTCAAGGCAGCGGAGCAGGCGGCAGCGCATCAATGAACGCCCCTGTTGCGGGCGGATCCGGAACGGGAGAAGCCGAATGAAGCGTCGCGTGATTGCACTCATCGTGTTCGGCGCTCTGGCAAGCTCGCCGCTTGCGGCGCAACCGGCAAACGACAGTCAGACGGTTCTCGGCCTGCGTTTGTTCAATCAGTCCTGCCGCGTCTGCCACACCAAGCCGACGCTGTTGAGCGGACAGTATGGACCCGTGCTGTCCATGAATACGCTTGGCGGCAACGCCGACGCGATCCGCGCTTTCATCGGCAGCGGAAGCGTCCGCATGCCGAGCTTCAAATACGACTTCACGCCGGCACAGATCGACGCCATCGTCGCCTACATTAAGACCATTCCGGCACCCGCACAGGCTGCGCCGACTCCCGCCAAGCCCGCCAACTCACCCGGCGCCGACTAGCAAACTGGAGACACCCATGCGCACGACACGCCGTCTGATCCTCGCCAATCTCGCGATGCTCGCAGCGCTCGTTGTGGCCGCGCCCGCATTTGCCGACGCGCTGCTCAGCGGCACGGTCAAATCGTCCGACGGCCAGCCGATGGGCGGCGTTACAGTGTCGGCAAAGCCCGACGGCGGCACCGTCACCACCACGGTGTTCACCGACGAAGCCGGGCAATATTTCTTTCCCGAACTGCCGGCCGGGCATTACCGGATGTGGGCGCAGGCGCTGAGCTTTAAGACCGGGAATGGCGCAGTCGATCTGTCGGCGAACCGCAAACAGGACTTCTCGCTCAATCCGATGAACGACGCCGAGGCCACGTTCAAACAACTTCCTGGCAATCTCGTGCTCGATGCGCTGCCGGAAGGCACGCCGGAGCAGCAGCGGATGAAACGCATCGTCCGCAACGTCTGCACCGGATGCCATACGCCGAGCTTCCCGCTGCAAAACCGTTTCGACGAAACCGGCTGGAACGCCATCATCGGCCTGATGAAGAACGTCAACGTCTACGGCACCTATCTGGGCCCCGAGCACAAGCCGTCCGGCATTCTCGATTTCCATCAAAAGGAACTCGCTGCTTACCTCGCCGCGGCGCGCGGCCCGGGGCAGAGCGACATGAACGTGAAGCTCGAACCGCGGCCATCGGGCGAGTCGGCCCGAGCCGTCTTCAAGGAATACGACCTGCCCCTCGATCCCGATGCCAACCTGCCGGCCGATTTCGTGCAAAACGACGGCAGCGACTGGTCGAAGGGCACGCCGTCGGTGCTGATTCCGGGCTGGGGCGCACATGACGCCTGGCTCGATCTGACCGGAAACCTCTGGTTCACCTGCAATGTGCCGAACAAGCGCACCACAATCGGCCATATCGACACCGCGACCGGCGCGGTGAAACTGTTCCGGATTGCGGGACCGGGCGGCCTTGCAGCAGCGACCCACGGCATGACGCGCGATCCGCACGGCATTGTCTGGTTCAACATCAATAACGGCCGCGGCGGCATCGGCCGGCTCGATCCGGCGACGCAGAAGATCACCGTCTATCTGCCGCCCGTGGGCATGACCCAGACCGGCGGCGCCGCCACGGTCGATTATGACGGCAAGGGCGACATCTGGTCGTCGGCGCCGGACGGCGCACTTCGTTTCGACCCGGTCGCGGTGAAGTTCACCGAGTTCAAATCGGAAACCTTCAAGACCGCCAACGGCACAGGCATCACCTACGGCACCGCGGCCGACCGCGATGGCAACGGTTATTGGGCGGAAATGATTTTGGACACCATCGGCGTCGGCGACGGCAAAACCGGAAGCGTGTCCGAGATCAAGCTCGCCCCGGTCAAGGCGCAAGAGGCTTTGCTGACGCCTGAGGAACGCAAATTCTACACGACCTATAACCAGCCCGACTTCAACAATCCGATGCCCTGGGCCGAAGGCCCCCGGCGCATGGGCACCGACAAGAACGCCGACATCCTGTGGATCGGCGATTCATGGGGCGCCAATCTCGCTCGCATTGACACCCACAGCCGCACAGTCACTTTCGTGCCGCTGCCCGGCGAGCAGCAGCCCTACCACGTGACCGTCGACAAGAACCACGACGCCTGGACAAATCTGTGGGCTGGCGACCGGATCATGCGCTACGATCCGAGCACCGGAAAGTGGACCGCGTTCGATCTGCCGACGCGTGGCGCCGAACCGCGCTACATCTCGCTGCTCGAGCGTCCGGGCAAAGACACCGAGGTCGCGCTTCCGTATTTCCGCGCCCGCAAGGTCGCGGTGATGACGCTGCGCAGCGCGGCGGAGATAGAGGCGTTGAAAAAGCAGGCGGCGCAATAACGCCGACGCCGCTGACGGCGAATGGAATGCGGCAGCAAGATCGCCGCCGCACGGGAGGAATATCACATGGTGCGTCATGCGCTGATCGCGATTGCCCTGATCCTCGGCTCTGCCACCGCCGCGGCAGCCCAGGACGGCGCGTCCGCCGATCAAGTGAAGCTCGGCGAGCGGCTCGCCAACCAATCCTGCGTGGTCTGCCATTTTGCCCCGCAGATCACGAGCGGCACCTACGCTCCTGCTCTGTCCAAGGACTCGCTCAGCGGCAAGGCCGACATCATCCACGAGGTCATTGCCAACGGCACCCCGCGCATGCCGGCTTTCAAGTATCAGTTCAAGCCGCAGCAGATCGACGCCATCGTCGCCTACATCCAGACGCTTCAGCCGTCCGCAGCCGCTCCGTCGCCGCGCAAAACACGCGGCGACGCCGCTGCCGATTAAGATGCGATTGCAACGGATCAAGCGAAGGACATTTGCCATGATGCATTCAAGGACAGTCCGATTTGCCGCGCTCGGCGGCGCGATCGTTCTCTGCACGGCTTTTGGAGCGTCGGCCGCGCGCGCTGACGCGATCCTGAGCGGCGTCGTGACCTCGGCTGCCGGAGCGCCTGTGGGCGGCGTGACGGTATCGGCCAAGGCCGATGGCGCGACCATCACTACGACGGTGTTTTCCGACGCTGGCGGCCACTATTATTTCCCGCCGCTGCCGAACGGGCATTATCGCGTCTGGGCGCAGGCGCTGTCGTTTGCGACCGCCAAGGGCGCGGTCGATCTCGCCGCCAACGGCCACCAGAATTTCACGCTCGCGCCGCTCGCCGGCGACTATTTCCAGCAACTACCCGGCGACCTCGCCATGGCGTCGTTGCCCGGAGCGACTCCCGAAGACGCGTTGCTTAAAAAAATCGTCGAAAACAATTGCACCGGCTGCCATCAGCCGAATTATCCGCTGCAGCATCGTTTCGACGCAGCGGGCTGGAGCGCCGTTCTCGACCTGATGAAGAACGTCAATGTGTCCGGAGTCTATCTCGGCGCCGATCACAAGCCGCAGGGTGTGATCGACCATAACCAGAAGGAACTTGCCGCCTATCTGGCGCGCGTTCGCGGCCCGGGTGAAAGCGCCGCGAAGATCGTGCTGCGGCCGCGGCCAACCGGCGAAACGGCGCGCGTCGTGTTCAAGGAATATGACGTCCCGCTCGAAGCCGACATGACCGTGCCGGCAAAAACGCCGATGACCGATGGCAGCGACTGGCTCAACGGCACTCCGTCACGGCGCGGCTCACTGGTGCACGATGCCTGGGCGGACCTCGACGGCAATCTGTGGTTCACCTCGAACACCCCCAATCACGACACCTCGATCGGCCGCATCGACGCCAAGACCGGCAACGTCAAGATGTTCAAGGTGTTCTCCTCGAGCGGGCTTGCCGCCAACACGCACGGCATGACGCGCGATCCGAGCGGCATCATCTGGTTCAATTGCAACATCGGGCGCGGCGCGCTGTGCCGGCTCGACCCGAAGACCGAGAAGATCGAAACCTTCTTGCCCCCGCAGGGGATGTCGCCGACGGGCGGGGCCACCACAGTCGATTGGGACGGCAAGGGCAAGATTTGGGTCTCATCACCGAATGGCGCGCTGCGCTTCGATCCCGTGACGGAAAAATTCACTGAGTTCAAATCGCCGATCTTCAATACGCCGAACGGCAAAGGCATCACCTACGGCGCCGCCGGCGATCGCGAGGGCAACGGTTGGTGGGCCGAAATGATCATCGACACCGTCAACCAGGGCGTCAGCGCCACCGGCAAGTCGATCGGTTTGAAGCTGCCGCCGGCCGAGTTGCCGGAGGATGCGATGTCGGAGGCCGACCGCAAGTTCTATGCGTCGTTCGCCGCGCCCGATTTCAATGCGCCGGTGCCGTGGAACCAGGGTCCGCGCCGGATGGGCACCGACAAGAACGGCGACGTGCTGTGGGTCGGCGACTCGTGGGGCGGCAACCTCGCGAAGATCGACATCCACAGCCTGAAAACCAGCTTCGTATCGCTGCCCGGCCCGGGCGTGA
>Ga0208849_1002498_pt1 | contig 9983 bp, 7 predicted proteins | sample NGESurdeep072012_10_FD_184470 | JGI IMG/M metagenome (GOLD analysis project Ga0208849, IMG submission 184470) | Arctic peat soil microbial communities from Barrow, Alaska - NGEE Surface sample 53-3 deep-072012 (SPAdes) | ecosystem: Environmental > Terrestrial > Soil > Wetlands > Peat ...
GGAGCGCAGCTTTGCCGGGGTGTCGATCCCGCTGTCGCAGGCCAAGGCGCTGGCGAAAGCGGCGGGCGGCAAGCTCAACGACGTGGTGCTGGCGGTCTCGTCCGGCGTGGTCCGGCGCTATCTATTGGAGAAAGGCGCGCTGCCGGCGAAATCGATGACCGCCGCGGTGCCGATCTCGCTGCGCGAGGAGGGCAACACCGACGCCAACAACCAGGTGTTCGGCATGATCTGCTCGATCGCCACCAACGTCGAGGATCCCAAGGCACGGCTCGAGGCCATTATCGCGCAGTCGACAAAATCCAAGGAAATGTCGCATCCGCTGCGGACGCTGATGCCGCAGGTGTCCAACCTGTCGATGCTCGGCGCGCCGATCCTGGTGCAGATCCTGGCGCTGTTGTACAGCCGCTCCAGCCTGTCCGACGTGCTGCCGCCGGCGGCGAATATCACGGTGTCCAACGTGCCCGGGCCGCGCCAGACGCTGTACGCCGCAGGCGCGGAGCTGCTGCACATCTTTCCGGTGTCGATCTCGACCCACGGGATGGCGCTGAATATCACGGTGCAGAGCTACCGCGATCAGCTGGATTTCGGTTTTATCGCCGGCGCCAACATCATTCCCCATGTCCAGGTTCTCTGCGACATGCTGCCGAGTGAATTCGCCGCGCTGCAAGCCGCGTTCGCGCCGCCGGCCGATCTCAAAAGCGCGGCAAGCTAGGGCAGGGGTCGACGATGATTGAAATGCCGCCGCTGCAGTTCGCCCCGACCAACGGCATTCGCATGGGCTATTACGAAGCCGGTCCGAAAACCGACACGCCGCCGATTGTTCTCTGCCATGGCTGGCCCGAGATCGCATTTTCGTGGCGCCACCAGATCAAGGCGCTGGCGGCCGCCGGCATCAGGGTGATCGCGCCGGACCAGCGCGGCTACGGCTCGACCGACCGGCCCGAAGCGGTCGAATCCTATGACATCGAGCACCTGACTGGCGACCTCATCGGCCTGCTCGATTACCTGAAAATCGACAAGGCTATTTTCGTCGGTCACGATTGGGGCGGCTTTGTCGTCTGGCAGATGCCGCTGCGCCATATCGATCGCGTCGCCGGCGTGGTCGGCATCAACACGCCCCATACCAGCCGCGCCCCGTCGGACCCGATCGAACTCCTGCGCGCGCGCTTCGGCGAGCACATGTACATCGTGCAGTTTCAGGATCCCGGGCACGGTCCCGACAAGATCTTCAACAGCCGGGTCGAGCAGACTTTTGACGCCTTCATGCGCAAGCCGGTGCCGCGTCCCGACAGCGCGCCTGCCGAGGCGCCGGTGGCCGGCGTCGGCGCGTCGCCACGGCTGAATCTGGCGTTTCCGCAGATGATCGCCGGCTACGACGCCAAACACGATCCGCGCACGCCGATCCTGTCGCCTGAGGAAAAGCAGGTGTTCGTCGATAGCTTCACCAGGACCGGCTTCACCGGCGGCATCAACTGGTACCGCAACATGACACGCAACTGGCAACGCTCGGCGGCGATCGACCATACGGTGCGGGTGCCGGCCTTGATGATCATGGCCGAGAACGACATGGTGCTGCCGCCGTCCGCGGCCGACGGCATGGAGAAGATCATTCCCGACCTCGAGAAGTATCTCGTAAAGGGCAGCGGCCACTGGACCCAGCAGGAAAAACCCGAAGAGGTCAGCGCCAAGCTGATCGAGTGGCGCAGACGAAGATTTGGATAGAGCATCGTGTCCCGGGCGCGGTGCAGCGTTCTTCACGCTGCTCCGCAGAACCGGGACCCATGATACGACGGTGCCGGCAATGTGGGCCCCGGCTCAGCAGTGCAGCACTTCGTGCCGCACAGCGTCCGGGGCACGCTACATTCGGCAGGGGGAGTAACTACAGCGATGGCGTCAACCAACCGGCTGAGCCCGATCCCGCATCCGCCGACCAAACCGGTGGTTGGCAACATGCTGTCGCTGGATTCGACCGCGCCGGTGCAGAACCTGGCGCGGCTGGCGAAGCAGTTGGGGCCGATCTTCTGGCTCGACATGATGGGTTCGCCGATCGTGATCGTCTCCGGCCACGACCTAGTCGAGGAACTCAGCGACGAGAAACGGTTCGACAAGGCGGTGCGCGGGCCGCTGCGCCGGGTGCGCGCGGTCGCCGGTGACGGGCTGTTCACCGCCGACACCACCGAGCCGAACTGGAGCAAGGCGCACAACATCCTGCTGCAGCCGTTCGGCAACCGCGCCATGCAGTCCTATCATCCGAGCATGGTCGATATCGCCGACCAGCTGGTGAAGAAGTGGGAGCGGCTCAACGGCGACGAGGAGATCGACGTCGTTCACGACATGACCGCGCTGACGCTCGACACCATCGGGCTGTGCGGGTTCGACTATCGGTTCAATTCATTCTACCGTCGCGACTACCATCCGTTCGTGGAATCGCTGGTGCGCTCGCTGGAAACCATCATGATGATCCGCGGGCTGCCGATGGAGAATCTGTGGATGCAGAAGCGCCGCCGCAATCTCGCCGGCGACGTCGCCTTCATGAACAAGATGGTCGACGAGATCGTGGCCGAGCGCCGCAAGAACGCCGCCGCCACCGAGGACAAGAAGGACATGCTCGGCGCCATGATGACCGGCGTCGACCGCTCAACCGGCGAGCAACTCGACGACGTCAATATCCGGTACCAGATCAATACCTTCCTGATCGCCGGCCACGAAACCACCAGCGGCCTGTTGTCATACGCGCTCTATGCGCTGCTGAAACACCCCGATGTGCTCAAAAAAGCCTATGAAGAGGTCGATCGCGTGCTCGGCCCCGACCTCGACGCGCGGCCAACCTATCAGCAGGTCACCCAGCTCAGCTACATCACCCAGATCCTGAAAGAAGCGCTGCGGCTGTGGCCGCCGGCGCCGGCCTATGGCATCTCGCCGCTCAAGGACGAGACTATCGGCGGCAAATACAAGCTCAAGAAAAACACTTTTATCACGGTGCTGGTGCTGGCGCTGCATCGCGACCCCAGCGTATGGGGGCCCAATCCCGACGCGTTCGATCCGGAAAATTTTTCGCGCGAGGCGGAGGCGGCGCGCCCGGTCAATGCCTGGAAGCCGTTCGGCAACGGCCAGCGCGCCTGCATCGGCCGCGGCTTTGCGATGCATGAAGCAGCCCTCGCGATCGGCATGATCCTGCAGCGCTTCAAGCTGATCGATATCAACCGTTACCAGATGGTGCTGAAGGAGACGCTGACCATCAAGCCGGACGGTTTCAAGATCAAGGTGCGGCCGCGGACCGACCGGGATCGCGGTGTCTACTCAGGCCAGGCCGCCGCGGCATCGGCTGCAGGCGGTGCGGCGGCCCCGCGGGCGCGGGTGCGCCCGGGACACAACACGCCGCTATTGGTGCTGTACGGCTCCAACCTCGGCACCGCTGAGGAACTCGCGACCCGCGTCGCCGATCTGGCCGAAGTCAACGGCTTTGCCACCAAACTGGCGCCGCTCGACGATTTCGCCGGCAAGCTGCCGGAGCAGGGCGGTGTCTTGATCTTCTGCGCGTCCTACAATGGTGTGCCGCCTGACAACGCCACGCGATTCTACAATTGGCTCGGCGGCGATTTGCCTGGGGATGCGCTTGCCAAAGTGCGCTACGCGGTGTTCGGCTGCGGCAACAGCGACTGGGCTGCGACCTATCAGTCGGTGCCGCGTTTCATCGACGAGCGGCTGGCCGCGCATGGCGCACGCGGCCTCGCGGCGCGCGGCGAGGGCGATGCCCGCAGCGATCTCGACGGCCAATTCGAGAGCTGGTTTGCGGCTGCGGCGCCGGCAGCGATGAAGGAACTCGGCGTCGATACCGGTTTGAGCCGCAGCGCCGACGATGAGCCGCTCTATAGTATCGAGCCGGTGGCGCCCTCCGCGGTCAATGCCGTCGCCGCCCTCGGCGGCGCCGCGCCGATGAAGGTTTTGGTCAACACCGAACTGCAAAACAAGACCGGCGCCCATGCCTCCGACCGTTCGACCCGGCACATCGAGGTGCAGGTGCCTGCCGGCATCAGCTACCGGGTCGGCGATCACCTCAGCGTGGTGCCGCGCAACGATCCGGCGCTGGTGGACCAGGTGGCGCGCCGCTTCGGGTTCCTGCCCGCTGACCAGGTCCGGCTGCAGGTCGCGGAGGGCCGGCGCGCGCAACTGCCGGTCGGCGACGCGGTGTCGGTCGGCCGGCTATTGACCGATTTCGTCGAGTTGCAGCAGGTCGCGACCCGCAAGCAGATCCAGATCATGTCGGAACATACGCGCTGTCCGGTGACCAAGCCGAAACTGCTGGCCTATGTCCGCGACGATGCCGCCGCCACCGAGCGCTATCGTTCCGACATCCTCGGCAAGCGCAAATCGGTGTTCGACCTGCTGGAAGAACATCCGGCCTGTGAATTGCCGTTCCACGTCTATCTGGAAATGCTGTCGCTGCTGGCGCCGCGCTATTATTCGATCTCGTCGTCGCCGTCGGCCGATCCCGCCCGCTGCAGCGTCACCGCTGCTGTGGTCGAGGGCCCTGCCAGTTCGGGACGCGGTGTCTACAGGGGCATCTGCTCGAATTACCTTGCCGGCCGCCGCGCCGGCGAGACCGTCCATGCCACGGTTCGGGAGACCAAGGCCGGCTTCCGGCTGCCCGACGACGCGGCGGTGCCGATCATCATGATCGGGCCCGGGACCGGTCTGGCGCCATTCCGCGGCTTCCTGCAGGCGCGCGCCGCGCTGAAGGCCGGCGGCGCCAACCTCGGTCCGGCGATGCTGTTTTTCGGCTGCCGTCATCCCGAACAGGATTTTCTCTATGCCGACGAACTGAAGACGTTCGCCGCAGACGGCATCACCGAGTTGCACACCGCGTTCTCACGCAGCGAGGGCCCGAAGACCTATGTGCAGGATCTGGTCACAGCGCAGCGGGATCGGGTCTGGAGCCTGATCGAGCAAGGCGCGATCATCTATGTCTGCGGCGACGGCGGCAAGATGGAGCCGGACGTCAAGGCCGCATTGGTCGCGATCTATCGCGACCGCAGCGGCGCGGACGCCGACGCCGCGCAGCGCTGGATCGACGATCTCGGCAGCAAAAATCGCTACGTGCTGGATGTGTGGGCGGGGGGATAGACCGACGATCAACGCGTCGGCCCGGCCTCCGAGCCCGGACCCACAACCCCTGGCGTTCCCGATCACAGGCAGATGATTCAACGGCGTTCTTGAAACGAGGTGACAGGGCTTATGGGCCCCGGATCGGAGGCCAAGACGACGTGTTGAGAGGTCGTCGCGGAGGCATCGCGGTCATCGGCGAGCGAGCAGCCCATCCCCTCCTGGCCTTACGCCGTGATATTGAGCAGCGCGTTGGTCATGCGGTCGTACGCCTTCATCACCGTCGCATTGGCGGCAAAACTGTAGCTTGCGAGCATCTGGCCGACCATCTCCTGGGAGAGGTCTACATTGGGCGCAGCGACGAGGCCGTTCTGGTCGGCGAAGGGGGCTTGCGGATCCGAGACCGTGGCGGTGGACGGCGTCGCCGTCCTGACGGTCGTCTGGGTGCCCCCGCCGGCGCTCGAGGTCTGGACAAGCTCAAGTGGTGCATAGGCCCGTGGCGCCCCGGCCGGCAGCGTGCCATCGGCGCTGGGAAGCGCGCCCGTGCTCATGGCATTGGCGATGTTCGAGGCGGAGACATCGAGGCGGCGGGTCGCCGCGCTCATGCCGGACAATGCGATCGTCGAGATACTGCTCATCAAGGCCTCGTCGGACAGGCGGTCCAGCCATCACCTAACGCAGGCGCGCCATAAGCAAGCTTCAATGTCAGCGGGCGAATTCGAGCGGTGGGGACAATGGCTCGTTTACCATTCGGCTGGCGCGCTATGGACCTCACCTCATATTTAGCCGGACGCCTCATCGATTGAGAGAATCTCGAATTGGTCGGTCGGCCTCGAATACGATCACCTCTTCATGGGTAACCGAGACGTCAATTCAGCGACCGGCTTCCTTATCGCCGACCATATCAAGGAGGATGTCGATCTCTTCACCGCGCGTCTGAACTACAAGTTCGGCGGACCGGTGGTCGCGCGATACTGATTTATCGCCAAGCATCGCGTGAGAAGCTCCGGCATCGTCCGGGGCTTCATGAGATGCGTGATTTTACGGACGTAGGATGGCTTGGCTCACGCGAAACCCATCGTCGGCATCATGATGGGTATCGGCTCCGCCGTCGCTCTGCGAGATCAGGCGGAAGCTCCACCCGTCCAACGCGCTGTTCCTCGACCCCTTCCGGATCACCAACTTCGCCGCTACATTCTCCAGTCTCGGTCTTGGGTGAGGCGCCGGCCTCTGGGAGGATGAGATGACAGCAGCACGCGTGGCGGAACCGGACGACGGCAATCCTCGCACCATCGAAGCGGGCCGGGCTTTTGTAGCTAACGTCGAGTCGCTGTTCATGCCGTGGAATATAGATGCGCTGGTTGACGGATTCACCGAAGACGCGCGACCGTTGACCCCTGATCAACCAATATTAGGCGCTGGCCCAGCGACCCGATGATTGATGTAGCAGTCCAACAGACGAGCGGAAAAGCTTGCCCGAGGCAATTTCCCCGATGACCCAGCACAATGACAACGCCGATTTATTCGGGGGCATCGCCCTGGGTGTAGCGACACTCGCCGCGTTACTGACAGCAAACTCGGGACTTGGCCCGCAATACGATGCGCTGATCCATGCGACTGGCGAAATTCGCATCGGATCAATCGGGCTGTCGAAGAGCCTCGAACATTGGATCAATGATGGTCTGATGGCGATCTTCTTCGTTCTGGTGGGCCTCGAAATCAAGCGGGAGGCGATCGAGGGATCGCTCGCCGGCGTGCAGAAGGCGGCCCTCCCGGTCATCGCCGCCATCGGCGGATTCGTCGTGCCTGCGATATTTTACGCCGCGCTAAACTGGGGCAACAGCGAAGCGCTTCGCGGGTGGGCCATCCCGGCGGCTACCGACATCGCCTTTGCGATCGGGATTTGCGCATTGCTCGGCCGTGCCGTTCCCGCATCGCTGAAGATGTTTCTGCTGGCGTTGGCCATCATCGATGATCTGATGGCGATCATCGTCATCGCCATCTTTTACACCGATGAACTGTCAGCCGTTGCCCTGATGCTGGGCGGAGTCGGGGTGGCCGTGCTCGCGGCATTGAACCTGTTCAATGTGCGGAAGCCCTCGATCTACGCCCTCGTCGGTGTGTTCACGTGGATCTGCGTCTTGAAATCGGGGGTACACGCCACGCTTGCCGGGGTTGCGGTCGGCTTCGCCATACCTCTGGCCCGCGAAGGCGGAGCGAGCCTGCTGGTGCGAGTTGAGCACGCCCTCAAACCATGGGTCAGCTATGCCATCGTACCGATCTTTGCGTTCGCCAATGCGGGCGTGCCGCTCGGAGGCACGTCGTTTGCCACGCTCACCGCGCCAATCCCGCTCGGTATCATTGCCGGCCTGTTCCTTGGCAAGCAAATGGGAGTGTTCGGAGCCGCCACGCTCGCAATCAAGCTCGGAATAGCCAAGCCACCGGCGGACGCTTCGCTCGCCCAACTATACGGCCTCGCGATCCTAACCGGCGTCGGGTTCACCATGAGCTTGTTCATCGGAACGCTCGCATTCGAAGACGAGACCATGATGGCGCAAGTCAGAATTGGCGTTCTGGCTGCTTCTGTACTTTCCGGGGTGGCGGCGTGGCTTGTGCTGGCGATTGCAGCGCGCAGAGTAAAATTGGGATCAGAGCCATGAAGTTGCGGTGCTCACCCGTCTGTGAAGATCCGCCCCGCGGGTTTGCGTTGGCGGCGGCCGAAATGCTCGGTTCGAATTAATGCCGCGCCTTCGCGGCGGCGGCGTGGGCGTGCTGGTCGATGGCATCGATGATCTCTGGCCACATCGGAATCGGCAGCGCGTGACCCATGCCTTCGATCATCAGCAATTTGGCGCCTGGTATCGATGCCGCGGTGTCCTGGCCGCCCTCTGGGCGGACCAGCGGATCGACGGTGCCGTGGATGACCAAAGTCGGCGCCGTGACCGACGCCAGCCGCTCCTTGCGGCTGCCCGAGGCGAGGATGGCGCGCAGTTGCCGCGCGACCCCGGCCGGATTGAGCCCGCGCTCATAGGTGCGTTCGGCGCGGGAGCGGTCCAGCGCTTCGTCTTCCGGAAAGCTGCCGACCCGCAGGATCTTCCAGGTCTGCACGAAGCGTGTGAAATATTCCTCTTTGGTGGTCGGCGGCGGCGCCATCAGCACGGCGGTGGCCTCGCGGGTCGCCGGCGGTATCTTTGGATTGCCGGTGGTCGACATGATCGAGGTCAGCGACCGCACCCGCCGCGGAAACGTGATCGCGACTTCCTGGGCGATCATGCCGCCCATCGAGGCGCCGACCAGATGCGCCGAGGCGATGCCGAGCGCGTCCATCAGCCCGACCGCGTCCTGCGCCATGTCGTGCAGCCGGTAGGGCGCGGCGACCGGGATCTTCAGGAAGCGCAGCTTGAGCAGTTCGAGCGCGCCGAGGCGCTTGCCGCCGGTCAGCTTGCTGGACTTGCCGATGTCGCGATTGTCGAACCGGATGACGCGGAATCCGCGCGCCGCCAGCTGCCGGCAGAACTCGTCGTCCCAATGAATCATCTGGGCGCCCAGCCCCATGATCAGCAGCATCGGTTCGGCCGAGGCGTCACCGAAGATTTCGTAACAAAGCTCGATGCCGTTGACAGGGGCAAGCTGCGGCGGCTGATGGGCGGACGGATTCACTGGCGGATTCGCTGACGGATTCACTTGGGCAGTTCCCTCAAAATGGCATGGCGATGGGGATTTTATGGCACGGTTTTTCGCGCTGCAGAAGGCTTTGCCAATGGCAGCGAGGCTGTCAGATCACCCTGCAAATCATCCTGCAATGTTGACCGCCCGGGCGCAACAGTGTGGTATGACGATACGCAGGCGAGGCAGCGCAGCGAACCTGACAGCGATCTTGCCGGAGGGCGTCCATGGCAGACAAGAGCAACGATCCGGTCGCGGTGTGGCAACACATGATCGGCGAGATGGAGAAGGGGTTCAACGCCTTCGCCAATCAGGCGATGGCCTCGCCGGAATTCAGCAAGGTCGTCAATCAGGTCGGCGGGGTTTCGGCTGGCGCGCAAAAGCAGCTCGGCGATCTCATGGAGAAATATCTGGTCGGCATGAACCTGCCGAGCCGGGCGCAGATGGTCGGCATGGCCGAGCGGCTGCAGTCGATCGAAGGCCAGTTGAACGAGATCAAGTCGATGCTGCACCAACTGCAGAGCAATCCCGGCGCGCCGCGGGGCGACGCCGGGGCAGCCCCGCGGCCACCGCGGACCAGGCGGCCGCCGGCTGCGGGCGGAGAGCCAAAATGAACGCCGCGGCGGGCCTGGATCTTCAATCGATCCCGGACCGGATTCAATCCGAAGTGCAGCGCGCGATCCAGCGCAGCATCAAGGGGGTCGAATATATCGCCTCGTCGGGCCCGTCGCTCGGCTCGACGCCGAAGGACATCCTGAGCGTTCGCGGCACCATGAATCTGTACCACTACCGGCCGGTAGCGGACGAGATCTACCGGGTGCCGATCCTGATCGTGATGGCCACCACCAACCGCGGCTACATTCTCGACATGGTGCCCGGCCAGAGTTTTATCGAATTTCTGCTGAAGCGCGGCTACGATGTCTACATGCTGGACTGGAGCGCGCCGAAGCCGGAAGAGAAATCCTTGCGGATGGAGGACTACGTCCTCGACTTCATTCCGGATTGCATCCGCCAGGTGCAGCGCGATTCCGGCGAGACCGACGTCACGGTGATCGGCTATTGCTTCGGCGGCGTGCTGTCGCTGCTCTATGGCTCGATCTTCAACCACGGGCCGATGAAGAACCTGATCTGCTTCACCACCCCGGTGGATTTTCGCGAGATGAAGCTGTTCCAGAATTTCGCCGACAGGCGCTATTTCGACGTCGACCGCCTGG
>Ga0208849_1002499_pt1 | contig 9982 bp, 20 predicted proteins | sample NGESurdeep072012_10_FD_184470 | JGI IMG/M metagenome (GOLD analysis project Ga0208849, IMG submission 184470) | Arctic peat soil microbial communities from Barrow, Alaska - NGEE Surface sample 53-3 deep-072012 (SPAdes) | ecosystem: Environmental > Terrestrial > Soil > Wetlands > Peat ...
AAGAGTGTGACGCTGCGCTCTTTGCGTTCAAAGCCAAAGAACTACGTGAGCCAAACGAGGAAGAAAAATGGTCACTGACGCACCGTGCACCAACCGACCGAGAAATCAGCCAAGGTATGCGGGCGATGGCTGGTTCTATTGGACGCCGTGGTAAAAACCACTGCATCCAAGGAACAAACGCATCCCTAGCAAAAAGGATAATGGGTTGCGGCTTCGATGCTTCTGGCAAAGGCTACCTTTGGCATCTGCTCCCGCAGTATAAAGCCAAGTTTCTTAACTTCGTTCACGATGAGTTCGTGATAGAGTGCCCAAGAAGATTTGGACCACAAGTATTGGAATGTGTACAGGACGCCATTAAAAGAGCGGGTCAAGAAATTTTCAAAACTATCACCATGGAGTCAGAAGGAAGGATAGCGGATAGGTGGCAGAAATAAAAGGAACCTATGAAAATGATAGACCTAAAAGGACTGGTGTTTGGTAAGCTCACCGTGCGGGATTACTACGGGTTAAATAAATATAAGAGTGCTACTTGGCTGTGCCAGTGTGCCTGTGGAAAGACAACTGTGGTAGACGGACAAAAGTTGAGGCAAAATACGACGCGCAGTTGTGGCTGTTTACGACATGATTCAGAAAAGTATGGACACCCACAGTCTGAAGAAACCAAGAAAAAACTCAAAAGTATTTCTGTAAAACAATTCAAACTAAGGCCATTTGAATCTGCCTACAACACACTGCTACTGAATGCAAAGCGTCGTAGCTTAGAAGTTGACCTAACTTACTCTCAATATTTAGGTCTAACAAAAGCAGAGAAGTGTACCTACTGCGGTTCTCCTATAGTGTGGGCAGAATATAACGTGAGGAAGCACCAAGGGAGTAATTTGGACAGAAAGGACAATTCTAAAGGTTACCTTTTTAGCAATGTAGTTGTTTGTTGTTGGCCTTGTAACAACATTAAAAGTAAACACTTCACTTACGAACAGTTCTTGGAAATAGGAAAACTTTTGTGTGCATGGAATTTTCCTGGTAGCACTAAAAATCTTCCGTCTTATTTGGGCTGTCCTTATTGCCCGTCGCAGTCTTACTTACAGGCAGGAAGTGCACCAACCTTGGCCTTATATCAATGTGCACTTAGGCATAGATTTTGGGTGCCAAAGGAGGCTGAATGTTAAACGCGTACACAGACGGTGCATGCCGAGTATCCAACCCTGGGTACACTAGTTGTGCCTTCGTTTTATACGATGGTGACACCGAAATTGCCGCGCATAGCAGGTACTTGGGTCCTGAGTTACACACTAATAATTATGCCGAGTATCAAGGTCTTTTATTCTTGTTGTCGGCGTTGGAGGCGGCTGCCGTGCATGGGGTGACTATATACTGTGACAGTCAATTGGTGGTCAACCAAGTTAATCATGAATGGGAAGTTAAAACTCCCGATAACATACCCCTAGCAAACCAAGCGTATGCTATGCTGGTACGCGGAAAGCACAAACTTGTTCATATCAAGGGTCACGCAGGAGAAAGAGGCAATGAAAGGGCAGACGCCCTCTGTAATGAAGCCCTCGACCGAGCAGGATACTAAGTATAGTTTTGATATCGAGGTACGCGCCGCATTCAGATACCTTTTCTTAATTGGAAAAGATTTTTGGGAGCTAAGTACAGTAGAACAAAAAAATCTAATGGAGGAAGAACTTAATGGAGATAACTAAGGCTCAATTTAAGGGTTGGTATCATGCCCTACTCTCGGTCGCGGCCGGGGCTGAAGCTTTGCATTCACGGGATAAAGTACGAAGGGCACTTCTGTGGGGGGCTGCAAGTTGGCATGCCTATCATACGTGGGATCACTTTGTAAACGAGGACAAAAATAATAAAGATTTGTTCTCTTGCATAGGCTATCCACATTGCGACGGGGAGCTAATAGGTATGCCCCACACTTATCCTTGTCCTATGTCTCCTAAACATAAACCCCTAACTTTCAGCGCGGACGAACTTGATAATTACCCGTGCACTGCTGCCGAGGAAGTTGCTAAGAAGAAACGCAAGAAGAATACCAAGAAGGGGAACAAATGAAAAAAGTATATTTAGCAGGACCTATACACGGCTTGACCTACGATGGCGCGCAGGAATGGCGTACACAATTCTCGCAAGCGATTGACGAGCGCATAGAATGCTTCTCTCCTATGCGAGGCAAAGAATACTTAACCATGCGCGGTAAACTGGAGGGATCGTACGAAGAGTTCCCTCTGTCTACTGCTCAGGCTATCACCACACGAGACCGCTACGACTGCATGGGTGCCGACCTGGTGGTGTTCAACATGCTGGGTGCAGAGAAGGTCTCCATTGGTACTATGATTGAACTGGGATGGGCAGATGCTGTTCGTAGACCCGGTATCCTCATCATGGAGAAAACGGGGAATATTCATGACCACCCTATGGTTCGGAAGACAACTCAGTTTCGAGTGGACAACATCAAGGACGCCGTGGCTATTGCTGAGGTTATACTGCTGGGCAAGCGCAAGATGAGGGGGTTGTCCCTTGTCCAAGAAGACTGGGTGTGAAATACCTAGCTATCGCTGGGCTGCTTGCTATGGTAGCAAAGTACCTGCACGGCAGTTACAAAGAGAAGCCCGTATATAAGCACCGCACACATGCTGAGTAAGCAAAACAAAAGCCTAGCACTCCCTGTATCCTAAGGGAACATGCGAGGCTCTTTTTATTTAAAGGTAGTGTTTCAATAATCAGCATATTGTAGTCCTAGTCTACTATGTAAAGCATTTGCAACTTGGTCTAAATCACAGCCTCCTAAAAAGATCGAGCATTTGTAAAGCTCTCTTCTGTATAACAACTCTCGGGATTCTATGCCGTTCACTAGGTCCGCTAAGGAAGGAAGGGCAGTCTTATCCTTCCACTCGGCAGTGTTACTGCCTGGTTCTACCCATTCTGGGCCGTAAGGGTTTCTATAAGGAGATTTTTCTCCTGCATTGCTTCGTTGACTACTTCGTCCAAGGTCTTCTCCCTCGACTTTGCCTGTCCAAGTCTGCGCGCCACTTCCGCCTTGTGCCATTTCTTGAACGTCGGCGTGTCCGTCAGCTTGTGAAATGCTAGTTCCTTGTTCCTGAACTGCTCCCGATGCTGTGTCTCCTGCGCAACCGCCCCCGAACAGGGGTGGGCAATCCTCACTCCGTTTTGCTTGGCGTTCTTGTGCTGTCCCCCCCGGGCCCCCTGTACAGAACGTACTTATTACGAAGTCTTTCTTGGTCAAACTGAACAATAAGTGCTTGGCGGGCTTCATCTCTTTCCTTTCGTAGCTTCAGAATTGCTTGCGCGGCCTTCTCTGTTTCTTCACCTCCGAGTACTCCCCCATATCTTCCACTCTCAGCAATCTCCCTAAGTTTATTTGCTGTAACGCCCGAGCCAGCATTATTAACATCCACCTCAGAAAACCGTAGTTTTTCCACAGGTGCGCGCAGAGTTAGGTTCAGGTATCTCTCTTGAAACCTCTCTATTGAGCCGTTATCTAATTGCACAGTGGGTGAGGGACGATCAAATGTGCCCTGCATAATAACTGTGCCCTTCAAGCCCACTGGGTACTTCTTAAGCAGGTCTGGGCCGTCTCCGCAACTTTTTCCTGAGTCTCTACCCCAGTACTCATTAGTCTCAACTCTATCTCCAACCTTAAACTTTGTTGCCATTTACATTCTCCTTAGCCTTGCTGTCTCTGTAAGCATGGCAGTGGTCTTCCCACTTCTTGGTCTCTTCGTTGTATTTCTTCCCGCCTACCTCATTAGACCCAAACGCGCAGCACTCATCAGGAACGTAGGACTCCCCAGTGGCGTCGAAGTAGTCCGAGTTCATGACGCAACCTAAATGGTGGTCATTCCATCGGCAGCCACAAACACAAATACCGCTGCGGTTCGGTCCGCTGTATCTAGGTTCCCACATAGTTTCTCCTTAGGCTCACAAAAACACGTAACTACAGCCCTCAGGTTGAACGATTGCCATGTTTTCTCCTTTGGACATTCTTTATTATTATGGGGTCAATTATTATAGCCCCTGAGTCTTTTCCTTCGTAGGATGATCTTTGGGTATACAGGTGCAAATCTCCTTTGCGAGTGAACCATGCAATCCAAGAGGGCTCGGGTCCCGCTGGTTCAATGTAGCCTACTATTCCGTTTCCATGTGTGGGCACACATTTTTACGCTCTGCCTTAGGCCCGGTGTCACGGCTCGGCAACCTATGGCAAATGTGTGCCCTCTACCAATAATTATAACAGGTCACACTCAGGATGTCAAGCACCTAAGGCAACTCCCGAGGATTTTTTTCAGCACACGCTTAGGGAAATGCCGGGGTGCCCTCCCAACGGAACTGCCAGGGTGTTTCTTCAGGGACCCCTAAGCGGTGCTCCGCACATCCTGCGTGTAAAATTTACACACCTAGACCCTTGGGTACACCAGGCCGAACTGCGTAAAAATTACACGGTATGCACAAAGCCTACACTTTGTAGAAGTATTATGTAGGCCTAAGGGTGTAAATTTTACCTACCCCACTTCCTTAGGTAAGCTGCGGCTGCCTCGGCGGTTGCTGAAGAGTCCCCAAGGAAGCCTAGGGCTGCGTTACAGTTATTGCAGAGTAGACCCCTAGGCTTTGGGGGATCACAATGCTCGTGGTCGGACACTAAGGTGTAGGAGCCTAAGCATATGGCACAGAGACCACCTTGGGACAGTAAGCCTGCCTCTCTCATCTCAGGCGTCCACCCTTTAGGCTTCAGTCTTTCTCTTTGCTTCCTTGTTTGCCAAGACTCCCTGTTATTTTCTCGGTGTCTCCTACGTTGTTCCCGTTTCATGGCCAGATGCACAGCATTGAACTCAGGGTCTGCTAAGCGTCTAATATTGATAGACTCTCTGCGTGCCCTAGACCTGGCTAGATTTTCCTCTGGGTTGGCTAATCTCCACGCTCGGTTGCGCTCAGCAGATTCCCTACTAAGTTTCTTCCTGTACTCTGGGTCCATACGGAGGGACTGATCGTATGCCCTCCTCTCGGTTTTATGCTCTGTGTTGTACTTGATCCTATAAGCAAGACGCTGGGCTCTCTGCTCGGGAGTTTCCTGTGCTCTCCTGCATGCACAGGCAGCCTTCCGGTCGGCTTCGTTTTTGTATGGCATTTCTTCACCTCTACTAAGAGTATACCACATAATGTCTACCTTTGTCAAGAACAAAGTTATGCTCGGGGAAGTCCCGAAGTACACTGGAACATTTTACAACGGCTCAGCCCCCGCGCTTCTAAGGGACTCCTTATTGGCGGGTGTACTGGCATCGCTTTTTGCCCAGCGGGATTCCTTAGCCCAGCCGAGCAAGGCTCAGGTTACCAAAGATCATAGAGTGGGAAACCTAAGCGGGAAACCTAAGCGGGCTTAGTATTGGCAGTGGGATTGCATAGTGGGATAAACGTACACGGTACGCTTAGTAACCTCGCCAGTAACCAGTGATCTACATACTAGCAGAGACAAGAGAGGGCCGGGGATGCTAGGCCTTGCTCAGTAAGTCCTTTGCTTTCACCAAGGCTGTATGTTAGACCACAATAGGCATGATAAGCGAAAGTAACCTCCGGCACATATGGTATAGCCTATGCAGGTGACCTAGGGGTTACGCTAGGCGTCTGCTGAGGGATGCCGAGTAGGGTCCGAGCGGGGTAAAACTTACACCCTTGGGTAATGCTTGGGTAAAGGCATGGCAAGGCTAAGTGAGCTAAGGCATAGACTTGGCTAGACTTAGCAGGAACCTTGGGAATGAGTGTGTAATATTTACCCACAGCACGATGGCTACCGTGTAATAATTACCATGTATAAATTACCTACTATGTATTGTTTACAGTGTAATAATTACCTAGCAATCCATAGTCTCGCCTAGGATGACTTGAGACGGTCACAGGCTATCAGGATGAGGAATAGTGAGAGGTCGAGGCCTATGGCTCAGCGGTCAGCCTTGGGACACCATGACTCTATACTGTAGTCATCTGCCTAATAGGTCATTCCGTGTTGTGTCCGAGATGCTGAGCGTATTGTGTACGTTACAGCCAAGTGTTAAGTCTTTTCCACTTTATCTAAAAGTTTACCCTCCAGGGGAAAATTAGTTCCACTCTCCCAAGGTGGGTGCGGCAAACAAAGGCTTGCACTTTGGCACCTGCCTTGCTATAGTCATATACGTAAGGCAGCCAGCAGTTGCGAGGTTCTAATCTGCGTATCGCGCCGGGGGAAGAGATGGATTCTCCCTTTGAACAGCCGGGCAGGGTGGACAGAACGCTTCGGATTACTGGCAGGCGAGAAGGGCTGAGGGCAACTTTCAGGCTGTCCCAAAGCTCTGTGTTTGAAGTCACTTATTAGATGCCCGTCAATGTACTTCTGGGCTGACGGTCACCATGACGAAATATTCCCTTTGAGTACCGAATCCGCGCTAACGCATTGGATTAGGTCAAGAGGCGAAACGGGCACCTAATAAGTGACTTCGCAACGTACTTTCCGGTATCTCATAGGATGCCGTCCGACACATTCAGAAAGCGTTTCTACATGCCGTATCGTAGACGCGAAAGCTGAGGATACGCGGACGGGCAGACTGGCAAAGTAGACACAGAGTAATCGAGGGCAGATGAGGCGCACATATCAAGTGCAAATCCACTTAGCGAATATCGCAGAAAAGCCTAAAAAGGTTTTCAAGTTTACGCCGGACATACAGGAGAGCAACAATGGGCGTTAAAATGAGGCAAGAAGTTGAACGGAAAATTGCAGTTGCGGCCATTAAACAGCTACTCGCTGCTGGCTTCGTGATTGGAGTCAATGACGGGGAAGAAACAACACTTAGCTATAGCAGGGATGCCAAGAAAATAGAGGCGGCCCTGTTCACTACAGACGAGGATCACTTGCTAGTATATGAGGACAGGAACCCGGATGCCTCGCTACCAGTAGAACAGGACTGTGTAGCAATCGGGTGGGTGCGCTTTATATACGGCAATAGTGGGTGGGATGTACTCAGTGATTACAGCACTAATCTTGAGCAGCACTTGACCGAAGCGGACAAGATTGCAAACCACTACAGTGACTAACTAAGCATTGAGCCTGTTACGCTCGAAAGGCGAAGGAGCATATATGGGGAAAAAGGGGCCAAAAATGACACAAGCTACGCAAGCAGTACGCAACAAGTTATTTAACGCTTTAGTCGTCCTACGGGATGAGGTCGCGGCTTTTGAGGACATGGAAGACCGAGACGACACGGAAGAGAAACAAATTCTTGAAAAGGCCTTGGGCGCAATACAGGAAATTAGCGGCCGTCTAAGCGCAGCTCTAGGGAAGGAGCACAAATGAGAGTCCGCGTTGGGCAAGTTTTGATTTATCACCCGAACCTCCTAGATAAGATTGACCCGCATAATTGCTGCACCGAAGGCGATACAGTTAAAGTAATTAACCTTCGGGGCGCACCTAAAGCAAACACAATGGAGCATTGCCACGTTGACCTGTTAGCGAGCGCAGACGGCAAAAAATACACCCAAGCAGGGACACAAGGCATGTTTGGTGGGCTGGTTCACACGAACAGTCTGTACACGAAGGTCGAATACACTGCTACCTGCGTCGAGCATGAGGAGCATAGGATATGAGCACAACGATAACCATTCACAAACTAGGCGAGGCTGAGATAAACGCTAATGGCCGTATCGTGACGGTGCCGATCATAAGCATTAGTCACGACTCAGACATCCGAGATGTCATAACACAAGCATTGCAAACCCTGGGCGTTCCCGTAGTAGTGCCTAGCATTGCTAGAGTACCGCGCCCAAGGAACAGCCGAGTGTGGGCGGTTGCGCAACTCTAGGGAAGGAGCCACAAATGAGTTATCTTTACAAGACAGTGGACAATCGCACAGAAAAAGGTTTGAAAGAATCCGAGCGGCTACAGCGTAATGGATGGACACTCATTCGCGGTAGTTTGTTTCTCTCGGAGACCCTGCTATGGCAGAAGCTCATAATCAAACACAACGAATTAGCGAGGAACTAACATAATGCGCAAAGACTTAGACTTTGAAGTGCAAGACGAAGGAAGCATAGTATTACTTAGACCACTAACAGTCGCAGCGACTCATTGGACAACGGACAACATAGGCGAAGAAGCACATTGGTTTGGCCGAGCCGTTGTGATCGAGCGGCGTTACCTTGGCAATATTTTAGAAAGCATTGCAGACGTTGGGTTCAAATACTAACAGGATAGCACGGCGCTAGGGCGCGAAGCGGGATTCTTTACTGAGACTGTCGCGCACTTTCCTTTGCATATCACTACGCTAGTGCCAAGGGTAGGCGGTCATAAAATTCACAAGAGCGGGGAGGAACTACGATGAAAACTTACGAAGAGGTTCTTGCAATACAGAACAGCGGTATTGCTTGCCCATGCTGCGCTAGTACATCGGGACATTTCGCCCGATGCCCATTGTTAAACAGGAACACAGCCGAAAACCGCTCTGCTGAGAAGGAAGACATCAGCCATACGGACGCAGAATTTCTGCGAGACTTTCACATAAGGTGGAACTAGGGAGGCCCATGAGGGAGATTACACTAACCCGAGGCTATGTGGCACTCGTTGATGATGACGACTTCGAGCGTGTGAACCAATACACATGGCATGCACAATTAGACCGCCGTAAGTCAGACGGTGCAATTAGAACTGTGTACGCAAGGCGTAGCATTCACAAAGCAAACGGCGCATGGAAGGCGCAAGGTATGCACGTCTTTATTATGGGAGTCAAAGGTCCCGACCATATAGACGGCAACGGTTTGAACAATCAAAAATACAACCTACGTCCAGCCACGGCTAAGCAGAATCACCGCAGCCGAGCGTTAAACATAAACAACACCAGCGGTTACAAGGGTGTGACTTGGAGCAAGAAAACAAAGAAGTGGATAGCACAGGTAAGGGCGCACGGTAAAACATTTAATCTTGGGCACTTTGCCAATATTCTTGACGCTGCCAAAGCACACGATGCAGCAGCCATAGAACACTTCGGACCTTTTGCTTTAACAAATGCCATGCTGAAAGAGCGTGCGCAAACTGCTTGCCCGCGCAACGTCGAGCGTACATTTAGCATCACTGCGAAGCCGGTAGTTACAATCGCAGGTATGAGGGAAGTACTAGAAGATTATGGTTTTGTTATTGGTGAACGTGACCCGCGTCTCAGTACGGACTACAGCGGGAAATACATGGTTGCAGAGTCGTATGACGAGGACGAACTCCCGACACGTGACGGTAGTAATGGTCCGTGGTGTGTCGTGGGTGATAACTTGGACGAGCTCATCAAAGACGCTTATGAGAACTCTTATGAGTTCGAGGGCGACGAAGGGTTAAAGGGGAAAAGGAGAAAACGTGAAGATTAAGCAACTGTTCTGTACACACAGAGAGCGCCTGACACGCAAGGAGGGGGCAAGGCTGTTCGTTGAGTGCCGCGAGTGCGGGCATCAATCGGAGGGGATTGAGACGGGCGGCTTTGAGTATGATGCCGAGGTCTACGCTCGTCTTGAGCGCAGCAAATCAGCGGTAGCAGGAAGCTAAGGGAGAAAACCAATGAGAGCCAATGATTGTACTAGGTTGGATAAGTATCAGATGGACTGTCTTGACAGAGGCCTTAAGCGCCCATGCGCTTCTTGCGTTGACTATGAAGTGTACGGCACGGCGTACTACTTCGACGTTCGCATTAGGATACAAGATGAGGATGTTGTGCACACTCCTGAGACCGCTTTGCACAACCTACGCGGCGCTTTGGAACTAGCTGAGGCAGAGCACATTCAAGTAGTAAAAGTAATATAAGTTGGGCGGTAAAAGGAGAAAATCATGGCAAAATCAGTGGCATACAGCGTTTCCTACATTCTCCCTACGGATGAGCACATCCATGTCAAAACTTTCGACGGAGAAAATAGTGACGTTAACCTTGTTAAAGCAAGCAATCGAGCACAG
>Ga0208849_1002500_pt1 | contig 9981 bp, 8 predicted proteins | sample NGESurdeep072012_10_FD_184470 | JGI IMG/M metagenome (GOLD analysis project Ga0208849, IMG submission 184470) | Arctic peat soil microbial communities from Barrow, Alaska - NGEE Surface sample 53-3 deep-072012 (SPAdes) | ecosystem: Environmental > Terrestrial > Soil > Wetlands > Peat ...
CCCGCCGAGCCCGAACTTGACCGTGTCGTCCGCCATCACCTCGAGGAAGCGGCTGTTCGGGTCGTCCGTCTCGTCACAGTGCACGTCGATCCGGCGCGAGTAGCGTTTCGCGAGCTCGAACACGCGGTGCACCTCCTTCAGGCCGAGCTCCGAGGTCGGCTCATAGTGCGGGATGCCACCGACGCAGTCGACGCCGAGCCGGAGCGCGTTCTCGAGCCGCTCCTCGTCGCCGTCGCGCGCAAAGATCCCGTCCTGCGGAAACGCGGTCACCTGAATCGTGCAGAGCTCGGCGACCTCGTCGCGCAGGCGTAGCAGCCCGCGCACCATCGCCTCGTTCTCGCCGGACACGTCGGCGTGCGCGCGGATGAAGAGCGTTCCCTGCGCGACCGACCAGCGCACGATCTCGTGCGCACGCTCGAACACGTCCTGCTCGGTGAGCGTCGGCTTCAGCTCGCCCCAGACATGGATGCCCTCGATCAGCGTGCCGGAGGCGTTCCAGCGCGGCCGGCCGGAGGTCAGCGAGGCGTCGAGATGAAGATGGCAGTCGACGAGCGGCGCGGTGACGAGGCGCGTACCCGCATCGAGCTCCTGCGCGCCGCCGGCCTCGAGCGAATCGCCGATCCGCGTCCACCGTCCGCCCTCCGCGACGAGGTCGACGAGGCGTCCGTCGAGCAGGCGCGCGTTGCGCACGACGAGATCCGCGGGCATCGAGCGGACTCTACGGGGCGCGGAAGCCGAGCACGAACGTCGCGCGCCGGCCCCACGGGTCGATCGCCGTCACGACGACCCTGCCGAGGGCGTGCGGCGGCAGCTTGCGGCCGTCGATCCGCAGCTGCACGGGGAAGCCGCCCGGGGCGAGGATGCGCACGTGCTCCGTCTTGTGCGCGGCGCCGTGCAGCGCAATGGCGAATCGCGAGCCGCGCGGCAGGATCGAGGGCCGGAGGCCGGCCGGGCCATACGAGTTCGCGTACAGATCTACCTGCGAGCTGATCGAGAGGCGCGTCGCGAGCAGGATCGAGCCGTCGCGCCGGCGTGTCGCCTTCACCGGGACGAGCCGCGACAGCACGGGGGAGTGCGCCGAGACGCGGCTCGGGTCGCCCCAGGCGCCGGGCTTGAAGAAGGCGAAGTGGCCGGGCACGGTGGTGAGCACGTGCAGCGTGGCGCCGTCGAGGTACGTGCCGTTCGTGAGGCCGTCCGGCAGCGTCGGGCCCGTGAGCGCTCCCACCGGCAGCCAGACGTTGCCGTCCGTGGAGAACCCGAGCACCTGCCCGGCGGGCGCGCTCGCGTAGGCGATGTCCACCGGCCACGGCAGCGGCGTCGTCGCGGGCTCGATGTCGAGCGCGACGCCCGAGCCGGCGAGCGTGAGCTTCGGGTCGGCCGGTGCGAGCGAGACGGCGGCGCCAACCGGCACCGCGCCCGGCTGCCACGTGACGGTGGCTCTGCCGTCGGCGGTCACGACCGCGCCGGCCGCGCCGGGCTGCGCGGCCGCCGAGCCGACGACCGCCTGCGGCGCGGGCGCGGCCGCGACTGCGGCTGTGGTCAGCGCCGTCGCCGCCTGTGCGCCGCCCTTGCCCGTCGCGGTGACGACGAGCGAGAGCGTGGTACCGATGTCGCCGGGCGTGAGCGTGTACGTCGCAGCGGTCGCGTCCGCGATCGCGGTACAGGAGGCGCCGTTCAGATCGCAGCGGCGCCACGAATAGGTAAACGACGTCGGCGATCCCGTCCACGTGCCTGCGAGCGCTGTCAGCGTCTGGCCTACCTCGGCCGTGCCCGACACGGTCGGCGCGGTGATGACGGCAGGTCGCGCCGAGACGGCCGCGCCGGCGGGCGCGATCGCGAGCGTCGGCGGCGACGACGCAACCGCGGCGCCGGCGTCCGACGCGGCCGACACCGAGAGCACGAGCGCATGGCCGACGTCGGCTGCACCCGGCGTGTACGACTCGAGCGTCGCGCCGGGGATCGGCGCGCAGGTGAAGCCGGCCGCGTCGCAGCTCTGCCACTGGTACGTGAACGTGACGGGCTTGCCGCCGTTCCACGTGCCGGGAATGCCGGCGAGCTTCGCGCCCGCCTGCGGCGTGCCGACGACGGTGGGCGGCGTCGACAGGCTCGGCACTCCGGTCGGATAGGCAAGGATCGTGAACGGGCTCGGGTCGGGGCCGTTCAGCCGGTCGCCGTCGACGCAGTGCGCGATGCCCGCCACCTTCGAGCAGTCCGTCCACTGCCAGAACGTCCAGCCGAAGCCGCCCCAGTTCGCGGCGGGCACCGTCGGCTTCGCGTTCGTCGTCCAGTGCGCGATCCACAGCTTGGAGCCTGTTGCCGCGACCGCGGGCGTGTCGCCGAGCGCGGACCGCCAGAACGCGGGCGACGCGTAGACCGTCGCGTAGACGCCCGTGCGCGCGTAGACCTCCGCAAGCCACGCCTGCGTCCACTGGACGAGGCCCTGCGCCGAGAGGCCGCCCTTCTCCTCCATGTCGAGCACCGGAGGCAGGTCGCCGGCCGCGGGCTGGGCGGTGTCGACGAAGAAGTCCGCCTGCGCGACCGCGCTCGCGGCGATGCTGCCCGGCCCGGTGCCGGCCGGCCGTGCGAAGTGGTACGCGCCGATCCGGAGGCCGAGGCTGTCGGTGCCGGCGCGGTTGATCGAGTACGTCGGGTCGATCAGCGTCGTGCCCTCCGTCGCCTTGGCGAACACGAATGTGTAGCCGCCGCTCGCGACCTGGATCCAGTCGATCGCGCCCTGGTAATGCGAGACATCGAGCCCCTGGGCGTAGCTCACGGCACCCGCGCCGGCCGGCGCGCAGAGTGCGACTGCGATGGCGGCGAGGAGTGCGGGTAACGCCCAACGCGGGCGGCGAGTGCCGTCGATCGTGACCCCCACGACGCCATCGAGGCTAGCGAAACGGTGTTTGGAGTGCGTAAAGCAGTAGGCTCGCAGCCGTGTCCGGGCCCCCGTACAGGCCGCTCGACGCGCAGGTGATCCCGCGTTTCGCGGGGATTCGCACCTTCATGCGCGCGCCCCACGTCACCGATCTGGCCGGCGTCGACGCGATCGTCTACGGGATCCCGTTCGACACGGCGACGAGCTATCGCACCGGGCCGCGCTTCGGCCCCGAAGCGATCCGCTCCGCTTCGGCGCTGATCCGCCCGTACAACCCCGCGCTCGAGGTGAACGTCGTCGATTCGCTCTCGCTCGTCGACTACGGCGACGTGCCTGTCTCGCCCGGCGACGTCGAGCGGACGTACGCGCAGGTCGAGGAAGCGCTGGCGCCGGTTGTCGCGGCGGGCGTGTTCGCGGCAGCGCTCGGCGGCGACCACTCGATCACGCTCGCCGAGCTGCGCGCGCTCGCGAAGCGCTACGGGCCGCTCGCGCTCGTGCAGCTCGACTCGCACGGTGACACGTGGGAGCAGTACTTCGGGCAGAGGTACTTCCACGGGACGACGTTCAAGCGCGCGGTGGAGGAGGGGCTGCTCGATGCGAGCGTGTCCGTGCAGGCGGGGATGCGCGGCTCGCTCTACGGCGCCGAGGATCTCCAGGTAGCGCGTGACCTCGGCTTCACGGTGCTCACGACCGACGAGCTCCGCGACCTCGGCGCGGCCGCGTACGGCGAGCTGGTGCGCGGCAAGGTCGGCGAGCGTCCGGTGTTCATGTCCTTCGACATCGACTTCCTCGACCCGGCGTTCGCGCCGGGCACCGGCACGCCGGAGGTCGGCGGCTTCTCGACCGCGGAGGCGCTCGCGTTCCTGCGCGCGCTGCGTGGGATCAAGCTCGCCGGCTGCGACGTCGTCGAGGTCTCGCCTCCGTACGACGGTGCGGGGATGCAGACCGCGCTCGCGGCGGCGAGCATGCTCTACGACCTGCTCTCGCTGCGCGCGCTTGGAGGCGCTCCATCGGCATCCGGGCCTGCCTGACCTTCGACGTCGATGCGGAGTCGCCGGTGCTGGCCGCGGGCGGCCGTCACGCGCGCAACGCCGGCGTGATGTCGCACCAGCGTATGGGCCGCTCGTCGGCGTGCCGCGCATCCTCGGCCTGCTTCGCGAGTACGCGCTGCCGGCGACGTTCTTCGTGCCCGGCTGGACCGCCGACCGGTATCCGCAGACGGTCGAGGCGATCCTCGGCGGCGGGCACGAGGCCGGCCATCACTCGTACGCGCACCACTCGCCGGTCGCGCAGACCGAGGATGACGAGCGCGCCGACTTCGAGCGCACGCTCGCCTCGCTCCGCCGGCTGGGCGCCGAGCCGGAAGGCTTCCGCTGCCCGAGCTGGGAGCCCGCGTTCACCGACTCGGAGTATTTGCCGTCGTTGATCGCGAACCGGCTGATCGTGGCGATGATCCACGCGAGCCAGAACAGCCCGAACAGCGAGTAGTGCACCGTGAAGCGGAACACCTTCGCCGTGTCGGTCGTCCCGGCGAGCGCCGCCATCATCCAGCCCGCCATCACGAACAGCGTGAACCACACGGCGGCGAAGATGTACGTCGGCAGCGGCCAGTTGAAACGCGGCCGCCCGTAGCGCCAGAAGTCCGGCTCGTTGCCCCACATCGAGAATCCGATCACCGCGACGACCGCGACCCAGAACGGGAACGCAAACACCGCGTGCGGCGTCCCGCCGAGCTTGCTGCTGTCCGTGAACGCCGCCTGGATCCGGCGCGAGTCTTGCACCGGAGGCGGACGAGGGCTAGGGGCGCGCGGGCTTCAGCTCGTCGCCGAAGCGGGCGCGCGGCACGAAGCGGCCGATCCCGGGGGAGGCGACGAGCGTGCCGTTCTCGACGAGCACGTTGCCGCGCAGCAGCACGAGCTCCGGCGTCCCCGTCACCGTCGTTCCCTCGTAGAGGTTGTAGTCGGCCTTCGAGTGGTGGCTCGCGGCCGAGATCGTCACCGTCCTGGCCGGGTCGAACACGACGAGGTCGGCGTCGGAGCCGACGGCGATCGTGCCCTTGCGCGGGTAGAGCCCGAACAGCTTCGCCGGGTTCGTCGCGAGCAGCTCGACCATCCGGTTGAGCGAGATCCGGCCCGCGCGAACGCCGAACTCGTGGATCATCTGGAGCCGGTTCTCGAGCCCAGGTCCGCCGTTCGGGATCTTCGAGAAGTCGTCCTTGCCGAGCGTCTTCTGGCCGTCGAAGAGGAACGCGCAGTGGTCGGTCGAGATCACGGAGAGCGCGTCGGTGCGCACGGCGTTCCACAGCACGTCGTGGTTCGACTTGTCGCGGACCGGGGGCGAGTAGACGTACTTCGCGCCCTCGAAGTTCGGCTTCGCGATGTCGTCGAGCGAGTTGAAGAAGTACTGCGTGCACGTCTCGCCCCAGACGTCCCAGCCCTTCTCGCGCGCGAGGGCGATCGGCTCGACCGCCTCCTTGCAGGTGACGTGGACGACGTAGAGCGGCGCGCCTGCGAGGCGCGCGAGCTGGATGGCGCGGTTCGTCGCCTCGCCCTCCGCCTCCGGCGGTCGCGTGAGCGCGTGGTACTTCGGCTCCGTGTGGCCGGCGGCGAGCGCCTGCTCGACGAGCACCGCGATCACGTCGCCGTTCTCCGCATGCACCATCACGAGCGCGCCCGTCTTCGCCGCGACCTCCATCGTGCGGAAGAGCGTCTCGTCGTCGACCATCAGCGCACCCTTGTACGCCATGAACAGCTTGTACGAGGTGACGCCCTGGTCGGGCAGCGTCGCGAGCTCTTCGAGCGTGCCGCCCTCGTCCAGGTCGGTGACCGCCATGTGGTAGCCCATGTCGATCACCTGCTTGCCGGCCGCCTTCGCGCGCCAGCCGTCGAGCGCCGCGGCGAACGTCTGCCCCTGACCCTGGATCACGAAGTCGACGTGGCACGTCGTGCCGCCGAACGCCGCCGCCGTCTGTCCGGACTCGACGTCGTCGATCGTCACGGTGCCGCCGAACGGCATGTCGAGGTGCGTGTGCGGGTCGACGCAGCCGGGGAGGACGTACTTGCCCGCCGCGTCGATCACCCGGTCGGCCTGGAGGTCGAGCGACTCGCCGATCAGCGTGATCGTCTCGTTCTCGACGAAGAGATCCGCGACGTAGTCGTCGGCAGCCGTGATCACGCGCCCGCCGCGAATCAACACCGACATCTCGCCCTCCTCGTGTTGGCGTGCTCGGGGCCGCCCGGAGGCGGCCCCGAGAATCTACGCCCTTATTTTCCGCCCGGGGTGATCTTGACGTTCAGCGGCTTCCAGCCCTTGCCGTTGACGTCGAGGCCCCGCGCTTTCAGCTGTGCCACCGCCTTCTGCGCGAGGTCGGTGCGATACGCGCCCGACGTCGGGGCCTTCTTGATCACGCCGAACTGCTTCGAGATCGACGCGGTGCGGTTGTAGTCCGCGGTGTTCATGATCCCGATGCCGCTCGTGCTCGGCCAGATCAGCTCGTTGATCTGGTTCATCATCCAGGCCTGGTGGCCGGCCGGCAGCGTCGGGCCTTCCTTGAGCGTCATCTGCACGCATTCCGCCTGGTGGTCGCGGCAGTAGATCCAGCCCTGCAGCGACGCCGCGATCACCTTGACGGCGATCGCCTGGTTGGCCGGGGAGCTGAGGTACGAGGCGGTCGAGAAGAGACCGTCCTCGAGCATGCCCGTGCCGACCTTCTGCATCTTGATCACGTTGATCTGCGACAGCTTCACACCGGTCTCGAGCACCTGCGCGAGCTCGTTGTACGTCATCGCCGACGCCGAGTCGACCTGGTGCTTGAGGAACAGGTTCATGTCGAACGGCTGCTGGACGATCGTGACCCCCTGGTTCTTCTCGGGGTTCATGCCCGCCTTCGTCAGGGCGGCGAACAGCTCGTACTGGTTGCCGCCGAGCCAGTTCGCGACCTTCTTGCCCTTCATGTCGGCGATCGTGGTGATGCCCGAGCTCTTCCAGGTGAGCTGGGTCATCCCCGAGCGCGCGAAGACCTGGGCGATGTTGACGAGCTGCGTGCCCTTGTCGCGGGCGGAGAGCAGACTCGGCACCCAGTCGACGCCGAACTGCGCCTGGCCGGAGGCGACGACCTGCTCCGGGATGATGTTCGGCCCGCCGTTCTTCAACGTCACGTCGAGTCCCTGCGCCTTGTAGAAGCCTTTCAAGCTCGCCGCGTAGTAGCCGGCGAACTGCGCCTGCGGCACCCACTTGAGCTGGAGCGTGACCTTCGTCAGCTTCGCCTGGTGCCCCGCCGCCGCTCCCGTCCCTGCCGTGAGCGCGGCTGCGGCCACGGCGAGGACGAGGGTTCCGAGAACCCACCGCTTCCTCATACAGATACCCCTTTCTGTTGCTTCGACCCTTCCGCTGCTGATCGTCGATTCTGCACCGCGCGCGGCGGAATTACGACCCCCGGTTCTGGGGCGCCCAGCGGACCACGATCCGTTCCGCCAGCACGACCGCGCCGTAGAGCGAGAGCCCGAGCAGCGACGCGACGAGGATGCCCGCCCAGGCAGTGACGAAGTCGAAGACCTGCGCGTCCGAGTTGATGAGGACGCCGAGCGCGTTGAACGAGCCGCCGAAGTACTCGCCGACGATCGCGCCGATCATCGCGAGCACACTCGCGACCTTGAGCGCGGTGAAGAGGAACGGCAGTGCGGTCGGCACCCGGACACGGCGCCAGATCTCGAGGTCGGACGCGGCATACGACCGCATCAGCTCGATCTGCCGCGGGCTTGCGCTCTGGAGGCCGCGCAGCGTGTTCACCATCACCGGCAGGAAGCAGAGGACGGCCGCGATCGCCATCTTCGAGCGCGGCGAGAGCGGGTTGAACCAGACGTCGAAGATGGGGGCGAACGCGATGATCGGAACGGCGTTCGCGGCGATTGCGATCGGCATGAACGCGGTGCCGACGACCTTGAAGCGGCCGACCAACGTCGCCGCGACGACGCCGAGCGTGGAGCCGACGGCGAAGCCGCCGAGCGCCTCTTTGAACGTGTACCACCCTGCAGGCCAAAGCGTGTGGCGCTCGGTCCAGAAGGACTGGACGATCGAGGTCGGTCGCGGGAGCAGGAATTGCTGCACGTGGAACGCTGCGATTCCGCCTTCCCACGCCGCGATCACGAGCACGAACACGACGAGGGCCGGGCCCCAGTCTGCGGCTCGGCGCACGGCGGTCACAGCCCCTCCTCCTCGGGGAGCAGATGCTCTCCGCGCTTGCGGAGCAACTCGCGCACCTGCGTGACGAGCTCGAAGAAGCGGGGATCCTCGCGGGTCTCGACGCCGCGTGGGCTCGGCAGGTCGATGTCGACGATGCCGGCGATGCGGCCCGGCCGCGGGCTCATCACGACGACGCGGGTGGAGAGGAACACCGCCTCGGAGATCGAGTGCGTGACGAACACGACGGTCGAGCCGAGGCGCTCCCAGATCGAGAGCAGCTCGAGGTTGAGGCGTTCGCGCGTCATCTCGTCGAGCGCGCCGAACGGCTCGTCCATCAGCAGCAGCGCCGGCTCGAACGCGAGCGCGCGCGCGATCGACGCGCGCTGCTGCATGCCGCCGGAAAGCTGCCAGGGGTGGTGGTCGCCGAAGCCCTCGAGATCGACGAGCTCCATCATCTCGGCGACGCGCTGCCGGCGCTTCTCGCGGTCCCAGCCGAGCATCTCGAGCGGCAGCGCGATGTTCTTGGCCACCGTCCGCCAGTCGAACAGGACGGAGTCCTGGAAGACGATCCCGTAGTCGCGATCGATGCGCGCCTGTCTCGCGGTCTTGCGATTGACCGTGACCGCCCCCGACGTCGGCTCGATCAGGTCGCCGATCACCCGCAGGAGCGTCGACTTGCCGCAGCCGGACGGCCCGATCAGCGAGACGAACTCGCCCGGCATCAGCTCGAGCTCGATGTCCTGGAGCGCCGTGACGTTTCCCTGCGCGAACGTCTTCGTCACGTGGGAGATCGAGACGACGGGGTCGCTCATGCGACGTTCTCCGGTGCGCGGCGGACGACGATCTTCTCGGCGCCGAGGACGACGACGAAGAAGAGGATGCCGACGAGCGCGGCGACGATGTTCGTCGCCCACAGCTCCTGCGGCTCGATCGAGTAGTACTGGTTGAAGTTGATGATCGCGCCGCCGAGGCCGCTCTGGAGGCCGGACGGCAGCTCGCCGATGATCGCGCCGACGACGCTCGCCGTCGCGGCGAGCTTGAGCGCCGCGAACACGTACGGGAGCGATGCGGGCACGCGGAGCTTCCAGAGGACGCTCCACCGTCCCGCTGCGTAGGTGCGCATCAGCTCGAGCGCGCGCGCGTCGGCCGACTGGAGCCCGCGCAGCGTGTTGATCAGCACCGGGAAGAAGGTCAGGTACGCGGCGATGACGGCGACGGCGCCCCAGCCCTGTAACGGCCCCGGCAGCTTCGGGTTGACCCAGACGACGACCATCGGCGCGATCGCGAGGATCGGCACGGTCTGGCTCGCGACGAGGTACGGCAGGAACCCGCGCTGGAGCAGGCGCGAGTGGGCGAGGACAACGCCGAGTACGAAGCCGATCACGGCGCCGAGGGCGAAGCCGACGACCGACTCCCGCATCGTGAAGAGCGCCTTGTGGAAGAGGATCGTGATCAGCGCCGGCTGGTTCACCTGCGCAGGCTGGCCGAACGCCTTCGCGATCGTCCACACATGCGGCATCGACGTCGAGTCGACCGCGAAGGGCCACGTCCAGCCGGCGGTCGTCCAGATCCAGATGTACAGCTCCCAGAGCCCGGCGAGCGCGACGAGCACGGCGGCGACGGCGAGCGCGCGGCGCAGGGCGCGGGAAAGCGGTGCCGGCACTGCACGTTCTTATCACGGTTCGGGGCCGTTGTAGGATCGCCGTGTGGCGCTCGACCCCTCCCGCGCGGTTGCGGAGCTCAAGGAGCTGCGCGCGCTCACGGGGGACGAGAACGGGGCGCAGCGCGTCGCCTGGACGGACACGTGGGAGACCGCGCGCGCGTGGCTGCGCGAGAAGCTGGCCGGCACGGGCGCGGTCGAGGAGATCGATGAGGCCGGGAACCAGTGGTTCACGTTGGGTGGTGCGTCGGAGCGTGCGCTGCTG
>Ga0208849_1002503_pt1 | contig 9970 bp, 9 predicted proteins | sample NGESurdeep072012_10_FD_184470 | JGI IMG/M metagenome (GOLD analysis project Ga0208849, IMG submission 184470) | Arctic peat soil microbial communities from Barrow, Alaska - NGEE Surface sample 53-3 deep-072012 (SPAdes) | ecosystem: Environmental > Terrestrial > Soil > Wetlands > Peat ...
GCGCTCGAGGATCGAGCGCTCGCCAGTGGGTATCGATGCTGCCTCCACGGCCACCTGTCTAGCGCAAACGCGGCCGTGGCGTCATGCTCAGCCGATCGCCGCGCCGTTGCACTGCAGGCCGGTGGCCGCTTCCTTGGACTTGGCCAGGATCGGCGCGGGCAGGGCGGCGTAGTCGGCCTTCGAGAGGATCGACTGGCCTTCGCCGAGCCCGTAGTCGATGAACTTGACCACGCCCTTGGCGGCCGCTTCGCCGCCGGGAGTGCCGGCCTTGCAGAGGTCCTTGTTGACGACGATGAACGTCTGCGAGGTGATCGGGTAGGCGCTCGGCGCCGGGGAGTTGATGACTTTGATGCCGAGGTTCGCCGGCACCGTCACGCCTTCGCCGGAGGCGCTCGTCGAGGCGAGCGTCGGTTCGACGAACGTCCCGGCTTTGTTCTTCACCGACGCGACGGTGAAGTTGTGCGTGAGCGCGTACGCCTGCTCGACGTAGCCGACCGCGCCGACCGTCTGCTGGACGCCGCCGGCGACTCCGGCGTTGCCCTTCTCGCCCGTGCCCGTCGGCCACTGCACCGTCTTGCCTTCGCCGACCTTGCTCTTCCATTCGGGGTCGACCTCGGAGAGGAAGCTGGTGAAGCCGGACGTCGTGCCCGAGGAGTCCGAGCGGTGGATCACGGTGATCGCGGTGCTCGGCAGGCTGAGCCCCGGGTTCAAGGCCTTGATTTCCGGGTCGTTCCAGGTTTTGATCTTGCCGAGGAAGATGTTGGCGACCGTCTTGCCTTCGAGCTTCATGCCGGTCTTGACGCCCGGCAGGTTGTACGAGACTGTGATCGCGCCCAGGAACATCGGTATCTGCACCGCGGGGCTGCCGTTCTTGGCGATCGCTTCTTCGTCGGCCGGCTTCAGCGGCGGATCGCTGGCCCCGAAGTCGACGGTTTTGGTCTCGATCGCGGTGATCCCGGCCCCCGATCCTACGGATTGGTAGTTGACGGTCAGGCCGGACTGCGCCGATGCCCACTGTTCGTAGACGGGTGCGGCGAACGTCGATCCAGCCCCGGAGATCGTCGCCGAGGCGGTCGGGGTGGAGCTGCTGGAGCTGCTCGATGTGCTGGAGCTTCCGCACGCTGCGACACCCAGAGCGAGCACCGCGACACCCGCGAATGCGCTCATCTTGTTCTTGATCACAACTTCTCCTCTGCTGGTTGGTCAAATGACGGCAGGTCGCGACGCGCCTTTCCGCCGGAACGGCTTACCCAGGGCCAGTCTCTTCAACCGCTGGCAGCCTCCGTGTAAACATTTCGTGAAGGTTGTGGCTGAAATCTGTATCCGAAGCCGGGATGGGTGTGGATGAAGCGGCGGTCGGGGAGCGCCTCCTCCAGCTTGCTGCGCAGCTTGCTCACGTAGACGTCCACCGAGCGGTCGCCCGGTCGCTGCTGGCCGCCCCACACCGTTCTGTACAGGTCGTCGCGCGTGATGATCGCTCCGAGGCGCCTGGCCATTGCCACGAGCACCTCGAACTCCCGCACGGAGAGCATTAGCGGCTGGCCGGTCGCGAGCACGAGGCCTTCGTCGATTCGGATCTCGAGCTCGCCCGCGTAGAGGACATCCGGCGTCTCCGCCGGCGAGTCCATGCTCTCGGGAAAGGCCGCCACGACGCGAAGCGTCGCAAGCGCGAAGCGTGAAGGAGTTGCAAACTCGTGATTTAGTCGTGAAAAATCCGTGAACGACACCGCGCGACGGGGCGGCTCGCAGCGGGGGCCAATATCCTCGCCCGATGAGCATTCTGCGCCGCACCGTCGACAGCACTCTGTTGGCGCTCGTCGAAGAGTCCGGGCGCAATGTGCAGCGCTGCGGCCTGCTGCTCCACGACCTGCTCAAGGACTACCCCGAGCGCGCCACGCTGGCGCAGGACCTGAAGGTGTGCGAGCAGGAAGGCGACCGCATCACGCACGACATCATCCATCGGCTCGCCGGCCGCGGACGCGTGCGCGCGCCGTTCGACGCCGGCGACGGGTACGCGCTCGCGACCGCGCTCGACGACATCGTCGACCACTCCGAGCAGGTCGCCGCGCAACTCGGGCTCTATGGCGTGGAGGCGCCGATGGAGCAGGCGGTCGAGTTCACCGAGGTGCTCGTGGGCGCCGGCGAGCAGATCGCGCAGGCGCTGCGCAGCCTGCGCACGGGCACCGATCTGGGCCCGCATCTGGTGGAGATCCACCGGCTGGAGAACGAGGGCGACCGGCTGCAGCGCGACGGTGTCGCATCGCTGTTCGCGGGCGGGATCGATCCGATGGTGGTGATCCGCTGGAAGGACATCTTCGAGTCGCTCGAGGCGGCGGTCGATGCGTGCGAGACGGTGGCGCACGTGCTCGAGGGCATCACGCTGAAGCAGCGCCGCCGGCCGCGCTGAGGCGCGGCCGCCGCGCAGGCTCACCCGGGCGTGGTCGCGAGCGCGCTGTATTCGACGCGCGCGCCGGAGGGGTTGCCGACGAGGAACAGCTGGAACGCCGTGGAGCCTGCGCCGGCGGTTGGGATGACGGCGCGACCCGCGGCGACGATCTTGTTGCCCTTGCGCGCCACGGCATCGATCACCAGTTCCTGCTGGGTGACGCTCGAAGCGTTGACGATGCTGCCTTCGGCGGCGCTCGCTTCGGACAGGTGCGTTCCCTGGATACTGACGCGGGGGATCGGACCAGTGATCGGCGCGCCTTCGCCGACCTTCGCGACGACGCTCGCCGGCACGCCGCTCGCCTGGACCTGATCGTCGATCCACGTGAGCGTCGCGTGCGCCGGCAGCAACGCTGCGGAGACCAGCGTCTTGGAGGTCCCGGCGGTGTCGTTGCGGTAGACGGACGTGCCGTGCGCGTTCTCGACGTCGATCTGGATCGGGACTGCGAGCAGCGATACGCCCGAGTCGTTTTGCAACGTCACGATCGCGGCGGCGCCTTCGGAGCTGTGCACGACGCCGGTCGCGATCACCTTCACCTTGGTGCTCACCTTCGTGATCGACAGCGCGCGCTGGGCCAGCGCTTCGCGTGCAGCGATTACGTGCGCGTGCGCCTTGACCGTCGTTTCGATGCTCGCGCTTCGTTCCTGGTTTGACTCGCATGCGGTGAGCGCCAGCGCGACGAGCACGAGCGCCGCCCGACTCACCCGAAGGCCCCACTGATGTAGTCGCGCGTGCGCTGCATCGCAGGCCGATCGAAGACCTGCTCGCTCGTCCCGTACTCGACCAGCTCTCCCAGGTGCATGAACGCGACGTGGTCGGCGACGCGGAACGCCTGCTGCAGGTTGTGCGTCACGATCACGATCGCGACGCTCTCGCGCAGCGACACGATCAGCTCCTCGATCGTCGCCGTCGAGATCGGGTCGAGCGCCGAGCACGGCTCATCGAGCAGCAGCACCTCCGGCTCGGCGGCGAGCGCGCGCGCGATGCACAGCCGCTGCTGCTGGCCGCCGGACAGCCGCAGCGCCGAGCGATCCAGATCGCCGGCGACCTCGTCGTAGAGGCCGGCGCGGTGCAGCGCGTCGGTGACGGCCCGCTCGATCTCGGCGCTGCGCCGGCGGCGTCGTCCGCCGCGGCCCGGTCGCTCGGCGAGCGCGTACGCGACGTTGTCGAAGATGCTCATCGGGAACGGGTTGGGCTGCTGGAAGACCATCGTCACGTGTCGACGCAGCTCGTTGACCTCGAGCTCGTGGATGTCGGTCCCGTCGAGCGTGATCCGCCCGCTGCGGGCGGCGCCGGTCGTGATCTCGGTGAGGCGGTTGAGCGAGCGCAGCAGCGTCGTCTTGCCCGAGCCGGACGCGCCGATCATCGCCAGCACCTCGCCCTGGCGTACCGGCAGGCTCACGTCGCGCACGACCCAGTTCTCGCCATAGGCCAGCCACAGCGATTCGATTCGCATGCGCTCGCGAACCTGCGCCGCGATCGGTCGGGCTGCGCGCAGGCGCGTGCTGGGCGCCGCGGCCGGCGCGTGACCGTTGCCGGCGGGCTGCGCCGGGGCGACGTAGGGATCGCGGTCGACCGCTATCCGCCGCACGGGCGGGGGCATCATCGGGTCCATGGGATCCACTCGAAGCGGAGCAGGCGGTACGCGCGTCCGCGCTCTCGCGGCTGCGCGCCCCTGTTGGTCAGCCACGTCACGAACGCGTTGAGCGCCAGCACGATCAGCAGCAGCACGAATGCTGCGGCGTAGGCCTTCTGCGGAGCCAGGCCTTCGCCGGCGGGCGAGTTTTCGTAGACGTAGCTGGTGAGCGTCGGGCCCGTGCCGCGCAGAAGACTGCTGACGGGGGTGTGGCCGACGGGCTGGATCGTCAGACCTGCGCCGAGCAGGATCGTGATGATCGCCGTATCGCCGACGATGCGGCCCATGCCGAGCGCGGTCCCGGTGGCGATGTCCGGGCGAATCGCTGGAAGCAGGACACGGCGGATCGTCGTCGCGCGTGTCCTGCCGAGCGCGTATGAGGCCTCGCGCAAGCGGTCGGGCAACTGCGCGAATCCCTCGCGGGCGGAGCTGACGATCAGCGGCAGGGCGAGAACCGACATCACGGCGCCCGCGGCGAAGAACGAGCGCCCGTACACGGCGCCGGTCGCCGCTCGCTGGGAGAGGAAACCGAGAAAGCTCTGGGCGAAGATCAGCAGGCCGAACAGGGCAAGCACCACGCTCGGGGCGCCCGAGATGATCTCGATCGCCGATTCAACCGCCCGCGCGAGCCATGCCGGACGCCGGTACTCCGACAGCCACGCCGCGATCGCCACGCCCAGGGGCGCTGCGAGCACGGTCCCGATCGCCGCGACGAGCAACGTGCCCTCGATCGGGTCGAGGAAGCCGCCGCTCTGGCTCTGCACCACCGATGGCGCCGGCGAGTGTAGGAGCAGGCTTGGCCGCAGGTAGGAGATGCCCTTCACGAACATGAACAACACGATCGCGAGCGCGATCAGGCACAGCCCGATGCCGACGGCCCAGCACATGTAGTAGCCAATACGGTCGATCAGCGGCCACGCCGACGTCCGCTCGCGCGGGGCGCGGGCGATCACGCTGCCGCTGGGCGGCGCCGGCGCGAGCTCGGTCGCGGCCATCAGGCGCGGATCCCGTAGCGGTTGAAGCGTTGCTTGGCGAACCATGCGGCGAACGACAGCATTCCCGCGGAGACGAGCAGCACCGCCGCCATCGCGTAGATCGTGTGTGCGAGCACTGGGATCGTGAGCCCTTCGTGGTTCTGGAAGATCGTCGCGGCCAGCGGGCGCACCGGCTCGAACAGCGCGGTGACCCCGTCGAGCAGGTTCGGCGCGAAGCCGCGGCCTCCCGAGACCATCGCGAGCATCACCGCCTCGCCGAGCGCCCGCGCGGTGGCGAGCACGGTCGCGGCGGCGATCGCCGGGCGCGCGGTGCGCAGCGACACGCGCCAGACCGTGCGCCAGCGGTTGACCCCCAGAGCGAGCGAGCCTTCGCGCCAGGCGCCGGGCACCGATGCGAGCGCGCTCGCGGTGATCGCGACCATGATCGGCAGGATCATCAGCGTTAGGATCAGCGTCGCGGTCATGACGTCGTTGCCGTTGAGCTGGACCACGTAGTTCACCGAAGCTCGGCGCGCATTGCTGATCCAATGATTGTCGATGTACCGCGCGATAACGAGGATCCCGATCAGCCCGTAGATCACCGACGGGACGCCCGCGAGCAGCCGGATCACGGGGTCGAGCACCCGTCGGACGGCTGGTGGCGCGAACTCGGTCAGGAAGATCGCGGCGAGCATCGAGACGACCAGCGCGATCAGCACCGCCAGGACGGTCGTCAGCAGCGTTCCCCAGATCAGCGGCCAGCCGCGGAAGTAATAGAGCGAGTGTCCCGGCAGCGGTTTGCTTTCGGCCATCGCCCGTATCTGGGTGTCGACGTCGCCGCCCGGCCCGAACCAGCTCAGGCCGTTGTGCGAGAAAGATGGCCACGCTTTGATCAGGACGGTGACGAGCATCGCCCCGATCAGGACGAGCACCGCCACCGCCAGCGCGCCGAGCATACGCTCGGCGCGCTGGTCGGTCCTTCCCGTGGCCCAGCGGCGCGTGCGGCGTGGGCTGCGGGAAAACGCTGCTCTCAGAGCGCGATCCACTCTGAGGTGATGATCGAGCGGACGGTCTTCTTGTCCGCCTGGATCCAGTTGATGAACTTGGCCGCTTCGCCTTTCTTGGGTCCCTTGGTCAGCATCCAGAAGTTACGCACGCCGCCGTACTGGCCTGACTTGGCGTTGGGCAGCGTGCACTGCACGCCCTGGTAGGCGACCGAGTGCGCGCCGCCGCCGATCGTCGCGGCGAGCGAGACGAAGCCGATCGCGTTCTTCTGGGCGTTGACCGCGTTCACCTCGAGTCCGGTCGAGGACTCCTGCGTGGCGCTGGGGGTGATCTTCCGTTCTTCACCGAGGAAGACGTTCTGGAAGGCCGCCTGCGTACCTGAGGTGGCTTCACGGTCGAACAGGTCGATCGGGCCCGAGACCGTCGCGCCCGGGACCTGACTCCAGTCGCGGATGCTGCCGGTGAAGATCTGGACGATGGTTTCCTGGGAGAGGTTGGCGAGCGGGTTGGCGTTGTTGGTGATCACGCAGATGCCGTCGCGCGCGATCTTGTAGCCGAACAGGCCGTGGGGGTCCTGGGCTTCGTGTTCGCGCGAGACGTCGCCGATGTCGACCCTGCCGGCGTTCACGTCGCTGATACCGATGTCGGACTCGCCGGCCCCGACTTTCGGTTCGGGAAGCTTGGGAAACGACCTGTGGTAGGCGGCTGCCAGTTTCTGCACGAGCGGGAACATCGAGGTCGAGCCGTCGATGAGCAGGCGTTTGGGGGCGGCGCTCGCCGTCCCGGCGAAGACGAGGCCGAGGATCAGCGAAACGATGAGGGTGCGGTGCGCGCGCAAGTCGTTGCTCCTTTTCGTTTGGAAGTTGGGTGCAGTGTCAGCGTCTTGGACGCCCGGGCGTCGAAACAGCTCGAGGTGCGATTTCGATGCGGTGCGTCAATGCAGTTTCCGCGACTGCCCGTCACCCCACGGGAAGATTGTCGATCGCCGTGGGGCCATGTGTTTTGTTTTTGTGAACGTGTCCCGCTGCGTGCTGGCTCGAAACGAGCGCAGACATGGGCCCGCATGCTGTAAAGCCCTTGTGAAGGCGGTTGGTGTGAATATTTCGTGAAAGACGTGATGTGTTGTTTTTGTGAACGCCTTGCATTTCGGCTCGTCTGATGTGACGCTGCGGCCCTCGATCCGGGGCCGCGTTCGATTGCTTTGTTGCGCGCCGCGTGATTGTGGCCGCCTCGGCGACGTCGCTCGGCCGATTCCCCACTTTCCACATGACAGACGATCCGACGCCTCCAACCGACTCTCAAGCAAGCAACGGCGCTGGCTCTTCGTCGGCTGGCAAAGCCGCGGTGCGCTCAGGCCTCGCCCACCGGCGCAACCCGGTGCTCGCGACCCTCGGCGGCATCGCCACCGGTACGCGGCGGGTGCTCTTCAAAGATCCGATCTCGCTGTTCCTGCTGCTGGCGTCGATCGGGCTCGCGATCGCCTTCGCCACGCTGCTCGGCGCGATCAAGCCAAGCAGCTCAGGCATGCAGGTGCCGATCAGCACGGTGCAGGCGCTCGCGAGCCGTCATGAGATCGGCGCGGCAGTGCTGCTCGACCACGACAATCGTGTCGAGCTGCACACGACCGCCGCGGCGCCGCACTTGTTGGTCGGTGGTGCGCTGCCGGCTCCCACCACGACGACCACGATCGTCAAGGGCAAGCACGGCAAACGGGCGCACACGACGACCACCGTCGTGCAACCTCCGGCTGCCGGGGTTGCCCAGCCCCTGTGGGCGTCGTATCCGGGATCGGGCGCGCTGACGCAGCAGCTGCTCAAGGAACTCACCGGCAGCGGCGCGGTTGTCGTGGTCGATCAGCAGTCGAGCAAGCCGACCGAGGAGCTGATCGTCCAGTTCCTGATCCCGATCCTGCTGCTCGTGTGCCTGTTCTCGCTGTTCATGCGTCTGGGCGCCGATGGTGGCGCGGGCGGCCTGGCCGCCTTCTCGGAGTTCACCGGCAAAGGGCGCAAGAAGGGCAAGGGCACGCGCGACAGGATCACCTTCGCCGACGTCGCCGGTGCCGGTGAGGCGCTCGCCGAGCTCCGCGAGATACGCGACTACCTGCAGGACCCGAGCAAGTACCTCGCGGTGGGCGCGGCGGCGCCCAAGGGTGTGCTGCTCGTCGGGCCCCCGGGCACGGGCAAGACGCTGCTCGCGAAGGCCGTCGCCGGTGAAGCCGACGCCGCGTTCTTCTCGGTGTCGGGCTCGGACTTCGTCGAGTCGCTCGTGGGTGTCGGCGCCGCGCGCGTTCGCGACCTGTTCCGCAAGGCGCGCAAGGCCTCGCCGGCGATCATCTTCATCGACGAGCTCGACGCCGCGGGGCGCAAGCGCGGGGCCGGGATCGGGCAGGGTAATGACGAGCGCGAGCAGACGCTCAACCAGATCCTCGTCGAGATGGACGGCTTCGCGGGCGACGGAGGCCTCGTCGTGATGGGCGCCACCAACCGTCCGGACATCCTCGACCCTGCGCTGCTGCGCCCCGGTCGCTTCGATCGTCAGGTCGTGGTGGACGTCCCCGATGTGCACGGTCGCCTGGAGATCCTGCGCCTGCACGGCAACAAGCGCCCGATGGCGCCCGACGCCTCGCTCGATGAGGTCGCACGACAGACGCCGGGCTTCAGCGGCGCGGAGCTCGCGAACGTCATCAACGAGGCCGCGCTGCTGAGCGTCCGCGATGGACGCGCTCAGATCGACCAGGCGACGCTCGAGGAGGCGATCGACCGCGTCGTTGCAGGACCCGCGAAGCGTCACATCCTGACTGAGCAGGAGCGCTGGTTGATCGCGATCCACGAGTCCTCACACGCCGTCGTGACCGAGGCGCTCGGTCACACCACCTCGACACGCAAGCTGTCGATCGTCGCCCGCGGCCGACAGCTCGGCACCGCCGCGCACATGCTCTCCGACCGCGACCAGGTGATCATGACCAAGCCCGATCTGCAGAGCCAGCTGATCGTGATCACGGCTGGGCTCGCGGGCGAGCGCATCGCCTTCGGGCACACCTCGACGAGCGTCAACGACGACCTGCACGCCGCGACCGCGCTGGCGCGCAGCATGATCACCTCGTTCGGCATGTCCGAGGCACTCGGCCTCGTTACGATCGGCGAGAAGAGCGGCGAGGTCTTCCTCGGCGCATCGCTGCAGGATCTCGGCTCGGTCGGGCCGGAGACGCTCAATCTGATCGATAACGAGATCGAGCGGATGGTCGGCGATGCCGAGGCCCGCGGCGCCGTGATCCTCGACCGGAACTGGTCGACCGTCGAGGAGACCGCCGCGGCGCTGCTCGAGCAGGAGACGCTCTCTGGAGTCGCCCTCGACGCGGTGCTCTCCACCGTCCAGGAGGTGACACTCGAGGAGCTCACGCAGGTGCGCCGCGCCGCGCCGCCGCGCTTCACCACCCGCGACCCCGACAAGACCCCGTGAGACGGCGCCCTGGTCGGATGCCGCGCGTGCGCCTGCCCTCAGCGGCCATGATCGTCGCGATGGTCGCGCTGCTGCTCTCGACGACGGGGCTCGCGGACGCCGCGCGCCGCGCCGTCGTCAGTGTCGTGGACGGTCACACGATCAGCACGACGCCGCACGCGGGCGGCCTGCTGCTGCTGGGTAAGAACCGGAAGTTCCCCGCGTCGGCGATACCGACGGTCAAGGACGCATCGCGCGTCGGCGGCAAGACCGCCGCCGAACTCGCGGGCACCTGTCCGCCCGACACGGTCGATCTCGGCACCTGGTGCCTTGACTCCGGCCCGTATCCGGTCACCAACGCCGAGGTCGGCAAGAACAACTTCATCTGGGCGAGCAATGCCTGCGAGGCAGCGGGTGGCTGGCTGCCCTCGGCATCGGAACTGGTCGGCGCGGCTGACCGGGTGAGGCTCG
>Ga0208849_1002505_pt1 | contig 9962 bp, 10 predicted proteins | sample NGESurdeep072012_10_FD_184470 | JGI IMG/M metagenome (GOLD analysis project Ga0208849, IMG submission 184470) | Arctic peat soil microbial communities from Barrow, Alaska - NGEE Surface sample 53-3 deep-072012 (SPAdes) | ecosystem: Environmental > Terrestrial > Soil > Wetlands > Peat ...
CGGCCGCGAAGCACTGCGGCCAGAGCGTCCAGATCCGCCGCCGCAAGGCAGGTGCAGCCTGGATTGAGCGGCGAATTGATGATCAGCAATCGCGTGCGCTCGCCGATCGCCGCGCCGATGCGCTCCCAGTCGTAGCGAAAATGCGGCGGCTGCAACGGCACGTGCACGCAGGCCGCTCCGGCCAATCGTACCGAGCTGTCGTAGGAATCGTAGGCCGGATCGAACACCATGACCTCATCGCCCGGGCCGGCCAGGGCCTGCACGCTCGAAAAGATCGCCTCGGTGGCGCCTACGGTAACGGTGATCTCAAGCTCCGGATCGACACGCACCGCATAGCGACGGGCAATCTTGGCTGCGATCGCAGCCAGCAGCCGCGGCAGTCCGGGCATGGGCGCATATTGGTTGTAGCCCTGCTGCATGGCCTCTCCCACCAGCTCGCCCAGCAGCGGGTCGATGTCGTAGTCGGGAAATCCCTGCCCCAGGTTCACCGCCCCCAGCTCGGCCGCACGGCGCGACATGACGGTGAAAATGGTGGTGCCGACCTGAGGCAACTTGCTGCGCACTGCCATGTAATCCCCCAAGCTCAGCTGCCGGCGGCAGCGGCCAGCTGCATCTCACGCACGCGCGTCAGTTCACGCCGCCGCATGAACCAGGCCGAGCCGGCTACCCCCACGGCGACGATCAGCACCATGAGTGTTGCCAGCGCGTTCACGTCCGGGCTGACACCCAGCCGCACCTTGGAAAAGATCACCATCGGCAAGGTGCTGGAGCCGGGACCGGCGACGAATTGCGATATCACCACGTCATCCCACGACAGCGTAAAGGACAGCAGCCAACCCGAGAGCAGCGCCGGCGCAATCAATGGCAGCGTGATGCGTGCGAACACGGCGGCGGGCCGGGCCCCGAGATCCAGCGCCGCCTCCTCGAGCGAGTCATCGAATCCCGCCAGCCGCGACTGCACGATCACGGCCACGTAGGAGAGCGAAAAACTGATGTGCGCAATGGTAATCGTGGTCACGCCGCGATGCTCCGGCCAGCCGATGAGCTGCTCCATGGCCACGAACAGCAGCAGCAGCGACAGCCCGGTGATGATCTCGGGCAGCACCAGCGGCGCGGTGCTCAGAGCCGCGAGCAGGCCGCGGCCGCGAAAACGCCCATAACGGGCGAGCGCAAAGCCCACCATCGTACCCAGTACCACTGCGCCGCAGGCGTTCATGGCGGCGATCTTCAGCGACAGCCACGCCGCGCCCATGATCTGCGCGTTGTCGAACAGGGAGAAGTACCACTTGAGGGTGGGCGAATGCGCGGCATCCCAGACCGTGACCAGGCGCGAGGCATTGAACGAATAGACGATCATCGACACGATCGGCACGTACAGAAACGCAAAGCCGAATGCCAGCACCGTCGGCAATAACAATGGCCGGCGGGCGCTCACGAAGCTGCCTCGAGTTCGCGGCTGCGATAGCGCTGGAACAGGATGATGGGGCCGAGCAGCACGATCAGGATCAGGATGGCGACCGCGCTGGCCACCGGCCAGTCGCGGTTCTCGAAGAACTCGTCGGACAGCACCCGCCCGATCATGATCTGGTTGGCCGAGCCCAGCAGCGAGGGAATCACGTATTCACCCACCGCCGGTATGAACACCAGCAGCGCGCCGGCCACCACGCCGGGTATCGACAATGGCCAGGTCACGCGCAGGAATACCTTCCACGGCGGCGCGCCCAGGTCTGCCGCCGCTTCCAGCAATGAGCGATCGTGCTTCTCGAGGTTGGAATACAGCGGCAGGATCATGAACGGCAGATAGGAGTAGACGATGGCGACATACACCGCGAACGAGGTGTTGACCATGGTGATGGGCTCGCTGATCAGGTGCAGGCTCATGAGCAGGGTGTTGATCAGCCCGTCATCCTTGAGCAGGCCGATCCAGGCATACACGCGCAGCAGGAACGAGGTCCAGAACGGCAGTATCACCAGCATGAGCAGCAGATTGCGCCGCTCGGGAGCGGCGCGCGTGATGCCCAGCGCCATCGGATAACCCAGCAGCAGGCACAGCAGCGTCGACACAGCCGCGACCTTCAGCGAATACAGAAACGAATCCAGGTACAGCGCATCGGTAAACAGGAAATGATAGTTCGCCAGGTGCAGCTGGATCGCGAGCACGCGCTCGTGCGTCCAGGTCAGCAACGGCGCATAGGGCGGCATGGCCAGCAGCGCCTCGGAAAACGACAGCTTCAGCACGATCAGGAACGGCACCACGAAGAACAGCAGCAGCCAGATCATCGGCACCGACACCACGGCCTTGCGGCCCAGGCTGTTGCGCAGGCGCTCGATCATGTGCTGCCGATCACCGGGCTGGAGGCATCCCACGACAGGTACACCGGCATGTCGCGGCTGAACTGCTCCTCGGGCTTGCGGGTGTTGTTGGCCAGCGTGGCGCGCACCTCGCGCCCGGACTCGAGCCGCACCAGGAACACCGACAGATCTCCCAGATAGGCGATCTCGCGAATGACTCCCTTCGCCCAGTTATCGGGGTCTGGCGGCGCCTGGCGCGACAGGTTGATCTTCTCCGGCCGCACCGCCACCCACAGCGGCGCATCCGGCGGCGCACTGATGCCGTGATCCACCAATACGCTCGCGGGCAACTGCTCGCATCGCACGCGCACGTAATCCGGCTCATCCTCGATCAGGCGGCCATCGAACAGGTTCACCGAGCCGATGAAATCGGCCACGAAACGCGTAGCCGGGAATTCATAGATCTGCCGCGGTGCGCCGATCTGCACGATCTTGCCGTGATTCATGACGCCGATGCGCGTTGCCAGGGTCATGGCCTCCTCCTGGTCATGGGTCACGACCACGAAGGTGACGCCGAGCTGCTGCTGGATGTTGATCAGCTCGAACTGGGTATGCTCGCGCAGCTTGCGATCGAGGGCGCCCAGGGGCTCGTCCAGCAGCAGCAGCTTCGGCCGCTTGATCAGCGCGCGCGCGAGCGCCACGCGCTGGCGCTGGCCGCCCGACAATTGATGCGGCTTGCGCGCAAGGTACGCGCCCATGCGCACGATCTCGAGAATCTCAGCGACGCGGCGGTGGATCTCGTCCCGTCCGAGGCGCTCCTGTTCGAGCCCGAAGGCGACGTTGCGCTCGACCGTCATGTGCGGGAACAGCGCATAGGACTGGAACATCATGTTGACCGGCCGCTGGTAGGGCGGAATCGCTGCCAGGTCCTGGCCGTCGATCAGCAGGCGGCCCGAACTGGGGTTCTCGAAACCCGCCAGCAGCCGCAGCAGCGTGGTCTTGCCGCAGCCCGAGGCACCGAGCAGGCAGAAAATCTCGCCGCGATCCACCTGCAATGACACATTGTCGACCGCAACGAAGTCGCCGAAGCGCTTGCTGACCTGGTCGATCTCGACGTACGCGGCCATCATCGTCCGGTCTTGAAGCGCGTCCACGTGCGGTTGAGCTCGCGCGTGTAGGCCAGGCTGTGCGCTGCGTTCGGGACCAGGTGCGAGCGTTGCGCCTCGGTCGGGTAGATGCCGTGATCGTGGTAGATGGCAGGGTCGACCAGCGGGTAGGCAGCGGCATTGGCGGTGGCGTAGTGCATGAGATTGGAGTTCTTGGCCGCTACATCGGGCCGCAGCAGATAATTGATGAACAGGTGCGCATTGGCAGGATGCGGCGCGTCGGCGGGAATCGCCAGCATGTCGAAGAACATGATGGCCCCTTCGCGCGCAATGTTGTACCTGATCTGCACGTCCTTGCCGTTCTCTCGCGCGCGCGCGCGCGCCTGGCCGGCATCGCCGCTCCAGCCCAGGGCCAGGCACAATTCGTCGTTGGCCAGGTCCTCGATGTAGCGCGATGAATTGATATAGCGGATGTACGGCCGGATCGACAGCAGGACTTTCTCGGCGGCCCTGAGATCATCGAGCGATTCGCTGTTGGCGTCGCGGCCGAGAAATACCAGCGCCGTGCCGACCATCTCATCCGGCGCATCCAGGATCGAGACACCGCAGGCCTTGAAGTGGCTGATCACACCGGGGTCGAACAACATCGCCAGGCTGTCCACCGGCGCATCCGGCATGGCCTGCCTGATCCTGCCCTCGTTGTAAGCGACCCCGGAAGTGCCCCAGAGATAAGGAACCCCGTACTGATTGCCCGGGTCATTCACCTGGATGATCCGGCTGATTGCCGGGTCGAGATTCTTCAGATTCGGCAACAGCGACTTGTCGAGCTTCTGGAACACGCCGGCCTGTATCTGTCGCTGCAGGAACGAGGCCGACGGCACCACCACGTCGTAACCGGTGCGGGCGGCCAGCAGCTTGGTCTCAAGCACCTCGTTGGAGTCGAAGACATCGTAGTTGACCTTGATGCCGTACTCCTTCTCGAAGGCCGGCACCACCCTGGGATCGATGTAATCGGACCAGTTGTAGACGTTCAGGACATTGGCAGTCCCCGGGGCACCGGCGCTGCCGCAGGCGGCGAGCAGCATGACCAGGCACAGGGCGGCAGCGGCGCGCCGAGCGCTGCGATTCATCAGCGGACCTCTTTAGACCGGTGGGGGCAACCTCAGACCATTCTGCGGGGCCGCGCTCACACGTTCAACAGCAGATGCTCGCGCTCCCATGAGCTGATCACCTGCAGGAACACCTCGTGCTCGGCCTGCTTGACGATGGTATAGGCGGCCACGAACGGCTCACCCAGGATCTCCAGCAGCGGTTCGCAATCGCGCAGCCTTGCCAGCGCCTCGTCGAGCGATCGCGGCAGGGAATACGGCAGGTCGTGGGCGCTGCCGGAGATCGGCTCGGTGGGCTGCAGACCCTCGACCATGCCCAGGTAGCCGCAGGCCAGCGAGGCGGCGATGGCGATGTAGGGATTGGCATCGGCACCGCTGACGCGGTTCTCGACCCGGCGCGCCTCGACGCTCGACATCGGCACGCGCAGGCCGGCGGTACGGTTGTCGTAGCCCCACTGCACGTTGATCGGCGCCGACAGGTAGCGCGTCATGCGGCGGTAGGAGTTGACGTTGGAGGCGAACAGCGACATCGCCGCCGGCACGTAGCGCTGCAGGCCGGCGATATGGGAGAAGAACAACGCCGAGGGCGTGCCGTCGGCATTGCTGAATACGTTCTTGCGCGTCTTCTTGTCGACGATGCTCTGGTGGATGTGCATGGCGCTGCCCGGCTCCTTGGCGTGGGGCTTGGCCATGAAGGTGGCGTACATCTTGTGGCGCAGCGCCGCCTCGCGCGCGGTACGCTTGAACAGGAACGCCTGGTCGGCCAGGTCCAGCGCCGCACCGTGCAGCAGATTGATTTCCATCTGCGCCGGGCCGTCCTCGTGGATCAGCGTGTCGATCTCGATGTCCTGCGCCTCGCAGAAGGCATAGATGTCGTCGAACAATGGATCGAACTCATTGACCGCCGCGATGCTATAGGACTGCCGTCCGGGTTCGGCGCGGCCCGAGCGCCCCACGGGCGGCTTGAGCGGATAGTCGGCATCGATGTTCGGCTCGATCAGGTAGAACTCGAGCTCGGGGGCAATCACCGGCTCCCAGCCGCGTTGCTCATAGAGCTCGAGCACGTGGCGCAACACATGCCGCGGCGCCATCATGACGCGCCGGCCGTCGGAGTAGAAGCAATCGTGGATCACCTGCGCGGTGGGCTCGGCGGCCCACGGCACCACGCGCACGGTCTTGGAATCCGCCTTCAGCACGATGTCGATTTCCGCCGGGCTCATGGCCTCGGAGGTGTCGGGCGGATAATCGCCGGTCACGGTCTGCAGGAAGATGCTCTCGGGCAGGCGCATGCCCTCGTCTTCCGCGAACTTCTCCGCCGGCATGATCTTGCCGCGGGCGATGCCGGCCATATCGGGAATGATGGCCTCGACTTCGGAGATACCGTGGTCGCGGAAGAATTGTTGAATTTCATTAGCCATAAATCACCTTCAGCTTCTGGCACGGCAGGCCGCGCCGAATTCGGCAAACAGGACGCGCGAGAAGGCATTGCCGCTCACGCGCCATTCCGGATGCCACTGCAATGCGAGCGCAAAACGCGGTGCGCGCTCCACGCGAAAGGCTTCGATCACCCCGTCGGTGGCGCGCGCTTCGACCGCCAGCCCCGGCCCCAATTCGCGCACTCCCTGGCCATGCAGGGAATTCACGCGAATGCGGTCGGTGCCGGCCATACGGCGCAGCATGCCGGCAGGCTCGAGGATCACTTCATGCGCCAGCTCATACTGCTGCTCCAGCGGCAACTGCGCATTCTCGCGATGATCCATGTGCCCCGGCACCTCGTGCAGCTTCTGCCACAGCGAGCCGCCGAAGGCGACGTTCATTTCCTGGAATCCGCGGCAGATTCCGAGCACCGGCACGCCGGCCGCGACCGCGCGCGGGATCAATGGCAGCGTGGTCTGGTCGCGATGCGGATCGTGCAGCGTGCCCTGCTCGCTCGGCTCGCCCTGGTAATGGTGCGGCTCGACATTCGATGGACTGCCCATGAACAGCAGCCCATCCAGCGTCTCGAGCAATTCCTCGAGCTGCAGCTCGCGACCGATGGCGGGCACGATCAGAGGCACGCCGCCGGCGCCGTCGAGCACTGCAGTGACGTATTTTTCGCCGACCAGGTGGTACGCCTGGGGACCGAGCATGCGCCGGTCCGCCGCAATGCCGATGACAGGACGCTTGGAAGCCATGAGTATGTCGCCCGGGAACGGTAGCTATTACAACATAGGCGCCTATTGGGCGTCCTGGAACACTGTCACCTCACATAACAACTTATTGATTTTAGGTGAGATTTCTGACAAGACTCGAGAATGTCGTCCGCCCCAGCGCCAGATTATGTCAGCAGCTACTACCTGGCCTCGGCGCCACTGTTGCCGCCCTGTGCGCCGTTGCAGGGCGAGGTCAGCGCCGATGTCTGCGTGCTCGGCGGCGGGATTGCCGGATGCTCGACTGCCTTGTCACTCGCCGAACGCGGCTACCGGGTGGTGCTGCTGGAAGAGCGGCGCCTGGGCTGGGGCGCCTCGGGACGCTCCGGCGGGCAGGTGATCTGTGGTCTGGCCGCCGAGCAGGACAGTATCGAAGGCCTGGTCGGCGAGGACGATGCGCGCCGGATCTGGGAGCTGTCTTTGGCCGGCATTGCCTGGCTCAAGCAACGCATCGGCCGTCATGGCATCGACTGCGATTGGGTCGACGGCCAGATGTTGGTGGCCATCAAGCCGCGCCAGTGGCGCTCACTGCAGGCCTGGCATGACGAGCTCGCCGGCAAATACGGCTATACCAGTACGCGGCTGATCGGGCGCGAGGAGTTGCTCGGTGTGCTGGGCAGCCAGCGCTATCTCGGTGCGCTGTACGATTCCAACGGCGGGCATCTGCACCCGCTACGCTATACGCTCGGGCTGGCGCGCGCCGCGCAATCGGCCGGAGTGCAGATCCACGAGGGCAGCGCGGTGCTCGATTGGAGTACGCACAACGACCGGCTGCGTGTGCGCACTGCCGCCGGCATGGTCGACTGCGGCCAGCTGGTGCTGGCGGGCAATGCCTGGCTGGGCGCAACCGCGCCGGTATTGCAGCGCAAGCTCATGAGCATAGCCACTTACATCATCGCCACCGAACCGCTGGGCGAGCAACGCGCCCGGGAATTGATCGCCAACAACGCCGGGGTCTGCGATACCAACTGGATACTGGATTACTTCCGGCGCTCGAGCGATCACCGGCTGTTGTTCGGCGGCCGGGTCAACTATTCAGGCGTGGACATGCGCGCGATCGGCCCGGCCACCGCGCAGCGCCTGCGCCAGGTATTCCCGCAGCTCGCCGGCGCGCGTATCGAGTATGCCTGGGGCTGCCGGCTCGATATCACGCTCAACCGTGCGCCGCATTTCGGCCGGCTGGCGCCCAACGTCTATTTCCTGCAGGGCTTCTCCGGGCACGGCATTTCGCTGGCCGGTATCGCCGGTGAACTCGCGGCCGAGGCCATCGCCGGCGTCAACGAACGCTTCGATGTGTTCGCGCGCATACCGCACCATGAGTTTCCCGGCGGCATGGCGCTGCGCCGGCCGGCGCTGGCGCTCGCCATGCTCTGGTACCGGCTGCGCGATCTGCTTTAAAATGCCGGCATGACAAGCAACACTCGCCCCGCATGCCTGTTGATTGCCTGCGCAGCGCTCTCGGGCTGCGGCCTGGCGGGCACCGCGGCCAGTACCGCGGCCGGCGCAGCCAGCGAGGCCCAGGAAGCTCGCGAAGGCAAGAAGACCGAACAGCAGGTACAGCAGAAGCTTGACGAAGCGCAGCGCGCCAGTGCCGCACAGCGCGAGGCGGCGGAGAAAGACGCTCAATAAGCCAATAAACTCAGGAAGACAACCATGAAGACGATTTCAACTTCAATTTTGATCGGCTGTGCCGTCGCCGGATTGGCATTCGCCGCCACGACCCCGGTGGCCAGCGCCGACCAAGCGGCCAAGGCGCTGGCGAAGTAAGCGCTGGCATCACCTGACCTGAAACCCCGCCGCACCGCCGCCCGACGCGCCCGATCGGGAGCGGGAAGAGCGCGCAAGCGTCCCTTGCTGCGCTTGCGGTTCTGGCCCAGCGCTCGCCGGCGGCGGCGCTGGTGGCGTGCTTTCCAGCGTGCGCCGGCGCTGGCCAAGGTGCTGACCGGCGTGGCGGTCGTGCTTGCGCTATGGATTGCGAGCAACTGGATCTTTCAGGTTATCCGCAAACCCTCAGAGCTGTTCTTTCCGGTCAGCGCGACGCTCAACAAGACGCCGGCCGAGACCTGGCGACAGTACGCGCCCATCTTCAGGAAGCACGCCACCAGCGTGATGAGCGCAGAACTGCTGGCGGCGATTGCGCAGGTGGAGGCTTCGGGAAATCCGGTGGCCCGCACCTACTGGCGCTGGGTCTGGACCCGGCAGCCGTTTGAGATGTACCGGCCCGCTTCCAGCGCCGTGGGCATGTACCAGATCACCGACGGCAATTTTGCCGAAGCCAGGCGCCTTTGCATCCACAACCATGTGGTGGTCGAAGACGGCCCCTGGAATGACTGGCACTCGTGCTGGTTCAACAGCCTGTACGCGCGCGTGATTCCCAGTCACGCGGTCGAACTCACATCGGCCTATCTCGACCGCAGTATTGGCGAAATCCTCGAACGGCACCGTATGCTGTCGGCGCCACTGCAGCGAAAGCAGGACCTGGCGGCGGTGATTCACCTTTGCGGAGCCGGCGCCGGCGATGAGTACGCGCGGCGCGGATTTCGTTCGCCCGACGGGCAACGCTGTGGCGATCACGAGCTGCGCGCGTACATCGCGCGTGTCGATGCCATGAAGGCGGTGTTTGACCGCCTGGCCGCTAGCACACCGGCGGACGAGCGCTGATCTGGAAGCAGCGGCGAATGCGCGGATTGCGCGCGAAATCAAACGGCAACGTCTGCGCGGAGATGTCGGCCACCGACCAGCGGCGCCCGGCCTCCTCATCGAGGCGGAAACGCTGCGCGTTGCACGCGAACACCAGCAGTCCGCCCGTTGCCAGCCGCCGCATGCACTGCTCGATCAGCCCCATGTGGTCGCGCTGGATGTCGAGCACTCCCTCCATGCGCTTGGAGTTGGAAAAAGTCGGCGGGTCCAGGAAGATCAGGTCGTACTGAGCCGGATCCGGGGCGCTGAGCCACTCGCGGCAGTCGGCCCGTTCGAGCCGGTGATGGGCCGGATCCATGGCGTTGAGTGCGTAGTTCTGCGCGGCCCAGTCCAGATAGCGATTCGACAGATCCAGACTGAGGCTGGTGCGCGCGCCGCCGGCGGCGGCATACACCGTGGCGCTGGCCGTGTAACAGAACAGGTTCAGAAACCGCGCATTGCGTGCGCGCTCGCGCAGGCGCGAGCGCGTCAGGCGGTGATCGAGGAACAGGCCGGTATCGAGGTAATCATCGAGGAAGACGATGGCATTCTCCTTGTCCACACCCGTGAGTCGGCACTCCGACGCG
>Ga0208849_1002508_pt1 | contig 9944 bp, 6 predicted proteins | sample NGESurdeep072012_10_FD_184470 | JGI IMG/M metagenome (GOLD analysis project Ga0208849, IMG submission 184470) | Arctic peat soil microbial communities from Barrow, Alaska - NGEE Surface sample 53-3 deep-072012 (SPAdes) | ecosystem: Environmental > Terrestrial > Soil > Wetlands > Peat ...
GCACGCAACCGGCGGGGCCGGAGGGCGCTTCGGTGCGCGAGGCGATCCGGTCACGGCGCTTCATCAGCCTGTACGCCGCCTGCCTGATCTGCGCGTTCGGGGTGTTCGTGCCGTTTGTCCATCTCGTGCCCTATGCAAGGGATCATGGCGTAGCACCGGCATCGGCGGTGCTGCTGCTGGGCGTGATCGGCGTCGGCTCTACCGCCGGGCGTTTCTTCCTCGGCGGCCTCGCCGACCGGATCGGCCGCGAGCGTTCCCTGCTGCTGATGTTCACGGGCATGGCGTGCGCGCTGGCGGTCTGGGTGGTATCGACCGGCGTCTGGTCGCTGGCCGGCTTCGCGTTCGTCTACGGGGTGTTTTATGGCGGATGGGTGGCGGTGCTTCCGGCGGTGGTGATGGATTATTTCGGTGGCCGCAATGTCAGCGGCATCATCGGCATTCTCTACACCAGCGTGGCGTTCGGCACCCTGATCGGTCCGAGCGCCGCCGGTTTCGCCTTCGACCTCAGCCACAGTTACACCGTGCCGATCATGGCCAGCGCCGCGGTCAACATCGTCGCCGCCATCATCGTGGCCGCGACGCCGAAGACGGCCGCGCTGGCGAACTAAACCCACCACGCAGCGGGGCGCGCCGCGCGCTTCCCATCGCGGGAATCCGCCACGCCGGTTAAACCTTCGTTAACCCCGATTGCTAACGCCACTTCCATCTGGGCGCGGTAGCTATGTGCCGCCGGGGCACGAAAAACTGCTTCCGGCATTCAGCCCTGGCAGCGATCGATGACGGCTACCGAAAACGCGCCATTCAAGACCAAACTTTCGGGCCGTGGCGGCCCGATCCGCTGGCTCATCCTCGGCGGCGTGTTGCTGGTCGCCGGCATCGTCATCGGCACTGCGACAATGGTCGGGGTTTTTCGCGAGCGCGCGCTGCACAGCGGTGAACGCGAGCTGGAAAACACCGTGCTATTGCTCGCCCGCCACTTCGATCAGCAGCTCGAAGATTTCGTCATCATTCAAAAAGAAGTGGCGACGCAGGTCCGGCTTGACGGAATCACTTCGCCGGATGCTTTCAGGCAGAAAATGTCGAGCCCTGAAATGCATCAGGTACTGAAAGCCAAGGTCAGCGGACACTCCGACGTCGCCGGCGTCAATGTGTTCGATTCCGACGGAAGGCTGATCAATTCGTCCGAACCCTGGCCGCTTCCCGGCGTCAGGATCGCCGATCGGGGCTTCTTCAAAGCCTTCAAATCCAAAACCGCGGCGGCGCCGGTTTTGATCGAACTGGTGAAGGGCCGTTTCGCCGGAGGCTGGGCGACCGTGGTCGCCTACGGGATCGTGGCGCCTACCGGTGCGTTTCTGGGCCTCGTCACCCGGGCGATCACGCCCGCCAGTTTCGAGCAATTCTTCGCGTCGGTGGCACTGGGCGATGACGCGGCGATCACGATGTACCATCGTGACGGAACGCTGCTGGCGCGGTACCCGCACATCGACGAGATGATCGGGGAGAATTTTGCAGCCGGCCCGGTCCATCAGCAGATTCTAGCGAAGTCCGACCATGGCACGATGCGCCTGAAGACCCCGCTCGACGGGCTCGACCGGTTGGCCGCGGCCCGTTCGTTGCGCGAGTTTCCAATTTCGATCATCGCAACCCAGACCGTATCGGCCGCGCTGGCCGATTGGCGCGAACAGATCCGATTCCTGGTCGCGGTGGCCGGCCTCTCCGTGCTGCTGATCGCGGTCATGCTGTTTCTTGCGGTCCGCAAGCTGTCGCAGCAGCACCAGCTGGAAAAGCAGCGCCTCGACACCGCCATCAACAACATGACGCAGGGCCTGCTGCTGTTCGATGGATCGCAGCGGCTGGTCGTCTGCAACCAGAGTTACGTCGAGATGTTCGGCGTATCCACCGACGTGGTGAAGCCGGGCTGCACGATTCGCGAACTGCTGCAGCATCGCAAGGAAATTGGAACGTTCACCGGCGACGTCGACGAATACTGCTCGACGCTGTCTCGGAAAATGGCGCAAGGAAAGGTATTTCAGACCATTCTGGATACACCGGATGGCGGCTCGATCCAGGTCCTGTACCGGCCGCTGCCGGACGGCGGGTGGGTGACAACGCTGGAGGATATCACCGAGCGAAGTCGCGCCGAGGAACGCATCACGCATCTTGCGCATTACGACGCGCTGACCGATTTGCCGAACCGCACGCTGTTTCATGAGCGGCTGGAAACCGAACTCACGCGCGTTCCGCAGGGCGAGCACCTCGCCGTACTCTATATCGACATCGACGAATTCAAAAGCGTCAACGATACGCTCGGACATCTGATCGGCGATGAATTGCTGAAATCCGTCGCGGTGAGCCTGAGCCGTTGCGTCAGCGGCGACGACTTCGTCGCACGGCTCGGAGGCGATGAATTCGCCATCGTGCAGACCGCGGTCAGGACGCCCGCCGACGTCACCGACCTCGTGACGCGGGTTTTCGAGGCGATCCGCGCCCCCTACGGGTGTCTCGGTCACCAGGTCACCACCGACGCCAGCATCGGCGTGGCGCTGGCTCCGCAGCATGGCGCCGATCTGCATCAGATCCTCAAGAACGCCGATCTGGCGATGTATGCCGCCAAATCCGCCGGACGCCGCACCTACCGCTTCTTCGCGCCGGAGATGGACGCCCAGGTCAACGCGCGCCGCATCCTGGAAATGGATCTGCGCCAGGCGATCACCGACGGCGGGCTGGAGGTCTACTATCAGCCTTGTGTCGGTCTTCGCGATAACAAGATCACCGGCTGCGAAGCCCTGCTGCGCTGGCGGCATCCCGAACGCGGCATGATCTCGCCCGCCGAGTTCATTCCGATTGCGGAAGAGACCGGCCTGATCAACCAGATTGGCGAATGGGTGCTGACGACGGCGTGTGCGGAGGCCACGACATGGCCTGACGATATCAGGATCGCGGTCAACGTTTCGCCGGTTCAATTCAGGAGCGGCACGCTGGCCCTGAAGATCGTTGCCGCCTTGGCGGCCTCCGGTCTGGCGGCGAGCCGGCTCGAACTGGAGATCACCGAGGCGGTGCTGATCCGCGACGATGAAGCCGCCCTCGCCATCCTGCATCAGCTGCGCGCCATCGGGGTAAGAATAGCACTCGACGATTTCGGCACCGGTTATTCCTCGCTGAGCTATCTGCAGCGTTTTCCGTTCGACAAGATCAAGATCGACCGCTGCTTCGTCAACGACATCGCCGACCCCGAAGGGTCGTCCTGCATCGTGCAGGCGGTGGTGAATATCGCAGCTGCGCGCCACATGACGACGACGGCGGAGGGCGTTGAAACGCAAGCGCAGCAGGAATTGCTTCGCGCGCTCGGCTGTTCCGAAATGCAGGGCTACCTGTTCAGTCCGGCCAAGCCGGCCGCGGAGATCAAGCGGCTGTTGTTCGCGCACCGCGACGGATTGCCGGCCGTTGACCACGGCCGCGGACGAAAAAAGCGCCGGCAAATTCCAGGCATCGTATAGGCGCTCCCGCGCGATCCCGCGGAGGGCGGCAAAGCAACGAGCGCCCCTCAAACGCATCGGGGCGGCTTGAGGCCGCCCCGATCGAACCGGTGGTGTGCCGATGGCAGGTCTAGTTCGGAACCGCCGCCTTGGGCGAGGTCCGCACATCGGCGTTGACGGTGATGCCGCGCAGCAGGTTGTAGGCCGCGGCAAGCGCCTTGTCGTTCTTCTCGTCGGGCGGAACGTAGGATTGCGAGCCGGTCTTCTGCTCGGCGCCTTCGGCCGACAGATGGCCGCGCATCGAGGCCTCACCCTTGATTTCAGAGCGGCCCTTCAGATCGTCGGGCACGTCCTGCAGCACTTCGATGTCGGGCGTGATGCCCTGGGCCTGGATCGAATGACCGGAAGGCGTGAAATAGCGCGCGGTGGTCAGCGCCAGGGCGCCGTTGCCCGTGCCGAGCGGGATGATGGTCTGTACCGAGCCCTTGCCGAACGAGCGGGTCCCGATCAGGGTGGCGCGCTTGTGATCGTGCAGCGCGCCGGCGACGATCTCGGAGGCGGATGCCGACCCGCCATTGATCAGGACCACCAGCGGCTTGCCCTTGATGAGATCGCCGGAATGCGCGGTGAAGCGTTGGGTTTCTTCGGGGGTGCGGCCGCGCGTCGAGACCACTTCGCCCCGCGCCATGAACGCGCTTGACACCGAGACCGCCTGATCGAGCAATCCGCCGGGGTTGTTACGCAGGTCGACGACGTAGCCGTCCAGCTTGTCGAACGGGATCTGTTTCGAGATGTCGGCGATCGCCTTTTTCAGACCATCGGTGGTCTGTTCGTTGAACGAGCTGATCCTGATATAGCCGATATCGCCGCCGTCGGTGTGGAAGGCGACCGGGCGCACGCGAATGATTTCGCGGGTCAGCGACACCTCGATCGGATTGTCGACGCCCTTGCGGATGATCTTGAGCCGGGTCGTGGTATTGATCGGTCCCTTCATCTTGTTGACGGCCTGCTCCAGGGTGAGCCCCTGCACCGCGTCGTTGTCGATCGAGGTGATGAGGTCGCCCGACAGGATGCCGGCCTTGGCCGCCGGCGTGTCGTCGATCGGCGACACCACCTTGACGAGGCCGTCTTCCATCGTGACTTCGATACCGAGCCCGCCGAACTCGCCGTGGGTGGTCTCCTGCATCTCACGCCAGGCCTGCGCATTCATGTAGCGCGAATGGGGATCGAGCGAGGTGACCATGCCGTTGATCGCGCCCTCGATCAGCTTGCTGTCGTCGGGCTTCTCGACATAGTCGGTCCTGATCCGCTCGAACACGTCGCCAAACAGATTGAGCTGCGAATAGGCATCGGCGCTGGCGGCCGCCTTGGCCGCCGCGACCCATGATTCGCCCCGCGGCCCGGTGGCAACAAGCGTGAGGCAGATACCTGCTACCGCGCCGAGGAAAAACACCGAATTCTTGCGCATTGTTCGCGAACCTTCTCGCTGCCAGTTGCGGCCCACCACGGGCCGGCTGAATAAAGCCTGTTTGTTCTCAGCTGAACGCTATCCATAGCCTCACAACAGCTTTCTGGTGTTATTGAGGCCGCAAAGCCCTTCCCGGGGAAATACTGACGCACCGGCGGTCTTCTGCGAATGGGTCAGGGTATACGCGCTCCGACGCAGCGGCAAAGCCGGAATCCCGCTTTATGTCCAATTTGTAATTGGCCGGGTTGGCGCGTGGACAAGCCGCGACCGGTTCCCGGTCGGCCGTTGGTCCAATGACGGGCCGCCTCGGGCCGGCGGCGAGCAGCACAATTTTTCAGCACCGGCCCAAACGGCCCTAAGCACTCCAGCGGTTTGGCCGTTGGAGCGCTTACGCGAGAGTTGCAGCGAAGCAGCCTTCAGCGTCCGTAGAGACCGATCAGCGTCGCCTTTGCCAAGGTATGGAAATGCAGGTCGAAGCCGACCAGCGCCGCCGATGCGGCATCGTCCTTGGCGTCCGGAAGCTTGTCGACATCCACGGCAAATACCGTGATGTGGTAATGATGCGGCTTGTCGCCGGCCGGCGGACAGGGACCGCCATAGCCATCGGCGCCGAAATCGGTCCGGCTCTGGATCGCGCCCTTGGGCATCAAGTTCTTCTTCACGTCGCCGGCGTCCTTGGGCAACGACGTCGTGGCCGCCGGAATGTTGAACACCACCCAGTGCCACCAGCCGCTGCCGGTCGGCGCATCCGGATCGTAGATGCTGACCGCGAAGCTCTTGGTGCCGCTGGGCGCGCCGCTCCAGTTCAGAGCCGGCGACAGGTTGCCGCCGGTGCAGCCAAATCCCTTGAACACCTGTTCGTTGGCGATGGTGGCGCCCTCTTTGATGTCGGCGCTGGTCAAGGTCATGCTTTGCGCGTTTGCAGCATTCGCGCCAAGTGCGCTCAAGCCCAGCGCCGCTATCCATATCGGCAGTCTTATCATGGCAATTCCTCCCCTTCGATGAGCCGGGCTTTTTGCCTTCGTCCCGCTGATACCAGCCATAGCAATTTTCGGGATGGCGTGGAAGCTCGGGAAGCGATAGGCGAAAGCCCAAGGCGAAGCCCTCAAGCATTCCCCGGGAGGACCCATGAACGAAGCGACCCGCACCCGGCCGCAGGCGGCTGAACTCGGCGCCAGCGGCGAGGAGTTCCAGAACCTTCACGAATTCGTCCGCAAGGCGCGCACCGGCCTCGACCAGAACGCCTGGGATTACATCGTCGGCGCCGCCGAGACCGAGACCACCATGCGCCGCAACCGCATGGCGCTGGACGAGATTGCGTTCCGGCCTCGGGTGCTGCGCAATGTCGCCGAGGTCGACGCCTCGATCGAGTTGTTCGGCCGCAAATTGCGCCTGCCGGTGCTGCTGGCTCCGGTCGGGGCGCTCGAAATCTTCGATCCGGGCGCTGGCGCCAGCGTGGTGCGCGGGGCCGGTACGTTCGGCGCGGCGCATATGCTAAGTTCGGTGTCCGAGCCCGGCCTCGAGAAAGTCGCCGAGGCCGCACCCGGCGCGTTGCGGATCTACCAGCTCTATGTTCGCGGCGACGACGCCTTCGTCGAGGATCACGTCACTCGCGCCATCGCCGCCGGCTATACCGCGTTCTGCCTGACCGTCGACACCGCGCATTACAGCCGGCGCGAACGCGATATCGCCAAGCGTTATGTCCGCGCCAGCCGCGTCCGCGCCACCGGCGGCGATTTCCAGAAGGGGCTGGAATGGCGCACCGTCAAACTGATCAAGGACAAGTATAAAATCCCGCTGGTGCTGAAGGGCATCGCCACCGCGGAAGATGCAACGATCGCGCTCGATCACGGGGTCGAGTGGATCTATGTGTCGAACCACGGCGGACGCCAGCTCGATCACGGCCGCGGCTCGATGCATGTGCTGCCCGAAATCGCCGCCGCGGTCGCCGGCCGCGCCAAAATCATGGTCGACGGCTCGTTCTGCCGCGGCGCCGACATCGTCAAGGCGATCGCGTCGGGCGCCGATCTGGTCGGCATCGGCCGCCTGCAATGCTGGGCGCTGGCCGCCGCCGGCGAAGCCGGCATCGTGCGGATGCTGGAACTGCTGGAAGACGAGGTGATCCGATGCCTCGGGCTGCTCGGGGTGAAGAATTTCGCCGAGCTCGACAAATCCTATCTGCACCAGGCGGCGCCGACCACCCTGCCCCATGTGTTCAGCGCGTTCCCGTTGCTGGAGATCGAGCCGTATCGGTATTGAGGGGCGAGACCTTCACAATGATCCCACCGTTGCTCTTTCCCGGCGCCGCCGATGCGCTGTTGTTCGACCTCGGCCGCGTGGTGTTCGATGTCGACTTCAACAAGACGCTCGAGTGCTGGGCCGCTCACGCCGGCTGCAGGCCCGCCGATCTGATAGCGCGATTCTTACGCGACGACGCCTATAAGCACCACGAGAGGGGAGCGATCAGCGACGCCGAATTCTTTACCAGCCTGCGCAGCTCGCTTCGCATCGAACTGTCCGACGTCCAGTTCCTGGAGGGCTGGAACGCGATCTTTTCCGGCGAAATGCCGGGTATTGCCGCACTGCTCGCGCGCGCTGCCCAGCGCGTGCCGCTCTACGCCTTCTCCAACACCAATCGTGCCCATGTCGAACATTTCTCGGTCGCCTACGCCGGCGTGCTTCGGCATTTCCGCGAAATCTTTCTGTCGTCCACGATCGGGCTTCGGAAACCGGATGCCGCGGCCTATGATCATGTGGTGAAGGCGATCGGGGTACCCGCGAAGCGGATCGTGTTCTTCGACGATCTCGCCGAGAACATCGAAGGCGCGCAGGCGCGGGGCTTGACGGCGGTTCACGTCACATCGCCTGATGCCGTGGCGCACGCCCTTGCCGCGCTCGGACTTTAGGACTGTTAGAATCCAGGAGTTTTGCCGTGGCATTGATGCCGGTTGCCGACGCCCTGTCAGCCGTTCTTGCGGGCGCCGAACCCTTATCCGAAGAGATGGTCGCGCTCGACGCGGCGCATCGCCGGGTGCTGGCGCGCGACGTCGCGGCACGACGCACCCAGCCGCCGCAGGCGATGTCGGCGATGGACGGCTATGCGGTGCGCTCGGCCGATGCCTCCCACGTCGCGGCGCGGCTCACGGTGATCGGCGAGGTCGCGGCGGGACGGCCGTTCGACAAGACCGTCGGCGCCGGCGAGGCGGTGCGGATCTTTACCGGCGGGGTGATTCCTGATGGCGCCGACGCCGTCATCATCCAGGAGGACACCGTCGTCGACGGCGCCAGCATCGACATCACCGAGGCGGCGATTGCGGGGCGGCATATCCGTCCCGCCGGCGTCGACTTTCGGAAAGGAGACGTGCTGCTGGCTGAAGGCACGCGGCTCACCGACCGCGATCTGTCGCTGGCCGCCGGCATGAACTATCCCGAACTGCCGGTGCACCGCCGGCCGAAGGTCGCGGTGCTCGCCACCGGCGACGAACTGGTGATGCCGGGCGAGACCCCCGGCCCCGGCCAGATCGTCTATTCCAACGGCTACGCGCTGCGCGCGCTGGCGCGCCACGAGGGTGCGGAGACCATCGATCTCGGCATCGCCGCCGACACCGTGGAAGCCACCACTGAAGGCATCCGCCGCGCCCGCGACAGCGGCGCCGATATCCTGATCACCACCGGCGGCGCCTCGGTCGGCGACCACGACCTCGTCAAGCAGTCGCTGGAGGCCGAAGCCGTCACCATGGCGTTCTGGCGGATCGCAATGCGCCCGGGCAAGCCGATGATGCACGGGCGGCTTGGCGCAATGCGGGTGATCGGGCTGCCCGGCAATCCGGTGTCGTCCTATGTCTGCGGGTTCCTGTTCCTGGTGCCGCTGATTCGCCGCCTGTCGGGGCGCGCCGAGGTCCACCACGGCGTCGAGACCGCGCTGCTCGGGCGCGACGTCGCCGCCAACGACCTGCGTGAAGACTATCTGCGCGCCCGCCTCGAGCGCCGCGCCGACGGCGCCCTGATCGCCACGCCGGTCAACCATCAGGACTCCTCGCTGTTGGGGAATCTCGCTGCGGCACGGGCGCTTGTGATTCGCGCACCGTTCGCGCCGGTGGCCGCCGCTGGCTCGCCGTGCGACATCCTGTGGCTGCCCCGCTGACGCCTCAGGTCGGCTTGTCGCGGCGAGACCATCGCGCGTTCACGAGAAATTAAGTGGTTGCGGAACACATATGGAACATATAGTGTTCGTTCATGATTTGTTTCGAGCATTGACGCCGGCAACGACAGTCGATCGCTCTCGGGTCCGTGATCCGGACGTCTCGGAATCGAACAGCGCCACCAGGCTTGGTGGCGGAAACTTGGGGACGGAACTTGGGGATTGATCGATATGCTCACGCGCAAACAATATGAACTGCTGCGCTTCATCAGCGAACGGCTGAAGGAATCCGGCGTCCCGCCCTCCTTCGACGAGATGAAGGACGCGCTCGATCTGCGCTCGAAGTCGGGGATCCACCGCCTCATCACCGCGCTGGAAGAACGCGGCTTCATCCGCCGTCTTCCCAATCGTGCCCGCGCCATCGAGGTCATCAAGCTTCCCGAGCTTTCCGGGAATGGCAACGGCAATGGCAACCGCCGCGGCTTCACCCCGAGTGTGATCGAGGGCACCCTCGGCAAGGTGCGCAGCGCCGGCTCCGAGGACGATAGCAACCGTCCGGTCGCAGTGCCTGTGATGGGCCGGATCGCCGCCGGCACGCCGATCGAGGCGTTGCAGACCCGCAGCCACACCATCAGCGTGCCGCCGGACATGCTCGGCTCCGGCGAACATTATGCGCTCGAGGTGCGCGGCGATTCCATGGTGGACGCCGGAATCCTCGACGGCGACATGGCGCTGATCCAGCGCAACGAGACCGCCGAGACCGGCGATATCGTGGTGGCGCTGATCGACGAGGAGGAAGCCACCCTGAAGCGCTTCCGCCGCCGCGGCGCCTCGATCGCGCTGGAGCCGGCCAACGCCT
>Ga0208849_1002509_pt1 | contig 9932 bp, 7 predicted proteins | sample NGESurdeep072012_10_FD_184470 | JGI IMG/M metagenome (GOLD analysis project Ga0208849, IMG submission 184470) | Arctic peat soil microbial communities from Barrow, Alaska - NGEE Surface sample 53-3 deep-072012 (SPAdes) | ecosystem: Environmental > Terrestrial > Soil > Wetlands > Peat ...
GACCCGGCCAAGGTGGTGCGCACCGCGCTGCAGGACGCCGCCTCGGTCGCGGCCCTGCTGGTGACCACCGAAGCCATGGTCGCCGAACTGCCGAAGGAGCCGGCGCCGCCGATACCCGGCGGGGGCGGCGGTATGGGGGGCATGGGCGGCATGGGGTTCTAAGCCGGCCGCCACGGACAGGATTGATCGAAGGCCGCCTCCGGGCGGCCTTCTTTTTTGGCGAAGGATGCCGGTGTTTGCTAGTGAAGATCAGGTTCCGATTCGGCCGGAATCCGGAGGGCTTGACGGTACCGCCTGGTTCTATCGTTAGAGGATTCCCATATGCGCGCGCTTCTGCTCCTTCTGACCGGCCTGATGGCCATCTCGTCGGGTTTCGCTCTTGCCGATATGCAGCTTTCGCCGAAGGCCGCACCTGGCGCCAACGAAGTCCGGTATTTCACCTCGATAGACGGGCTGATGCAGGGCAATGCCGACGTCATCCTCAAGGAAACCCGCCAGGGCAAGACCGTCACCTCGGCGGTGCTCGACGTGTGCTACCCGGCCGAGAAAGGCTCCGATCGCAAGGACCGCTTTGTCGCCAATCTCGCGGTCAACGGCCAGACCCTGACCGGCGCCACCCAGAGTTTTGCCGACAAATTGCCGGTCACGGTGAAGCTGGTGCGCCGACAAACCGGCGACACCTTCGAATTCAAGGGCCGGATCAGCGTCGGCCAGACCGTCACCGAGGTGACCTCGTCGGACAATTCCGATCTCAGTGAAAGCGAATTCCAGGACAACCAGTCCAGCGATGACGGCATCACCGCGACGCCGAAGGATTTTACCGAGGTTTCTCCGGAAGCGATCGGTGTGCGGGTCAAACTCGACGCGGCAACGGATTTCCTGAAAGCGTTGAAGGGACAGGACGTCGAGGTCTCCCTCTCTAGCCTTGCCGTCACCTGCGACGCGCTGCGCGCCGGCGAGCAGACCATCAACATCAGCGTCGATCCGGATCGCGCCGCCGCCCTGATCGAGAAATCGAAGTCGTCACCCGGCGTGGTCGCCGCCGGCTGGACCAGCGGCGTCGTGGACATGGAACGCTCGATTCGTTTCGCGGCCGCCGACTGGCGCGACGGCGACCACGTCAACAAGGACAAGCTCGCCGCGGCGATTGCCGATGTGCTGACGAAAACGCTTGGTGCGAAAGCGTCGGCGTCGGCGTGGAACGCCAATACCGGAAAGCTGAAATTGACCTTCAAGCGGCCGAGCCAGTTGTTCCCCGCGCTCGACCTCACCGAGACGATCGAGGTGACCGCGCTGGTGGCGGCGGACAAGCCCGGCGGGTCCGACCGGCTGATGCTGTGGATCGGCAATCCCGTGATTTCGACCGCGGACGAAGCCGCCGGCCCAAAACTCAATCTGGCCGACGAGGCCAGCGGTGACGAGGAAGGCGACCAGCAGAACGACAACGGCTCGGTCGACGCGCTGGCGAAGCAATTCAGGGGTCAGCGCTGGGACGCGGACAAGTCGGCCTGGAAATAGCGTGGCTGCGATCGCACCCGGGTCGCTTCGGCACGCGCTCGTTCGGCGCCATCCCCGCATTTGACATGCCGCGGCATAGCGGCAATGAACAGGCCATATCCGAAACCAGGGCACTCAAGGTTTAACGGTTGATGGCGCGCTATGACGTTGTAGTGATCGGCGCCGGCCTTGGAGGCTTGACGGCCGGCGCGATCCTCGCGCGCGCCGGTCGCAAGGTGCTGGTCATCGAGCGCAGCAACTCGGTCGGCGGGGCGGCATCGAGCTACAAATCCGGCGATCTGTTCGTCGAAGGCTCGCTGCATGAAACCAGCGATCCACACGATCCGCGCGATCCGAAACACGCCGCGCTGACGCGTGCCGGCGTCATCGACGCCGTCAAATGGATTCCGGCCGGCGCGTTTTACGAAGCCTGCGGCGGCCCGCTCGACCGGCCGTTTACGATGCCGGACAATTTCGACGCGGCGCGCCGCGCGCTGACCGAGCGTTTCCCGGAGGTCCGCGCCGGGATCCATCAACTGCTCGGCGAGATGGAGCGCATTGCATCCGCCATGGGCACGCTCTCGCAGGGCAGGCAGGCATTCAGCGATCCGCGCCAGGGTCTCGGCGCGATATTAAAGCTGTTGCCCGCGATCGGCGACTGGCGGCTGTCGCTGGCGCAAAAACTGGATCGGATTTTCGGCGACAACGAAGCCGTCAAATGCGCGTTGGCAGCCAATCTTTCCTATTACCACGACGATCCGGCGACGCTGTGGTGGATTTATTTTGCGATGGCGCAGGGAAGCTATCTCTTGAGCGGCGGCCGTTTCGTGCAAGGCGGCTCGCAGCGGCTCTCCAGCGCACTCGCCCGCGCCATCAAGCTCGCCGGCGGCGAAGTGCTGGTGCGGCGCGTGGTCAGCGCCGTGGCCGTGGACCCGCGGGGCCGCGCCTCGACGGTGACGCACACCGCGCGCGACGGCAGCCATCCCGAGGTGGTGGAAGGCTTGCGGATCATCAGCAATGCCGCGCCGGCGGCGCTGGCGCCGTTGTTGCCTGCGGCGCTCGGCGAACGCTTGACGCACGGCTACAGCCGGCGGACGCCGTCGATTTCGCTGTTCGCGCTAACGCTTGGGCTGTCGAAGCCGCCGCGCGAATTCGGGGTCGCGGCCTATTCCACCCAGTTGCTGCCGCGCGAAATGAAACGGCTGTCCGATTATGCGCAAGGTGCTGCGCTGATGGGGTATAAACCGGGCGGGAAAATGCCGCCGATGTCTATCGTCGATTACGCCGCGATCGATTCCGGCGTTCCGGCGCCGCCCTATGTGCTGCTGATTTGCGGGCCCGACCTGCTGACGAACTGGGACAGTTCGGACCTCGATGCCTATCGCGAAAAGCGCGGACGATGGCAGCAGGCGATGGTTCGCTACCTCGCCTCGTTTTATCCGGGCCTCGCGGACAGTGTCGTTGCGTCGTCCTTCAATACCGCGTTGTCGGTGCGGCAATATCTCAATGCGCCCGAGGCGGCGGTCTATGGCTTCGCGCCGACGCCGCCGCGCTCGATCTGGCGCGCCCCGCCGTCGCCGCGCACCGCGGTGCCGGGCCTCTATCTGGCGTCAGCCTATGCCGGTTTCGGCGGCTATTCCGGCGTGGTGCAATCCGCCGGCGCCTGCGCCGACATGATCCTGCGGGAAAAATAGCGCGCTTTCGAGCGACGGGGCTCAACGCGTCAAAACACCGCTTAGGGATCATCAGTTGGTATTGATCCGGAACCGCAGCGACCTCGCTCCGATGAACGAAATCGAATCGCCCTGCCGCTTCCAGGTGGCGGCCTCGGTCAAGGCGGCGAGCAGGTCATCGTCGGCCTGCACCCGCGCCGGCGGGCAGTCCCGATCCTGCATCGGACCGGCGACGAAAATCACGGTATTGCCGGCCACCGAAAACTGGCCCTTACCGCCCTTGCACCACAGCTCCAGCGTCGCCTCGCCATTGTCGCCGATCTCGAGCGTCGGCAACCGCTTCGATCCGGGCTGACGCGCCGCATCCAGGGTCATCTCGAATCCGAACGGAAACCCCTCATCGGCGCCAGCCGGGATCGCGCTCGAGGCCGCCGCGGCCAGCACCAGCGCGTCGGCGATCCGTCTCAAAAAACCTGTCGCTGGAAACATGCGGCCCCTCGAAATATCTCGGCAATCGTGCCGCGCGCTGTTCTAATCGGCGAGCAAGGCATTGACCAGATCGGCGGCTACAAAAAATCGTCAGCGCACCAAAACAAATCCCCGCGGCGCATCGCCGCGGGGATTTTCGTTGCTGCGGTCCGCAACCGATCGCTACTTCAGGACCATGGCCGTGAACGGCCAGACATAGGCCTGCAGCATGACGAAGAGGCCGACCAGGCACGCCAGCGCGATCGAGTGCTTGAACACGAAGCGCAGAATGGTGCTCTCATGTCCGACCCAGTTGGTGGCGGTGGAGGCGACCACGATCGATTGTGCGTCGATCATCTTGCCCATCACGCCGCCGGATGAGTTCGCCGCCGCCATCAGAACCGGCGACAGACCCAGTTGCTGCGAAGTGATCTTCTGCAGATTGCCGAACAGGATATTCGATGCCGTATCCGATCCGGTCAGCGCGACACCCAGCCAACCCAGCAGGGTGCCGAAGAAGGGATAGAGTACGCCGGTCGCGGCGAAGGCCAGACCGAGCGTCGCGTCAACGCCGGAGAGCCGGGTCAGGGTTCCGATCGCCAGCATCGCCGAGATCGTGATCAGCGAATACGCGCACAATTTTATGGTGCGCACGTATTCGGAGACGATCTTGCCCGGCGACAGCCCCATGATGAAGCCGGCTACAATCGCGGCAATCAGCATACCGGTGCCGGTAAACGACACATAGGTGAAGGAGAAGATCGCGCCTTCCGGGGTTGGCTTCGGAACCACCGGCGCAACCTTGTTGATCATGTTGTGCAGTTCAGGAACCGGATAGTTCCAGGTGAAGATCGGATTCACCGCGGCCTTGAACCAGCCGGTGCCCCAGACCAGCAGGATGGCGCAGAGGATAATCCACGGCAGCAACGCGGTGACCAGTTCCCCGGACGTCAGAGGCGTCTGGTCGATCAGCTTCGCCGGCGGCATTGTACTGGCGGATTGGTCGTTGCCGCGCAGCGCCGGTGACAGCCACAGCACCTTCGGCTGCCAGACTTTCAGGAACAGGACGAGGCAGCCCATCGAGATCAGCGAAGCGCCGATATCGACGATCCAGGGATTGATGTAATTCGAGATCAGGAATTGCGGGACCGCGAACGACACGCCGGTGACCAGAATGGCCGGCCAGACTTCCTTCATGCCCTTGAAGCCGGCGAACGCCCACACCACCCAGAACGGCACCAGCAGCGAGAAGATCGGCAATTGCCGCCCGACCATCGCGCCCAGAATATAGGGATCGAGGCCGGTCACCGAGGCCAGGCCCTGGATCGGGGTGCCGAGCGCGCCATAGGCCACCGGAGCCGTATTGGCGATCAGCGACAGGCCGGAAGCTGCGAGCGGCGAGAAGCCGAGCCCGATCAGGATCGCGCCGGTGATCGCCACCGGCGTGCCGAAGCCGGAGGCGCCCTCGAAGAACGCGCCGAACGAAAACGCGATCAGCAGGATCTGCAAGCGCCGGTCGGGCGTGACACCGCCTACCGCGCGCTTGAGCGCTTCAAACCGGCCGGCGGTCACCGTGAGCTGGTACATGAAGATGACGTTGAGCACGATCCAGCCGATCGGGAAGAAGCCGCTGACGATGCCCAGCAACGAGGCGCGGATCGCCATATTGGCCGGCATGGTGAAGAGAAAGATCGCCACCAGATTGGCCAGCACCAGCGCAGTGATGGCTGCGATATGCACCTTGACCTTGCCGCTTGCGATCAGGGCCAGCAGCGTGACGACGGGTATCGCCGCGGCAATGGTCGAAAGCGTCGTATTATGAAAAGGATTGTAGACTTGATCCCACATTGCGATTCCTCCCCACGCCATATGCGGCGCCCCGACCCGCGTGGACGGTCAGGTGTGCCTGGCGTGATCGCGGAGGGTGTCTCGGCATCAAGCGAAATGGCTGCGTGATTTGGCTGCACCAAATCCCGCTCACAACCTCGCGAAGTGTGAAGGCCCCCCCGCCCCTCGCCGTTGGGCCCATGCTAGGATTGACTCGGCGGCGGCGACAAGCCAGCCCGGACCGGGAATTCTACGACTTTAGTCTAAGAACCCACAATTCTCCCATTTATTCAGGCTTTTGAAGCCATCCTTCAGGAGACGGTAAATTGTGAACAACATCCGCTCGACGCTTGAGACCGTATGGCGGATCGCAGCTCCGTATTTTCGCTCCGAGGACAAGTGGGCGGGCCGCAGCCTGCTGGCCGCGGTGATCGCCATCGAACTTGCCTCGGTCTACCTGACCGCTCTGTTCAACAGCTGGAACAATGTTTTCTACAATGCGCTTCAGGAGCGCAACCAGGCCGTCTTTACTTACCAGATCGGCTACTTCTGCGTCCTTGCGGCATTCTGGGTCGGCCTCAAGGTCTATCAGCTCTACCTCAATCAGTGGCTGCAGATCCGCTGGCGGCGCTGGATGACCGCGCGATATCTCAGCGGCTGGCTGCATGACGCCAATCACTATCGGATGCAGCTGCTCGGCGACGCCGCCGACAACCCGGACCAGCGCATCGCCGAAGACACCCAACGCTTCGTGGAGCAGACCCTTGGGCTCGGCATCGGCCTGCTGAGTGCGGTGGTGACCCTCGCATCGTTCATTTTCATTCTATGGACCTTGTCCAACGAAGCGCCGCTGCATTTGTTCGGCAAGGACATCCCGATTCCCGGCTATCTGGTATGGAGCGCGCTGATCTATGCGCTGGTCGGGACGGTGTTGACCCATCTGATCGGCCGGCCGCTGGTCGGGCTCAATTTCCAGCAGCAGCGCTATGAGGCCGATTTTCGCTTCAACCTGGTGCGGGCGCGGGAAAACGGCGAACAGATCGCGTTGCTGCACGGCGAACCGGTCGAGCGCACCCGGTTGCTGTCGCGATTCGCCCGCGTGGTCGAGAACTGGCTCGGCATCATGCAGCGCACCAAGAAGCTGACCGCCTTTACCGCCACCTATTCGCAGGCCTCCGTCATCTTTCCCTTCGTGCTGATCGCGCCGGCCTTTTTCGCCGAGAAGATTCAGCTCGGCGGCATGATGCAGACGGTTTCCGCCTTCAGCAGCGTGCAGGATTCGCTGTCGTTCTTCATCTCGTCGTACCGAACCCTGGCGGAATGGCAGTCGGTAGTGGCACGGCTTGCCGGGCTCGAGACCTCGATCGAGAATGCCGCCGCGCTGGTCGTCAAGGAAAACATCCTTCATGTCGCTTCGGACGACAAGGCGGCCATCGCCATCGAAAAACTCGCGGTCACCCTGCCCAATGGCGCCCCGCTGGTGACGGCGGACGGCTTCCATATCCGAAGCGGCGAGCGCACCTTGCTGACCGGCCCGTCCGGCGCCGGCAAGTCGACTTTGTTCCGCGCCATTGCCGATATCTGGCCGTTCGGCACCGGCTCGATCGCGATTCCGGCCAACGCCACGCTGATGATGCTGCCGCAGCGGCCGTATTTTCCGATCGGTTCGCTGCAGGCCGGGATCGTCTACCGTGCGGAAGCGAGCACGTTCAGTCCGGATCTAGTCGGGGATGTGCTGATCGCGGTGGGCCTGCCGCAGCTCGTCCCGCGGCTGCGCGAGGAGGCGCACTGGAATCGGATGCTGTCGCTCGGCGAGCAGCAACGGCTCGGGGTCGCGCGCGCGCTGTTGCACGCGCCGCAATATCTGTTCCTCGATGAGGCCACCGCCTCGCTCGATGAAACGTCGGAGGCGGCACTCTACCGACTGCTCGACACGAAATTGCCGGCCACCACCATCGTGTCGATCGGCCACCGCAGTACGCTGCAGGCCTTCCACCAGCGCAATGTGGTGCTGACCCGCGACGGCGACCGGTTTGTGCTGCACGACCAAACCGAGGGCGCCAGGGCGTCCTGACGAAGTGCTTGGCACGGCGCGACGGGCGCCGCTGCGGCCTTCAGGACCTTGGGCCTGATTAGCTGGAGGGCGACCAGTCCGGATCGCCGTCTGCTGCCGATCCCTCAGGTGAGTCGCAAAAGGGGCGGCAGATTGCTTTGCCGCCCCTTGGTCTTGAGAGAATGGGTTACTTCAGGTTGGTCATCGCGGTCAGGTCAACCGAAAGCTTGGCGACGCCGGCCGCGCCGCACCAGTTGGAGCCTGGGCCGCCCGGATTGATCGGGGTGCTGGCAGTTCCAGACGAGTTGAAAGCGCTGGTGAAGGCGTTGCAATTGCCCTTCGACAGGTCGGTGTCGGAGTAACGCAGATCGAGGGTGAAAACCTTGTAGGTGAAGCCGATACCAATGTTCCACGTGTTATAGTCGGCATATTTGATGCCGAGCGGGAAACCCGCAACAGCATAGAAGGAGTCAGACGTTCCGAGCCACTGCCGGCCGAACTCGCCGGACGCGTAGAAGCCGACGCCGCTGGTGCCGAACACGGTGGCGGGCGCGCTGTACTTGCCGGTGATCGAGGAGTAGTTGCCCCAGGCGCCCGAGTTCAGGAAGTTCGGCGAGTAGTACTCGTTCACTCCGAACGCCCAGTTGTCGTTGACGGTGTAATTCAGCTTGCCATAGGCTTCGAAGAAGCTGACGTCCTTCTTCATCACGTTGCCGTCCGCCAGGAAGATCGTGTTGGTGCTGACCGGGCAATCGTTGCCGCCACCCGGGACGTTGTCGGCGCAGCTGCCGCCCGGATACAGGTAACCCCAGATACCGAAATCGAAGGCAAAGGCGCCGAAGGTCGGGCGGATACCGCCGTAGACGTCGACTTCGGCGGCGGCGCGGTTGGCAAAGGAGATGCTTTCGGCAGAGGTGCCGATGTACAGCTGCAGGTCCTTGTTGACGTTGTAGCGCGGCTCGAAATAGGCCGTCACCGATGGATTGTGGTTGGACTGGGTGACGCCGCGGAAGATGTAGTCGCTCATCACCGCGCTGCCGAACGCGATATCCCACGGATCGAACGCCGCCGGCGGCGGCGCCTTGACGGCCTTCAGAGGCATATCCGCTGCGAACGCCGTACCTGCAGTCACTACAAGCGCCGCTGCGACCAAAGTCATTTTCTTCATAGCGATCCCCATCCCATTTGCAAAAAAACAGCTCGGATCCGACGCGCCCCCCACGGACAAGCGATCACCGACTGCAACCAAATTCCGTAACCGGATTGCAACCTGGGGTGCCCCACGCATGGCGTGAAGCAAAAATGACAAGCATTTGCTGCCTTTTTGGGCGTTCTCATCTTTCGGCGAGATGTTGTCCGCGGGTGTTGCAATCCAACAACAGCTTTGACTGATTTCCAGCGTCGGTTAGCCAACATTTTGGACGAGGAGGGGCGGGAGTCGGCTTGCCAACGCATCTGTCGGCTCGGCCCCGGTCGAGCCAATCGAATCAGTTCCCCTGCCAAGGCCCGATTCCAGGCCTGGCGAGCCGGCACCAACCCGCGAGCCGGCACGAAAACGGCCGCAGCGACGGACGCTGCGGCCTGAAACGCGAGCCGCGGTAATCGTGACGCGCTATTTGTATTTGTCGTCGTCTGCGCTGGAGGGCGAATGTCCCCAGGACGGCGCGGGACTCGACGCAACCGGACTCGGGGCAGGACTTGCCGGCGGGCTCGGAGCCGCCCAGCTCGGTGCCGGTGCCGAGGGCGCGGGGGCCGGCTTCGGAGCTGGCGCGGGCCTGGGCGCCGGCTTCGGCGCAGCAGCCACCGGCGCCGGCGCGGGTTTCGGTGCCTCGGGTTTGGCAACCGCGGCAGGCGCGGCCGGCTTTTTTGCAGGGCTCTTCCGGGCGGCGGCCTTCTTGGCCGACTTTTTCGGCGCGGCTGCCTTGGATTTCTTGGCAGTCTTCTTGGCAGATTTCTTCGCCGACTTGTTGGCTTTTTTCGCCGACTTCTTGGCCGACTTCTTCGAAGATTTCTTCGAAGACTTCTTCGCGGTTTTCTTCTTCGCCGTCAGAAGTTTTTTCTTGCTCTTTTTATTCTTCTTGTCGTTTTTGCTCTTTTTTCCCTTGGCCATCGTGATCCTCCTGTTGCCGCCGATCAATCTCTATCGATCAATATCCATCGAGCGTTTGATGTCGTCCGCCTTTGCGCGCGGGGCCAATCGATCAATTCAATCCTGGGCCTTCTAATCCAGGCCTTGGACCGCCCGTCGCCCAGTCGAGAAGCTCAATCGTGTGCACCACGGGAACTGACGTACCACCGGCAATCTGCATCATGCATCCAATATTGCCCGCGGCAATCATGTCCGGCTTGACTATCGCAATATTGGCGACCTTCCGATCGCGCAATCTGTTCGCAATGTCAGGCTGGAGAATGTT